>JAABUL010002193.1_pt1 | contig 33311 bp, 58 predicted proteins | sample 5559151 | NCBI WGS metagenome assembly JAABUL01 (sample SAMN10711876, study PRJNA513368) | rock metagenome | isolation source: Antarctica rocks | place: Antarctica: Victoria Land, Pudding Butte sud | reverse complement strand
TCGACCTCGCTTCTGCCATGAACCATCTGACTGACGCTCTGACCTCGCCTTTCTGCTGCCGTGAACAGACGACGTGGACTTCGAGATCGCCATCAACGGCTTCTTCGAGGAGCCGGCGGCGGAGGCGCAGCCGCTCATCAGCCTGGGCAACTAGAGGTGTTCAGGGGGTCATTGCCAGCCTGTCCTTGCTGATGTTTGCCGTGAATAAGACGCCGCCGAGGCGGCGGGAGTGCAGCGGCCCGGCTGCACCAACGCCCCGAGCTTTTTCTAGCATGCAACAGCGTTTTCGAATTGATTCTTTCAGGTAACCGGCGGGATTTGGTTGGTAACCGTAGTAACCGTTAACCGTAACCGTAACCGGCCCTAACTTCTGGTAACTGCCAACCCTAGGCACGACGGGCGGTGGCGCCGCGCACAGTAGGCGCCGCGCCCCATTTTCGCCCATGTGCCGGCCGCACCCTTCCCCGCATATAATGAGCACATGTTGTTCGAGTGCAGGTTGTGGGCAGTGATTTTTCCCGCATGCCGCGTCGGCGGCAGGAGCGCCTGCGCTCCTGCCTACATCACTTTTTCCACCAGCGGCGCTCGGCGCGGCTAATACGCACCTATGTACGGTATAAGCTGGGTGTTGCCGGTAGTGGTTCAGGGGGCCGGTCAGCCTCTGCAACGGCATGAACAGGTGGGCAGCAGCAGATGAAAGTGGTGGGTAGTGACAACGGAGCCGCAATAAGACTGGGTAGAGGGGGTGTGGGAAGGTGCAGGTGCGAAGAGCAGTTATGTCGACGAGGTCAAAAATGCAACCGTGATGTGCACAGCTTTTGGAAGTGGGTTGAGTGTGATCAAACAAAAATGTTTACGCGACGACACTGTCGCGTTGATCATACCCAAGACCGACGACAGACTAGAGAGTTATGGTGCCGGCACAGCGGCAGCCAGCAACAAACATTGTGACAGAATATCAGTTGGGACTTTCCACACGGACACAAAGCTGGAATCGCAGCTGGAACAATCCTACACAATCACTGTGATGCCAACCAAGCCCCTGTCGGTTTCGATCGCTAAAGCAGCGGCTGCCGCTCAGTACGTCGAGCCGGTGGTGCCGGTGGTGCGCGCGCCGGTAGTGCGCGCGCCAGCAGGCACGTCCACGTTCTCCACAACAATCGTACTGGAAAGGCAAAGAATAAAGGGGTTAGTGGGTGTGCATAGGCCTGCAGGAGCATGCGGGACGTATATGGGTGACCCCGACTGCAATATTCAGGCACAATCTGCATGCATTGTGCTAGGCATTACACATCACTAACGAGCTGTTCAAACGGCAGAGGAATGGCGGTGGCTTGTCAGCAAGCAAAGATGAGTCAGTAACATACCGGTCGCCAGCGGGCGCCTGGTGCACGTTCTCCTCAATCTCCTTGGTCTCGTGGCCGACGACCTCCGTCGGCGCGCCGGCGACTGCCTGCTCGCCCACGAAGCGGGTCTCCACCACGTACTGCTTCTGGACGGGCCTGCATATAGAAAAAGGTTTTGTGATCAGTCAAAAGCGTATTGTGTGAAAAGCCGGTTCATGCTTCAACCCAGCAATACTGTCAGTGATACAGCGGATGTTGGCACGACAGTAGCAGTTGGCTTGTGCGGCTGGCTTGCTGCACTAGTGCAGAGGTTGTTCAGGTCCCCCGATCAGCTGCAGGAGCAAATGCAGGGTACCAGCAGTCAAGAGTGGCGCACAGCAGCAACTGTGGTTGCAAACGCACCGGTGCTCCAGCTCGTAGCGCTTCTTCTCGAGCAGAATCTCGTGATCCTCAGTCTTGGTGAAGGTCTCGCTGTCGATGATCTGCACATGCAGGAGGTAGGTGTCAAAGACCAGATGTGGTGTTCACACAAGGGCCTATTTGGGAACTGGGGCTGTCAATTATAAAGTTAAAGATGCGCATGTGGGTGTCCTGCACACAGCAGGAGCTGACATCCATGACGATTGCAGGAGCTGACATCCATCACGTTTTTCTCAAAAACAGGTGGAGAAACACACCTCGCCAGTGCCGCCCACAGTCTGGGTGTGGCCCATGCTGGTGCCTGTGCCGCCGGTGGTGCCGTAGCCTGCGCCGGTGGTGGTGTCCATCTGGCCGGTACGACCAGTCTCGTAGCCAGCGCCGGTGGTGGCGCCAGTCTCGTAGCCGGCGCCGGTGGTGCCGCCAGTCTCGTAGCCGGCGCCGGTGGTGCCGCTGGTCGTGTTGTAGTCGGACCCCTTGGTCAGGTCGCCGGTTTGGCCGGTGCCGTGGCCGGTGGTGCCTGAGGTGTTGCCATAGCCGGTTGGCGAGTCGTTGTGACCACTCCTGCAGAGATGGCAAGCAATCAGGTTGACATCCAAGCCCACATAGTGTGAAGCCATGGCAATGAGCAGTAGAGGTCAGATCTGACGTGGGGTTTGCCAGCTGAACAAGCGAGTGTCGACGAGTGTTCTGCATGCATGGTAGGGGAATGGAACCTCACTTGTGGGTCAGCTTGTCGATGGTCGTGCTGATCTTAGCCTGCACGGCAATGGCATAAGCAAAGTTAGGGACCTGCACGTAGTTCTTAGCAGTACGCTGCACACGACGCGAGCTGAGCCTAGTAACCCCACGCTGCAACACGATGGACACCCATGAACGCAAAATGCTGAACACGTCGGCAGGCAGAGGACTGCATCCCCCGGCACCGACTAGCAAGTCACAGAAGAACGGTTTGCACAGATTAGCGGTTGGCGCAAGGGCAACGTGGGCCGGGCGACGCTCGCAGCGGAGCTCTAAAAAACTGCTGCTGCGATAGCTCTGCACAGTTCGCATCGCAGAACAGCACGCAGGGGAGCTCGTGGCTAGAACCAGGTGCGACAATGCGACGTCAGCATGCCAGCCGTCGCCGAAGCACAAACGGAACGCGCTTGCGACTCGCATGCCATGACGACAGGGGCTGTACATCTTTAAGCGTGTAGCTATGATGGCAGCAGAGCGTCGCGCGTGATAATGCTGCAGTACACCATCCGAACATATAGAGTGCACCAGTTCACCTTCAGGCCTGCCATTTTGATGATCGAGCTGGTGTAGTCGGTAGACGCAAGTGGTTGGAGTGCTGTTGGCTTCGGAGATAGCTGAAGAAGGCGAGAGAATGCAGAATGGCCCGTTGTGAGAGCCGAGCTGCGTGATAGCAGCCACCGGAGGGGGGATATGTGCAGCTTCGAGGTAGCTGCAGCGTCCGACAGCAGGATCTCGAGGATAACAACATGATAGTCGCGATATAATCATGTGAGTGCCGCCTGCAAGAGTCGGACATGCACTCAGGCAGTGGCAACTCGTTCAAGTAATATTTCCCCTCACAACTGCACTAATGTGCAAGTCCTTCTCCATAATGGCGGCCGATTCCACTGTGTCGCTGCCGTGGCGTCGGCCTGCACGCAAGGACGTGCCGCTAGATGCGCCGCCGTGGCCTCCGCAGCCGCCGCAATCACTGCCAGAGCAGCAGCAAGGGAGGGAGGGGGGCTGGCAGCGGGTGCGGTCGCTCTAAAGCAGGTCGCGTAGCCAGCAGCGGCAGAACGACGGCAGAACGACGGCAAACAGAAGTTATGTAGCCTTTCTGGTGCTACCGCTGGGATTGCCGCAGAATGTGTGTATCCTGCATCTGCAGTGATGTCGCAGACGTCACCCTTGTAGCCTCCGCAGCCGGTGCCCCTTCCTTGGCGCCTTGAAGTGGAGACGGTGTTGGACGGCAGCGCTGACGTAGAGAGGTTCCACGGCAGCGGCGGCGTGAACCCACTGCCATGTGGCATGGCAGCGATACTGCAGAACGTGTTCAGCGCAGGAGCCGCCACCTCCCGCTGCCGCTGGGACAGCCGCTGAGCGATTCCGTGCATCGTGCATCTGCAGTGGTGCTGCAGACGCTGCCGTTGCAGCGTCCACAGCCGGTGCGCCTTGGCGCCTTCAGTCTGGAGACATGGTGGCACCAGTGCTTGTTCAGAGGGGTCCACGGCGGTGGCGGCGCCACAGCCATGCGATGCGCCGGCAGTAGGCATGCGGCATGTGTTCCTGCAGGAGTCCTGCCACGTTTTCGCAGCTGCCGGTGGGACCACCGCTGAGGTTGCGTGCAACTGGATTAGAGCGGCGGCAGCGCTGTTTCGTGGAGAGGCTCCACGGCAGCAGCGGCGCTCACAGCCAGACGGCTGACGGCGCAGCAGTTCAATGTAAGAATCCAATCAATCAGGGTTCCTGTTGATGCCGCTCAGACGCTACAGCCGTTGGGAGCACCGCTGAGGATGCGCATTGTGCACCACTTCGTGTGCACCCGGCCCTGAAAATGCTGCCCTTGTGGCCTGCCCACCCGTCCCTCCTTTGATGGCACCCCCAACCACGGGCGTGCTGGCGGCAGTGCCTCTGTAGAGACGCGTCACAGCGGCGGTGGTGGCGCTCTCGGCCAGGCGGCCACACCGACGCAATGATGAAACCGCAAGTAAGCAGGAGTCCTACTGTCACCCCACCGCAGCCGCTGGGACAGCCGTTGAGGCTGTACATTATGGCGCTGGAGGTGCAACTGCTGCTGCCCTTGTTGCCTCCGCAGCCGGACCTTCTTACACGGCAGCCTATGAGAGACATGCTGGCGGCAACGGCTTCGTGGATAAGCGCTGCGGCGGCGGCAGCAGTCATCATAACCACGACGAATCGTAGTAAGCTTGAGCCTTGCTGCCCTCGTGACGCTGCACACAGGGCCGCGGCAGAGACTGCGGGTCCTGCCGTCACTAGTGCTGCAGATGCTGCTATTCCCCCATGGAACCAAGGTGGCCCAGTAATCGGCTGTTTGCTGTGCTGCAACGGGGCCCAATGGAGGCTGCATGCGCTCAAAACCTCGGCATATACCGGATTAAGCCCCTGCAGCCACATACGACCTGCTGCCGCCCTCATGGGCAGCACTGCACAGCCAGCAAGAGGTCCCTACCGCCATGTCTCGCCAAATTCGTCGCAGGGTCCGCTTGGCAGCTGCGGCTGCCAAGCGGCCCGGCCCACGCCGCCGCCGCAGACGGCAGCAGTGTCGCCGCGTGTAGCAGACGGCAACTCCGCCCCATGCAGCAGCCGGCAGCGTTGCTGACCCAGCAGCAGGAGTGGGTAAGCAACACATCTCGCAGACACGCTGTGGATTCGCAGCTTGCGATTCAGCATGATAATGGCCGAGGCGACAACAATGCCTGAAGGCATCACCAGCGGCGGTGTCAAGCTGCGAATTAGCTGGCTTGAGAAGTCCCTGCGCTCCAGTGTGGCATGGGCGCCTCTTGCAGAATCTGGCAGCTAGCAGTAGCGGCGGCAGCCGGCTGCTCTCAAATAGTGTCTGCTGGCGCGACAGAGCGCACAAGACTAGGCTGCAGGTGTAGGCGCTGCTGCTGAGCCCTGGGTATGCCGGGGCGCCGTTCGTATTGATGCAGCAAATCGCGCCGGCACTGCAGGCAGAGGGATGCCTCTGCAGGGAGCACGTTGGTGCCTGCTGTGGCATGCCCTGCGACTTGCAAATGGGCGGAATGACATCTCTGATGATGCCGGGGCTTCAACGCAATGTGCTCATGTTGCATAGGGCGTGACATTGGACAGCGGAGGAAGGTGGGCAATTCGGAGATCAAAGAGCAAGGTAAACGTTGACTGGCTAGCGAGGTCAGTGCTGCTTTGTCAGGTTGACTTGAGTGCTGGCTGTCTTTACCTATCTGTACTGGGTCCCCCCAATTAACCTTCGGATGTTAGCAGAGTTGTAAGAATATGAGCGGAGGGAAGCGGTCAATGCAGTGCAATGTACCAACAGTGTTGCATCATATTGATGCTGGTAGGTACTCGTTTTTACAAGAGTGAGTGTTCAAAAGCTGACAATTGTCAGGCATGCAGCGGCGACACAGCGGCAATCAGGAAGAATCAAATCAAGGTAGTTGTTACATGCTAGCGAGCGAGAATCATCACTCTAGCTACTGAAACACGAGAAAATCAAGCATCGATTCTGCCAAGCATGCAGCCGATTGCTGAGGAAGTACTCTAGTAGTTGCCAGTCGTGCCGGTCGTGCGTGCGCCAGCGGGAGCGTCCACGTTCTCGACAACCACCGTACTGGAAATGCCAAATAGTGAGGAGTAAGCCAGCAGTTGTCAAATGAGAAGACAACATGAGGTGTCGAAAGAAGTGGCAACAGAGAAGGGTGAATGAGGCATTAGGCCATATGCACGTACTGCAGCAGTGCTTGCTGGTGAGATGGGACCAGGCAGGTGTCGAGTGGCGTCGGCAGGGTGCCGAGAGATGCCACAAGCAGGTGCATGTGGCAGCCCAGAGCACAGTCATGCTTGCTCAATCACACACCAGAAAGATGCAAGGGTGGATAAGGGACACACCGGTCCCCGGCAGGCGCCTGCTTGATGCGCTCGTCAACCTCGCGCGTCTCGTTACCGACCACCTCGGTGGGGCCTCCGGCGACTGCCTCCTCGCCGACGAACTTGGTCTCCACCACGTACTGCTTCTGCACCGGCCTGCAGAAGCAGGTACAGAAAAATCACATACCAGACCATTGTGCACATGGGAGGTCAACACTGGGAGCGCATGAGTTTGGCAGTAGGTCAGAACCCAATCATGCACAGGGCATGCGGGATCACTGGTCAGCAGTATCAAACAGCGAGGATGGCCCTCCTTCACACACGCATCAGCAGCGAGTTTGATGCTCCTCAACTGCCGCAGCGCACCTGTGCTCGAGCTCGTACTTCTTCTTCTCGATGAGCACCTCGTGGTCCTCCGTCTTCGTGAAGGTCTCCTGGTCGATGATCTGCAGCGCAGCAGGTGCGACGTGAGCCTTTTGTGCACACCAGCAGCAACAAATTGTGGATGGGTTTATGGTCAGTGCAGCATGCGACTGCTATCATGCACGCCAAACGTAAACTGCGGCACAGCAGCGACGCGGCTGCTGCCGCCAGATCTCAAAAGAGACTGGAGGCTGCGAGACATGCCATACACGAGGCAAGACAAGCAAGTAGCGCTGATGTGCTGCATGTAGAATGTGCGCAGGCAGCAGCCGAAGTAATTACCTCGCCAGTGCCACCGGTCACGCCGGTGGTGGTGCCTCCGGTCACGCCAGCTGTGGAGTAACCGCCGGTGCCGGTGGCGCCCGTCGTCTGGCCGAGGCCGGAGCCTGTCGTGGTGCCGTAGCCGCCGCCGGTGCCGGTGGCACCCGTCGTCTGGCCGAGGCCGGAGTCTGTCGTGGTGCCGTAGCCGGCGCCGGTGTTGGAGGTGTTGTCGTAGCCAGAGCCGGTGGTGCCGGTGGTCGTGCCCAGGCCGCCACCGGTGCCGTGGCCGGTGCTGCCGGTGGTGTTGGGCTCGGTTTTGTTCTTGTGGGTCAGCTTGTCGACGGTGGCGCTGATCTTCTCCTGCAGGTGTGGAGTGAGAAGAAATGTCAGTTGCTGTAATGTCAGCTCACAAACGAACTGTTTGTGGTTTGGCCTAGCGAACCCGCTAATTGGGCACACGTGCGACGGTGGATCTTCCGCTGAGGATGAGCATCGTCAGCTGCATGGGGCTGCGTGGGGTGTCTCCGCCTGCCCCGGCGACGAAGCGCTGACATCGATTGAAGGAAGCCACCCAGACGCTGCGGCCTCGGAAGGCGCCGCAGGGCAGTGCGCGCGCGCTAGCCCGTGCATGGCCGTATGGCGAGCATGAAAACCCAACTGCAGACGATCGCAAACCCCCAGGGGAGTGGCGTGCGACATGGCGTAGCCCGAAAGGGTTCGGATGGGGAAGCCGCGGTGCTGATGGCAGCAGCCGGGCCAACAAAGTCAGCAGTCTGCTGAGTGAAGCAGCAAAACATGATGAACATTTTGCGGCTGTTTCATCAGATCGGAAACCCAGCGCCGACAGCATCGGGCCTTGAGGGTAGCTTCTCAGATCAGGAAGAGCTGAGACTTGCCTTGATTCCGGCCATCTTGCTGTGTTGTTGTTGCGAGCGGTTGTGGAAGAGAGTCGGTTGTAGATTTTGTAGTAGATCGCAAAGTAGGAGTAGGAAATTGCAGAATGACCCAAAACCCCGAGTTGCACACTGTGACTTCCCTGCGCGGTGTCGAAGGCAGAAGCGGTGGCGAAGCTGCTGTGTAATAGGCAAATATTGCCCTGTGCACTTTCCCGGCGAAAAGAGAACGGGAAAGGAAGAGATAGGAAGGGAGCCATCAAAGGCGGCAGTTCGAAGGCGGCACTTCAAGATAGGTACTCAGGGGTGCACGGAACGAGTCAGCAGCTCGCTGTAGTGTGTGTGAGTGAAGTTTCTGCAGGCGCAGATCGCTAGAGACACAGCCGCCCCCCTTCGGTAGAGGCACACGCTGGGTACCGCCGCCGCCGTGTTATGACCGGGAGAGACTGCACATTTATCAGGTGTGGACGTTCGACGGAAACTCTCAAGCACGTCCTCAACGGCGCTCGCTTTACACCAACATGTTCGAAATTGCTCAATACATCACGAGCTCAAGGCGTGTCGCGCACAAGCAGCCTCTTGGCGGCCGCGGGTCAGGCAACATACTTGGTGCAGCTCTGGCCAGCCGGTTTCTCGTCCGGAGCACGAAACAGTTGGCGCGTCACGTTATGGGGGGCTGCGAGGCCACAGGGCAGCAAGCAGGTGCTGGTCCAAGCAAGCGGATCAGTCCTGCTCATCAAAGCTGCAAGCGACCAGAGAGGCATGGTCAGCAGGCGCGAATCCCGACAGCGGCGGCAACAGGTTTGTACGGCAGTGACACAAGATGGGATCAGGATCCAGGAGGAGGGGCGGAGCAGCAAAGCGTGCAGTAGCGATGTTCTCCAGTCTGGAACATATGGGCACATGGTGGTCAGATTTGCGGGGAAGGATACCTGGGGTCGATGGCGCCGACCATGAGCTGCGACATTGCAAGAAGCGGGCATCATCCAGCACTCACAATCCACGAGGCACACTGCAGGCAGACAGAATGCAGCAGCTGCCGTCGCACCAGCAGCGAAGCGCACACAAAGCTGGTGCGCACCTTGACGAGCCAGACGTCCGGCGTCAAGTTGATGCCCTTCCTCGAGTACTCATCCGCCTGCGCGGCGGTCCACAGCATGAGAGGCTGTTGCGTCCACCAGCACACGGGTGCAGGCTGGACCGTGGGGACAGGCGCGGCGGCGTGCGAAGAACCCACGGCGTCAGTGTCGACGGCTTTGCAACGTTCATGGCTGTTCAACTTTGGCAGTGAGAAGGCCGCGTCTGCACCTCCAGCTCGTAGTAGGACGTCGCGTCGACCATCTTGCCGACCTGGTGGTCCTTGTCCAGGGTGGCCAGGAAGGCCTGCGCCTTCTGGTCCTTGCCCACCTGTGTTAGAGCAAAGATCCGCTAGTGCGTCGAGGGCGCCTGGTTTGCCGTCCGCCAGAATCACACTCGTCATGAGCGCCCAGCGTGCAGCCACAGGATGGGCGGCCATGTGTCCACCTGGTCTCGGTTCGTTGTTATGAATATCACCCTGAATCACCGGGGGACTCGAGAGGCTGAAGGGAGTCTGCAGCCGGAAGCGCACCTGGGCGAACTCCAGTGCGAAGGCGGGGCCATACGGGGAGCTGCAATCCAGTCGCCCTACACGCTGAGGGATGTCTAAAGTGGAGACAACCTCGCAGTCTCCACGCGAGAGACGTGTGTGTGGTTTCACAAGCATTGCCTCACCTGGGCGAACTCGAAGGCGACGGCGCCGGGGCCGTACTGGGAGTTGCCCACCAGGTTCTTGGTGCCCTTGATGACGTTGGCCACCGTGCCCGCAGGCTCCCCAGTCGGCTCGCCGTCGGTGATGACGATCACCTGCGCGGCGGCGGCGCATGGAGGTTGGCGATGGATTGTTGATGCCTTGGGTGGTCTGCGAGTGCTCAGATGCAGGGGCAGATGCGGCGGTTGCTTTTGGAGGCTGCTGGAAGCAGGCGGCGGGTTAGGAGCAGGTGATGCGGCGGCTGGCGTCTGGCTGCCAGACCGGGTGGGCAGCCTCCCCCTGTTCATCAGGCAGCGCTGGTCGGGTGCTGCATGTGCGCCCTGCCACGATACCTGAAAAGGGAACGCATCGTGGAACGCACCAGGACGGGCTTCTGCAGGGTGCGCGACTGCACGGGCCCTGCGACGAAGGGGCGGATGACCTTGGCGTCCAGCTGCGAGCCCAGCGGCGTCAGCCCATTGTAGTTCACCTGCGGCAAGACAGCATGGCAGTGATAAACCTGGTTGCCCTGTTGGGTCCGGGTGCATGATGTTTGCTCAAATGCTCGCTCGAACCGCACGATGCGTTCCTGCATCGCAGGCAGGCTGCAGCCTGCAACAACACTCGGATGCCGGGCGATGCATGCAGGTGGAGGACTGCCATGGAGGGCGCATGCCTCATGCAGCCTGTTCAGCCATGCAGTCAAAGGGTATTTGTACATGCAAAGGCAGCCTTGCCTGCTGCGCTATGCTGGCCGCCGTCACGCTGTCGCGAACATTGTTGCCCTCCGTGTTGCTGTTCATGAAGCGGATGTTGATGCCGTTGTCATCAAACAAAGTCGCCACCTGCTCAACAAGAATCGAAGGTTCACGACCGCAGTCCTTAATGCGCACACCTGTCGACCATACTTTCTGCGCATTTCCGCACTGTGCCATGGGGCTGTGCCAGGCGCAAACCGGGTCAACAGAAGGCACAACAGAAGGCACAACAGGAGGCACAACAGAAGGCACATGCTCTTTGAAATGAACTGGCGGATCGGACAGCAGGCAGAGAACAGGCGCACCTCGGCGACGCGCCCCAGGATGAGCTTGAGGTCGTTGATGCGCTCGCCGTTCTCCTCGAACGCCATCGACCCCGAGTCGTCTGCAGATTAGGCACAAATTAGGCATTAGCCACTCCAGGTGGGATTGTGCTAAGGAAACACGCAGAGAGCAACATGCAAGGCTGCAGGCTCCAGTTCCACTGCCTGGCCACTTGCACCACGGCTGTGGGCTTTGCGGCGCGCGAACGTGGGTGTTGCGCTCACCAGCGAAGATGACGATGTCGTACAGCGCCAGCGTGGCGAGGTCCGTCGCCAGCTCCACTGGCATGTTGTACCGCTGCGCCAGCGCCCTGAAAAGTGCATCGTCCTTCAACTCCAGGCGCATTTGCCGTACCTGCAGTCTTAAGTGCTAGTGTGCAATTCCAGTACTTGCTACTCACATACATGCTGCGCTCCTGATGCAGGTTTGCATACTACATTGGTGACACAACGAACAAGCGATGGATACACAGGGGTTGCAGCACGCACCTGAAGTCAACGCGGTCCAGCTTGTTGAACACGTTCTGCAGCACCTGCGGCGGGTAGAACGCCGACAGCGCATTCGTCTGCACCATCTGGCGCAGCTTGTTCTGCGGGTGGATTGGCAGGATATGTTAGCTATCATGGAGGCACTTCGTCGTGCGTCTCCAGCACGGACTTGATGCGCAGCTAGATGAACTCCAGCAGCTATAGTCGTGGTTGGGTGTACAGCACAGTGCAACAATCCTTTCACCTGGATGACGCCGCTAATGCCGCTGGCGTTGGAGGACGCGCCGCCGTACGACTGCTGCTGCGGTGCGCCGCCATACTGGCCAGGGCCGCCCGCGAGAGTGCCGCCACCGTATTGTCCAGGGGCGCCGCCTGCGGGGGCGCCGCCGCCATACTGGCCGGGCGGCGCCTGGCCTGGGTAGCCGCCGGGGGCGGAATGCTGCTGCGGGGGAGCGCCATACTGCCCTGCTGGCGGCGCCTGGCCGGGGTAGCCGCCAGGGGCTGCGCCGTGCGGCGGCGCTTGACCCGGGTACCCGCCAGGAACAGCGCCGTGGGGCGCCTGGCCTGGGTAGCCAGCCGGCGCGCCGTAGCCGCCGGGCTTGCCTGCAAGACGAAACGATGCTGTTGGAGACGGAGATCAGTTGCGCGAAAGGTCCCACGAAGCCGCAGCAACGATGCGCCCTTGCCACGCTGCGCGCCACCACGGCAGAGGTGTGCAGCACTGCGTCACGTCACAGGTACAATGGCCATCTGGTGGCAGCACGTCTGCTCGACACCGCCACTCAGATGCGCTACCGCCTGAGGCCGCCATGCTGTGTAATTTATTCCCTTGTACCTGCCAGATTCATGCATACTCGGACGGCGCGGAATCAGTGCGTCCGGCAGCTGTGTTATCGACTGCAAATGCCAAGCCAAGTTCGTGCGGGCTGTGCAGCATCTATGGCAAAGGGTGCGCAGCGCAGCCTTCAGAGACGCCTGCACACTAGGCATCGGGGGCTTCGTCCAGCATCTCGTGCACTAGCCAGTGCATGAGATCGCGCAATTGTCTGTCATCAGCAATAGCTTCTGACGGTCCATCCAGGATGGGTGGTGCAGCCTCTGGGGCTGTGCTTGCACCAGGAGAGCTCGCATTGACCGGAGAAAGATCAAAATAAGATCGGTCTAGGTCAGTTGTCTGCTGAACCGTGTATCTGTGATGCTGAACCAACCTTGATTGTAAGTGTTGAGCGCACTAGTCGCCGTGTTCGCCACGTGCTGGGCTTGTTGGACTGCAGAGCACACGACAGCTCAGTGAGGGACTGCAGAGAGACTTTTGCGCGATCCACATCAGTCGAACTTGCATGCCTGCAGGCCAGTGGCCGAAATTGAGCGTGGATCGGACACAGCCTATTCCTCCTGCACGCACGCTTGCTGGCGAGGCCCATGGTGCTGTCTTTGCTGAGAGAGGCGATCGTTGAGCAGGCTGTCACCGTCAGAAATGCGGCGTCCTGCCCCGCAGAAGGACAAAATGGCACGAAGCATCACATCACGCACGTGATGAGCCGATCTCTTCGATACGTTTCTCGCGAGCGCTCAGCTGTGACGCTTGCGCTGCGGAACTCGTTTATCACTCACAAGCGCTCTTCGCTACGGCGTCGCTGAAACGCTGGACCAGGCCGTTGAATCGGGAGCGGCGCGGCGTTGCCCGCAGGACAACCTAGTATATTTTTCGCAACGCGACACAGGTGCAGATCTCGCACTGCTTGCGTGCATCAAAATTAAACTTCCACGCGATCATGCGTTTCTGAGTCGTCAAGTAGGAGTCTGCAGCCCTGGGAGGGTGCATCGTCGACTTTTGATCGGTTGTGACACATCCGGCTGGACGAACTGTGCGTGTGCTCCTAGGCCGGTGCTTCGCCCAGAGTCTTGGACCAGCTTTTAATTTAATACAATGTCGGTGCTCATCTTGTGCTGCAGCGCTGTGGCAGGAGTCAGTGTTCATGGCTTGACGGTTATGATTGGTCGCAGCACCATCCGATGCAGCTCCTGCATTTGTCTTGCAGGCTGCACTTCCTGAAGCATCAGGTCGCCAAGTCTCAGGCTTACTGGGATCCATCATGGGGCTCGCCTCCAAGCTCGCCGCCGCGGGCGGCACATATGCAGTCGCCAATGCGGGCGTCAACCAATACCAGCAGCACCAACAGCAGCAGCAGCAGCAGCAGCAGCATCCGGGCGCCTACAGTGCCGCCGCCGGCGCCGCCGCCGGCTACAGCGCCGCGCAGGAGCCGGGCCAGTATGGCGCCTCACCACCGGGCCATTATGGTGCGCCGCCGCCGCAGGTCCAACAAACGCCGCAGGACGGCTCGGCGTTCCACGGCGTCCTGAGCCAAAAGCTGCACTCTATCGTCGCCGCCAACAGCCTCCAGGTGTGCTGCGCACATCATCTGTCAGGACATGCGGCGCATCACAGGGTTTACACTAGCTGCTAGCGAAGACGGTAGTTGAGCATTGATGTATCTGGCTGCAGGTGTTTTACCCGGCGGCGGCGCTGCAGGCGCTCACCTCCCGCGTGCAGACCGTTGACTTCAGGTGTGGTTGATGTACGTACCCACCTTTCATACCCACTGGACGACACAATGCTGCGCAGCTGCAACATGATGCCCTGCCCAGAGGTGACAAAGCAGCAGATGAATGATTATGTCCTGGACGTTCGCACACAGGGTCCTGGCACTCGTTTAGACAACATGTGTTGGAGCTGGTCTCAATCGGCCGAGTGCAAGGCCACAGCCCCGATCCGTCCGCCTCAGGTTGACCAATAGATCACTGGAACGTGTGTGTTTGCATCAAACCGGGGCCTGGCGGTCAAGTACGACAAGTCAATGGAGCTGGCGCTGAAGCTGGCGTCTCAAGCGGCTGCTGTTATGAAATTCCGTCTCATGTTTTGATCACTTTCACCAAGATTGATCATTTTCATTAAACAGGGGCCTGGCGGTCAAGTACAACATGCCCGTGGAGCTGGCGTTGGACCTGGCAGTGCTGGCGCTGTATGACGTGTGCGTCTATGTCGACGACAGCGCCAGCATGAAGGTGCGCGGGTTCTGGTGTCGTTTGCGCTTTGCCGCTGTGGCCCTGGAGGAACCTGCCCTGTGCGCCATTGTGCTCTGTGCACATCATCGATTGTCAATCATCAAACCCTAAACCCTATACATAGTAGCAGCAGTGGCCGTCCTACCCGAGGCGCCTTTCCACCCTAGCTGGCCGCCAGCAGGCGCTGGCCTCACTGAGCCGCAAGCTGCACCAAAAATTGCATGACCACATGGGAGCTGACGAGAAAACCGGCTGTGCGTCTACACAACAGTTTGCGGAGAAGGGAACGCGCATCGACGACCTGAAGGCCATCCTGGAGCGCGTGACCGCGGTGTCGACGCTTTTTGACGCAGACGGCATCTCCATCCGCGCCATGAACCTGCCTGTCACTGTGAGTCCGTTTTCGTGAATGTTTCTCCTCAGACATTCCAGGGGTCCTGCATCTCCCTCCGCGCCATGAACCTGCCCGCCGCCACGAATTGCCGCGCTGATCAGCACTTTCCTTGCCTCTCGCGCTTGCCGGCCTTGAAGGTGCATCCCTATCACGCGTTGCTGGAAGGGCTCCATGAGATGCGGGGATGCGGGCTCCCGTCATTTAGGCCTCCTGGTGAGGCTCAAGGTTAACCCTCAAGGTTAACCCTCAAGATTAACCCTCAAGGTTAACCCTGAAACCCTAAACCCCAAGGACGCTCCTCTGGAGGCAGCATGGCACTAGGGTGCTCATCCTGACAAGAATCTGTGCAAATCACAGGCGGACGGCGTGCGCGACACATCACAGGCGGCTGCATTCGTGAGCCAGCTGCGGTCAGTCTTTCGGAACAACCTGTTGTATGAAATGCAGCGAAGGCTTGTCCCTCTTGAGTGTTCGACATACACGACATCATCCTTTTATTGGCTGCACACCCCCGCCTGAACTACACAGGAACTCATTTAATTAAAAATTCAAATTACCCAGGCGTGCTGCTGTGTCACCTTAAGGTACGATGGAGGAACTCCGATGGGGCATTCGCTTGACGATCGCATCCTCAAGCCGCTGCTGATCAAGCGGCTGAAGGACAAGTCCTTGCGCAAGCCGCTCCTGGTGCGGAGCGTATTCCTCAAATCAAGACGTCTGCATTGTAAAGCAGTCGAAGTGCTTTGTGATCAAATGCTTTGTGATCAGGGCGTCGCCGCGCTGGCAGAGCCACTCGAGGACATGCCAGCTGGTGCAAAGCTTAGGGTTTGGCCGCGCTGTCGTCTCTGACTGCCGCCTCACTGACTGTCTGGTACCACGTTGCAGGCTCAGTACCCTGACAAGATGCATGTTCATCTGTCCAGGTGATGACGATCACAGACGGCGAGCCGACCGGCGAGCGGGAGAACAAGGTTCGGGAAGTCATCAAGGACGCCAAGAAGGCATGCAAGAAGTCCGTCTACGGCGACGGCGCCGTCGCCTTCGAGTTCGCCCAGGTGGGTGCTCGCATGTCAATGAGGATTTCCAATATCATGATCGTTTTGCGCTCCATGTCATGCGCCACGCCATGCTGTGCTCGGTGTAGCTCACACCAATACTCGCGTGCGTGAAGGCGTCAGAAACGAGCCAGTTCATTGCTGCTGCAATGAAGGTGGGGCGTGACGAGGCAGCGCAGCGCTTCTTGCACAAGCTGGATAACGACAAGGATGTTGGCAAGGTGCGCGACTGGAAATGCATGTACGGCGGCTGTGCCGCAGCTGTGTCGGATCTGGCTTGTGCCAGCAGATGCACGTGTGCAGCAGCTATTTCCGTTCTGGCTTGTGGATGCATCCATCGGCGAGGCTGTTACATCTCGTACCTTCGATGTGTAATGTGACTTTTGTGTCGCGCTCTGCTATGCAGCTGGTCGACTGCACTTCTTATTACGGTGGGTCCGGCCCTGCCGCCGCCATCACACCTGCAGTTGTCGCCGTACCCGCACCTTGCGGCTCGAGCTTGAGACCCTGCTTGACCAACGACACCCCGCAGTGTGCTGCAAGCATACAAGTCGCCCACCTCCCTACACATGGCAGCAGATCATGTGACACCACGTGTGCATGTGCGCGACCCCCACATCGGTAGCTGACCGCGCCTTTGTTTTTGCTCGCAGAGCTCGAGCAGCAGGAGTACGCCCGCAAAGGTGAACCGTGTTCATGTCGCCATTGCCCAGTTTCCACTGCCCAGTTGCGCTGCTGGCATCTTGATGCGACACAGACATAGGCAGACTGGAGCGCTGATGCGGATTTGTGAATCTGGCCTCCGCAGGTCTGAACCTGACACCGGACATGTGGCTGTTGAAGCTCATGGTGGGAGCGGTGGATCGATCCTACGACGAGCAAGACTGATGACATCGCTACTGCAGCAAGAAGATTCGACTGCCAAGAACTCCGCTAGGACATGCGCGATGGGGCACGTGCTACCACGCTGCAGCGCACGACATGTACCGAGCCCAGGGCGGGAGGCATGCGGACTGGAAGACGTCTCCGAGTGCCTCCATGAAGTCAAGGCCTCTACATAGGCTACTTGTCAGCAGCAAGCCAAAGCGCGCCGACGAACGACACAGTTACCCTGAAGCCGCAGGGCAACCAGTCCATTTGTGGGATGTGCCGACAGGACGAAGACGCGACCGCGGGGTTCGTTAAAGAATTTGTACAACCGAAAGAGTTACTGCTTGATTATTTTTACTGGTGAAGCAAACATCAGAGAGAAGAGTCTGTCACGCATATCGACTGGCAATGACCCAGCCGCCCTTTACAATGACCATGAAGAGGCCTGCTAAACCACGTGCTAGATACCTGATATGCCGACTCTGCTACCTGTCCTGACATCATGCATAAGGTAGCCTACGAGGCACGGCTGCTGTGAGGCCAGACTGAACTGCTGCTGACACCCCCAGAATCATGCCGCTGCAGCGCAACACATTGTAAGAATCTGGTCGTGCCCCAGCCCGAGCCGCCCTTGGCTCTTTCCTTGATCATTAATCACTTCTTCACCACCCATTTCTGCTGCAAGACCACATCAGCAACTTCGATCTTCTGAGCCGCCCTAGTCGCTCCGGTTCCCAGCCACGCTGGCATTTGTTGACTCAGGTGGTGACGACGTACTCGGTGCGGCCAAGGCACTGCCGCAGGACCGCCGGCACCTGCGCCCAGTACAAAGGCGCATGGATGCCAGAGGCTTTGCTCGAGGAGACTTGGGAGGACGTCGAGGAAATGGCGAGGCCATTGACTTTACATGGACTGGCTGATGCATGGCAGCGTGTGGCGGCAAGCAGCCAACCCTTCAACTTCATGCGATGTGTCAGAGACGGCCTGCGCTGGAGGCAGCCAGCGTGCACGGCGCGCCTGGCTCAATGGGCACAACCGCAGTGTTCAATGGCGAGCTGGCGCCGCCCGGAACGCACCTGGATCTTCTTGCCGGTGACGTCGGCCTTGGTGTCGGGGAAGTGGCGGAAGCCCGGCAGGTTACGCACCACGCCATTCTGCGTAACCTGCGGCACGCAACATACCCCCGATCAGTGAGCTTCCAAGAAGAATGCCCATTCCTGACGTCGATGCATTTCTGACGTGAAGCTCCGCAAGACTCCACAGTCCCCTGGCGCGACTGCCGACGAAGCCATTGCAGAGGCGGACGAGGTGGGACCGAGTGAGGAACTGCGCTGGATCGACACGCCAGAGGAACGGATCACAGAGAGAGACTGAGTAGGGTGGCCGCCGCACCTCCAGCGGGTAGGGCAGCAGGTGGCCGTGCGGCAGCCGCTGGATCTTGTCCGAAACGTACGCGTCCCAGTTCTCCTGCGGCAACGCACATGGTGCCAAATTGGTCGATGATGTGCGTGGCAGACAAGCTGACTGAGGCCTGGGTTTAGGGTTTATGGTTTAGGGTTACGGCTGCAGGCGTCCTTCAGTGTTGCTGCAGCCGTTGGCATGAGCTGACACTGCATCGGTCCAGATGCAAACACAGCACCATGTGCATGCTCATGTGCAGAGCACGTTGCCGGAAGGAAGTTGCCGCGGCGCCTCGGCCAGCTGCCGCGCGCAGCGCACGCAGTTGGTGTCCAGAAGCCAAATGCTTCGTGTACGAAATCGGATCGGCGGCAACAGCAGGAGACAGGCACCTTGGCCAGCTGCCGCACGCGCCGCACGCAGTTGACGTCCTGCGGCGACTCGAAGATGTCCTCCAGCTTGCCGAGGTGCTCCTCGAAGCATGTCATGCGGTGCCCGTACACCTGCAGGGGAGGCGCGGCAGGTTGTTTCGGTCTACAATTCAAACTGCACGTGTGGAGGATGTCCTCCACCTCGCTCGGAAGCTCTCCCTGCAGCACACGATGATATGATGGAAAGTCTGCACGCCTGCGGTGCCAAAGAAATTAGTGTGAAGATTCATTCGGCGTTCACGGTCCCAGGCCGAGGACATTCTCAACCTTGCAAACTACAACTGCAAACTTGTGTCCGACACAGGGGTTCAGGAGGACTGGGCAACAGAGTGTGGAGGGCACTGCGCCGCGACCCTGGTGGCGGAACCTGCGATCTGTGAGCCGCGCACAGAAGCAGGGCTTGGGACGAGAGTGCACACCACAGAAGTCAGGGCTCGAAAAGGGTGTCAAGACTCACCACTCACCGCCAGAGGAACGGATCACAGAGAAAAGGGTGTCAGGACTCACCACTCACCAGAGAGAAAAGGGTGTCAAGACTCACCACTCACCGTGGCCCAGGGGCCGCAAGTTGGGAAAGGAGCCCATTGCAGCCTCCGACTCAAGCACAGAAGAGGCTACAGGAGGACTGAGAAAGGGGAATCAGTGCTCAGGAGAGGGTGTCAGGGCGCGCCATGCCGCGGCCCTGGGGCCGGAAGTTGGAAGTCGAACTTCCAACAGTTGGAAGTTGGGTGCCCATGGCGATGTCGTTAATGGCGCACAGATGCAGGGGCTTGAGACGAAAGTCCTGACGCGACGAATCAGGGCTGATGTGCGAGAGGGCCAAGACTTACCACGCCGCGGCTATGGGGGCGGAAGTTGAACTGGAAGGCGCACATCGCAGCCTAGGTGCCGAGCACAGAAAAGGGTGTACTTCATTCTGGGAAAGGGCTTGAACAGTAAGGGCTTCGTCCTTACCACGCCGCGGCCCTGGGGGCGGAAGTTGGGCTGGAAGGCGCCCATCGCGATCTCGGTGTCGCGCTCCCCGTCCTGCGACCGCTGGTTGATGTTGGCGCTGCCCTCCAGCACATACTGCGGCGGCCAAACGCGATCATGAAAGGATGGCATTCTGCGGATGTCGTAATTGGAGATACCAGGAGACGATTGAGCGCACGACTGGTAATTGATGCTGGCGCTGCCCTCTGTTGCTGCCGGCCAAAGACTGCATGCTCTGTCGACGCTGCAGTACTGTCCGGCGCACAGCTACCTGGGAGGGTCTGGATGTAAAGGCGCACCTCATCGTCCACGATGATCATCTTGGCGTGGCAGTAGATCATGAAACGCCGCGTCTTCAAGATCTTGGCCTATGTACAGCAGCAGGCGCAGGTGACGTGATTGTCAGCAAGCCGGACTGGCGGCAAGCAGCGCTGATGGAGTCGGTGTCCCTCGAGTAACGTACCGCATTCCGGGAATACGGTACGGGAATGCATTGCCGCATCGTTTCCTCAGCTTGTCCTGCAAGCAGGGGCTTGGGCAGCCCCGCAGTCCTGCCGCTGAAACAGAAATGAACAGATACAAGGTCAAAACCCCCAAACCCCTCAATCTGCTCACCTGCACGGAGCCAAGCTTGGGCTCCTTGGTGGGTTTGGGTACACTGGGGTCCTCCGGCTCCCGGTTTCCCAGGCAGAAGATGTTCAGGTAGTCCCGCGGGTGCGCGTTCACGCCTGGTCAAGCGAATCAGCAGATTGAATCTGTTTCGTGTCAAGTAGATGGTGTGGACGTCAGCTCCCAGGCGGAGGCGTTGAGGGGGTCCATGGGCGCGCCCTTGACGTTCAGGAAACAGTCAGGGCTTGATGACACTAGGAGGCGCACCCTTGCGCTCTATGGCTTTGGCGACGATGCGGTACATCATGCGGATGGTGGCCGTCTGCCACAGCAGCACCTCCTGCACCGAGCCCGCCTCCGGGATGCCTGCGGCAGCAGGTGGAATCACACTCACCAGCCGGCGGTGAGGGTTTAGGGTTTAGGGGCGCATGCCTTGTGTATGAGCTGCTTCAACCACCGCTTCCCCAAGGGCATGCTGTCGGTTGTGCAGTCGTATGCCTGACATCTGCGCCGCCGCGTGCTGCTGTCCAGACCGCCCCGCCGCTGCCGCGCCTCCCATGGCCAGGCGCGCGCGGGCGGGGCGGGGGCGGGGCACCCCCCCGCGTGCCCTGGAGATGGAAAGTTGCCCACCTTCGGGCCACATGGGGATGATGATGTAGGCGGCAAAGGCCTGGCCGGCCATGACGGCGCGCGCGCACCGCAGCGCAATCTCCACCGGCACCAGATTGTCGCAGATGTCCGCGTGCGCCTGGGGATGGCAAGAAAGAAGGCGGAAGGCGCGTTCAGGCTTGTGCCACACGCACATAGTTTCAAGAACCAAGATGTCCTGCGGCATAGGGGCTCCTCCAGGAGTGGTGGGCTGTCGTTTGGCGGGACCATGAGGGGTATGCCCCCAGTGGTGGGCTGTTCAAGTCGAGTCAGCAGCCGGCGGTCGGCCTGTGTATTGCTCTCATCTGCTCATGTGGGCGGTTGTATGCTGCCACCAGTACCGCCTGCCACACAGAATTTCAACATCGTTTTGCGCGCCCGCAAGGCAGCTGCACCTCCAGCCACCTGCAGGGCCGGAGAAATTATGCGTGTCGTGTGAGATGGAAGTGCTTCTCCTGGGAGATGGGATACTGGCCCATGACCGTCAGAAGGGCAAGGCGGGGCGCCCATTTTGATCCATGAAGCCTGATCTGCCGCATGAAGCCTGCGGTGCCCCTACCCGGACCCGACCGAAAGGTCACACTGGAACGCAAACCTTGCGAGGGAGCATTCAGAATGATTCAGCCCCCTGATGATTCCGCCCACCTTATTGTCCCACTCGCCGGAGCCGCCCAAAAAGTACTGGTTCTCGATGTACAGGAAGTTGCGGGAGTTGCGGATCGCGTGGATGTACGCGTTCTGGATGGACTTGTCCACCGTCAGCCCCCGGTCTGTGCGCAGGAACCAAGGCAGCATAGGTCAGCCTGCTGCAGGCTGACGTGCCAACAGCTGGGTGTGCTAACCCTACAGGCCAGGGTCGTGGCGCGCCGCGACCCTGCGAGTGAAAGGACAGGCCTGCGAAGGTGGGGTCAGGAGTGGGGCGCGGATCAGTCTGCTGTCCCCTGGAGATCCTACAGGCCTGTTTCTGGGAAGGAAGGTGCGCAAACTTGTTGCACACTTGTTGTGCAACAAGTTTGCGCACCTTCCTTCCCAGACAACAAGTGTGCAACAAAGTTTGTAGGAATCACCTGTGACCAGGCCGCGGTCGTAAGCGGCGTTGTTGTCCGCCGGAAAGCCAACGACACACTGTGAGTCGATCGACCGGAACACCTGCACAATGTCATGTACACATCAGGTCTGAGATTCTTTTCAAGCGCGCCAGCGACAGCCACCACTGCGCAAAGTGACCTGGGCCAGCCGCCTGCTGCTGTTGCCGCATGCCGCTGCGATGTGGTCTGGCAACGAGCCATGCTGGCCAGCGCTGTGTCGTTTCGATGGCAGTGCTTTAGGATGCTTCTCTCAAGCCCGGTGAGAGCTCAATTTGCAGGACAGCGCGCCCCTGCAGCTGGAAACCATCGTTTGCTTGTCAAAAATTGAGGCCAAAGAAGCCAAAGCCAAAGCCCGGCAGATGTAGAGTTGGACACTGAATAGCCGCTAAAAAGTTGTTGCCACTATTGATGATGAAAGAGTCTACGAGCTATCGGCCAAAGGCTCTGCCTCACCTGCACTTTCCAGGCCTCGGGAGACTTGGGGTCCACCACGAAGACCTTGGGGTCGTGGGGATTGTCCAGGTCTGCCGGCAGGATGAGGTCCTCCGCCGATCGCAGCTCGAAAAGCCCCTCCGCACCGTTCGATGACGACGACTGCACGGCGGGGCAGGGATCAGTGAGATTTGGTTGAGGGATCAGCAAGGTTGGGAAAGGCGCCAGGATGAAGTCTGCCGCGGAGCGTAGGTCGAATAGCCCTTCTGCGCCGTTTGACGACGACGACTGCATTTGCACAAAGGTGCATCAAAAGATTGCTTTTCAACATGATCTATGGTGCACACTAACGACAAATTAGAACCCTCAGCAGAGATTTTCCTGACAGCTTGAGGGTCGAACAGCCCCTCTGCAGCTTTGACGATGTCTGCAGGCGATGTAGCTTCTTGTAGCTTCTTTTGCGACTTTCAGGAATTGCCTGCATGTGCAGGGGCTGCTACAAGTGGCTTGACACCAGAACGTCTTCTCAGCAATGCGACAGCATTACATCCCCGCAAGGGAAGGGGCACACAATGGCATGGCGCGCATTTCGCGCGCATTTAGGGATTGACTGTCAGCATGGCGTGAGGGGCATCAGAGGAAGAAAGCAAGCGGGGCTGTGGCAAGCACCTCATGCTTCCAGCGCTGCACGAAGTTGGTGAGCACGTCAAAGGCGGGCGGCCCCTCCAGCCGGCAGTGCTGGTCGTGCCACGGCAGCCGTGGGCCTGTTGACAAGCGAAAATGTGTCATTTCCATTTCCAAACCCTGACTTTCCAGATGCGGCATGCCGGGAGGGTTTAGGGTTCTAGCTCATGGCGACGCAGTGGTAAGTGCACACCCTTGCGGACAGGTGCGCCGCAAATCTTCCGTAATGACGTAAGTATTATTTCGACCTCGGAAGGTCAATGGCACCTCTGCGTCAATCAAACACAACCCAGCAGCGGGACTGAGTGCGGTGCATGACTCACCGCCGGCCTCTTCGTCCGACGCCGGGTAGGCAGCCCTTGGCAGCGGTATGGACCCTGGGGAAGAAAAGCCTAGAACAGCTGCAGGGTGCTTACCGCCGGCCTCGCCATCGACGCCGCCGATGCAGTCCTGGTAGAAGTCGCGCTTGTGCTCAAGCTGCAGCGTGCGGAACAGCGGGTGGTCGTGCGTGTCGTAGCGCCCGTCGCACAGGTCGATGCCGCCAATGAAGCTTATCACCCGCCGTGGCACGCCCGACTCCTGCAGGTCGCAATCCACACCCCATCACAGAAACATCGAGTGCGTGCGTTTGATGTCCGCTCAATGGGTCGATGTTGCGCACAAAGCTCCGTCACATGCCGCTGCACGCCGGACTCCTGCAGGGAGGCGTAGGAAGTTTTTCAGACTCTGACATAAGCTTTCGACCTCCTTCTCCACTGCCTTTACGACAACGTACTGCATGGCTGTTGAGTCACCGGAGGCCCCGCCGCCAGCACCTCGTTGCGGCTGCGCGTCATGGCGCCGGCGCCCAGAGCAGATTTACTCCCCGGCGCCCGGAGCAAGTTCTCATCTGAATACACATCACGCCTGTGATGTTCAGGTGCGGACTGCCGGCGGCGCACCGAGGGGCTGTGCGTCTCTGGGCCCGAGGGCTGAGCACTGCCGCCAGCGGCGTCCGCGCGCCCCGCCTCCGTGCTCGCCGGCGTCCCCGTCTTGCTGTCGACCGACGGCATCGGCGCGTCGGCGTCCGGCACGTCCAGGCACACCACTTTCTGCGGGGGCGGACAACGTTGCTTGCAGGTTGCTTGCATACTGCGCATTGGCCTGGGACAATGTTAAGGGGACAAGGAGCCTGGAGTCGGATTGATCGTTATCTTGGGCGGGAGGTCACCTGATGGTGCGTGAAGTTGGTGGCCGCCGTGATACCCTTCAGGAAGTTCTTCTGGATGTTGCTGCCCCTGTCGCACCACCAACCAACCACATATGAATCAGTCTGAGTGGGTGGAGTTGCTGCTGCGACAAGCGGGCGGCAGCGCCACCTGCGACAACCGCCCGATGGCTGCAACACGACTCGAGTGCTGGGTGAGTGCGAGCCCCCCTGCGCACGCGGTGGCGAATCGCAGCGGCTTGCCGACAGTGACACGGGCGCCTCCACAGAAGAGGAGCGACGTTAGCATGAGGCGACCACGTGAGCTGACCGGAGGCCCGGCGTCGTCAACCTAGCCACCAAGGACAATATTTGCTCCCCAAAGCCAAGCTGAGGTGCGCACCGCAGCGACTTGCCGACGGAGACGCCGGTGCCCTGGAAGAAGGTGTGCGTCTCCTCATCGTGCGTGTGCAGCATGCCCGCCTTCATGCCCGCCATATTGACGGAGGTGCGGTCGTCCCAGATCAGCACGCACACCTTGACGCCCTCCTGTGCCTGCACAAATTTCAGGTTTGACCTCACTTGAGGTCCCTCAGGCCAGGGGCGCTTTGCGATGCGGCTGCTCGCGGTTGAGCACGTTGACAGGCCTCAAGCGCAGGTCACTGTCAACAGACCTCCAAGCCCAGCTCCAGGTGTCTGTCGAGTGGTGCAGTACAATGAGCTCGAGGTCCAAGCTACGAGGCAGGGCCTGGCATTCCGAATTCCTGTTAGAACCCTGCCTTGCGCCTGAGCAGAGCGCGATCTCCAGGCGCTTGTTCAAGGGCACACCCACAGACACAATGCGTCATCGACACCCTGTCGTGCGCTTGAGCAGGTGCCGAGATCCAGGTGCTGTGTCCAGCAGCAAAGATCCAGGCGCAGTGGAAACCCTACTCTGCGCTTGCGCGAGGTGCCGAGCTCCAGGTGCTTACCCATGGGCTGCAATCCAGGCGCAAACCCTACAGAATCCTACCTTGCGCTTGAGCAGGGTGCCGAGCTCCAGGTGCTGGTCGTCCTCCTTCATCTCCGCGCCCTTCTCCCGCACCAGGATGTTATGCACCCACACGCTCCAGCCTGCGCAGCCAGGACATGCGATCCACAGCTTGGCATCGATGAAGGTTCCAATTGACGATCAGGCTGCGCAGGATGCAACTGTGAACTGTGAACTCTAGCCAGATGGATCAGGCGCTTGCTGCGCCAGGCCCGCGGAGAAGGAGCAGGCAGGAGCAAGGCTTGTGCCGCTGCCGCAACCGCCGCACTGGGCGTTGTCCCATGCGCCAGCACACCATGATCGCAGGGTTGAGGGTTAGGGTTTAGCACAGCACGAGCAGGTTTGGGGGATGGGTGGCGCAAAGGGTAGCGCACCGGCAACATAGATGAAGTGCTTCGCATTCAGCATCGCCTGGTAGATGTCCTTCCACAGCGCGCCCTCGCGGTATGGCTCCCCGTTGCCGAGCTTGATGGTAGGCGTCTCTCCTGCAGTGATTGTGCTTTTGCCGTCAGACCCAGCTTTCTCCCATGCTTTATCTGAAGGTGTTGTGATATCACATCGGTGTTTGCTTGTTGAACCAACGTGGGCAGCGGCAGCCCGCGAGCTGGAACTCGAGGCGGCTGCTGCTGCAGCACGGCTGGCGGCAGGCTGGTCCACCGACAGCTCAGCCCTGTCCCCTAGCCTGGCCTGCCACCAAGCAGCTCGCGGCAGGAAAGCGGTTCGTGTGTGTGGAGGTGCTGCACACAGAACTCTTCATTCAGAACCCTCAGACAAGCTCACCGGGGTCGTGGTGGGAGTCGGAATAGAGGGACACGCGCGCGCCCTCCCGCATCTGGAAGTACGCGTGCCGGCAGTCCCACCGGTCCAGGTCCGTCTTCTGCCCGATGCTCTGCAAGGGCGGCGGCAAACGCGCTCATAAGGCGCCAGCGCTTGCTGTGTGGCACAACAGACGGTGTGGAGGGCCAGATGCGCCCGCTCCATACAGGTACAAGACTGGTACAATACGTCATCACGCCTACCTCAGGGACGGGCACGTAGGCGATGGTGACGCGCAGGCGGGCCTTGCCAAAACCCTGCTGCCGCCCCGAGCGCCCCTTGAGCGGCAGCCAGCCGCTGAAGTGCTTGTGGCTCAACAGCATGTTGGCGTCCAGCGACGCCGTGCCGAGGTGCGGGCTGCCGAAAGAGTCGCCGTCCTGAACGGTGCAAGGCGTAGGAATGTCAGGCAGGCAAGACAATGTGCCGGGCGACCCTCAACGAGCCAGGTGGTAACTGTTTTCGGTTTTAGGGTTTAGGGTTTAGGGCGCACACACCTTGCTTGCTGCCGGACGCCTCCAGCACAGGCAGCCCGCCAGCACCGCACCACCCACAAGCAAGGATCAATGCAGCGCAGCAGCAGCTCTGTGACGCTGCTGTAAGTCCCAGGAACTCTGACGATATGCCGGGGGTGCCCACTGCCGAGAGCCCGCCGCTCACCTTGACCTGGAACTCGATGTCGCGCGGCGAGATGGCGACGGGCACTCGGAAGCGCTCCTCCCACTTTGGCACAAAGCTGCGGTCGCCGATGGAGGTGTACCCGCGGCGCTGGTTGCCGACGCGCAGAGCCACGTACGGCTGCGGCGGCCGCGCCTTGCCGGTCACCACCTTCTGGCAGCCCACCAGGCCGGAGTTGCAGAAGCGCGGGAAGCACTGCGAGGGCAGGGGGCACAATGTTGCATCATGATGGATTCCGGCAGCGACGGCGACGATGCGGGCAGGCACATGCAGCGCTGCATGCAGTATCGTCAGGGCATCAGCAAGTCCATGCTGCACTTTGCAAGGAAAGTGGTCCAACCTAGTGCCAGTCTAGAGAGTGGGCAGCCTGCATGCAGGACATGCAGCGGCGCCGCACCGATACGAGCGTCGGGTCGCCAGGCAGGTGCTCCGCCTCATGGATGGTCAGGTACAGAGTCCCGTGCGCCCACTTGGTTGGGTCTTCCTGCCGCTCATGCTGTTCGTGGCGAGAAATGTGCCACTCAGGACCGTCATTGTCGGGGCAGGCGCAGTGGGGACACAGGCAGAAGCATGGCCTCCAGCCCGCACTCTCCGCGCAAGGCTTGCCAATCATGTCGGAGTGCTGCCATGATTTGCGAAAATTTCTGCACCAACGGCTGTGTCTCGTCAGATCCGACGTGCATGCGTAATGTGGGACAGTCTTGAACCTCTCACCCTCAGTCCGAAAGCCTTGCGGAACTTGTCGCGGGTGTCCTGCTCCTTGGAGTCCAGCCGGTCCTTCACACGGTGTGCCTTGCCCTTTGCCTTGTCCATCACGCTGTTGCCATGGCCGTCCGCCGCCGCTATGGGATCCGCTCTGCCTTCGCTTGACCCCATAGAAACATTGTGGAGGTTGGTAAAATTTCCGTCGGGCTGCGCTCCAGCGTCGTTAGAGACGCTACCTTGTGCTGCTACATCGTCCCTGTGGCGAGGCGACTGCTCATACTGCGTGTTGCGAGGCTCCGGCGCCATGTCTGCTGCGGAGATTCCGGCTGCTGCGGCGATACAGGCTGCTGCAGTCGGTTCAGATGTTTAATCCCACCGAGGTCCACAAGTGTCGCGAACGGCAGTTCGAGCTCTGCACGATAGCCGACGAGCTTTCGAAATGTATCAAAAACACAGAGATCGTGTATCCGCAGGGCAACGCCAAATGTGCAAGTGCATCAGTGGTTCGTTTCCCCTTCAGTTTCGATCAAGGTGCGAACTGCGACATCAGTAGCTTTGGCAAAGCCGCCAGGCAGCAGGCCGTGGTGAATAAGCTACACTGCCTACGGGTCCTGCTGACACAAGCCGGGCAAACAGGTTTCTCCGACTGAACGGGCGAGCTCTTCTTCTTCGCACTGGATTCCCCTCCCAGGGTTAATGAGAATAATATACATATATATATATTACATCATCTTTCCGACCTCGAGACTTCAACCATTTGCTCAGTCAAGAGCCGCCTTGACAGCATGCGCATACTTACATTTGCGTGTGGTGCTGCTGGCTTTCAGATCAATTCGTGAAGGAGCGATCGTGTGCGTATCGACAGAGCTTTGACCCTCACACTTGGCAGACAGGAGCAACGCAGACTGGCAGCTTCCGGGAGGACGCTCAACAGTGCTGTAGGGGACGTCATAAGAGCTAAGGTCTCTGGCACATCAACACTGGGCGTAAGAGGCATGACTTCCATGGACGTGTCGGCGTCAGGGCTGCCGCAAACCGTGCAGGTCCAGCACACACAAGGGCATGTGTAAGTCGCCGGCTTTCCTCTCTATCGCTGGATGCGTCTATCAGAACGAATCATAAACAAGCCTTGCGTCATTCCTTGCATGCGCAGCCGCGCTGCATCATGTGAAATCACATGCACCTCCTGCCGTCCGCTGCCGCGCTTGCATCCGCACCTGCACCTTGCAAAGTCTGCAGCAGCAACGTGCTAGAAGTCTGAGTGTGCTCACTGGCTTGCCGCAGGCTGTGCTGCCTGTGCGGGTTGCCCATCCAGTCCAACCCAGCGAACATGTGCGTCAACTGCATGCGCAGCCAGGTGGACATCACGGAGGCTGTACAGAAGCAGGTCCGCCGCTATGCCTGCAGCAACAGCTGGATGAGCTTGTTGACGATCTATGTACTCTGGCAGAAGCCTTCACGCGAGAGAGACAAAAAAGTTGCCTGCCCGAACATGCCGCCGGACATGCATGGCTGCGCCTCCTTGGCGGCACAGATGCTCTGTCGCACGGTTCAGTATTGCACGTGTGCCCGTGCAGGCACGACCCAGCATGATGCACTCACACTTGTCGGAGGCACGCAGGTCACTCTGATGGTCTCGCCGAACGCACAGGTGACCATCTTCTTCTGCCGCGGGTGCGGGCGGTACCTGCAACCGCCGCGGCACTGGGTCAAGGCGGAGCTGGAGTCGCGGGAGTTGCTGACCTTCTGCGTCAAGCGCATCCGCGGCCTGGGCAAGGTGGGTGATGTTGTAGGCGACAGCGACACGGGCGATGGAGAGCAGGGGGATGAGAGGATGGGCAGAGAAACACGAATGCGGCCGACGGCAATGCTACTTTCGAGCAGCGGTGCAGCAGCGGCGCAATGCTGATGCGCTCAGGCGTGCACGGCTATGGGTTGTACCATACGGCTGCACAGCACAGGCGCAAACGACTAAAGATGTGACGGTCGATACGTGCAATGTGCAGCTGAAATTAGTGGACGCGGGGTTCATCTGGACAGAGCCGCACTCCAAGCGCCTCAAGCTCAAGCTGACGGTGCAGGTGACTCAGCTTCGAGAACATTTCCCCGCTCTCCACATCTGTGTGGATCGCACCGGTCTCCACCGCAGCCGTTTCTGCCGTGCCCGTCACTGCGCTGCGTCTCATCTCTGCTGCAAGGCCAGCCGCCACCAACCCGGCAGGCGCACAGCCGCAACAGCCGCAACCCTGCAACCTCCTCCTGCAGGGCGAGGTGTTCAACGGCGCCATCCTGCAGCAGTCCTTCAGCGTGGAGTTCGTCGTCGCGGACCAGCCGTGCACGGACTGCAACCGTCACGCAGCCAACCCCAATGTGTGGGTGGCCTGCGCCCAAGTGAGCTCTTGCTGGCTGCAGCGCCATCCTTCTTGCTGGTGCAGCTCGCCTCACCGCAAGCCGACCTGCTGCTGCTCAGCAGAATCTTCGGTGGCGGACTCGGGCGCTGGGAGATTCAGCAGCGGGCAGCTGTGTCGAACCATGGCGCATGTCGAGGGTGCAGCGTCGGATCTGCAACTTATGCAAGCAGCATCGTCATATTCGAGGTGTGACCCACCTCCATCCTTCTGCTGACACATGGGTGCTCCTTCCCCTGGCGCAGGTGCGGCAGCACGTGCACCACAAGCGCACCTTCATGTTCTTGGAGCAGGTCATCCTGCGGCACGGCGCTGACGCGCTCGCCACCAACATCAAGGAGATGCACGAGGTAGCCTTTGACAAAGCCCCTGCACCTCCTGTTGTCGCCGCATTTCCGCCACCTCCGCCCCACGCCTCGGCCGCGGTGTCTTGACGTGTGGCCGGCAGCTTTGCCTGCCATTGTCGAGTCGCGCTTGCTGCAGCCCGACACGATGCCCTCCCGCACAAGCCGGCCTCAAGGCCACAGCCAGCGTAGCTGCCCCACCTCTATCAGTCGATCTACGCCGGATTGAGCTTGCAAGGAGTTGATTGACTCCGCTGCATGCGCTTTGCCTGACCGACCGAAACGACAGCTGACATGCGCGCCTTTTGACGTGCGCAGGGGCTGGACTTCTACTTTGCGAACCGGCAGCACGCAGTCAAGCTGGTGGACTTTCTGCAGGCGGTGGTGCCCTGCCGCTTCCACACCGCCAAGCAGCTGGTGTCGCACAACATCCACTCCTCCACCTACAACTACAAATACACCTTCTCCGTGGAGATCGTGCCCGTCTGCAAGGTGACTGAATGTAATAATAAATAAAATACTAATAAAAATAAAAAATAAAAACAAATAATAACAGCCTGCGCAACCTGCTAGCTTTCCTGCACAGAGCTGCAGCTGCAAAATCGTCCCTTTCATGCAGTTGAATCGCAGAATCGCAAGCAAGCTTACCAGCGTACCTCCTGTATCGCCACGCCCTGCCAAGTACTCCAGGGTGGGCTCAGGGCCCCGCCTGCTGTGCGCGGCACCACAAACCTTACCGATTGAGCATGCTCTTGTTTGAATGCTGCTCTTGTCTGGGCCACGCCGAAACCGTACCTCAACTCCAATCGCAGGACGACCTGGCGTGCCTGCCGCCCAAGCTGGCGGATCGGCTGGGCAACTTGGGGCCGCAGTTGTTTTCACCGACACCACTCCATACACTCGATGAAACTTGTATGAATAGTTTCCCTTTGTGCGCAGGACGACCTGGTGTGCCTGCCGCCCAAGCTGGCGGAGCGGCTGGGGAATCTGGGGCCGCTGGTGCTGTGCACGCGCGTTGCCTCAGCACTCACCCTGCTGGACCCTGTCACCCTGCGCCACACGCAGCTGGAGGTGCGCCCCAGAGACCGCGACCATGTATCAGAGGCCGCGACCGTGTATCTCTACAGCGGACACACGTTGCTGCCAGAACGTCTATGGCATCGCAACCGGGCGCTCGTCACTGGTGTGCATCACGGTGCGATGGCCACCGGCTGCAGTGACGGCGTGCTGCGCAGTTACGATTGCATATTATACTAGCGGCATGCCTCCTGCCCGCAGCCGCCGGTGTGCTGGCGCCACGCCTTCCAAGCGCCGGCGTCGGCCAAGCATCTGGTGGACTTTGAATCAGCCTTACGCAGGCCGTTTCACATCTGGTGGACTTTGATTCAGCCTTAAACAGGCCGTTTCACATCTGGTGGACTTTGATTCAGCTTTACACAGGCCGTTTCACATCTGGTGGACTTTGATTCAGCCTTACACAGGCCGTTTCACATCCGGTGGACTTTGATTCAGCCTTACACAGGCCGTTTCACATCTGGTGGACTTTGATTCAGCCTTACACAGGCCGTTTTACATCTGGTGGACTTCGATTCAGCCTTACACAGGCCTTTTCACATCTGGTGGACTTTGATTCAGCCTTACACAGGCCGTTTCACATCTGGTGGACTTTGATTCAGCCTTACACAGGCCGTTTTACATCTGGTGGACTTCGATTCAGCCTTACACAGGCCTTTTCACATCTGGTGGACTTTGATTCAGCCTTACACACGCCTTTTCACATCTCCCTCGCAGGCGCCGGTGTACTGGCGAAACGCCTTCCGGGCGCTCGCGTCAGCCAAGCAGCTGGTGGAGTATGTGGTGCTAGACATCGAGCCGCTGGGCCCCGCCACCGCCAAGCACACCCTCGCCGAGGCCCAGGTGCGCACATCATTGGGTTAGGGGTTAGGGTTTAGGGTTTAGGGTTCATTATGCGCCATTTGAGAAGAGGTCCGGGTGAGTGAGTGCCAATCGATACAGCGCTGCGCTTGCCCTGCCGGATGGTCCGGGCGTGGAACAAGGCTTCGACTCGATGCAGACCATAACGCTGTTCCGCACATTCGGCTTCGTTCGTCTGTTCATTCGTTTTAGGGTTTAGGGTTTCGTTTTCGTTTTCGCATCATACCTGGGCCGCAACAAACGCACCCAGTTTCGCGCGCAGCCCGCCAAACTGTGGACTGTGTTTAAACCCTCCAATGTGCAGGTGGCGCACATGTTGGGACCTGGGCCGCGACGACCGCACCCAGTTCACCCGCACCCAGTAAATAAATAAATAAATATATGGAGATCAAATGACAATAAAATGACCACCTGGACGGCAACCTGCACCCTGAAAGCCCTCTATCGAACCACATCTGAGCTCTTCTATTTCTTTCTGAGAGTGCAGGCGGCACGCGCATCGGGACCTGGGCCGCGACCACCGCACCCATTTCACGCGCACCCACCTCAAACACTGCAACTCGCAAACTGTGCACAGCCCTCAATACCGACTGTGCAAAACCCTCCAATGTGCAGGTGGCGCGCGCGTCGGACCTGGGCCGCAACGACCGCCACCAGTTCACCCGCACCCACCTGGGCGGCATACTGCACCCTGGCGATACGGTGCTGGGCTACGACCTGGAGCACGTCAATGCGGTGGATCCGGACCTGGACCGCTGGCTGGCCAAGGGCGGCTCGCCTCCAGACGTGATCCTGGTGAGTTTCTCCGCCAATTTTCTCCGCCAAGTTTCCGTCAAAGTCGCATCTTGTCGCTGCTTGATTCTCCGCCCAGAAGTGCGACACGGTGCTGGGCGACGACCTGGAGCACACGAATGCCTCAGGCGTCAGTGCCCTAAAACCCTAAAAAGCCTTTCAGCTAGGCCCTGTGGCACCTTCAAAAGCCCCGATTCAAAGCCCCGAGGGCTCAGTCGCATGTGTCGATGTCCCGCCAGGTGCGGAAGAGCTACGAGGTGCGGCGCGCCAAGCGGCGCGCGCAGGGCAGGGGCCGCACCTGGAAGCTGGCGCGGCTGGCGGTGGAGGCGGCCGACACCGCCGAGAAGCTGGGCGCCGCTGGCCGCAAGGCCGCCGACCGCGACACCGCCGACATGGAGTCCTTCCTGCAAGTGAGAGCCGGGCCTTACCCCTGGCACCCAGGGCCGAGAGCTTTCCGTCCCTTGCCTGCTAGGACTCCGAATTTGAGGCCTTGCTGGGGAGGGGG
>JAABUL010002192.1_pt1 | contig 33323 bp, 42 predicted proteins | sample 5559151 | NCBI WGS metagenome assembly JAABUL01 (sample SAMN10711876, study PRJNA513368) | rock metagenome | isolation source: Antarctica rocks | place: Antarctica: Victoria Land, Pudding Butte sud | reverse complement strand
AATCGGTCTGTCGACTCGTTCGCGTGCAACTAGTGAGCCTGCTTCAATGGCACTTCTACCTCGCATAGTGAGCCTGCTACAATAGGCATTTCGATTCTACACAAGGCTAAGGAAATACATTCATGCGAACATGAATCGTTGAAGAGGGGGGGTAATGTTACGACCCTAGCTACGCACCTACGTTGGTAGCTATGTTGATGGCTATCGTCGATCGCTCGCCGCTAGGCTATAGAGTTGTTTCGAGGCCAACTCTATTCAGAGTTAGCTTATGTTTCCCTGAGTCATATAAATAGTCGACTCTGCCCTTCTAGATACTTTCCTTCCTTAGCATTTATATACTCGTTACATTACACTCATATGACTCGCTCTATGCTGACCCCTAACAGCTATTGCTTCGCGAAGTAATGTACAATTCTTGTCAATCTCATTAGTCTCAAGAATCTGTTTATAGATTGATTCACTGATGTTTTTCTTTAAATCAGCAATTTTCATTCAATTTGAAGTCAGAATAATGATTCATTGATAGCGAACACGCTCATCTTCTGAATCTCTGAGCATGACGTCAGCTTGACGAGTTAATGCATCGATCTTGATGTTCTGTTTGTCAAATCGATACATTATTCTGAAGTTGAAGTTAATGAGCTTCTGAACTCAATGCATCTGACGTCTGCTCAGCTCTTTATCTTTCATCAACGAGATAAGCGCTTGATAATCGATGAATATCTTGATAGAAATGTCAGTTAGCTTCAGTTCAAGTCGTCAGTGTTCAAATGCTCAAATAATGATCAAAAGTTCTTTATCATATATCTTGTAGTTGCATTTAGCAGAAGACATGTTCTTGCTATAGAAAACAATTAAATGTAGTACTTCTTCATCATCATATTAAGAGAGAACTTCATCATTGACGTAGTTGAATGAGTCAATTTCAAGAATAGTCTCACGAGTTTGATCAAAGTGACGTAGTATAGAAGTCTCGATCATATGTTTCTTCATATGATTGTAGATGATCTGACAGACTTCATTTCATTCAAATATGATCTTCTTTTGAGTGAGTTGAATCATTGAATGAACAATCTTTGAAAAGTTCTTGATGAAGCATCGATAGAAATTGCAGAAGTCAATGAAGAACTGCATCTGAGTGAGATTATTGAATGTAGATCAATCAATGACTGCTTGTATCTTTCGAGAATTCATTTTTAATTCTTCGATTGACATCAAAAGTTTTAGAAACGTGGTTTTCTGCATATGAAACTCGCACTTATTGATGTCTATCTGTAGATCAGCTTCTTGTAGTCTATTTAAGATCAATTATACATGTCGCTTGTGTTTCTTCAAGATCTTGCTGTAGATGATAATGTCATTTAAATAGATTTGACAAAACTAATGTAAATATTCAAACAATACATCATTCATATAATGTTGATAGAACGTTGATTCGTTGATTAATTTAAAGAGCATTACATGATATTTGTATGAGTCAAAAAAGATAATAAAGATAGTCAAATCTTTGCTATCTGAATGCATGTGTAGTTTGTTGAACGCGATAATGATGTTCAATTGAGTCAGATATTTGCTTTCTTGTATACGAGCGAGAGTCTTGTCTATCAATGACAAAGAATAGCGATCTCGTTTGATTAAAGCATTGAGTTTTCTGTAATTGACGCAGAAACGCAGACTATCGTCTTTCTTTTCAATGAACAAGATGAGCGAGATGTATGATGCAAAGCTGAAGAAAATAAACTTTTTGTTTAAATGATTGATCAGATACTTCTTTATCTTCTGAAGCTTGTGATCAAACATTTGATATAATCTGCTTCAAGAAGATGTTTCTTCATCGATCAACTCAATTTTGTGATCGTAGAAACGATGCATTGATAGTTGATTAATCATTGCTCGATCGAAGACATCTAGATAGTCGTGATATTCAGAGAGAAGCTTAATCTTGACTTGCTTGAGAACTTCAGCGTAAGAAAGCTCATGCAGATTCACTTCTTCAGACTTGTTTTCAGCTGTAGTTATGAATCGATTGATTTTTAAGATGATAACAGCAAAGATCTTGATGTCTGATCATTTGACTAACATTTTATATATTGCTGTCTCTATCATTGCTATGTTTATTGAACTGAAAGAGAATGATTTTAAACTGAACGTCAATTTAGAATTGATGTTAGTTAAAGTCACGTCACGCAGTTTTAACTGTTCAATTAGTTTAACTGACTTCTCATTGAACTGATTGAAAGAGAGTGATTTCAGACTGAGTTGAGATGTAGTGAAAGATCTCTGCAGTATATGAGTAGAAGTCAAACTCTTCTGCTTCATGATTGTCTTGTTGCTTGAGAGTAGAACAATTAATTTCTGACTAGAAGTGAAATTCGAAAATCGAAGAAAATCGATTTGCATATCAATTACTAGGTCAATTTTGTTCATTCATGTTTTTTCAAGAATCATTTGATGTTGATCTAATCAAGTGATCAACATAAAAGCTGTGTCAATCGTATGATTTTGAACAGTCAGATTCGAATAAATGGCATGAGTAATGAGTTTCTTAGTGTTAGAAGTCAGCATAGAGCGAGTCATATGAGTGTAATGTAACGAGTATATAAATGCTAAGGAAGGAAAGTATCTAGAAGGGCAGAACCGACTATCTATATGACTCAGAGAAACATAAGCTAACCCTGAATAGAGTTGATCTCGGAACAACTCTATAGCCTAGCGACGAGCGATCGACGATAGTCATCAACATAGCTATCAACGTAGATGCGTAGCTAGGGTCGTAACATTACTCTTCTTCTTCAACGATTCATGTTCGCATGAATGTGTTTCTTAGCTCTATGTAGAATCGAAATGTCTATTGTAGCAGACTCACTATGCGAGGTAGAATGATGTCATTGTAGCAGACTCACTAGTTGCACATGAACGTTTGACCAGGTTCACTGGTGGGTAGAACGATGTGAGTAGGTAGATCATCGCGTTGACGGAAGGCGCCTTTGTAGCAGGCTCACTATTTGCACATGATCGGGTTGACGAATCGATTCACTGGTAGGTAGAGCGATGAGGGCGAGTAGATCATCGCATTGAGAATTTCATTGTAGCAGGCTCACTAGTTGCACGCGAACGAGTCGACAGACCGATTCACTGATAGGTAGAGCGATGTGAGTAGATGAGTCATCGCATTGACGAAAGATGTCATTGAAGCAGACTCACTAGTCAACTTGCTCATTGAAAAGATTGATCATCGACTTGTCATTGTAGCAGGCTCACTGAGAGGTTTTGATATAGGAACAAGCTCATGAGTTTGTTGAGGTTCGATACACGAACAAGCTCATAGATTTGCTTGTTATCGAAGATGATCGTGCCATTGAAGCAGGCTCACTAGTTGCACATGAACATTTGATCAGATTCACTGGTAGGTAGAACGATGTGAGCGAGTAGATCATTGCATTGAGGGTAGATGTCATTGTAGCAGGCTCACTAGTTGCACGTGAACGAGTAGCAGAATCGGTTCACTGATGAGTAGAGCGATGAGAGTGAGTAGATCATCGCATTGAGGGTGCCGTTGAAGCAGGCTCACTGAGGTTTGCTTCTTGAGATAGAGACTTCACGCAGTTCTAGACTGGCCTCTTTGGTTGCTCTTTGGGATAGAGACTTCATGCAGTTCTATGACTGATCTCGTTTGTTCATCAAATTCGAAGAATTTCTTGCGAATCTGAATGAACGGTTAATTCGCTGATCTTCTGATCTAGTCGAATGGTTTCGATCGTTTGTTTATACTCGCTGACCAGCGCACGAGTTCGAATCTTTTGTTTATTCTCGCTGAGTCAGCTCACGAGAAAGAAGGGTGAGTGTCTGCACGGTCGCGAGTCGACTAGACCAAAGTCAATAGTCGTGTGAATCGAGCAGAGCAAGTCGATGCAGATTATTTCTCTTCGTCTGTAACGAAGAAGCATTTATATAATGTTAGAAATCAGCATAGAGCGAGTCATATGAGTGTAATGTAACAAGTATATAAATGCTAAGGAAGGAAAGTATCTAGAAGGGCAGAGCCGACTATCTATATGACTCAGAGAAACATAAGCTAACCCTGAATAGAGTTGACCTCGAAACAACTCTATAGCCTAGCGACGAGCGATCGACGATAGCCATCAACATAGCTACCAACGTAGGTGCGTAGCTAGAATCGTAACACTTAGCATAATGATCATCAAATTCTCGAATTGACTTTGCTTTGATCAAAGTCAGAGACTCGATTTGCAACTGATCACAAACAATCTGCGCAATCACTTCATCAATGAATAAATAGTCAGTGTTATGAAGCGTGTCGAGATGAAATAGAGTCTAGTCAATAGACTCTAGAAATTTCGATATGTGAACAAGAAACAATGATGTTTCAAATCAAAATATGCTGAAACATTTCATCTATTTGAGCTCTGTCAAATCAACTACTTCGCTTCTTTGTTCGCTCTACTATAGATACAGCTCGAAATCATCTTCTTTCTTCTATATTCTTAGTTTTCTAGTTAGAGCTACCTTTATTGATCAAACATTCTATTCAGCTACGCACTATCTCGCTGCAGTGTGATTAGATTCTAGGCACAATCTCAACAGTCAGCAGCTTTGATGTCAATCAATGACTTCAATGAGTAACTAATTTCATTGCTAGAAAGTACACATTCAATAGTCAAAGATTCAGAAGCAAAAGAATCATCTGACATGCTTGTCGTTGAAGAAATTAACACATTTTTCATCGCGTCTTTGATGAAAGTCTCTAGTTTTTTGCCTCATTATCTTCGAAAGAAGACATTTTCTCATTCTCTTTATTCTTCGAAATGATGATTTCATGTAGACGAAGAGTGAAAGCTCAAGAAGCAGAAGTATTGATCTTGTTCTGAGAACAGTTCTTTGACAAGTGATTAAAGATCTTGCAGATGTAGCAGATGATAAACGATCTTGCTGACTCAAAGATAGAAAAGATAATAAACTTAACATAATTAATTATCAAAGTCATTACTGACAATGAAGTAGCAGCATGTTTATCAGATACAACAGTGACTTTGACAATGACAGTGCAAAGCTGACTGCGTAGCTGATAGTTAACTCACTGTTTATTATTCACATCTTGAAGAAAGATTCTTAAGCGAGTGAGCCAAGTAAAATTCTCTGAACAGACTGATAAAGCATTTTGCAATCGATTATTGATTTTATTCTGAAGATCATTCATCAGAATGTGATCGTCGTATTTGAGATAGCTGAATAGCTTCATAAAGTCGAAGTAGAAGACATTGAAAGACTTGTCTGCTTATCTCAAAGCGTTGTACTCGTGACGAGACTTTCAATTCTTATTCAGTTCATTGTATATTTCTTTCAAATGATTGAATAGCTTGTAGATCAAAGTGAATGAATTCAAAGAATTAAAACAACGTCAAGCGAAGATGTGTTTTGCAGCGTCATCTTCTAGTCTAAACATCATGTAAATAATACAGATAGTCTCGTCATTGAATTGATCAACATTGACAATCAGCTTGTCATTCATCTTGTTTCTTTAGCTCTTTCAAGTCAATTCATCTTCATCAGTGAATATAAATGAGTTCAAAAATTTGTAGAATCGATGATGTTCATTTTTGAATGAGATGAACTTAGTAAACGTCTCTCGTCGAGTATGATTCTTGATAGAAGCATGCAACTCGATATCTTGTTAAGATAGATGATTCATAGTAGGTTGAGACTCAGTAGACTGTCGAGATCAAGACTGATCAGCTGAACGCTGTTTCTTTTTAAGACTCAATACTTTCTCTCGTAGTTTGATGATAGTCTCTTCTTGAGTGTCTATTGTCATTTGATTTGTCTCTAGCTCATCTAGTCTCTTGATGTGATTGACTTGTAGATCAATTCATTGCTCATTGAGTTTCAAAATCATGTCTCGTTGATCTCTTAGCTCGATCAGCATCTTGATGATCTCGTCTGACTGATCAATAGCTCATTGACAAAGTTGTTGACTTATGTTGATGTTTCATGAAGTAGCGACATTCTGAGATCTCGCTGAAGCATTGAAAGAAATAAGAGAAACTCATTTACTAGCAATGCTTTTAAGCAGACGAGCTGTTTGTGACTCGACTGATTCAGAGTCGTGTGTCATTGTAAGAAAGATAAAGATAGATAAATAGGTTTGATTGAGTGATTGGTTTGATAAATTTGAGTAAATTTGAATGTGTGTTTTGATGAAAGTAATTCAAAGAATTTCTTGCGAATTTTCTGAATAAACGAAGTAGGTTATTTCGTATTATCTACACGTTGATAGCAGAATAGTTGATCAGCATTTATCTACTGTTAGAGATTGATCTAAAGCGAGTCATAGAGATGTCATTTAACTAATAAATAAATGCTAAGAAAGAAAAGTATCTACAGAAAAGAACTCAATTCTTATATGTGTGTTTCTCAGTTCTGTGCTAGACTCGATTAGAATGACGTCTTACACATATGATGCAGAGTCTCAATGACATCATCTTTAGGTCAGGTTTTCGCTAGACTCAATTAGAATGAAATCAGACGAAGAATAGACGAAGAATAAACAAAGAATAGACGAAGAATAGAATTGTAACAATTTCAGTCGTTCTTTCTTTAGTGCATCAGTTGATGAGAGAATTTTAAAACATACAGAGAAGTGCATATGTTCAGCATATGCTATCAATATGCTAACAATACGTTAGCTGATATCAAGCTTATACATTTCATTTTCAGAAGCATGATAATCGATGTTTTCATTCACGTCTTAACACTCATGTTTGCAAGAAGCGAAGATTTATCATGTTTCAAAGAAATACAGTAAGTATAAGATTCACATGTGCTAAACATATGCTAAGTAGCAGCGACTATATATTGACTGTTCTCTTTCAAGCGAGATTGAATCTTGACATACGACACATGCAATTTCATCACATAATGCTTGAATAAATCTGAAATATCTTCATTTTCTTATTAAACATGACGTGCAAGAAGTCAAACGCGAATGTACATACATAAATCATTCAACTGTCAAACGTCATTACTGTGATAAGCGCTGACAGATTATATGCTGTGCATATGCTTAGTATATATAGAGTTTGATCATTCTCAAGATTCAGAAAAAACTCATTTTCATCAATGTAACATACAATTTGATCTATACATTTTGAAAAATCAGGAAAGATTTTCGTATCTTATGCTCATTGTACGCGAAATACATACTCATCATTTGTCATATTTTACAAAACTGCTCATAGACATTGCAAATGATGTGCTTGAAATCATCAAGAAGCATGAAATATTAAATCTGACTGCGTGTATGTTATACATATGCGAAGCATATGATACTTGCAAAGCACTAATAAGACATTATGTTGAGATCATGTCTAGATCATTCAATCAAAGAAACTCGAAGCTGATATGTATGTATTGCTCTTTAGAGATAGCTATAACAAGACATTAAAAATACAGAAGAGAAAGAGTGCAAGCTCTTCTATAAATAATGACTTGAGGCTGCGCTAGGCTTGATACAGATGTGATGTAATATGTCAAATGTGTTTGCCTAAAAGAATGATGAAAGAAATGAATGAAGAAAGTGCTGAACAACGGGAAGAAGTGCTGAGAATGACTCGAAGAGTTCAATAGAGATGCGCTAGGTTCAAACTAGGCATAGCGTCATCTGAACTCTGATCGATTCAGGCATGTTCATAACATTACCTCTTTCTTTGAACATTCATGTTTGCATGAATAGAAAAGAAATAAGAGCAAAAAATTCATCGTGTTTTCAATTTAATGCAACTTATTCGAATATAGCTTGTGAAATTCGTTCAGAACTTTCTTCGAGTCATTGAATTTCCCTTTATCGACATAGTATCATTCGTCGTCACAATCTATCTCGATTCATTTGACCTTGTATTGTAGTCTTTCTTTATATCGCCTGAAGTTCAATATATTGTTTACTTCTCAATGCTCTTCATTCTCTTCAATGATCAATGATCTAAAGAGCTCAGAGTGTTGTTTCGATAAAGAGTCATTTGATGAAGATCGTAGACACTTCGAGCTGAACACTGAATGTATATGCTTCATGCTTCTAGATAGCTGAAGGCGATAGAAGGTCTCAACTTTGACTGTGATTGAATAAAGATTGAGCTGCTTGTCTTTCAAATTCTTGCATGATCTAGTGGTTTTGATGTTTTCAAAGACTAATCAAACTTGATCATTTACTTCATAGATGACATCTCATCTATGCTTGTTCATTTGAGCTTCAGTGATCTGCTTGATCTTTTTCAATTGTTGATGATCAAAGGTAAGAAGTTTGCTCATTCAAGTGACAATGTCATCGATCTTTCTAGCTTCAATACGTTGACGAGTCGTTTTGTAATCAGTTGTATCTGAATCGAAACTTATTCGAGAGTGAAAGTCTTTATTGAAGTAGAAAGAGATCATCAAGATAGTCAAGAATGTATTGAAATTATCACTGAATTTCATCATTGAAAGTCATTTAACTCAGTTATTCTGCATGTAATTGCAGTAGATTCGAAGTTCGCGTTCAACATCTTGATTAGCTCGTTTCGACTGATCATCAATCTCTGAATGATAGACTGTTGATAGATTGACTTTGATCTTCAGTCGTTTGCAAAGACTTTGTCACATGATTGATATGAACTGAAAGTCTCTATTTGAAACGATAGAACTGAGTAGATCATGAAGTCGATAGACGTTTCATAGCATGATTCATACTGTTTCTTCGATTGAGATGTCATCGTCTTTTCAATGACAGAGAACATAGTGATGTTCTTTGAAGAGACGACATATGATCATGCAAATGACGTTATAGTTTTTCAATAGAGATAGCTCAGTGATGAAGTTCATAGCTATATCTTGTCAACGCTGCTGAGAAATCAATAGAGGCTGAAGCAAATCATTTGTATCATCTTGAGATGCTTTGCTTCGCTGACAGGCATGACAGTTTCAAATGTATTGTCGAATAATTGCTTGATGATCTGATTAATAGTAAAAGCGTTGAACTAGATCAATCATTCATCTAATGTCAGAATGTGAGATTGATGATTGATCATGAATATCTCGAAGCAATTTCGTATGCATTTGTTTCAACACTCATAGTAGACTCTTTTTGAATAGAACGTTGTCAATGATTTGACAGTTCTTTAGCTTCATGTCATGAAGCTTCAGTTCATCTTTGTTCATAACTTGTCAATACTCATTGCATAGTTCATTCTTCTGATTGACTAGACGTACGTATTGATAAAGATTAATCTCGTATTCAGGTTTGATTTCAAACTCAATTGATAGAACGTTTATTCGATTCAAGATCAGTATAGTCTGAAAACGATTATCTATGTCTTTAGCTGATTCAGAACTATCGATCATCGACATTCTAGTTAAAGCATTGACTTTGATGTTTATTTTGCCTGATCGAAAGATAATCTGAAAGTTAAACTTTGATAGAATATTCAGATAGTTCGCTTGTCGTCGAGTCAGCTGTTTGTTTTTCATAAAGATCTTCAAAGTCTGATGATCAGTAAACATCTGAATAAATAGCTCAGTACTCTCTAGTTCAAGTCATCAGTGTTTGAAACATCGAATGATAGTTAGCAATTTCTTGTCATAGATGTGATAATTGCATTCAGCTGAAATCATGCTTTTGCTATAGAAGACTATCGAGTGAAGCACACTCTCGTCATCGTACTGAGATAGTATGTTGTCTTTTACATAGTTGAATGCATCGATTTTCAAAATAGCTTGATGTTTGACATCGAAATGACGTAGAACTGAGATCGAGCTAATCTGCTTCTTTAGATTGTCAAAGACTTCGACGCAAACTTCGTTTCAAACAAAAGACGTGTTTTTTTAAGTCAGCTGAGTGAATGATTTGACTAGTTTCGAAAAGTTCTTGATGAAGCGTCGATAGAAATTAACGAAGTCAACGAAGTCTTGTATCTCTTTTAGATTAGTAGATGTAGCTCAATTGACTATAGCTTTCACTTTGATAGAGTTCATGCAAAGATCTTGTTCTGATACTATGATCTCTAAGAAGACTGTTTCTTCTACGTTGAATTCGCACTTTCAAATATCTATCTGCAGATCAGCGTCTCGTAGACGATCTAGTATCATCTTGACATGTTGTTTATGCTTCTTTTGAATCTTGCTGTATATGAGAATGTCGTCTAAATAAGCTTGACAGAAGTCATTTAGAAAGTCTCATAAAACATCGTTCATATATTGCTGAAACGAGATCGAATCGTTTGTTAATTCAAATGATAGAATCTTTGATTTGTACGCTTCTAGAGCGATAATGAAGATCGTATAGTTCTCACTATCGAGATGCATACGAAGTTTGTTGAAAGCGAAAATTATATTCAGTCGAGTCAGATGCTTGCAGTCAACGATTTTGTCAATCATCTCATCTATGAGCGATAGAGAGTAGCGATTTCTTTTGATAATGACATTGAGCTTTCGATAGTCGACGCAGAAGCGAAGATCGTCATTGATCTTCAGAGCGAATAGAACGAGTGAGAAATATGAGATCTTGCTAGAAGTAATAAAATTCTTTGACAGATTTTCGTTCAGATATTCTTTGATCTTCTGAAGCTTGTAGAGTGACATTCAATAAGCTCGACATCTAGAAGAAGTGACATCGTTAGTGAGCTCTATCTTATGATCATATGAACGATGAGATGATAGCTTATCGACTTGAGCTCAATCAAACACGTCGATGAAATTCTGATATTTCGAAGATAGCTTGATCTTGATGTCTTCTAGATTTTGAGCTGATGCATCGATGAAAGCGACGTCTAGAACGTTCAGTTCGCATTGAATGTTGTAGACTATTTCCCTATCAATATCTTCGATCGACATAGCGAAAACCTCGATGCGATTCTTCTTTGATCGTTTAATCAGTGCATGAAAAGATGCAGCTCTCACACTGAACATAGAAAAGTTCTTTTTCGAAGCAGTAGAAGCTGATCGTTGAAGCACTTTGAAAGCTGAACTGATAGAAGAATTTGATGATCGTGATCATTTTGAGTGTGAAGCTCTGACTGACATTGAAAAAACAGAAATGAAAGCTTCTAATTGATTCGAAAAAACGATGACATCGTTTTGCATATCTAGTAGTATTTCATTTTTGTTCATTCAGAGCTTTCTCAATATGACGTCATGATGATTTATATCAGCTATTAACATTGAAACAGTCAATTTCTTATGACTTTCGACTGTGAGATTGAGTAGAATTTTATGAGTAATGATCTTTCTTGTCAGCTTTTCGTCATATTCTCTTATTAACTTCTCTTTAGCTAGTTGTATGAGTTGAATTTCGAGCTTCTGACATATTTGATCAACTAGCTTTGTATGAATCAAGATGTAGATCGTCAAGTCACTATCTATCAGAGATCGTAGCTTGAAGAATTCGCCTTGCGAGAATAGAGTGACATCGACTAGAAATGACTTTTCGAAGTAGTTCTCTTCAATAGATGAAATTTCGTCGATTAGATTGCACAAAGAAATGATTTTTATCTTTTTGATGACTCTGAAAGAGATGATTAGTTTTTTGAATCAGACTCTGAATCGAAGTTCAAAGAATGATCAAACTCATCATCTAATGCGTTAATTCTGAAAGATCTATTCAAGCACTCTTTAGAAGTATGATCAGACTTATGACATAGAAAGCAGTTTTCGATTAGTAAGTCATTTTCTTTGACGTTAGTCAAAACAGCGTCGCGTGATTTTGACTGGTCAGTCATCTTCATTTCTATGATTTTACGAGTAGCTTTGACTGATTCTTCAGCGTAGATGATCTGTTTAGTTGTTCAAGCTTTGATCATTGCTTCTTTATTCTTGATCTCTTGAATAGCTCGTTGATCGTTATTCAATCAAATGAGGTAGAAATGAATTTCTTTCAGAGTACTGAGTTGAATCAATTGAGTTACTTAAGCGAATCGAAGTCGAGAGTTTATTTTATTCTTTAGATCAACGATCAGCTGTTTTTCTTGATAGTCTAGATAGAAGAATAGTCGTTGAAATTGAGTATAAAACTCGCTGAATTTCTTCTGTTCTTGAATCAAGTTGTAGTAGTTTCTACGAAAGTTGACTTCTTTATCTGAGTCATTGAACAACTGAGCTAGCTCTTTCAAAAGCTTATCGACGATCTTGTATGAGTTGAAACAGTCACGTTCGCATTTTGACTGAGTGATCTCAGTTGCATCATCGAATAATCTGAAATGTACGTAGCTCAGCTTGACTCGTTCACTTGAAAAGAGATCGACGTTGATTTCTAGCTTGTTCTGAACTTTTTCATATCAGTTCTTTCAGATAGAGTTCTTTTCATCAGTGAACAACGAAGAATCGAGTATTTTCTGAGATCTAGAACGCTCAGAGTAGGTTGACGATGACGAAGTAATCTCTCTAGCTTGTAGTCTAGCTTTCAACTCTTCGCATCGTTTCTTCAAAGCTTTCATAGTCATAGAAGATGTTATGATTTCAGCGAATGAGTCGTTATCTTCGACAATGAAGAATGAAGCTTCGAAATGCTCTTTGAAGAGACGAGACATGATGAAGAAGAAAGAAGAGATTGAATTGAACGAGTGTTTTAAAAGAAAGAAATCGAGCGAAGAGTAATGCTCGACAATAGAAGATGAAGTCGTTTTTGTTGTTTGATTTGAAAGTTGGTTGATTCTCTTGATCGATTTGATTCTCTAGCAATCAACGAAGATTCTTTATCGCTGATTCTATTAATTGAGGTGAACGATGCATACTTAATGAGCTGTAAGTTGTTTAGCAATTCAACCAGTCTCGCTGTTGATTCTATAGATTTCCTAGTGTTGTTCTGTCTTTTGATTACGTCGATCATCAGGTAAACGAATTTCTTTAGACTCAATCTGCCTGAACGAGTATATTGAACGAGTAATGAGTATCTGTATCATATGGTAAACGAGATTCTTAATGTAATGTTGAGATCATGCCTAGATCATTCAATCAAAGAGGCTCAAGACTGATATGTATGTATTGCTCTTTAAAGATAGCTATAACAAGACATTAAGAATACAGAAGAGAAAGAGTGCAAGCTCTTCTATAAATAATGGCTTGAGGCTGCGCTAGGCTCGATACAGATGTGATGTAATATGTCAGATGTGTTTGTCTAAAAGAATGATGAAAGAGATGAATGAAGAAAGTGCTGAACAACGAGAAGAAGTGCTGAGAATGACTCGAAGGGTTCAATAGAGATGCGCTAGGTTCAAACTAGGCATAGCGTCATCTGAACTCTGGTCGATTCAGGCATGTTCATAACACATTAAAGCAATTCATACTTTCTTTGTGATTTTCTATCTTAAATCGAAAATATGAAGAGCATATGCTTCGCGCGTTACATGCAAGTCTTAATAACGAAGATCGAATTGAAGTATTAATTCAAAAGAAAAGATTTCTTCAATATTCTTTAAACAGTCATTTAGCTGATGCGTTGACTTAGCATATACAACGCATATTATCAACTTACTCTTAGCAGATGTTCAACGTGAATTTCAATTCAATCATTTAAGAGACAATGAGAAGCAATGAATATGTAATATTAATTTTTTTGATGATGAGCATTTCATGATTATATGCTGTACATATGCTCAAACTAAGATATTTGCAGATGTTGAGTGTCTTGAGATGAATTTGTTCTTCAAAATGATACAGAGAAAAGTTAATGTGTTCTTCATCATCAAATGAAATCATGATACAAAGTGTGAGTCTTGCATATATCTTGCATATGCAAGAGATATGCTGATCTTCAAGTAAACATCAATGTATACTGTTATGCATTTCTGAATCTTGAAACTTGAAAAACATACATCTCAATGTTTACTCAAATGTTTCAAATTTTAGAAGACATTGATGAATTTTCAACGCGTTTTTCTCATATTTCTGAAAGAGAGAAAGAAATTCGAACTATCATTGTAAACATATGCAAGAAACAAGCATCTGATAAGTTGAAATCAACATGTGTTATAACATATGCTGAATATGTGTAAAGTTTGATGACTTTTTACATTCTTTGAATGAATTCAAGAAATGAGATGAACATTTGAAGCATATGCTGATCTTCTGTCAGATACATGTTAAACGAAATTTTGCAAAAAAAAATTCAAAACATTCAGCTCATTACATTGCTCAAGAGATTTGAGATTCTTCAACTATTGATGTTGTTACGAGCGTGCTCAGTCTTCTATTGAAACACATGTCTTTTGAGCGAGTCTAAACTCTATCGAGCCTAACGCTCACTCTTTCTTCTGTACATATAGTCTTTGCATCTAGATAGATCTCGCTCTTTAGCTTTGAATTCTCATTTACCTGATTTACTCTTCATTTATCTGTATTTCTATGACTTGCTTTAGACATGATTCTAACAGATGTATTGCTACAACATATTGAGAGCATATGTTAAGCACATTCTGAGCTGAAATCTTGAATCATTAGTAAACATTCATCTTGAATTCTTGCAAATTTATCAAAAGAATGATTCAAGATTTCACATCAATGATGAACTTACACTTGAAAACATAGTAAAATTAGCGAAAGTAGTCACTTTCAAGATAACAATTTCACAAGATGCAATATTTCTTTACTGAATATCATGTTAAGATAGAGCATATTCTCTATATAAGTTACGCATATGCTAACTTACTTAAACTGCGTCATCATGCTGAAGAAATGTTTGTTTGAAAGAAATTCATGAAAATTTAAGACATAAATATCACATGACAAAATTGAAGTGATTCAACTCATTTAAAACATCAATTTTGAAGAAAAAATATAAATTCTCTCTCAGTTGATGTTTTGCATATGCTTTGCTTATACAACTTAAATCAATCATTTCATCAAGTTACATCAAGAAGAAGTAGACATTCTGATCTGTCATGAAATTTGAAAAATTCTTATGACACAGAGTCAGCTTATACTGAACATATATTAAGCAGAGATTCTTCGTCTTCATCAAACTTTGATTCAATCTTTAAATCAACTTTAATCGCTTTTATTAATTTGTTACATGAAAGTGATCTTCATCAAAGCATACATCAAGCATCAGCTGAGCATATGTCACTCTTATCAAGTTGAGCAAGTACTTCTCAAGACATAAGATGACAGAGAAATCAACTGTCTATAAAGATGATCAAGACTCAAGCACATGCTGAGCATATGACAAGCATGCATCAAAGAATAGAACAAGAGAAGCGAAAAAGAAAGAAGCTTCAAATGAAGAAGAAGTTGACAGAATTACAGATCAAAAATACAGAGCTTGAATTTGAACTTTAGCAAGTAGATGAAAAATGCTCAACATATGCTTCATGTAATTTTGTATCTGTAGAACTTTATTTAGTGCTCAGCATATGCTCAGTATCAGTCAAATCATTCATGATGTGATGTTAAGCTACAATTTTTCTGATTTAGTGCTTTTGCTAGCGTCACGCTAAACATATGTCGAAGTAACGCGTTATTTATTTTGTAAACAATCAACTTTTCTTTCTCTTTTTACAATCTTTCTACAAACTGTATTTACACTGAATACTTTCTCAGCATATATTACACTTCATATTTGCATGTGTTCTGTTTAAACATGACACAAATAGCAAATTACAACAATGTGATGATAATCAATGTCATCAATCTCTTGATTCATGAATATCATCATGATAAATACAAGCTTCGCGTGAAATCAGCATATGTTCACAATAAGCAGATTCTATTTTCAATCATAACGTTGCTTGAACTTCTGCTGATTAGTGTAATCAGTACTCATACTCTGCATATGCTGATGTTTTTTCTAGCTGTTCAAACTATCATCATTGCAAGCACTCATCATATATTTCTTCTGATCAATACTCTTGCAACTTATACTAAGCATATGCAATTTTCTCAGTTATCATCGCAATGAATGCTAGTCAATACATTCTTTTTCAAGATCTGAAATCATGCTAAGCATATGCAGACTTCTTAAACTCTTTCATAATGCTCAGCACTATCAATAGCGAAGTGTAAATCTTCAGAAGCTCTCTTATATCTTGCATATGCTGAATATATGTAGATGTTGAGTAGATGTAAATGCAAAAGAAATGTGCAATCAAATCTTTAATCAACAATCATTTGTAAGTTTTGCATATGCTTTGCACTTATTGAATATCTGCTTACTTCTTGTCAGCTACGTTATCATATGTGCAATGAACATTTTGACGTCAATGAGACATCTATATTGCATGTGTTCAGCTTATGCTGAGTTCATACAGTTGCAAATTCATCTCGATGCAATTTTAGTCAGACAAAGATTATTGCAAGAAATAAGTATGTCTCTTTACATGCTACGCATATGCAAAGCTAATTCTGTGTCAGTGCTCTCAAACTTTTTGTTAGATTTAATGATTGACGTAAAGTTCAATTTTTGAACGAGTCTGAGTAATATTAACATATTCTGCGCATATGTACAATTAATAACATTAGAACTAAGTTTTCTTCTGATTTAATTAATCAATATGCAAATTATTGTGAGAAGCTGACGTAAGTTATATTTATATCTTGCATATGCAAAACTAATACTCAATAGTCATCGCGATGTGATCTTTGCTACAAACTATGAAACACGATTTCATTGAGATGTAAGTAGAGCATATGCTGTGTTTCAATTTGTCATATATTATCATTTATCTATAATATATATATACTTATATTATAATATTCAGCATGACTCATTCAAGCATACACGAAAAAGAAAGCTCAGCAAAGGCATGACATATGCTAGATCTGCGCTCGTCGTTCTCTTTGCATTCAAGATCAACGTTCAATCTAGCAGCTTGCTGTCTTTGAAATTCTCTGAGTCAAGAAGTGCATTTTTCAAGCATATGCTAATCAAAAGTCAATCTTCTGCGACAATCATCTCTTCTGATCGCAAGCGCAAGATAAAACCTTGCTCAGAATATGCTTGAAATATGCTTATTGTTAGAGATCAGCATAGAGCGAGTCATATGAGTGTAATGTAATGAGTATATAAATGTCAAGAAAGAAAAGTATCTAGAAGAGAAGAGTTGACTATCTATATAACTCAGAAGAACATAAGCTAACTCTGAATAGAGTTGACTTCAAAACAAGTCTATGCTCTAGCAATGAGCGATCGACGATAGCTCTCAGAATAGTCATCAACATAGTCATCAACATAGATGATAGCTAGAATCATAACACTTATCTTATGACAGATTGAGTCTCAATCTTTCTCTCATTCTTTCTCGTTCTCGTCGTCTCTCGTCTTTTGTATGTACATCATGTGTCTTGCATATGCTTCGCTAACGTGATTCTCAAACCTCTCATTCAAGAAGCGCGTCTCAAAGACTTTTCATGATGACGTGAAAGACAAAGTCAAAAATAAGCATAGCACAAACTTCGTATATGCTCTGCTAACACATAGTCTAGACATCATCAACGATGACATGCGTAATTTCGCTCGTTTGACTAAGAAATAAATCAATGATGATAATCTATGATTGTTGTTTTCTGATCTTCTACATACGTTGTGCATATGTACGATGTTTTTTAGCTTCTCTAGTTAAAGAAATGTCACTACTTCTTCAGCTCATGATTTGCATATGCAGAAAGCTGAGTCGAAGTTGAAATAATTTTGAACTCATGATTAGCATAAAAGAGTTTATTTAGCACTTGACTAAATTTAGCAGTCGTCAGACTCTATAGAGCTGAAAATTCACATTTCATATTTTATTGCTGCAATTCTTCAACATATCAGCAAAACAATGACAGTCATCTTTCTCATCTTTTTCATTTCTTTTATGTTCTTCATATCTTCAAAAGATATAGAACTTTCACAGAAAGAGTGCATAATGCTTGCTTTTGCTCGTTGAAACAAGACTTCAGCAGTTAACGAAAATTCTTTCAAAGCAAAACTCGCTCGTCAATATGAAATATTTAGAAACACTCTTATAAATCAAATCAATGATCAAAAGACTGCTTCTGTATGCAATCAGCACTTTTAAAGACTTAGCTTTGAAGAAGAAGAAGTTATATGTGTTTAAATTCTACGTCTTCAGACTTGAAATTGATCTTCTCGTGTGAAGCAAGTACATTCAATAATCACAGAACTACTAATTAAAAAGAAGAACAATAAGTCAGTCAAAATCAATTAATTTCAGAAGTTTCTAAAACATCATTTGCAAATCAAAACAGCATATGTTTCTTTGCTTGATAAAGAGCATGCTATGACTCAGAATCATGATATTTTAGCTGACTGATTCAATCTTTTTCAGAGTTTAAAAGAAGAGCATGAAATAAAGATAAAAGATATTTACAACATGAATGAAAAGAAATTCATGCAGAAAATCATTGCTAAGCTTCAAGTCATGATTTTCAAGTATGAAAAAAAGACTCATATGATTCAATGTGACAATTGAGAGTGAGTCTCATTGATTGAGTGTATATCTATAAATGAAAGAGTCTTAAAGTCGTGAATTATCTTCAAAGAAAAAGTACAGCAGAAAATCTGATACAAAGTATTCAAAGAAGATCATATTGCTGTGAGCGAGAATGATTGAATTAACAACGAATTGAGTTTAGTCTGAATTTGAAAATGCTTTAATTCAGAAACTAAAATTTGTCAGAAAGATGAATATTGAATGCTATTAATTAATGATCATGCTTCTCATATTACTACTCAGATGATTGACTATTGCATCAGTCAGAAAATCATTCTACTGTATTTTTCAACTCACATCATTCATTTGCTTCAATCATTAAATGTTGAGATCTTTGCTTCATTGATTACTGCATACAAGTCTCATGTTCAGCGAATTACTCAGCTTGAGATCAGCTATTCAATTGATAAAACGAACTTTCTAGAAATATATCAATAGACTCAACATGAAGCAATTACATCATTGAATATCAGAAAAACATGAACAGAAACAAATTTTCTTTCGTTCAATTCAGCATTAGTACTTCAGCACTTTTCTTTTAAGAAATTGAAACAATCACAGCAATACAATATAGTTATTCATTCAACTACATCTTTCAAGACTACAGTTACATACATTGATCTCAAAAATGATTTAGAAGTCATTTTAACATCTGCAAATACTTCTCAAGTACAGCAGCTTGTTAAACAAGCAATAAAGAAAACAATTTCTGATCAGATTCTTGAAAAGATGAATAAAGCAGCAATATAAGCAATGATGAAATCTACTATTCAGAACATCATTAATCAGAAACTTTTTAAACTTAATAAAAGAAAGAAGAAAAAAAAATCAATTGAATTGAAAGTAATTAAAAAAACAATCACAACGCACACATCACAAATTTTGAAAAAGAGCATTATAAACAAGACAGAGTGAATCTAGAAGATGATTGAATGACAATGAATTGCACAAATTGCAGCAATGCTGATTCAAAGATGATTATGAGCAACGTTGATTCATTGCAAGAAAACAGAGATGCAGAATCGAAATGCTCATGTGATGATGAAGAAAACATTGCTAACATTATTGATTTACTAATAAAGATATCAACGTTAAAGAAAGAGAAGAGCAAAGATCATTCATGAAAAGAGATAGCATTGAAGCTGATTCAACATCTTTGACTCGACTCAGAAGAAAAACATCACGCGAATCAGAATGCATTCATCACAAAGAATGTACAGAAACTGAAGACATCAGTTTAACTGCTTAACAAGCAGTTGCATACACAGAAAAACACACGTCTTTTAATGAAAATCACATCATAAGCGAACGTGACAAGAGAAGAAATAGCGACAAGAAAGCAACATTTCAGAAGCGACTCGTTGTTGCTTTGCAAGAAATGAGAAGTCATGATTAAAATAATGAACAGAAGAGAAATAAAAAAGATACAGAAGAAGTCAATTGAACAGATTCTACAGAAAATCGCAAACGTGTTGACAGGTCAAAGAGATCTAATCGTGTCACTTCGCAAGCTGAGCAGTGATGACATTTTTCTTCACGCAGTTAGCTCAAATGCTTGAGCAAATCTGAAAAAGACTCAGACGTGAGCAAAAGAAATCACGAGTTCAACATGTGTAGCATGTTAAATCTTTGCAATGCTGACACATGAAGTATGCACTACAATAGACATGAACAATCAAGAAAAGATCATTGAAAGATTGATAAAAGATAACGCGAAACTTCATGAAGATCTGAAAGTTCTAAGAATAGTCTGACTCAAGAAGATAGCAGATAGCGAAAAGACTCATTCATCGCTCATCATAAAGATCATGATCAAAGCGATGATGAATTGATTAATGAACGTGAGCATGCTGAACTTGTATCAAGAATGTGCATGTGAGCTATTTGAAAAGAACTGTTGCATCACACAGTGCTTCAGATGTCACGAATTTGATCATATGACTAAGATCTGCAGAAAGAATCAGCGCTGCGAAAAATGCGCAGACAAGCATCACATAGAGAAGTGTATGATGTCTTTGAATAGAAGACGTTGCATCAACTGCAATGAAAATCACGAATTCTGAAGACGCATCTGTCTCAAGTGACAACAGCAGATGAAACAAGCATTTGAAATCTATAAAAATAAATCGTTCAAATATTCTAAGACGTTTAAATACAATTGCACACTCTTTTCGCTGTTTCTGAACTCTTTAGATTCAATGAACTCTTCAGATTCAATGAATTCTTTCGATTCAATGAACTTCTCAAGCTCAGCAACAGTCATGCTGAAAATATGCAGTTGAATCGCTGATGAATCAGCTTGACAGATAGTAAAGATTAAGAAGAGACGAGTCAATCTTTTCTCTTGCGTAAGTAGTGACTTAAATGAGACAACATTTGAGCAGATTTAGAAACGTTCAATCAGAAAGTGAGAAAGATTGTCGATGATTGAAAGCATACAAAGAGTCTTCTCATTGCAAAGTCAACAACAGTTATGAATAACTTTATGATAAAACAGTCTTTTCTACAAATTCTACAGTACAACATCAGAAAATCATTAAGAATTCAAGAATCATTTTTAATTAACAAAGAAGTTCGCGAATTCAACATAGTAACTATACAGAAGCAAGATCACAACAACAACGACTTGCAGTCATTTAGCTCAGCACACAACTTCTTTCATCTAGTGAAAAACTCGTCATCTCAATCAAGAACATGCATATACATTAACAAATGTTTAAGACTCAATCAATGAATAGTAGAAATAGTTGAGTCAAACATTTGCTTAATCAGAATATTAACTCACAATACAGATGATGAAATGCAGATGCTAAAACTTCTAAACATCTACAACTTATGCTCATTGTTTACTACATTCACAGAGAGATCTTTAATCATTTTTTGTTTGAATGAATTACTTAAGAATGATTGCAAACAACTGATCATAGAAGATTTCAATCTACATCATTCTCACTGAGAAAAGCAAAAATGCTTCACTCGTTATATGATGATTGATACTTTACTAAACATCATTACAAACGCAAGGCTGAAATTATTACTGAAATCAGACATTATTACTCATGAAGCTCACAATCAATTTACGATGATTGATCTAGTCTTTAACAGCGAGAAAATACAGTTCATGACACGTAAGTGCAAGATACAAATCAATTTGCATCAAAGATCAAATCATCTTTCAATCATTATAAAACTATGTTTATAAACAATCTCAGTGCAACTCTTAACTTGATGACTTTGAAAGAAAATAAATACAGAAGCATTGAATGCTTATCTGCAAATACATCTATCTTTGAAACACTCTTTAAACAACAAGACTATGATGAATGACAGAGTGTGTAAGATTATCAGAGTGCTACAGAAGATCATTGAGAAATTTACTTTCTTGACAAAGTCATCAAATTGAGCAAAAGACTTTTGAAATCAAAGCTGCTTTAAAGTAGTAATGAAATCAAGACGACTGCGAATCATATGAAAAACACAAGACACATTAGAAGCATGAAATGAATATCTGAAGCACAATGATCATAAAAACAAGATCATTCAACAAATGAAATGCACACACTTCAGAACACAAATGCATGAGTTGAGCGAAGCACTCAAATCAATATGATGCTTTGCAAAATAAGTTAAAATTGAAAGTCAACTATCTAAAAAGCTTTCTCAGTTTTCGTCATTGAAGTGAAGCAACATCGATCATATGACAACGACGTTCAAGAAAAAAATCGAGATACTGCGAAAAAAGTTCTTTTTCTCATCTTCTCAAGCGAATGTCAACAACATCGCAGAATCATTCATATCTCTGACAGTCTTATTCAATTCACGCATCACAGAAGATGAAGTGAAGCAGATAATCAGATGAGTAAAAGCAGACAAAGCATCAAGCGCTTCAGATATTTCAAACAGAGCGCTTCAAGCAAGTCTTGCAGAACTGATCTCAGTACTGACAAGTTTATTCAATGCATGCATAATACACAAGTATCATTTGAAGCAGTTCAAAAAGACTCAGACAATAGTACTACGCAAATCAAAGAAAAGCGACTATATCAATTCAAAGACGTATTGACTCATTGCTTTGCTTAATATTATGAGCAAAGTGCTGAAGTTGATCATGATCAAAAGACTGAGTGACATAGTTGAGACTCATCACATGCTATCAAATGCTCAAATGAGAGTGAGATGCAAGCAATTCATGATCTTGACGTTAGATTTACTAGTAGATCAAGTTCACACAGTATGAGACTGTGAAATCAAATATGTGATCTTCATGCTAAGCTTAAATGTTGTTGAAGCGTTCAATTGAGTCTCACACGTCAGACTTCTGCACACGTTGAAAATGAAAAAAATGTTAAGCTACATAATTGAATGAACATGCAGCTTTCTAAAGAATGTTATGAGTGTGTCAAGATTGAATAGAGTTTTCTAGTCAACAAGCTCTAAAGATTTTGACTCATGTTGAATCTCTAGTCTCAACACTCTATTCTAGCACTTTTGATACTCAAGCAAACCTGCTTCGTTCTCTTTGTTTTGCCCTATTATAAATACAGCTCGAAACTCTCTTTGATTTCTTCTGTATTCTTAATATTCTAGTTATAGCTATCTTTATTGATCAAACATTCTATTCAGCTACGCACTATCTCGTTGCAGTGTGATTAGATTCTAGACATGATTTCAACATTATATTAAGAATTCGTTTATCACATGATATTGATTTCATTACTCATTCAAGCTACTTGATGAACAACAAAACGAGTATAAAGAAATTTGTTTTACCTGATGATTGACGCAATCGAAAGACAGAACAACATCAGAGAGTCAATAGAATCAACAACAAGACTGTTTAAATTGCTAGAGAATCTATCGCTCATTAAGTACGCACAGTTCACTCAATTAAGAGAATCACGATAAAGAATCTTCGTGAATTGCTCTAGAATCAACCTATTCTTGTGAAGCAGACGAGTGAAAATAAGCTGTTCAACTCATCTCTTTCTCTCTTCATCTTGAATCAAGCTCATGAATTAGACGAGTCAAAACAATCTGTGTCGTCAGATCAAATTAGTGAGTCTGCTACTACAAATGACGTTCTCATAGTGAGTCTGCTACAATGACACTCTTCGTCAATGCAATGATCTATCTACTCTCATCGTTCTATCTATCAGTGAATCAATCTACCTCACGTTCACATGCAACTAGTGAGTCTGCTTCAATGACAAGTCGATAATCAATCTCTTTGATGAGCAAGTCAACTAGTGAGTCTGCTTCAATGACATTCTTCGTCAATGCAATGACATATCTACTTTCATCGTTCTATCTATCAGTGAATCGATCTATTTCACGTTCACGTGCAACTAGTGAGTCTGCTTCAATGATCATTCTATTTCACATAGTGAGTCTGCTACAATAGACATTTGACGAGTTGATTTGAATCAATAGAAAGATTGATAGAAAGACAGGCATCAAGACTCTACGTCAATGCTATGAACTACATTACAAGTCATAGAAACATGACTTTTAAAGAGAAGAAGATAATGTTACGAGTGTGTCGAGATTGAATAGAGTTTTCTAGTCAACAAGCTCTAAAGATTTTGACTCATGTTGAATCTCTAGCCTCAACACTTTATTCTAGCGCTTTTAATACTCAAGCAAACCTGCTTCGTTCTCTTTGTTTTGCTCTACTATAAATACAGCTCAAAATTCTCTTTGATTTCTTCTGTATTCTTAATATTCTAGTTATAGCTATCTCTATTGATCAAACATTCTATTCAACTACGCACTATCTCGCTGCAGTATGATTAGATTCTAGGCACGATTTCAACAAAGAATCGAGAGACATCGCTAATATTTGATGAACAAACGAGTGACATGCGCGAGATAAACGCAAGCATATCGCAAAGATTCTTCATTTCATTGATTCTCTTTCTATTCTTCAACGCAAGTTTAATCGAAAAATGCGAAGCACTGAAAATTAAAATCGAAGTGCTTAACTTTGTAAATGATATTAACATTTTAGTCTACGACAGATTCACTGAAGAAATTTGCAAAACACTGAGCAAAGCATATGACGTCTGCGTGAAATGAGTTTGCATTCATGATGCAACGTTTGCATCAGAAAAGTATGAGCTTACGCATTTCACTAGAAAATCAAAGAGATTCAACATGATGACTAGCATACAAATAAAAAGCTCAGTTATCAAATCAAAATCAGACGTATGAGTTCTAAAGATGCAATTGAACATGAAACTGCAATAAGATGTGCATCTTCGACAAATAAAGATGAATCACGTCACAAGAATGCTGACACTTAGTCATCTTAAAGTCTTCATATGAAAAGCTATCTTCACAAAAGCGAGACAAGTATACTCAGCAGTAGTGAGATCAGAAATTGCATTCAAAGTGTCAGTCTGACATCAGCGTGACAAGAAAGATGAACTGTTAAGCAAAGAATGCAGATTAGAAACACTTCAGAATCAGACTCTGTGTCACGTAGCAGAAGCATTCAAAAGAGTAAACATCGAAACTCTAAAGACAGAAACATACATAAGTTTGCTACATGTTCATCTGAACATGCTACAGAACAAGATCATGTTACACAGTCAAGTCAATGATTGAATGCAAGAGATCAGACAAGTATATGAATTAATACATGCTCATTTAACGAGAGTTAATCACGTCATTTCTCGCTTACTCGTCATCAAGAAAATAGTACTTCTAAATGTCTTCATTCAAGAAGATGCAAAGATACAATTGAGATGCAGATAATACACTCTCTTCTTCACAATGATTTCAACAAGTGATAGCATCGCAATAACGCAGTATCACAAAGATCAATGAAATCAATGATGAAAAAAGTACAGAGAATGCGTTGCAGACATCAACACAATCTTGACACAAAGGTTGCATCTGAGCAATAAGATGATAAAGATGCGTGATGATTTTCAGAAAGCAGAAAGCACTCTTGTAATGTACATCAAAATTGAACGCATAGATCTGAACATTTATTTGCACTCTAGAAACGTTTCAGACATGAATAGCTCGCGATGAAACTGCGAATGAAGTCATTAAACGACGAAGCATGTACTTATGCACTGCTCAAACTGATTGCATCTGCGATTAAGAATGCTACAAAATGCTGACTTCTTGAACTATTGAATAATCATCGTCATCACGAAGAATCTCAGAGCAGTAGCGAAGATGATAATGAAAACGAAGCTCTTGAAGCAATTTAAAGTGACTAGAACACTCATTCTTTAACATGCAATCAACGTGAACAAATTTGATACATAGTCTCAAAACTCACTGTTTCAACTGCGTGAAGTAATCATGTAGACTGCAAGTGATTTTCTATCTCAGAGAGTTTTGTTCACTCGATACAAATAGCATAGAGTTCTTCATGAGTCAATTTAATCAATGTTACAAAAGTGTATGAATTTATTATTATTATTATTGAAAGTAATTATAATACTGCAAGAATCATGAATCAAAAGATTGTTGATGAAAGAAAAGAAAATCAATGAACAAAGATATGATAAATTGTAATTGTAATTCATACATTCTTGTGACATTGATTTAGACTCGACTCATGAGAGACTCTATGCTATTTATATCAAGTGAACAAAACTCTCTGAGAAAGAAAATCACTCGTCGTCTATATGACTGCTTCACGCAGTCGAAACAATGAGATTGACACTGTGTTACCAAGTAATGAATCTATAGCTTCTATTCAGCGTGTGACGCTCGAGTAAACTCTTAATGAGAGTGTCTGTGCTGTTTAATTATGACGCATCGTCTTTGCTCTGCTCTTCATTGACGATATTCTATACAACGATGTTTCAATTCAATCTTTGATTCAAAGACGAAAGACGTTTTCTTTGCATTCGTGATGCTTGTGATTGTAACATACGTAGAGCTGTGTTCTCTTACTCAATGATTGTCATTCATTGAGCAGAGAAATATGTGATGAAAGAGAGACGCACACGATGAGAAGATAAAGTGTGATTGTACTGAGTAACTCTTTTCTTCTCTTGATTTGACTTGTGTCACGTAGACGTTGAATGAATTGTTAGTATAGACGTGCGATCGCAATCATTCGATGTTTGACTCTGATCAATGAAAGAGAATGCATTTTGATTGTTCTCTTAAGCTCTTGATTTTTCATGTGAATAGATGAATGACTTGATGTCAAGTAAAGAAGATGAGCTCAAGTCTCTTCAGTATATCAGTGTGATCGACGAGTCACTACTTCTTCAAGCACTGTAGTCACGTCTCTCAATACTTGAAACAACTATTCTACCTGATATCTTTTCATCAATTACTTGATGATACTGTTGATATGATGAAGACGTTTCGATATTGACGCAGTCAACGAGTCGCAAATTCTTCAATCACTTGTAGTCACAACTCACAGACTCTTCATCTGAATTGTCTTTTTCACTAGTAGTATCTTTTCATCTCTTACTGACATCGACATGTCATTAATCTTTTTCGTAGATCGATTGTGACTGTTAGAGAGAGTGTTGTCGCATGAATGAAAACTCTGCACAACGACTTTTCTGACTGTTGAAACCGTGCCTAGAATCTAATCACACTGCAGCGAGATAGTGCGTAGCTGAATAGAATGTTTGATCAATAGAGATAGCTATAACTAGAATATTAAGAATACAGAAGAAATCAAAGAGAGTTTCGAGCTGTATCTATAGCAGAGCAAAACAAAGAGAACGAAGCAGGTTTGCTCAAGTATTGAAAGTGCTAGAATAGAGTGTTGAGGCTAGAGATTCAACATGAGTCAAAATCTCTAGAGCTTGTTGACTAGAAAACTCTATTCAATCTCGACACATTTGTAACATTACTTTCTTCTCTTTAAAAGTCATGTCTCTATGACTTGTAATGTAGTTCATAGCATTGACATAGAGTCTTGATGTCTGTCTTTCTATCAATCTTTCTATTGATTCAAACCAACCCGTCAAATGTCTATTGTAGCAGACTCACTATGTGAAATAAGATGATCATTGAAGCAGACTCACTAGTCGACTTGCTCATCAAAGAGATCAACTATCGACTTGTCATTGAAGCAGACTCACTAGTTGCACGTGAACGTGAGGTAGATCGATTCACTGATAGATAGAACGATGAGAGTAGATATGTCATCGCATTGATGAAGAGTGTCATTGAAGCAGACTCACTAGTCGACTTGCTCATTGAAGAGATCGACTATCGACTTGTCATTGAAGCAGACTCACTAGTTGCACATGAACGTGAGATAGATCGATTCACTGATAGATAGAGCAATGAGAGTAGATATGTCATCGCATTGACGAAGAGTGTCATTGAAGCAGACTCACTACGAGAATGTCATTTGTAGCAAACTCACTAAATTGATCTGACAACACAGATTGTTTTGACTCGCCTGATTCATGAGCTTTCGAGACGAAGAGAAAAAGGAATTAAACAGATTGTTTTCACTCGTCTGCTTCATGAGAATGAGTTGATTCTCTAGCAATCAACGAAGGTTCTTTATCGTTGATTCTATTGATCGAGTGAACTTTGCGTACTTAATGAGCAATAGATTCTCTAGCAATTCAAACAGCCTTGTCGTTGATTCTATTGACTCTCTGATGTTGTTCTGTCTTTCGATTGCGTCGATCATCAGGTAAAACAAATTTCTTTATACTCGTTTCGTTGTTCGTCGAGTAGCTTGAATGAGTAATGAAATCGATATCATGTGATAAACGAATTCTTAATATAATGTTGAGATCATGCCTAGAATCTAATCACACTGCAGCGAGATAGTGCGTAGCTGAATAGAATGTTGAGGCTAGAGATTCAACATGAGTCAAAACTTCTAAAGCTTGTTGACTAGAAAACTCTATTCAATCTCGACACACTTGTAACACTGATCACGCAACGTTCTAACATCATTTAAACTGCATCGAATTGAGATCTCTTGACTCTTTTGACTTCTATTCAAACACAGAATAGAATCAAAAGATTCGTAGTTGACATCATGTACAGATGAATCTCGTTGTCAGTCAAAGATATGATAAAAGAAAATCAATTTTTTATTATATTTAAATTTTGAACTCTTTACTTCAAAATCTTCTTTTATTTGAAAATGAGCTATTGTGATCTCAGCTCAACAGACAAAGATGTGAAATAGAAAGATCAATGATTTATTACATTTAAACTTTGAGTTCTTCACTTTGACATCAATGACAGCAAGCTTTAAACAAAAGAAGAAGAAGCAACTGATAGTTAAGCTACAAGTCAGACAGCTGAAGCAGAAGCAGAAGCAGAAGCAGAAGCAGAAGCAATTGATAGTTAAGTTACAAGTCAGACAGTTGAAGCAGAAGCAAAAGTAGAAGCAGAAGCAAAAGCAAAGAAATAACATGATATTTACAACTGATCAATCAAAGTGAGACATATGTATCAGAAGAGTTTCAAAAAAATTCTATTAATTACATTATTCATTTAAAATGAATCATTTGAAGCAATAAAAATTGAATCTTGAATTTTCAGCTTTATAAAGTCTGATGACTGCTAAATTTAGTTGAGTGCTAGATAAATTCTTCTATCAAGAAGAAGAGTTATTAAGAATTTGATTTTATGTAGCTGTGAAAGTATCAGAATTTGAGATGAGTTTCTTGAAGAAACAACAGAGATAAAGAATATTTTGATGCAAATTCAACTTAAAAGTGATTTGACATCTTGAATATTTATCTGTTGTGATGAATGCAATCAAAAGAAGTTATCTCACATGTTTAAGCAAAGAATCTTGTAGAAGAATTCATCTAGCACTTGATTAAATCTAGCAGTCGTCAAACTCTATAAAGCTGAAAATTCAAAATTCAATTTTTATTGCTTCAAATGATTCATTTTAGATGAACAACGTAGTTAATAAAATCTCTTTGAAACTTTTCTGATACATATGTTTCACTCTGATTAATCAGTTGTAAATATCATGTTATTTCTTTGCTTCTGCTTCTGCTTTTGCTTCTGCTTTTGCTTCAGCTGTCTGATTTGTAACTTAACTATCAGCTGTTTCTGTTTTTGCTTCTGCTTCTGCTTCTGCTTCTGCTTCTGCTTCAGCTGTCTGACTTGTAACTTAACTATCAGCTGCTTCTTCTTCTTCTTTTATTTAAAGCTTGCTGTCATTAATGTTGAAGTAAAAAGCTTGAAGTTTAAATGTAATAAATCATTGATCTTTCTATTTCACATCTTTGTCTGTTAAGCTGAGATCACAACAGTTTATTTTCAAGTAAAAGAAGATTTTGAAGTAAAGAACTCAGAATTTAGACGTAGTAAAGAATTAATCTTCTTTTGTCATATCTTTGTTTGTTGATTCTCTTTTCTTTCATCAATAATCTCTTGATTCATGACTCTTACAGTATTGTAATTACTCTCAATTTGATTGATTTTTTTCTTCTTTCTTTTATTGAGTTCAAGAAGTTTCTGATTAATAACATTTTAAATAGTAAATTTTGTCATTGCTCATATTGTTGCTTTACTCATCTTTTCAAGAATCTGATCAGAAATTGTTCTCTTTATTGCTTATTTAACAAGCTGCTGTACTTGAGAAGTATTTGCAGATGTTAAAATGACTTTTAAATCATCTTTGAGATCAATGTATGTAACTGTAGTCTTGAAAGATGTAGTTGAATGAATGACTATATTGTACTGCTGTGATTGCTTCGATTTCTTAGAAGAAAAGTGTTGAAGTACTAATGCTGAATTGAACAAAAGAAAATCTGTTTCTGTTCATGTTTTTCTGATATTCAGTGATGTAATTGCTTCATGTTGAGTCTGTTGATATATTTCTAGAAAGTTCATTTTATCAATTGAATAGCTGATCTCAAGCTGAGTAATTTGCTGAACATGAGACTTGTATGCAGTAATCAATGAAGCAAAGATCTCAACATCTAATAATTGAAGCAAATGAATGATGTAAGTTGAAAGATACAGTAGAATGATTTTCTGACTGATGCAATAGTCAATCATCTGAGTAGTAATATGAGAAGCATGATCATTAATTAATAGCATTCAATATTCATCTTTCTGACGAATTTTAGTTTCTGAATCAAAGCATTTTCAAATTCAGACTAAACTCAATTCGTTGTTAATTCAATCATTCTTGCTCACAGCAATATGATTTTCTTTGAATACTTTGTATCAGATTTTCTGCTGTACTTTTTCTTTGAAGATAATTCACGACTTTAAGACTCTTTCATTTATAGATATTGTTACGAGTGTGTCGAAATTGAATAGAGTTTTCTAGTCAACAAGCTCTAAAGGTTTTGACTCATGTTGAATCTCTAGTCTCAACACTCTATTCTAGCGCTTTTGATACTTGAGCAAACCTGCTTCGTTCTCTTTGTTTTGCCCTACTATAGATACAGCTTGAAACTTTCTTTGATTTCTTCTGTATTCTTAATATTCTAGTTATAGCTATCTCTATTGATCAAACATTTTATTCAGCTACGCACTATCTCGCTGCAGTGTGATTAGATTCTAGGCACGGTCTCAACATTATATTAAGAATTCGTTTACCACATGATATCGATTTCATTACTCATTCAAGCTACTCGACGAACAATGAAACGAGTATAAAGAAATTTGTTTTACCTGATGGTTGATGCAATCGAAAGACAGAACAACATCAGAAAATCAATAGAATCAACGACGAGGCTGTTTGAATTGCTAGAGAACCTATCGCTCATTAAGTACGCACAGTTCACTCGATTAAGAGAATCACGATAAAGAATCTTCGTGAATTGCTCTAGAATCAACCCATTCTCGTGAAGCAGACGAGTGAAAATAAGCTGTTCAACCCATCCCTTTCCCTCTTCGCCCCGAACCAAGCTCGTGAATCAGGCGAGTCAAAACAATCTGTGCCGTCAGATCAAATTAGTGAGCCTGCTACTACAAATGGCGTCCTCATAGTGAGCCTGCTACAATGGCACTCTTCGTCAATGCAATGATCTACCTACCCCCATCGCCTTACCTATCAGTGGACCTGATCCTACGTCCACATGCAAATAGTGAGCCTGCTACAATGGCAAGTCGAAAGTTGATCTCTTCGATGAGCAAGTCGACTAGTGAGCCTGCTTCAATGGCACCCTTCGTCAATGCAATGACCCACCTACCCTCATCGCCCGACCTACCAGTGGACCGGTCTACCTCGCGTTCACGTGCAACTAGTGAGTCTGCTTCAATGGCCACCCTATCTCACATAGTGAGCCTGCTACAATAGGCATTTGGCGGGTTGGTTTGAATCAATAGAAAGGTTGATAGGAAGGCAGGCACCAAGGCTCTACGTCAGTGCTATGAACTACACTACAAGTCATAGAGACATGACTTTTAAAGAGAAGGAGATAATGTTACGAGTGTGTCGAGATTGAATAGGGTTTCCTAGCCAACAAGCCCTAGGGGTTTTGACCCATGTTGAACCCCTAGCCTCAACACTCTATCCTAGCGCTTTCGATACTCAAGCAAACCTGCTTCGTCCCCTTTGTTTTGCCCTACTATAGATACAGCTCGGAACTCTCTTTGATTTCTTCTGTATTCTTAATATTCTAGTTATAGCTACCTCTATTGATCAAACATTCTATTCAGCTACGCACTACCTCGCTGCAGTGTGGTTAGATTCTAGGCACGATCTCAACAGATATACACTCAATCAATGAGACTCACTCTCAATTGTCACATTGAATCATATGAGTCTTTTTTTCATACTTGAAAATCATGACTCGAAGCTTAGCAATGATTTTCTGCATGAATTTCTTTTCATTCATGTTGTAAATATCTTCTATCTTTATTTCATACTCTTCTTTCAAACTCTGAAAAAGATTGAATCAGTCAGCTAAAATATCGTGATTCTGAGTCATAGCACACTCTTTATCAAGCGAAGAAACATATGCTGTTTTAATTTGCAAATGATGTTTTAGAAACTTCTGAAATCAATTGATTTCAACTGACTTATTGTTCTTCTTTTTAATTAGTAGTTCTGTGACTATTGAATGTACTTGCTTCACACGAGAAGATCAGTTTCAAGTCTGAAGACGTAGAATTTAGACACATATAGCTTCTTCTTCTTCAAAGCTAAGTCTTTGAAAGTGCTGATTGTGTACAGAAGCAGTCTTTCGATCATTGATTTGATTCATAAGAGTGCTTCTAAATATTTCATATTGACGAGCGAGTTTTGCTTTGAAAGAATTTTCGTTGACTGCTGAAGTTTCGTTTCAACGAGCGAAAGCAAGCATTATGCGCTTTTTCTGTGAAAGTTCTATATCTTTTGAAGGTATGAAGAACATAGGGGGAATGGGAGGGATGGGGGAGATGACTGTCATTGTTTTGCTGATATGTTGAAGAATTGCAGCAATAAAATATGAAATGTGGATTTTCAGCCCTATAGGGCCTGACGACTGCTAGGTTTAGCCGAGTGCTAGGTGAACCCTTCTATGCAGAAAGTTGAGCCGGGGCCGGGATTCAAAAAAAAAAGTTCCGGCCCTGGCTCAACTTTTCCAACCCCCCACCAACTGTAACCCCCTTGCCTCTTTGCCTCCTTGAGTACGTTCATTCATGACTCAGCAAGTCTGCTCTAACTCAAATAAGTTAAGTCAATATGTGATTTTGCTTCGCACCACAATCTCCTTCAGACCTACATAAGAAGCCCCACGTCCTTACACATGAACTCATCGTGTCTGAAGCTTCATCGCTTGATCCAACGGGACGTCATATGATTTGCGTCACGTCGCAATGGTTGCATCGCGCAGCAAACCTCAGTCTTCCTGGTGTTGGTTTACCCTTCACTAGGTCCGTCGCCGCGAAAACGAGATTGCTTCTACGTCGATCGACATCACACGTCTT
>JAABUL010002191.1_pt1 | contig 33327 bp, 4 predicted proteins | sample 5559151 | NCBI WGS metagenome assembly JAABUL01 (sample SAMN10711876, study PRJNA513368) | rock metagenome | isolation source: Antarctica rocks | place: Antarctica: Victoria Land, Pudding Butte sud | reverse complement strand
ACAGTCTCTTGTTGCTTTCTTATAATATAAATATTGTCGATTTCTTCTATCTTTTCTATCTTTCTCAATAGCTTTCTTTTCTCTTTCTATCTATTCAGATTTTCTTGCTCTATATTGCTCAGCTGTTAGCTTCTTTTTATTGTACTGATATTTTTGCTCGAATCTCGATCTATATTTGTACAACAATAAAGACTGTATTGTTTGCTATACTAACAATAGCTGTAATTTCTGTTTTTTTGTTTAGATACTTCTTTTGTTTCTGATATAACGCGTAGTCGATTTTCTGAGTTGTAATTTTTTGCAGATTTCTTTGCTGCTGATTTTCAAATACTTTTATTTTTTCGATATCTTGTTTTTTGCTTTTTTTCTTTTTTATAGATAATCTTTTTAACTTTAATTTAACAGTATAGCTATCTATCTGTCTGTTTGTTCGTCAGCTCGCGTATATAGTCTATCGACAATTGCTATAATTATAGTCGAAACACTAATATCGTAAATTTGACTCAAAACTGCTGCACGTAAAATCTCTAGATTAATTGAAAATATATTTTATTGTATATCGATAAAGTCTTCTCTAACTACGTTGTCGACAAAAAATATCTTAATATTGCAGCAATCTGATAATATTTTTGACAAGAATCTGACATAAGCAATTATTAAATACTGTTGTTAAGAATAGCTCAATCGAATTTCAGATATTAGTTATTGCTAATATATGTTACAATTCTAGCTCGTTACAGCTAATATATACTCTATAGAGTAATCTATAGCATATAGCACGATTATCTGCATGCTCGACAATTTGACAAACAAGTATTGCTGGACACACTAGTAGACAAATTCGATATATTCGACAGCAAGCAAAACAAGTAGAGCTCGATATATTCGATAGCAAGTATAGCAAGCAAGAAAAATCTTTTTTAGTATATAGATTTTCTAAGATACAACTCTCTTATAGATTGTGTTCAACTTATCTTAAGTCTTGACTTATTGTTACAACTACTTAAGCTGCAAATTTTTGTTATCAAATAATTGCTTGCATTGTCTGAAAACATCTATAGATTTCTTCAAAAATATTAATCTATTCTAATACTCTAGTTGTCTAGATAGCAGTATAACATTTTAAATATTCTAAAAATATCTATATCAGATTAACGCGTCTCTATTTCGAGTACTAGCTTATCAGTATTATATTAACTATCGATTATAGAAAACAACAAGATCAGAATTAACAAGTTCGATATCTACTATAAAAACTGTATCGATCTAAAAAACTAATTTATACAGATAGATATCTATTTTATTTTCTATTCTGTTTCAGCAGATCAGAAAACAATTTTTGTATTAATATTTTTCAGAGAAAGAGTTCAGTATTAATTCAAGTTAAATTTACGCAAATATCTGAAAAATTATAACAAAAATTTTTATATAATATTTACAAACTTCGACAACTTCAAAAGAGAGCTTCGAAGAATTTTTGAAATATTTAATAAAAAACAAATTGCGAAAAGAATAATTCAATATCTAATTTAACAAATTTCTACAGCAGACTATATAGCTAAATTCCAGAAATATATCAATCTAATCGAGTAAAACAATACTGTACTTATAACAATGTTTCGAAGAGATCTTAAAAACAATCTAAAAAACAAAATTATGCGTAATAAAAGAATTCTCAACAATATATTCGATTTTATCGAAATAGTTATCGATCTCGACAACAAACTATATAAAAAAACTATAAAAAAAAGATACAATCAATTTCGAGAAAAAAAAAAATCTTCTTTAAATCGACAATTAAATATCAGTAGAAAAAATTTTGTTCTAATCAGAAATACAGTAATTCCAATTATTGTAAATCTGCATTTATAAAACTGAATTTTACTCAACAATATAAAAAAAAGAATTCTAGAGAAAAACAAAATAACAAATTTTAAAAAATATGCTATTTATATAACAAATCGAACTATTTCGCAAAAGATTGTCGATTACAAAACTTGATAAATTGCCAACAAATCAATACTATATTAAAAGAAATATTCGATAGTTAGAACAATATTAGAAAACAAATCGATACAAAAACAGATATTTTTAAAACTGAATTAAATAACAACTACTATCTGATAGAAAATCCAAATCAGTTACAGAAAATTCTAGATAGAATATTATTAGACAAAATATTTGTATCTATACAGAAAATTAATTAAATACTCAATAAAACTATAAAAATACAACAATTAAGAATATTATATTTTTATTTAGTAACAAACTTAAACAACAAATATAACTGAAAAAACTTTTACAAATGTCTAGACAATATTACAAATTATTTTGATATTTTAACTAGTTTATTAAGAGACAAAGAGATAAATCAAACTATAAATAAATGCGAGAAAGCGCTAGAAAACAACGCTATTATAGAAAAAGATATTTTCGAAAAAATCGAACAACAACTAAGCAGTATAAATCTATCTCGAGAAAAGATAGAGAAAGCAAAAAAATATACAATACTCAATTAAACAAAATATTATAACAACTTATATTAAACTTATCTAGAAGACAAAGAAGAATCTAAATAGTTTTTTAGAAAATTATTTATTTTTAAACAACAGCAAAAAAAAACTTAGTGTAGACAAATATTTAAAACAGAAATTACAATACAAAAACAGAAAAAAATTCAAATTTCTTAATAAAAAATATATCAGAGAAATACAATATATTAGTCTAACAACAGCAACTAAATTTAACAATACATGTACAATATTTTATTATATTAGTTAAAATTAATAACTGTCAACTTATTGCAATAGTCGATTCTAATACGATAGATAATTTTATAGTTAGAACTTTTGTTAAAAGAGAAAAATATTCTATTTAAAAAAAATCTAATATTTACAATCTAATAGTTGTAGATAGAAATCTATTATCCGACAAAAATAGAAAAATAAATAAAAAAACAAAATTACTATCGATAGCTATTTAGCAATATTACAAGAAACTAATCTTTAATATAGTAAAAATAGTTATTTACAATATTGTTCTAGAAATATCTTGATTAAAGCAGTACAATTTAGAAGTCGACTGAAATACACAAGTATTTAGATTTGTATAATATAATTATATAATTTATATTTAATTTATATATCGACAGTATTTAATAATAGATAAAAAAACAAGTCGAAAATCGATTGCAAGCAGCAAACTTGTATTTTTGCAAAAAAACAATCTAATAGAATTCGACTCGACAAACACTGATAAAAATTAATCAAATTACAAAATTAGAATAAATAAAAAAAATTACAAATTTTCTAAAAGTCTTAGACTATCTGATATAGCAAAGAAATTGCTAAAGCACGTATTACAAATATATAACAGTTGGAAATATCTATTTCAAAAAAAGAAAACAACAAAGACTTTTTTTAAATATTAACTATAAAATTACAAAATTAGACTTGAATTAGACAAACAATTTATATTTAAATTTATATATATTCTATTCGAAAAAAAACTCGAAATACTTCGCAAATATCTGACAGAAAACAAAAAAAAAAATTTATTAGAAAATTTTAATTACAGACAGAATATTCGATTCTTTTTGTATTAAAAAAAAATAGAACTCTTTATCTATATATTGATTATCGGAAGCTAAACAATATTACAATTAAGAATCAATATTTACTATTTAATATTAATAAGTTTTAGAATCGACTATTCGAAGCAAAATATTTTATTAAATTGAATTTACAAAAAATATACAATCAAATTAGAATAAAAACAAAAAAAAAGTAAAAAATAGTTTTCTGTACACAATATAGATTATACAAATATATAGTAATATTATTCGAGCTTACAAACGTTCTAACAATATATCAGAAAATAATTAATAATATACTACAACAATATCTGAATCGATTTGTTATAGTATATTTAGACAATATTATAATTTACTCAAAAATCTTGAAAAAATATATTAGTTATATCTTCAAAATATTGAAATGTCTAAATATAAGAAACTTATATTTTAAGTTAGAGAAATGCGAATTCTATTAAAAAAAAATTTTTTTTTTTGAATTTGTTGTTAAACAGCACAAAATATATATAAATTTCGAAAAGCTACAAGCAATCAGAGAATAGAAACTATCGACAAATATCAAAAAAATACAATTTTTTCTAGATTTTATAAATTACAACAAAAAATTTATTAAAAACTACTCAACAAATACAATATTACTAACAAATCTTACAAAGAAGAATACACTATAGTTATAGAAATCTGCAGAAAAGAAATTATTTCAAAATCTTAAACTAGAATACTTGAAAAAATTAGTATTAAAAATATACAATTTGCAATTATTAAATAGAATTGAAATCGATGTATCAAATCTAGCTATCGATACATATTTCAATCAGAAATATAAAAATATATAGTATTTAATAATATATTTCTCGAGAAATTTTTTGTTAGTCGAACAAAACTATAATATTTACAATAAAAAACTATTTGCTATAGTAGTTTTTTTGAAATTATAGAGAGTATATACAGAAAAATTATCAAAACTTACAATTTTTACAGATTACAAGAATTTTGTATACTTTATTACTACAAAGCAGCTAAACAGAAAACAGATACAATAGTTAGAGAGATTTAAATAATACAAATTTAGAATACAATATATTTTAGACAAGAATAATAGCAAAACAGATATATTTAGCAAAAAAAATAATTATATAGAAACAAAAAAATTGTTTAACTACAATATATTTAAAATCAATAAAAACAAATTACTATTAGCAAACAAATATAAACTGAATACTATACTACAAATACTTCGAGATAATATAGAAAAGTTTTTAATAAAAAAAGAAAAATTTCAAATATCTATCGACAAAATCAACAAATATATAAAAAAATATTATAACAAATTACTGCAAGAATATTCGAGAGTAACAAAAACTCTTTAGTTTTTATATTAGTATTGTTAGTTTTTATAGATAAAACAAGCTGTCGAGATATATATTAAACAATATTTTAGCTATTAGCAGAACAAATATAATATATATACAAATTATAACAAAATTTAATATTAGAAACTATCTAAATTGTTATAGAATAAAATTACAATAGACTTTATTATCAAATTGTCGAAGTCGATAGATTCAGCAACTGAAGACAGATATAATTCGATACTAATAATAGTTAATAAATTTATCAAATACTTATATATTATTACATGCAAAGAGAAGTTTACCGCAGAACAACTGAAATATATTATATTGAATCGACTTATACAATATTACAATATATTCAAAAAACTAACTAGTAATAGAGACAAACTCTTTATATCTAACTATTAAAAAATACTTTTTTTAATATTAGATACAAAATTTCGAATATCTACTGTCTACTATCCGGTTACAGATAGTTAGACAGAACAAACAAATTAGAATTTTAAATAATATTTAAGATATTATATTAACAATATTTACAGCAATTGAATATTATTTCTATTTATAGTACAATTGACATTCAATACAAAGATTTCGAATACTACTAAAATAACTCTATTTTTTGTCAACTATAGCAAAAAATTAAATCTTTTCGAAAAAAAGCGCACGCATCTGTTTGCGCAATCAGCTATCGAAAAAATAGCAACATTGAAAAAAATATACAACAATATCTCAAAAATACAAGAAAAATCGGTCAAGTATCAAAATAAAAAACAAAAAACAATATCTCAGCTAAAAAAGAGAAATAAAATATATCTTTTTACAAAAAATTTTAGAACAAAAAAATTAAACAAAAAATTGAATTATATTAAAGTCGGATTGTTTTTTGTTAAAAAAATTAAAAAATCAGTTAATTACAAACTCGAATTATTCAAGAATGTCAAAATATTTCCGATATTCTATATATTATTATTGAAATCAGCCGATTCAAGTATATCTATATAGAAAATCTTTTATTATAAACTACAGAAAAAAAATCGATTTAAAATCGAAAAAATTCTAGAACAGCAAGATCAGCAGTATTTTGTAAAATAGAAAAAATATTTTATAACAAAAAATATATAAAAATTAACTAGCAATCTCAACAACTGCAATACTTTTATTCAGAGATTCTATTAATGCTCGAAAAATTATTCAGTATAGCAAAAAAAAATCAAATAATAGAAAATACTTTAATCAGAGTATTTGCAGCAGAACAATTTGACAACTCTATAATATTCGATTTTTTTATATCGAACAGTAGATACTGTATTTTTTGCTTTGTTTTTGTATTAACTTTTTTCAGTATCTTCTTGTTGCAAAGCAATTGTATAATTATAGTTGTTAATATAATTTTATTTTCTGTTATTTTAGAAAATAGATCTTCTCTAATACAATTCAAGAAAATCTACAATATATTTATATACAATTTATTCGCGCGAACATATTTCGAACACTTTAGACAGAATAACAAATCTTTTATAGCAATATAAGATTTGCTAATACAGCAGCAACGTTTACAAACAAAATTAACAAGTATTCTGTAACAATCTATTTCGGAGACAAGACAAATACAATTTTGATAAAACAATATAGTATATAAGTATTTGTTTTTCGAGACAAAAAAATTTAAAAAAAAGAAATAGTATTACAACTCTAGCTTGTTACAGCTGATATATATTCTACAGAGTAATCTGTAGCATATAGTACGATTATCTGTATATTCGACAATTTGACAGACAAGTATTGTTCGACATATTAGTAGACAAACTCGATATATTCGACAGCAAGCAAAGCAAGCAAAACTCGATATATTTGACAGCAAATATAACAAACAAAAAGAATCTTTTTTAATATATAGATTTTCTAAGATACGATTTTCTTATAGATTGTGTTCAATTTATTTTAAGTTTTAATTTATTGTTACAACTACTTAAGCTGCAAACTCTTGTTATTAAGTAATTGCTTGTATTGTCTAAAGACGTCTACAAATCTCTCCAAAAGTATCAATCTATTCTAATACTCTAGTCGCCTAGATAGCAGCGTAACAATATATTAAAACTTAATTGCAAGAACATATATATATACTATTCAGTAATATCTGAATCGACAATTTGAATTCCGAAAAATATAATATTTTTCTGTATTGCTTTATTCAGCACTTTTTCAAATTAATTGCAGTAATCTCTCGAATTTGTAACAGTAAAGATTTTTGACTGTACAAATACTAAGTTATATAGAATTGTTCGATCAACAACAACAAGTTCTCGAAAAGACAAAAATCTATATTGCAAAAGTATTATTAAATGCTTTGCAAAGTATTCTGCAAGACAAAAATCTTCAACTATTTAATTAGTTGTTGCAACAAAGCTTGTTTAATATATAAAATTAAAAGTAGAACAGAATAATTAAATATTAGAAAGCAAAATTTCAAAAAAAAATTATTTGTCGAATATTGTAAAATATACAGTACAATCGATATATTATAGTAGTTTTAGCTCGAAAATTTAAGCTATTGCAGTTGATATATTTAATTAAATATAAATATATACAAGAAACGCAGTTAAAATTATACTATATAAAATATTAATCAAATACAAGATTTTAGAATAGAAACAATATTGCTGTTGTTTAAAATCGACAATCGATAGATTCTGAAATATAAGAAAGAAAAGATAGAATTTTGTATAAAAAAAATTGCAATTAATAATCTATTAGTTTTTGAGATATATATAATCTCTTTTTTTCTTTGTTTACTGATTTCGATTTTTTTTTTCAGATTATCTAATAATTAATTTAATCGATCTGTTATTCTGTTCTTTTTGCAATTCTATTCTACAATAATTTTTGTCAATATAAATTCTATTTATTTCTATTAACTATCGAGTATAACAGATCGATTTAAGAAAAGATAATTTGCAACTTTTAATTTTGATATTTGTACAATCAGCAACAAAAATTACAAATCTATAGTTTTTAAATCAATTAATAATTCGAGCAATAGACTCGAAAACTACAATTTGATAGAATTTTTTAATTCGACTATTTTGTTGTTAAAAAAGTTTTTCAATTTGTTTTGCAAATCGACAATAAATATTTGTAATTCTTAATTATATACTATAGATACTATTTGCTTTTATTATTTGTAATAGACAATTATTAATAATTTTAGATTTCTTAAACAATATCGATCTTAAATATAGTTAAAATTGTTATAATTATAAGAAAAACAACAAGCTTCTATTTCTTAACAAACTTCTATTTAATCTCGAAAAAGTGCAAAAACTATATTGTGCGCAATTCAAATATAATTATAGAATAGAAAGATTTGAATACGCTATTAATTTTTTTTTTAAAACAATTGCAATTATACTTCTAATTTCGAATCGAAACAATACAATATTAAGAGTAAAGATATCGACAACAACAACAACAATAGTTTTTAGTTTAGTAGCAACAATCTAACTTGCAAGATGCAAAACAAAAGATACTGCTTTTTCAGTATTTTATCGATTTCTATAGTAGACTTAAAAGCTAGATATAATTTTTAATAATATTGTTTGTTGATTCTAGTTCTAACAGATAGAATCTATTTAAATATTCTATTTTCTATAAAAAAATCGAAAATTCTATTTTCGATTTTTTTTTTATTTTCTTATATTCTTCTTTTGTCGATACGCGACAATATTTACAAAGATACTGAGATTTATTATATATCTAGCAAAGAGAAAGAGAAAAAAAACAAAAGAGATTGTTATAAAAAAAATAAGTAGAAAATTGAAGAATCTGAATTTTTATATAGATCTATAACAATTATAGACGTTATTAATATTCGAGACTTCTTTAAGTGTACAGCAAACAGTACTGAGTTAAACAATAGTAGCAAAAATATATATAAATCAGAGAAAACAAAATATATAGATCGATATACAGATATTAATAGCTGTAAATATATCTGAATTTTATAAAGATCTAATTATAATTTGCAAAACAGATAATTCTAATACTTATTGTCGATTTCTGTTGTTAATTATATTGCTTTGTTTGCTTTTTCGATCTGTTCTAAGAAATTCTTAAAAACAATTGTATCAGCAATATTAGAATTTAATAAATTCTAGTTTATCTAATAAAATCGACAACAGTTAAGATAAATATATATTTCTAATTAATTCTCGGGATTTTCTAATATACTTCAGATAATTCTTTTGTAATCGAGAACAAAATCGAAACAATCAGCAAACTTGATAACTCTATTAGATTTACAAGCGCCAAATATGTTTCAAGCTCTTATCTCAGAAAACAGTCAAAAACGCACAATTATTTAAATAGTTGTACTATCAACAAATCTATTATTCTCTCTCTTAATTGTTTGATCTTGTTCAGAATTATTCTATTTTAGAATTTGTATAAATAAACAATCTATAGTAGCAATTACAAAGCAAAAATTGTTGTCTATTTCTATAGTATTATTGCTGTTATTTTATGTTTTTCTAAGTGTCTGCAAGACAAGCGATATTCAGTACTGAATAAAAAAAAGAAATAAGAAATAATAAAAATTGTTAGCAAAAGATCGACAAGAAGTAACTATAAATACAATATATATTAAAAAAATATATAACTATCTGAAAGCAAATTAGAAAATGCACAAGAATTATTACAGAATTTTAAAATACAAAACTCTGTACAGTATAGATACAAAAAAACAAACAAGTTTTCGCAAAAAACTATTAATCGATAGCTGTTTTAATATATTAACAACAAAAAACTATATAACTATTTCAAATCTATTATTGTATTTCTTGTCTGCAATACTGTACTAATTTAAAATTGTAATAAACAAAAAGTTTTACAATATTTTTATTATTAATATATAGTACTTTGTTTCTGATAGAAACAATTCGAGAGTTATAGTTAACTGCTGAATATTATTAGTTTTTTTCGATTTTAAAGTGTTAGTTTTTAGTTTTTAATATCTCAACTTATTGTTTACGATAATTATCTGTTTAAGAAAAATTTTGTTCTCAATTTTGTATTTGTTTTTGTAACAATCAATTAAAAGAGAAAAAGTTTCGAATATAAAGTTGTCTTAACTGCTGTTTTAGAATTTTGCTATTTAGTTATTACAAGTTTTAAAGAATATAAAAAATAAAAAAATTAAAAACTCGAAACAGATATAATTAAAATACAGAGAACTATTGTATATTATTTTTATTAAAAACAATTTCTAGCGTCTATTGTGCGTATTTTTAATACTCTATCAGACACGCTTAAATCGATAAACAATAATAATAGATTTCTTTTATTGTATCGAAATATCAGTTTCTATTATCGATTGATTGTTTCTGTTATTTAGATTAATTTGTTAACTCTGTTACTATTTTTTTTTTCAATCTTGTAACTTGTAGTTGTTGCAAATTCTTTTGTTTGTATAAGTAGTTTGTAGTATCGAAGAATTCAGAGCAGCAATAAATCGAGATAGATTTCTTTTCTCTATAATAGTTACTGTTAGATTTATTTTTTATCTGAACTATTTTGTCGATATAGATTTCTAATCGAATTGCTATTGTTGTAAACAGTATTTTCTGATATATCGATCTAACTATTTTGAATTTCTGATAACTAATTGTTTTCTATACTCTTAAAGCGTCGAATATTAATTAAAATTGTTGTATTAATAAAAAACAATATCTCGAGACAAATAAATACTATTTTAGATTTTTTGCATTTCTTTTATAAATCTGTCGAATTATTTTTTCTATAATTTCAGTTTCGATAAATACAGAGTTAACTGTTTTTGTATTTTTGATCTGAAATTTTGAAATCTAAATTTTGAGTAAGATAGATAGAATTCGAAAAATTTAAGATATATTTACTGTAATACAATAATAATTACTGTTTTAAAACTGAAATATAACGTTATTTGTTTTGAAGTTTGACGTTTTGCTAAAACAAAATAGATATTCTTATTTTGATAGAGTCAGTTTTTGACTATTTTTTGCAATTTGATTAAGTTCAAAGCAAGTTTGTTGATTCGAAAAATATATATACAAAATGCAGCAAATCGAAAGAGAACTATAGATTTTAACAGAAAATCCGAAAGTGCAGATTTGCAGTCAAAACATTTAAATTATATATAATAGTATTAGATTTAACTAATTACAACAGACTGATTTTGTTAGACTGAACAATTAATTCTAAATTATATTAAAATTCGATATATTAGTCGACTGTTTAAAAAGACAAGTTTTCTGTTCTGTTGTTGTATTCTGATTTGTAATTTCAAAATGTCAATCTATATAATAATAAAATCTATAGTTCGATATACTTGTTTTGCAATTAAATACTTGATAGATTCTCTAAAAAACAACTATTTGAAACTAGTTTTTTCTAAATATTTTGAAAATTGTCTAAAGCAAATTCCAAATAAAAAGAGAGCAAAAACAAAACAAATTAAAAAAACTCGATTATCTAAATATTCAGTACTATCTTTTAAGAGTATATAATATTTTTTTTATTTTTTTAATAACTTGATCGACTTATACTGAGTCTTGCAAATAGTAATCTGTTTAATATTTGTAATATATTTAAATCTATTGTTAGATTTATTTAATATTATTCGAGATTCGAGATTCTTTAATTCTATATTTTTTTGAAAATTAGATATTCAAACAATTCAGAATTAAGAGTTAATTTATAAAATACTAATAAAATAATTATTCTCTTATATGTTTAAAAAAAATCTTCAAAAAAATAACTGTAAAAAATGTTAAAAAATTTCAGTCTCTATTGTCGATATCGACAATATCGAAAAAATAGAATTTCAAAATATTATTGTTTAGTTTCTGTATAATATTGATAAGTCTGTCGATAATAGAATCTATATTTTCTTAGTTAAAAGTATACAATTTATAGATAAAGTCGATAGTTTTACTATTAATAAAATTTATATTTGTTCAGTTTCAAGTTTTCAGTATCTGAACAATACTTATATTTTTTATATTATTAAGATTTATATTGTTTCAGTTTAGTAGTTCTTAAAAAAAGATAGATTTTCAAAAAAGAATATTAAATTTAACTCGAGATAACAATTATTTTGCAATAGAATTATTGATAGAATATATATATTTTATTTTATTTGCTAATAGAAAATAGTGCAAAATTTAGAAATAGACAAGTCTCGAGTAACAATTTCGATTTCTGTTATATTATATTAATATATAAAATAGAGATTGTACAGACTATTTAAAATTCGATACAGAAAATTAATAATTGTAAAAAGTATAATTATATTATATTTAACAAAACTATTTTTCGACAATTTTTTTTAAAAAACTCTAATTTACTCTGTTAACTTCTGAACAACAACTATATTTTTAATCAGCTTAGTTGAGATCAAAATATATTGAAAACAAAATATTAGAATATTATTACAAATATATTGTTTACTCAATATTTAATATCGATTACAACTAACGCAAATCTCTATAGCAAAAATATATTGTTTTAGATAATCGAAAAAAATAAAATAATCTAGTATTTCTGTCTGTTATTACAAAGACAATCTAAATTTGTTTTCTTTACTACAATTTTTTCTATCAAATCGAATTAAATAGCAACTGTAAACAATTGATTTATTATATTAATTGTAATTGCTTCTAAATTGTTTTGTACTTTTAAATATTAATAAATTTCTAAAATTAATATTGCAAAATTTTAGAGTTATTTGAAATACAGAAACTATAAATTTGTATATTAACAAAATTAAAAATATATTCTAAGTTTTGTAGAAATTCTTAAAAATTGTATAGTTTATTTACAATAAATAGCAAAGTCTTAAGAGAGTATCGACAGAGAGTACTATATTGTAAAATTTATTATATTTAGATTTTTCGACGCTTGCAGATCTAACAATATAAAAGCAAAATTTGTTAAAATTAACAAACAATTCTGTAAATCTTATAGAAAAAAATACTGTATTTACTGAATTTTAATACTAACAAAAAAGATACTTAATATTGAATCTAGAACAATAACAAAAATAGAATCGAGTATTAACTGTCGATCAAATTATATTCTGAGCTTTTATATTAAGTATTCTAGATAAAATATTAATAAAATATATATTAAAATTTGCTATTATAGTAATTTTGTAAAAAAATTCTGTTCAAGAAAATAGTAATAAATGTCTCGAATAAAATTCGAGAATACTAGACAATAATATAGTACTGAATTGATAGATTATATATATTAAGAATAGTTAATTTATAGACAAATTGCTCTAAAATTCCGAATTAAACAAAGCAGATTTATAGCTGATATATTGTTTTCAGAATAGTATAATTCTTGCACTATAGACTCGAATTTCTTCGATACTATTTTTACAACAATTTTATTTATCAAAATATCTTTCTTAAATTTAAGCAAAATTTATAGTTTTGCTAATTAATAACAGTAGCTTTCGAAACATTTTTATATAGTTTATAAAATAATAAATAATCAGAGAGTCTAGAAATATAGACAAAGTATATTTTTACAATTTTTTTTTTTTTGAAAAAAGTCTCGAAGTCTATTATTTCGATTTTAGTATAATATATTTTATATATAATATATGCTTGCAGTTCGAGTATAAACTATCGAATTTATTTAAACAATTCTTTTTGCAAATATAATACAAAAAGTATTTTATTATTTAAAATCTCTTTTTAATTTTTGTATTGCTATCTCTAGTTTTTTGCTCGAATTTCTGTTTTACTTTCTTAATTTCGATTCGAATATTGCTTGTTATTAAATAGTTTTTATTCGATATTTTTGCAATCTTTTTTCAATTTTGTTGTTTTTTTTGAAACTGTTTATTGCTTATTTGTTTTTTCGATTTTTTAGTAGAAGCTTAAATTTGAGATATTTTTCGACAAAATACAATATAAAATATTTTGAGTATATTGTTAGTTAAGTTGTCGCATATATAAATTTATTTATTGTATTTCTTATTTCTCGAAAAGCAATAATATTGTATTTAGAAGTAGAGAAATAATAATTGTTATAGTAGATAAATAGAAGTTGTAGATTTTGCTATTTTTGCTTTTAAACTGTATATAATATAAAATTATAAATTTTAATTAAAATCAGTATTGTTGTATCGAACACAGATATTTTATATAAAAAAAAAAATTAATCAAGCATATATTGTAATATTGCAAAATAGTTTTGTTTCAATATATTATATATAGAAATTGTTAATTGTTCAGAATTTATTAAAATAGATAGTTATCGAACTAATAATTATAAATTTTTTACAATTATATTAATTTTTCTATTTTAGACACTCGATTCGACAATAAATATAAAAGTATTTAATAGTTTTCTCGATAATATAGAGAAAAGTACTGATAGAAATTTTTCTCTTTGTTAGCTATTTGTAGACAGTACATATTATTTTCTATTATAAAATTATTTTTTAGATTTATTTTGTTTAGCTCTAATCTAATATAATTAAATACAAAATGCAATATTATAATTACAATATATCTCTGATTTTGTTAGTCGAAAAAGATAGAATTAAAGATATATAAAATAAATTCAGAAATCTACAACAGAGTCTGTACAATTTTATTTCTAGCAGTATATTTTATTTAAATAGCAATATAGTAAATATATAAGCAGTTTCCAAATTTTACAAACAAGAATTAAGAAAGTCAGTTTAATAACTAATATAACAGATATTTTTACTGTTTTAGCAACTGAATAGCGCTCGATTTATTCGATTAGAAAATAGTTTTATAAAATTAATTAATAAATTTATTTTTAGTTTCTCTAGATACTTTCTGCAGAAATATAGTATTAAATTTTATAACAGATTTGACAATTTTGTTCGCGGAATTTCAAGTTCTGTTTCAAGTGTTCGATTGCTAATTGTAACAGATGTTCAGAAAATTCAACAAGAAAAGTTTTTTTTTTTTTTATATTATTATTTTAGTTTTAATAGAAAGTTCTATAAGTAAAGAGTTTAAAATTGTTGTTATTGTTTGTGTCAAAAATAAAATTTTTTCGATTTTTTTTTTTGTAGATTTAAAAATTGTTTTTAGTTTTTTTCTATAAATGCGAACGTTGCTAATAATAGTTTAGTTTTTATTTCAGTATAAAATTTTTGTCAAAATTTTATTATTTTTAATTAGAGTTGTTGTGCAAGAGATTGTTTAATTAAAAATTTTGTTTCTTTTATATTTATTATATACTTTTAATATTGTTCTATTTAAATCGAAATCGACTCTAAAGCAAAAATTTACTTGTAATAATATATAGCAAAACGCAGATATTCGATCAGCAAAACACTATTAATATAGCAAATATTATCTGTCTATAATATTAAGATTTGAAGCAAGCAATATTTAAATTCTACAAAAAAATATATTTATATTATTAATTGATTCAGAAATTTTAGAAAAATTGTATATCAAATATATAATTGCTCAGATCTACAAAAAACTACAACTAATAGAAAAATATATTGTTTAAAATTCAATTTGTTAACAAATCTATATTGTATTATTTTTCGATTTATATTGTCAAATTAGAAAAGTTTTGAAATTTCTGATCGAAACTTATTTTATATTTAAAAATATTATATTAATTTTTTAGATTTTTCTGAAATCAGATATTGTTTATAAATTACAGCAGAAAATCTGTAAATAAATTAAGTTTTATTTAAAATTTAATCGAAAAATAAAAACTATAATAGATTGCAATAGAGATTTCGAAATTTTAATAATAATATCTAAACTTAATATAATACTACAGCAGTAAACAAATATATTTGTATTATTAGCAAATTATACTTATTTATAATTTTAGATAGATTACAGATATTAACAACAAGAATTTCAAACAAATACAACAATACTTTCGAAATATTAAACTTGACAAAGTTGCGAAAAATTAAAATATACAAAATATTGCAAATCTATTAATGCAAAAGTTTGTAAATTATAAAGATTTTTATCTATTATAGCACGCAAATATTCTAGATAGCAATACAACTATCTATTTAGATTTTAGTATTTTGCTCGAGAAATCAGATATATTTTATTGATATAAAATTATTCTGCTAAAAGAAAAATCTATTGCTATAGTTAATTATTATACAGTGTTCGATTACAATACTATATTGTATCAACTAAATAATATAGATACTATTAGATCTTCTGAATCTCTGATAAACAATGCAACAATATATTGTATTTTAGCAATCTCTATATATTCTGTTTGTATAGCAATCAGTTAGAAAGTATACAATAAATTATAACTGCATTTACAAAATTCTATATCTAATATATCGAATTTTGTAGCTTATTTTATAATAAGTTACAAAATATATAGCGCATTATTTTATTTACAATCTCTTACGTCTAATATATCGGATTTTGTAGCTTATCTTATAATAAATTACAAAATATATAGCATATTACTTTATTTACAACTCTCTATATTTAATATATTAGATTTTGTAGCTTATTTTATAATAAGTTACGAAACATATAACGTATTACTTTATTTACAATTCTCTACATCTAATATATTAGATTTTGTAGCTTATCTTATAATAAGTTACAAAATATATAGCGCATTACTTTATTTACAATCTTCTATATCTAATATATCGAACTATATAGTTTATTTACTGATTCTCTGTAATATATTGAGATATTATAGAAATTCAGATAGTATAATAAATTCAAATATTTATTAATTGATTTTCGATTGCTCTGTCGAAACGCAAAAGAATTAAGCTGTCTGTAGCAAAATTAATATTTTTGTTTTTCTTAATTGCACGTCTTTCTGTTAAACAAAATACTCTATTTGTTAATCTCTTTATTGCTTGTTTTCTTTTCTGCAATTACAACAAACAATATATTTAAATTTGATTCGATTATTATTTTCTGCTTTCTGCGCACAAATATAGCGATATCGATATAGAATTAAAGATCTTTAACAATAGATTTGCAATTTTCTGAAATTCGTATTAATATTAGATAGAAGAAATTATTTGCTAGAAATAGTAAAAAATTTAAATCTGATATTCGAACAATCGAATAGTTCGAATTAGTAAATTATAATTGTGTTAGTTAAATAACTTTTACAATTACAAATATCGAATTTGTTAAATCAAATATATTTTTTTTAGCTGTTTTTATATCTCGAACAAACTATTGTTTACGCACAACTCAAATTCAGTATTGTTTTGTTTTGCAAACTTTGTTTTTGACAGTTAATTCTGAAGATATTTCAGAATATTTTTGTTGTAATTGTTTAAACTTTGCTGCTTCAAATATACTGATATAGTAATAAGTAAAACAAGAAAAAAATAAAATATCAAAGTTGTTGCGTAAAACTTGATATTGTTCTACAAAATAAACAACACTTAATTTCGAAATTTATTGTAAGATACTTACTGTTAAATTGCTATTTGTAATATATTGATTTTGTTCGAAAGCGCTTTATACTTATTTTAATACTATTAGAAAGTTAAATTTCAGTCTAGTATAGATACAGCAGTATTACTATCTTTTTGTCGACTTAATTAAACAGAAAATAATTTTTTGTCTGTTTCTATTATTTTTTACAGAACTATTAAACTTTACTAATATCGAACAATTAATTTTGTCTGTTGTAATAATCTTAGTGCAAATATCTGAAAAAATAAAATTATAACTATAAGTACTGTTTTACTTTACAAATAAGTTACTGTATATACTGCAGCTTTATAATAAAACAGAAATTCAATTTTTGTCAAGTTTAGCTATATTTTATATACAATTATTGTTTTTTTTGCTTTTTGATTCTGTCTATATTAATAGCTAGCAAATCTTTATTATATACAATTGATTAAAAAGATTATCGAGTTTCTCGAAATACAATTTTTCAATATATTAGCTGAAAATAGAGATTGCAATACAACAGTTTTATAGAATACAATTTTGTTCAGATTTCGATTATTTGTTTTTTTCAATTTTGTATTAAATATTTAATAACAAAATTATAACAATCGAAAGCAATTTTTTGTTGTAACGTGCTGTTTTCTAGAAGTGTTTATAATTGAATTAGATTTAATAGAGATAAATAAATAAAAATATATTGGAAATACAAGTTTTAAAAGTATAAATATTAATATTGTATTTGTAGATACAAATAGCAATATTCGAAAAACAAATAAAAAACAAGCAAGATCTGCAATAAACAGATAATATATATTTTCTGTATTCAGTATTAAAGCTGACGTACAATTAGATATTTTGTTATTTTTAGATTTCTATTTAATAGAACAACTAAGATATCGAGAGATATTAAAAAAGCAAATTATATATCTCTCGAGATTTCTCTATTGTATCAGAATTTTGTTTTTTTGCAATTTGTGTTATTGCAGTTCTCGAGAATAATAGTTTTATTCGAAAGAATCTTAATTGATATATTATTATATTTTTTTGTTTTGTTCAGATACTGACTTCTATCTAGATTAATATAAAAAGCAAAAAAAAAAAATTTTGTACAAAATATTAATAGATTTTTTTTTAAATATATTATTTAATATTGTTTATATAGATCGATTGACTTACTTAATTTTGTTCTGCAAAAATATAAGAAACAAAAATTGAAATTTCTGTATACTGTTGTTAAAGATACAGAACTTCTTTTATTATAGAACAAGAATTAATTAATTAAAAAAATCGAATATACAATAATTCTGTCAATAAGAAGATTTCTTTATTCTAAGAGACTCTATAATAAAGAATTTGCTGTATTCAAAAATATAAATATTAATAAAATTATTGTTATATTTCTCGATTCTATATATACTCGACTTTGTAAATTTTTTTTTAAAAAATTACTAGAATATTTTGTCAAATATAATGTTTCAGCTGTATATATATTTATAATAGATTATAATAAGTTTGTCAAAAATATATAAAAATAAATTAAGAAGAATTTTGATCTAAAATTTCTTTTTAAGTTAACAGTTAAAGTACTGCAGATTTGCGAAAAATCTATAGCAGTTTTTCTTAATAAAATTATCGACTTTGCAATTAATTTGAGTTAAAAAACAAATTTTTGAAAATACTATCTACAGATACTAAAAGAAAATAAATATAAATTTCGATTTACTATTAAAAGAAATCTAGTTTTAAAGTATATAATTTAGTTTTTGTATATAAATATACTAAAGAACAATTTGCTAAATAAGAAATTTAACAATATTAAATTTTTTATTGTCGAGATTCTTGTTAAAAAATTTTAATTTGCAAAAAACAAAATAACACTATCGACAGATATATTGAGATAGATTTAATTTTTTTATATTAAAGATTTAATACAATACTCTTAAGCAATCAAAATTATTGTTAAAATACTCTTTATATTTAATATATTTGTTTGCTATTATATTAAGTTTATTCTAAAATACTTGCTATTTATAATATATAAGACTCTTATTTAAAGTAATATAATTTTTTTTAACTAGAATATCAGAATTCTAAGCGAAATCTCTGCAAAAAATAGATTTTACAATAATTGTGTAGTTTAGATTATCTTCGAAATTGTATCTATTATATTCGAAATAGTTTTTACAATAAGAGATTAGAAATATATAAATCTATTTTTCGATAAATTAAATAACAAAGTGTCTGTACAGATACTACTTTCTCTATAAATATCTGTTCGATATTAATATAAATTATATGCTAAATTATTGAAATCAAATATTGTATTAATTACTTTTATTAATATAGACTGTATTTAGACAAATAAAACTCGATTTCGATATTAATATACAGTAGAATATATTGTTTATTGCTATTTATCGAGTTAATCTGCGACAAACTCTGATTCGAGAAAGTTGAAAATAATAAGTAATAAGTATAAAATTCTATTTTCGCTTGTTTTGCAAAGATAAAATTGCAAGAGTCGACAAACTTTGCAATATTTATTATTGATCAGATATTTATATTGATTTTCGATATTCTAAAATATAGCTGTTGTTAAAATTCTTTTTTCAAAAACTTAATAAGTAGAATATTTGCAAATTCTATAATTTAATTATAAAATTAGTATTTATCTTCTCTCTTTCTGTTTTTCGATATATTCTTATAATTGCTATTTGTTATTTTCTTATTTGCAGCTCTTACATTATAGCAATATATTAAATAGAACAATACAAACTGAATTTCAAAATATACTACTGTCTGTTTAGAATACATACGCGAATCTTTTAGAAACAGATAAAATATTGTCTGTATATAACAATTCTGCAACTATTACAGTTAGCAATCGAAATTGTATACAAAAAAATCGAAATAAATGTCTGAATTGTAATACAGTATATAGAAGCTAGTATTAATTGTTATATTTCTAAATATATATATACTGTCGATAGTAATACTGTCTTGCATTATTTTACAGAAAATACTGCTAACTTTAAGTAAAAAAAGATATATAGTTTTATTAATATAGATACAGAAATAGCAGAGAAAATTAAACATAGAATTATTAATCTGTTCTACTAATATAATACTAAAACGTATTTTTTTCGCAGTTTTGTCAAAAACAACAAGATTCTTGAGTTAATAAAAGATTGTTGCAATAATAGTAAAATGCACAACGTTACTATCTGCAACTATTAACAACAAACTGTCGACTCAAAACTTATATTTGTTATAAAGATTAATACTAATTAAATACTGAAAAATATTCGAGTTTTTCAAGTTAGTATTGTTCTTAGTATACAATTTTTTTGCTCGATTTGCAAATATCTTTTTTGCAAAACTACTATAGATCTGCGTATTAACAACTGTCTATATATATAGCAAAAAAAACAAATTCGAGTTCAGAAATTATTGTCAGAATTGTACAATCAAAATATAGTTAATTTAGTAAAAAAAAATATTTGTATTTTTAAAACAGTCTAAAATTTAATAATATTTCGAACTCTGCAATATATCGAGAGATTTTTCGAAAATAATAGTATCGATAAAATTGAAACTATATCAGCTAGCTATTGTATTAATTTTAACAAATACTATTTAAACTTGTTTTCTCTTTTCTGTTTTTATTAAAATATAAAAATAGTTTTCTGCTATATCTACAAATTTTCAAACAATTTAATCAATATTTCGAAAAATTTGTTCTCTGACTAACAGCGCCCGATTAAGTATTTTATATTGTATTGTATATTTTTTGTTATTAACTATTATCTGTATATTTCTGTTGCTTTCTGTTTTTTTATCGAGAAGTTAATAGAATTTGTTATCTTTAAAAATATTTAATTTTCTAGTATAAATTTTCTGAAAAATCGAGAAAAAACTGAATATTATCTGCTGTTAAAATTAGTTATATTTTTTATCGAGCAATATATATTTAAGTCTTAAGAATCTATCTGCAATACTAATTGTATTCGAAATATTTCTGATTATACTATTTATATTTTTGCAATCAGTCGATTTATTGAAGCAAGTCAAATCGATATTAAGAATATAGCTGAAACAATATTGTAATTCTTATAAGTTTTTTGTTCTTTTATATAACGATTCTTTTTGTAATACTGCTATATATGCAATATATTAGATATTCTTTGCGTCAGAGAGTTAGAAATACGAGCTAAAAAATAAAAAAATAAACAATATATAATCAAAAATTCAAGTTAAGATCTTATCAGTAGATATTTTTGATATATTGTTGATTTGTATCTATATAGAAAGTTATAGATAATGTCAGAGCAACAGCAATTAGAATAATATTTAATATTAAATATATTTTGTTAATTTTGATTAGTGCAGAGAAAAAAAAAATACTTAATTATATAAATAGACAATTAAATATACTCGAAAAGAGATATAGTACTTAATTAAATACAATATTGAAGACGCGAAACAGAAGAAAAGAATATTATATGCAAATTTCTTATAATATATACGTTTTTGTAGTAGCTCTTTCGACTGTATAATATAATACAATAAAATTGCAAAATTGCTATATTATTTAACTAACAAAAACTTGCAGCGCTAATATATGTTGTCTGCATTAAGCTCAATATACAATAAGTTTTTTTTTTATTGCGAATTGTAATATCTATCTCTTTGCATTTGTTAAAATGTCAAATCAAGCTTTATATTATAGAATTAGTTTGTTAAAATCGAAGACTTAACAATCTATTTTACAACTTATATATTTAATATATAGTAATATTGTATAAGTCTAGAGAAACTTTTTGAATATATTAATTGCAAATAGTTCAGTAGAATTCTTTACTTTTTAGAATAAAATATATACTTATAATAGTTTCAGATAATATAATATACTACTACAGTATACTAATTTCTTGTAAAAATTCGATTGTTCGATAAATAATATTATTATTGTTTTAATTATTGTTAGCTTTATTCTGTGTTGCTTCTATCGAGTTATACAGATTTTGTATTTTTGTTTTCAATTTTTTGTATTTTTTATACAACTCTGAAAACAACTGTTGCTAAAAAATTTCGTTTGCTTTTTGCAATCGCGTTGCTGTAGTTAAACAAACAGATTTATTTTTTAAAAAATACTGTTTCGATTTGATATTAAAAACTTGTTTAAAATAATATAAAAATAACTTGTATTAACTGCTATTACTGAGCTCGAAATTGTTCGCGTTAATAATTTGTATTTTGTCGAATTAAAAACTATTTTAGAATTGTTGCAAACATAATACAATTGCGCAAATAACTGAGAAGAAAATTACAAAAATCTTTCAGATATTTTAAGTTGCGCGCTTTTAAATCTTATCTGTAATATACTGTATATATAAAATAGCAATTATTTGATTAATAGCAACAAATAAAATACTATTATAAATTAGTTCGATACTTTTTACAATAATATATTCGATACAAAAATTCTTTAAAGTTGCAAAAAAATTAGACTTATATTAATCTCGAAAACAAAAAAAATATAATTCGAATTTTTTTTTTATATAATATTTTTTGTGTTCAGATTAAATACAACAAAACAAATATTAGTTAGATATCAGTTGTTATATTTAATATTATTATTGTATACTGTATAATTTTGCTGTTTAAATATATATCGACAGTCAGATTAATAAGTTTCTATATCAATTGTAAATACTGAAAAATTAGCAGAAACAAATAGATTGCGTTTCAAATTTCAGTTACAAGAAAAGAAACTTTAAAGTTTTAAAACAATCGACTATTGTTATTCGACTCTATATATTAGTTAAAATCGATACTGAAAAGTTTTGCAATCTATATTGTTATTATATTTAGAAGTTGCGCTGCGTAAATTAACTAATTGCAATATTAATTTTTTCCAATTGTAATTTGAGCAAAAAAATACAATATCTAAAATATCTAAATAACACTTTGCAAAGATTAATTAGTCTAATAAGTGTTAAAATCTGATAAAATAGCTTTTGTATAAAATATATAAGCTGCAATCGAAAATATCTAATTATATATTTATAAACTTAATTATTTTTTGATTTGCACAATCGAAGATCTAATTAATATAAATTTATAGTAATAGAAATTGCATCTATATTGTTAAAAAAAAACTTAATTTTAGATTTTTTTTTTATATAGAAATGTATTATATTAGTACAGATTGTATATACAATTAAGATATATAATATAATAACTATATTTGTTTCTCGATGCTCAGAATTTATTAAAAAGTACAAAATATAGAAATCTGTTATAATAGCAGCTTCTTACTGTAAGCTGATAGATTATATAGTATAAACTGCAGTTAAAAAAATATTACAGTAAAATGCAGTTAAAATAATATATAATTTTTCTATATTACGAAAAACAATAATTGTAATCTAAAATATAATTTTTTAATACTAATTGTAACAAAATCTTCTTAACAAAATATATATATAAAAATCGATTTTTCGATTTTTTCGATAGATTAAAAAGCAATCTAACAAATTAAAATATATTTTTTTCAAACTATCGATTTTTAGTTCGAATAAAAATTCTCAGATATTTAGCAAAAAATTCAGTTATCGAATCGATTTTCTATCTATATATAGCAAAATACTAGATTTTAATATAAAAATTGATTATCTCGAAAAACGTAAAACATAATAAGATTTAAACTTGATATTTTGTATTAGAGAAATTAAGTATTAGTATAACAAGAATTTTTTTGTTCGACTTTTACGTATTTTGTATACAATATATTAATTGTTAGTACAAACAGAGATTTCTGAACAAATAAATTCTATTATATTAACAATTAATATATTGTATACAAAATACAAAGCAGACAAAATATATATTTTTTACTCTAAATTCGCGAAAACTTTTTGAACAGCTGTAGTACTACAATATTAATCTATATAAAATATTTTAGTGCGAAGCAAGTACAATCGACAAAAAGTTACAACTTTTGTAATATTTATCTTTTGAATCAGATATTTTATAGCTGAAATCTAGATTTAGTCGAGAAACAAATTTTTCGAATTTTTGATTAAAATTGTTGTTTAGTTTTACACTAATATATAATATATCTTTTAATAAATAGTGCTATAGAATCAATATATATATATCGAAATTTTTGTAAAGCACTTTCGAAGCTGTCAGAATTTTAATATTTTATAGTAGTACAAAATTAAAAAATAATATTTTTCTATTTCTACAAGCTTTCTGATATTTAATATTGCTATAAAATTAAAATCTACTGCAAAATTTTTTATTAAGATAGTTCGAAATTAGATCTAACAATTATATTTTAATATTGTATTACTGTAAATTACATTTCTGTTTATAGTTTGTTATTAACAATTTCTGCAATAATAATCTATTGTAAAAGATATCTGCAACTTCTGCAACTTAAAATATTAGCTAATATAAAGCAGTATTTTTGTATATACTAGCTAACAACTTTTGCAATATAGAAAAGATTGTTGCGACAAACATTTCTAATTGTCAGAAAATATATTTTATATTTTGCTATATCTTCAAGCGCAAGTTCAGATTATTTTGTTGTAAAAATATTTTTTTATTTTTTTTAACTTTTTCTTGTACAGTTGCAGACTAATTGACAAAAGTTTCTCTATTAAAATAATAAACAAAAAGTATTTCGAAATAACAATAGTTAAGAGATCGAATTTTTCGATCGACTCAAAAATATTTTATATTAAGCAGAAAAATAAAATTAATTTTTATTAAATCGAGAATTACAGTTTTGCTAAAAATCTGATTAAAATATATAAATTGCAAAATTCGAATATACAATATTGATTTGCAATTGATTATTGCGTCTCAGAGATATATTTAACTTTTTGCTATTATTAACTTTAATTTTACTCTGTAAACAATATAAAAAACTTCGAGTTTTTCTATTCAATTCAATCTGTTTAATAGCAATTCAGTATTATTGTTCTATAGCAGTTTGCTAACTAGCTGTAAATCTTGTTTTATTGTATTGTTACTAATAGAAATAATATCTATATAAGTTAATATTAAATTTGCTCTCGCATTTCGCGATATAGCTATACTAACTTGTATTAATAATTTGATTGTAGATATTTAATATTGCTGATTTGCGCAATTGATTTCAATATAGTTATATTTCTAAAATTTATTTCAAAACTAAATAATTGTTTTTGTTTAAATTATAGTTATAGCTGTTTTGTCTATCTATTTTGCTCAGAGTGTTTAAACTCTTATAGTATTTAACAATTTTGATTATATCTTTTATTTATAATATATTATACTATTGATATATACTTTTGTTATCTCTTTTGTTGCAATTAATCTGTAATTTAAAAAGATTCTTAATTCGATAAAGATAATTGATATTATTGAATACAAGATATTCTGAATTGTAACAATAATTATATTCGATATTATAGATACAAAAAGTTTTAATTTATTTGTTTAAGAAATATTAACAAACAATCGAAGCAACTGAATTCAATCAAATATAATTTTCGATATTAATTTGCTATTAATTGTGTTTTTATTAATTTGTTTTAATAGAGTTCTATATATAAGTAAACAAGTTCTAATTTTTTAAAATATAATCTAAGACTAATTAGAATACGTTGCAGACAAAAAAGTAAAAAAATTCAAAATTAATATCTCTTGTGCTATAATTTTTGCTGTAATTCTTAATAGTATTGTACAATTTGTATAGTTTCTTGTTGTTTTATATTGTTTCGACAATTTCGATATTGTTGTTAATGTGTTTGGCAGTCTAACTATTATTGATATATATATTAATACTATATATTTCAGAGTTGTAACGACACTTTTTGTTATCTTTTATATAGTTATTCTTTTTATCTTGCTTTTTAATATCTTTGTATTTATTGCGCAATTAATATAGATATTTAGTCAAAACAACAGTCTGCTATTGTCTAAGTACTTTTTATTTGTGCGTAGTCTTTTTCTCTATAAAAGAGATATAAATAGATTGTTAACAAACTCTCAATTGCAGATTTTAATTTGCTAATATATATTAATTTGCAATCTTATATTTGTTGTTATTATTTGCTGTCTTCTATCGATTATTAATATCGGCAGTATAACAGCATTTAATGCGCTTATTTTATTGTCTTTTATTGTTCTGTATATTAGCTACATTATCTCTATTGTTTTTCTACTACTCTGCAAACTGCAAAATTGTATATTTGAGTTGAATTTGTTCAATCTAGATCGATAGAATATAGTTGTAAATTCGATTGCTGTTCTGTATATTGTATATATGCTTTTTTTTGTAATTTTGCCGACTATTATGCCGATGTTTGCTAATAATATAAATTATGCGAATTTGCTAATTCTAACAGTAGTACTGCTTGCGCTTGATAATTAAATTATAAATAACAGAAAAAAATTTAAAATTTCTGAGATTCCGATAATCTTTTAAAAAAAAAAAATTTGTCGAAGATAAGATAAAAATATCTGCGCATTTTAAACAAATAGTCAAATTATAATATTTGATAGCAAATAAAAATATACAGACTGTACAGCTTCTGTAAAATGTATTTTATATTAACAAATAGTCGATAATCAAAAACTTGTTTCAGCTAACAATTTATTTTCTAGTAGTTCTTGCTTAAGAACTAGACTATCTCTATATTTACAATTTTGTTTCGAATTATATTACAATATAGTATTTGCGTAGACGTAACTTCTAGCGTATTGCTAATATATAAGAAATCGATTATAATATAAACAGCTATCGAGATCTGATTGTATAAAAAAATATATATATTTGAAGATTTGCAAATAACTATTTTACAAACAATACAGTTCAATTTTCTTGTCTTTATTTAGTTACTTCTCTCTGTAGCAATTACAATTATATCGAAGAAAAAAAAAAGTTAATCGATATTCTGAATTAAATAATTTTTTACAAAAGATTAAACGCTAACGTATTTGTTTGTTATTAAGAGCTAACATTTTAGTTACAACAACAGTAGCAAACAAGAGTTAATTCAAATTCGGAGATTTGTAATTTATTCTATATTTTTGCGAAATAAATTAACTGCGAAATCAGAGTAGATATTATATTTAATACTGTTTATTCTGTCAAAATTTTTTGCGCTGTTAACTATATTATTTTCTATTAAGTCTCTTCTGCAACTCTTTTGCTATTTTATATTAGCAACTATATAAAGATCTGCTATTTTTAATCAATATAGTCTGCGATTAAATAAAGTTAATTATTAAGAATAAGTTGCAACAACTTTCAGAATCAAAGAATTAAAATAATATATTTCGAATTTGTATATCAGTTGTCTAAGCTAATTAATTGTAGAGAAGCAATTTTAAGATATCAAGAAACAACAAACTGTTTGCAAAAGTGCACGTTTTTAAACAATAGATTTTTGCAAACAATTTATATTTAACAGTAATTATATTCGAATACAGATATTTTTCTTTTTTTCAATAAATAATATTTCTGAAAATAGAAAAATATATATTTTTATTGTTTTTATTACTATATTGTAGCGCTAATCTATTCGAGATATTATAGTGTTTGCAAATTTTTAACAAACTATTTATATTTTCTTGAAAACAAAAACAAAAATTAGAAAAACAAAAAACTAAATATTTTTTTTCTCGAATTCGAGATTAGTTTTTTTCGAAACAAGTTCGAACTAAGTTTTCGAGTTGTGCTAAAAAAAAATTATATTCGAAAACAACAAGTAATATTAGTAAAAATAGTTTTAATTTTCTTCAATTTTGAATTCAGAACAAAAGATAACGTAAAAAGTATTTTGAACAAGATAGTCAAATCAGAAAAGATTTCGAAAAAAGCAAATTTTTAAAAAAATTGAAACAAACAAATTAATTACAAAAGTATTGTTTAAAAAAGCTGTTAATATTAATATACAATTTTTACTATTTACAATATCTGTTTGCAAGAAAAAGATTCTTATTTTTTTTGTTATAAAAATTCGAAATTCAATTTTCAGATATCTAGCGATTAACTGTTATATAAAATTAAAAGTGCTTAATACTATAATATAGAGTATAAAATTAATCTAAAGAAAAAGAATAACTATATATGCAAATTCGATAATAATAATATTTCAGAAAATATCAAGATTTTCTGCAAGAATTGACTGAAAACAATTTAGATATTTTTTCAGAATTCTTTATTTTGCAATAATCTATTCAAAAAAACTTGTAAAAAGATTTAAAATCGAAACAAAACTATAGTTATTTGAGATATCGAATTGCTAATTGTTTTTTTTTTCAAACTTTAGCTATATACAATACTATATATCTCAATTATTTATATAAATGCGTTAACAAAGACTGAAACAATATAATTTCTTTTTATAGTATTTGTTTGCAATTCGACTATTTTGTAAAATTTGATCGATCTGCGTTTACAAAGAAACAACTTAAAAAATTTGAGTTTTTTGTAAACAAAATCGATTTCAAGATTTTTATCTATTTTATAGTTACAACACAAATATACTTTTTTTTTTTTATCTGCAAAATTAAATGCAACGCGATAGCGTTAAATATTGTCGATCGACAAAATATATACAGTATAATTGTTGTTATAAAAACTTTTATCGAACTTTTTAAATCGATAAAGCGCAAAAAAGAATTTAATTAAAAGATTCTTGTTTTTTCTATTTTGCACAATTATATTTTTGTAAAAATCTATAGTTATTATTTTGTAATCGAAGAAAACAAAACTATTTTCTATTATTATTTAATTTATAAGTTCGACTTTACAGCTCTAAATAGCAAAAAAAAATAGATTGTTTACAAATTTATTAAAAATATATATAATATTTAAATATCGATTTTACACAGAAGAATTTGCTCGATTATTAATAATTTGTTAGTCAATATCGATTTTAATTTTTCTCAATTTGCGTTTTTTTCTTAATTTATATTTCAAAGTTTGCAGCAATCAAATATCGAATCTATATTAGACAAAAATAATAGTTAATCGAGCTTTCTAGTTTTGCAAAAAATTATATTAACTATTTTTTTTATTTAAACAATCGAGCGAATATCTAAGAAGTTAAGAAATTAGCAAACTATTAAACAACAAATTTATTTCGATTATCGAGTCTAATACTGCAAAAGAGAATATCAAGTTTATCTCGATTAACAAGTCTAGTACTGCAGAAAAAAACAGCAAATTTATTTCGATTAACAAGTCTGATACTGCAGAAGAGAGCAGCAAGTTTACTTCGATTAACAAGTCTAATACTACAAAAAAAAGCAGCAAGTTTATCTCGATTAACAAGTCTAATACTGCAAAAGAAAGCAGCAAATTTATCTCAATTAACAAATCTAATACTGCAGAAAAAAACAACAAGTTTATTTCGATCAACAAATCTAATACTGCAAAAGAGAGCAGCAAATTTATTTCGATTAACAAATCTAATACTGCAGAAAAGAGCAGCAAGTTTATTTCGATTAACAAGTTTGTGCAGTAATCAAATATCGAATCTATAATAAACAAAAATAATAGTTAGTCGAGTTTTTTAGTCTTGCAAGAAATTACAACTGTCTAAGAGAATAGAAATATAATTAATATTTTTAGAACTAGCTACGAAAGATTGATATATTTTTCAATATTTTATAGAAAAAGATCGATTAATTTTTCTCAAAAAATTCGAACTTGTAAAATTAAAATATAAGCTATTGTTTTTATAATTGCAGAACTTGTTATTTCTATTATTTAGTAAGCGCTGCAAAAAAAAATATTGTGCAAGAATAATTAATATCTAAGATCTGACTTTGTAGATATATATATTGTTTCAAAAGATTGATAGCTTTTATATTCCGATTTTGCGCTTTTTAGATAAAAATGTAATTGATTATATTAATTAGTATAGAGAGATATTTTTTGCTTAGTATTCTCTTTAATAGTAGATAAAAAGTATTGTTTTATTTATAAAGTATACTAATCGCAAAACAATTGTTAGCTAATATATAAAATTAATCAGTCGACAAGATAATTGTTGATCAATTAGTTTGTTTTACTGTAAATATAAATAGATATCAGAATTTTCAAAGTAGAAAACAAAATTATTTGAAGAAAAATACAAAATATATAAGAATATTACAATAATTGCAGAATAGAAAAGATTTTTGTAATTTTTTTTCAACTTAACAATATCGAATATTTTTGTTGTTATAGCTTATAAAAATCGCTTTTTTTGTATAATTTTTTATTAACTATCAGATTATGCAGCTCTTCTTCTAATTAGATATAGTTGCTATATTATATTAGAATAAAATTGTAATTCTTTCTAACTTAATATTTTAATTTCTGTATTGTATTGATTTCCGATTAGATATTCGATTTATATTGTATTGTTAATTTTATATTTTCTATTTTCTCTGATTTTGCGTTTTTTTCTTGTTCTTTTTAACTGATTTGCTTAAAAAATATAATTGAGAAAATTGAAAACACAAAATATAGCTGACTTTATTAATCAATAATCTAAAATACTATTTATACAATATTCTCGATTTGTAGACAAATTCTTTTGTCAATCTCTAAAATATATTAAGTTATCTCAATATTTTAAAAAATAAATAAACTCGGTATTTCGATAAATACTGTACAATCAAGCAGTTAAATATAATATTCTAATAGTATAAAACAAAGTAAAGAGTAATAAAATTAACTAAAATTGATAAAATAAAGATAAATCGACAAATTTAGAATTTTTGCGCAAAAAGTTATATATTAAAAGCAATATAAACAAATTAATTTTTAGCAAACAATATAGTAGCTAATTGTATAATAGAGAACAGTATATTATTATAATTGTAGATCTAATCTCTTTCGAACAACAAAACAATTCAGTCTATTATATTCAGCAATATCTCAATTTTCAGTCAGTATTAATATATTCGAAAATTCAAATTCAGTCTATACTTGATTTTAACAAAAATTCGACTTTATAAAAAATAAACGCAATTATTGTTTCTCAGATTCTTTAAAATATAAATTAACTTTCTCTGTGCAAAAACAATATTAAAATAAATTTCGATAATTCGAATTAGCTGTATCTTTTTTACAAATATATAAAGACGCAATTAAACAATAGTAAAAATAATATAAAATCTTTTTCGAAATATAATAAGTCTAAATTTTAGTCTTTTCAGAATTCAAATACAACTATTAAATTCAAAAATCTTATTAGTAAGAGTAATCTGACAAATTTATTTGCTGAACTCGGAAAACATATATATATATTCGAAATCTCGATACAATTCAAGACATATATGTTGAAAATTGTAAAACAGCAATTGTAATATAATTTTGAAATAGACTGATTGCGTCGGGTCGGGTTATCGAGTTCGGATCGGGTATTCGACCCGAATTGGGTCGGATAGGTTCCAAAAGTTGAAACCGAAAAGTCGGTTCGATTTCTAATGTTGGAACCGATTATTCGGTTCGGATTGCAAACTTGGAATCGAAAACCGATCCAAAAAACCGATCCGAATTGCCAAGACTACTATATTTAGTAATTTATTTTATTTTTAGTAATAATTTATTTTATTTTTAGTAATAATTAATTAATAATTTAATAGAAATAATTAATCTATTTAATTTAATTAATAAATATAGTAGATTATTTTTATATTATGCATTACTATTGTGCATTACCTAAAAAATAATAAAAAATCTAAATTTAACATTTTATTTTATACTATTTTTAGTATTCTTGACGTTCTTGACAATTCGATTCGATTTCTAATATTGAAACCGAGAATCGAGTCGAATTGGATCGATTCGATTTTAAAATAATAGAAATCGAATCGAATTTCGAATCGATTTCTAATATTGGAATTGTCGGATCGGATCGATTCCAAAAGTTGGAATCGAAATCCGATCCGACAGTCAATCTATTTTGAAAGATACTAATTGTATATTAGTTTAAATTCTATAATAACTTAGACAATTGTGCGACTTTGTCTATTTGTTAATATTAAATTTTCTTTACTGCTTTAATTTGCGATTATATAAATTTGTTTTTTAATAAATGTTGCGTTTACAAACAATTAATTGAGAAGAATATTAATAGAATAGTTGCAATTTGTTGTTATAGTTATTTGATAATTTCAGTTAACAAAGAGAACAAGCTAAGAGAACGTTTTGAAGTTACAAGTTGGAATTATTTAGACAAAAAATATTTAAAGTCGATTTTAAAAAAACAATTATTTTGTACTATTGTAAAAGATCTGATTATCGAGAATATCTTTTTTACTGCAAGAATTGCTAAAAAAATACTGCTTAATTTGCAAAAAATACGTAGCTTCGAAATCTATAATATAGATATTTAAGTTTGCAATTACAAAAACAAATATTTAGTCGACTTTAGTGTTGCAATAATTATATTCTATTATTTGTTTGTTATCAAATCTGCTTGGCGCAAAGAAAACTATCAATATAATAATTTGAGATTTTTCGATTATATATTGAACAAGACAAAAATTGTAATATTAAACAGAACAATATTAAATCGAGAGTATTTAAAAAAGTTTAGATCGAGAAACAACAAAAATAAAATAATAAAGTAGATATCGATTCGACAATACAAAGCAATCGAAAGAGAGATTGAAAATTTGACAAAAAGTAGAAAAATTGTAACAACTTTTCGATAACTGCAGAAATAGCAAATTTACAAAAGCAAGACACTAAAGTTAACGCTGCAATAGATAGAAAGACTGTAAAAAAAGAAAAAACAAAAAACAAAATAATATTTAATCAGCAGAACTTTCTGCAAAACAATAGCTATTTACTATATTATAAGTATTTTTTAATATTGTCGAAATAAAATCAATAACAAAG
>JAABUL010002190.1_pt1 | contig 33348 bp, 41 predicted proteins | sample 5559151 | NCBI WGS metagenome assembly JAABUL01 (sample SAMN10711876, study PRJNA513368) | rock metagenome | isolation source: Antarctica rocks | place: Antarctica: Victoria Land, Pudding Butte sud | reverse complement strand
TTCGTCTCCTCGTTGCCCGAAAAAGTGGTAAGTATGGGAAAACATGGGCAAAAGCTGACCAGTGGTGTATGCCAGCCTGCAGTCGCTGGGCGGCGGCATCGACGTCCAATGGGCGCTGATACAACATGCCAGTGAGGCGGGGGACATGCTGGCGGGCCCAGCCGTAGAGAGAAGCGCTCGCTCGCTCGTTAGCGGCAGCGGTAGCGGGAGCTGGAGCGGCACCTCGCGCATGCCCCAGCGTTCGGCCAGCAACCCCAGTACCAGCCTCGTAGCCGGCTTGGCACTCCTCAACGCGTCGCTGGCGGCCGGGATGTCGGCGGATGCAACGGCGCATGCCCTGAGGGTCGATGTCAACAAAGGCGATGCGGCCGCCGGCGCCAGCAGCGCTGAGTGGCTGACGGCAGCGGGCTCGGACATGCAGACCGAGGGCGACAGCGGCGGCGGCAGCCCGATTTCCGGGGAGCCCGTGGTGGCGTCGGCGGGGCAGGCACAAAAGCACGGCAGCGACGAGCCGAAACCGCAGCCGGCAATGGTGACTGCGCAGGAAGGAAACGGCCGCAGCGGCATCGCCAACGGCACTTGGTGGCACCACCTGCAGGTGCCTGTTCACAGTGCTTGGCTTGTCCTGGCCAGATGTTGTGACATGCAACACCTTTCCTTGAGGCACATGTTTGCAACACTGCATTCAGTAAACTTGGGAGGGTCTGTGTATCTGTGTGCGATGCATGCGTATGTATACATACGTATCATAGCTACAGGCGGAATATGCTGTTGCACTTGGACCATATACTGTTGCACATCGAGATGCACTGGACTATATACTGTTGCACTTGGAGATGCATACGTGCAGAAGAGGGCGCATTGTGCTGAAACAGGTTGCCTGCGGCCTGGCGGGCATGCAGGCATCGCCAAACGCACGGGAGCCCGGCAACGGCGGCGGCGGCGGCCCAGCAACGTCTCCCGAAGACGCGCCTCGCGGCTCGGGGCTCACGCACAGCGGCGACACGACGCACAGCGACCTCAGTGGTGCCTGCACCCTGCTGTGCTATGCAAATGTTGACTGTGGAACTCTGGCGGCTGGAATCTGCAGGATGTCTGTGCAGCGTCCGGAGCCGTGATGCAAAGCAGCAGCAGCCCCGGTGCATGCATTGCATGCCTGCTAAATGGAAGGGCAGACAGTGGCGACCAGGCCACTGTGCTGGCTGTGAACGTGCTGTCCAGGTGCTGCGCCACACGAAGGGCTCAGAGAAGCTCAGGAAAGCATGTCCTCCGAATGACTATCACCAATGCATGGAATGCTCGTCCACCGCTCGTCCCGTACTCGGGATGAGAGTCTTTGCGCTTTTGCGCAGGCCGGACAGCCGTGGCGGGCGCCGGCGCTGATAACGCGGCGTCTGGCCCATCGACAAAGCGCTCACAGTCGCGAAAGGTGCGGATGAGCCTCAGGAAAGGCATGTTCTCGTGCATTGCAAATGAGGCTGACGGCACCGACCGGGCACATGACTCAGCATGACACATGAGCACAAGGCAGACCCTTATGTAACCATCATGTTCCATGGCGGTTGCATGGCGGTCATGTTACCAGGTCGGCTCACCTGCAGCAGTCGAGCGCCGCTGGGAGGCGCACATTTGTGCGTGGTGTCGAGGCTTGTGCGAGGTTGTGACGCATGCCACGCTCTGCTGTGCAGCGCAAAGCGACGTCAGCCGCTCGAGTCCCTCCGGCCGACCGCGGCGGCGGACCCTGCAGCTCCCCCGCCAACGGTGCCCGCGGCGGCGCCCGCTACAGCCTAAATGACGGCAGCGTGCACTACGGCAACGGTTCGCGTGCTGCCGCCGCCGCTGGCGGCTCACCGTCCGGCGGCGGAGTTCGTGGCAAGGCCGAGCCAGGCCACCAGCACGGCTTCTCCGGCGCCGGCAGGGACGGCAGCGGCGGCTCCGGCGACAAAGGCGCGGCCAGCGGCGGCGGCGGCGGCGGCGGCGGCGGCGGCGGCGGCGGCGGTGGTCACCATGGGCATCCGTCGGCGAACGCAGCGCATTATGCGGTGCTGGAGGAGAAAGTGCAGCGGCGGCTGCGGCAGAATCGGGAGGCGGCGCAGCGGTCGCGACAGCGAAAAAGGGCCTACATGGCGCAGCTTGAGGCGGAGGTGGGAAGTTTGCAAGTGGTTCTGGACTCGAAGGTTTCCCTCAGAAACCCTGGCTTGGACACGGGACTGCTCTCCTGAACCCCGTTCAGCGTGTCCGACACAGCTGGGTGCGAGACGTTAATGAGAACGGCATCATCTGACTTGTCACTAGGCTGCAGCTTTCTAATGAAATTAAGCAGCCCTCCAGACCATCATGCCGGGTACATTCTCAAAGTGACCCCGTCGGTGCACTCCCCACAGACCAGGAGTGGCAAGTCGCCTGCGGAGGCCGCGGCGGCGGCGGCGCGGCCGCCCATATCACAGCGCCGCCCCGCGACCGCCGAGCGCCCTCCAAAGTCGCCATCAGCACTGCTGGCATCACAGGCGGCGACGGCGCCGGCGGCGCTGGCACTTACAGCGTCAGCGGCAGCAACACTGCCAGAGGGCACGCCACCAGGCGGAGTGCTGGGCAGCCTCGCGGCAGCGGTGGCGGCCGCGGCTGCCGCGGCCGCCACCTCGGCGGCAATGCCGGTGCTGAGCGCGCAGAAGCAGAGCTCGCAGAAACAGAACCCGCAGAAAGCCAGCGGCAGCAGCAGCGGCGGTGACGGCGGCTGCAGAGGTCCTGGAAGGGTGCGGACGTCTGTCGGGGGCACCCTGCAGCAGGCGCTGCGCATCGGGACGATGATGAGCCTGCAGGCTGCGGCGAGCTGCGGGACAGACAGAGCCGCGGCCGGCAGCGGGAGCGCGCCTGGCGGTGACGCCGGCGGCGACAGGCCGATGGGGACTCTGCAGCCGCAGGATCTGGACTTTCTGCCGCCGGATCTCGCGGCGCTTTCTGGATTGCCGGCGGCGAACGGCGATTCCGCGGCGGGCGGCGGCGGCAGCCGTCCCCGGCTGCCACCCCTCGATGCTGAGACCGCCGCGCTTCTCACGGTGGCTGCAGCAAAAGTCTTTGCGCCGCAGCAGTCGCGGCAGCAGGCGCAGCAGCGACCGCCGCATCTGCAAGACCGCCAGCGGGATCACCCCCAGCAGACGCCCAGGTCGCGGCACTTCCGGCAGCAGGCCACGGCATCCGTCAGCCCGAGCCACAATACCGCACCCATGCAGCAGCAGCAGCGGCAGCAGCCAGCGCAGCCACATGAGCGCCGCCAGAAGCATGGACTGCAGCCGGCCCCGGATTTCACGGCCGCCGCCGCCGCCGCCGGTCGCTCGTCGCCTTCGGCGCCGCTGCGCTACGGCGGCGTCTTTGGCGGTGAGGCCCCATCTCTTAGGTGTCACTGTCTTATGATCAAGATCGAATCTAGGGTTCTGACGGTTGTTCGAATCAAACGAGTAGTCCGTGAAGCTGACACCGACATGACAACAGGCTGTGTGCTTCGTGCTGATGTGTCACGTGCTGCATGTGTGATGTTCTTACGTACAAGTATAATTTCGCTGCAGGGCCGCCAACCATCACATCAGGCGCGCTGGGCACCGCCAGCGTGGCGCTGGCGGAGCAGCGGCATCCCTCCATGTGCATCGGGTACATTTTGACAAACACTCCTTGAAATGTTAAGAGGGGCTTTGTTACAACTCCCTGGATTGCCTTCTGCAACAAGTCCTGAGACGCTTACTGAGACGCTCTCTGGAAAGCTTCCAAAACCCTAAACCCTAAAACTGAAATCTCGTGGCCCACTGTCAGCAGTCCTGTCCCTGAGAAACAAGTATGTCCACTCCTCTATTTTCTTCCCGTTTTCGTGCGCTTCAGGTGCATCCTCAGAGCAGTCGCATCTCAGTGTCCAAGCCGCCCATTGCTCTGTGCCAGGCGCCAATGATGCACGCATCCCGCATCTGGAGTTTTGGCGACCTCCTCCTCGCTCTTCTTTCTCTACCCCTTGCCACTTTTACCCCCGACCATCTATTACGTCACTTCAGGTCGCATGCCGAGGTGGGTGGCCGATTGGCCGCCGTCGGATCGCCACCGGCGCCCGGGCCGGCCGCGCCGGTGCAGCCGCGGCTGCTGTGGCCGACGCCGGCGGAGCTGGGCCGCACTGGCAGCGATGGCGGCTCAAACCCCAACGCCGTCGGCGTGGCCGCGCCGCAGCTGCTGCTGCGGGTGGGCTCCTCAGGCGCCGGTGGCGGAGGCGGGCAGGAGGCGGCGGCGGCTGTGAGCGAGGTGCCGCCGGCGGCGGCGGCGGCGGCGGATGTGCCGGAAAAGCAAGGCGCCCGCCTGCTGACGGCAAGCCATCTTGCCAGCAGCATGTGCATGCAATCACTTGCGCCACTTCTAGACAATAGTCCGCAAACTGACACGTCTGACTGAGCCGCTGGAAGGGCGGTGCATATGGGGCTCGGCTGCACCGATGCCAGAGCCACTTCGTCCCTGTCTTGTCGGTCCCTGTTAATCGTTCTGTTGCCGGATCGTTCGGCCGATTGTTGTTCATCCGTGTTTTTTGGATTTCCTGCAGGCGTTCAGGGCACGACGCGAGACGGCGGCGGCAGTGGAAGCAGGAAGGAGCAGCCCTGGAAGGCGGAAGCAGTGCCAAACGAAAGCTGTGAAAGCATCGATGCTGCGTCTGCCTGCCGCAGGCGTTCCAGGCGTTGCGCGCGAGCCATGGGCAGAGCGGCGGCGCTGCGGCGCGCCCTGGAAGCAGGAAGCAGAGAAACCCGAAACTGCAGGAACATATCGACTCTTCCTCCTTTAGGCGTTCAGCGCATGGCGCGAGAACCACGCGCAGTCGGCGGCGGCGGTGCGGCGCGCTCTGGAAGGCGGAAGCAGCGAGGATCTGCGCGGCTCAGTGGACAAGGCGCAGCGGGAGCTGGCTTCCTACTTCCAGCTCAAGGCCGCCGCGCTCAGCGGGTGCACACTTTTTTATTCGAGCGTTCCACTTATCATATATTCTCTATATACACATATGATACGTTATAATTTGTTTATGTATACATATAAACTATGTATAGTTTTCTACCGAAAGTGTCAGGTGGCCCCACTGGAGTCTCAACCTCCTTGTGCCGACCAGGGCGAGGTGTACAATGAATTCACAAGGCGCAGCGGGAGCTCGCTTCCCAGTTTCAGCTCGAGGCCGCCGCGCTCAGCAGGTGCGCAATGACCTCGAAAACGCGTACAGTCCTCCACTCCAAAGGGTCGGTCTGCGCCACTGGAATCTCGACTTCCGTGTGATTCCAGAGCAAAGACGAACACACGTCACACGGGATCTGGCCTCCTGCTTCAAGCTCGGGATTTATATTTATTATATATGTTATTATATTTTGTTTTTTCACGCTCAGCGGGTGCACAGACGTCTCGATCACCAGATCTCGATCGAGATGAGAGCACTCTGCTGGCCTCGCTCAGGCAGAGGTTGCTGGCGCACCTGCCGCCAGCGGTGCGCCCCCAAGTCTGTTGGGCCACGCCGTCAGCTCCTTTAACAATTCTTATGACGAATATTGACAGATGTCAGGCGGGCAGCCACCTGCAACATCTTTTGAAATGGGACTTGACATAGATGCGAAAAGGGAACGGAGGTCACGCCGCATACCCGTTCGCATCTATGCAATTTCTAGGGCCAGCCAGCGGCACTTTATGGCTAGCCTGCAAAGCAGCAATACAAAAACGGCAAAATCTGATCACTGAAAGCTGACATGGGCGTTTTCCCTGCGATCCAGTGAGGATGCGCTGCTGGTTCTATCCGGCGAGCACCTGCCGCCGGCGGAGCGCCCCTACGCCTGGCTGGGCGGCCAGCGCCCCACCGAGGCGGCGGCGACGCTGCTGGCGCACCTTGGCGACGACGCTCCTCCGGGCCTGCGTTGGCTGCAGGCAAGTCGGCTTTTGTTCACAACAGAGAACAGGACATGCGGATTTCGATATGTCATGCGGATATCGATATGTCGGCAGCAGTAACGGCGCTACTGCTGCCGCGCCTGGGTGGTAACCCGCCTCCCGGCCTGGGCCGCCTGCCGGCAGCGTTTACCGCTGAGCTGCATCGATCGGTCCAGCGGCAGGCGGAATGAGGGGCGAAGGCGACGCCGCTGGCGCGCCGAGGCAATGGTGCGCCGCCCTGCCTCGGCCACCTGCAGGCAGTACCCCACAGCGGATTGGTCAACAAGTTCGTCAAGAAGGTTCCTGCGGTTCTCGTTTCAACCGCCGTGCTTGTAATCCGCAGGCATCGCTGGCCGGTCAGGAGCGAGCTCTGGATGCTGCGCGCGCCGAGCTCCTCGCAGGCACCAGGGCGCACGCGGCCGTGGCTGCTTCCTGCGCAGCCGCCACCGCCGCCGCGAGTGGCGGCGGCGGCGGCGGAAGCAGGAAGGAGCAGCTGCCGGAAGTGCGCCAGCGGGTGGACGCGCTGCGGGAGCTGATGCTGTGCCCCGACAGGTGCGACACAAGAGAAGCCGACAATGCAGCATGAATATTGTTGATATGGACGCTGCGTTCCCCAGATTCTGGCAGTATGGCTCCTGCACGGCTCTGGAAGCAGGCTGGCGCAGCCCGCCGCACGCCCGGCTGACCCAGACCCTGCTGAATGCAACCTGAATGCTGCGGTTGCATAGCGGCGGAGTCGTTCCTGCAAGGGAGTGTGCTCACCGAAGTCAATTGCACATCTGTGACTCGTTCGTGAAGATCCAACGCATATGCAACGCAATTTGCGATTGCATCCTAAACCCTAATCGCATTGCAGGCTGTGGGACCAGTTTCTGTGTGAAGCGAGCAACCTGCTGCCGCTGCGACACTTCGCCCTGGCAGGTGTGCGTTGAACTTCTGCGTTTGCGTTATGATTCCTGCCCCTCCAGCCTGGGCTGGTTCGAGGCAGAGCGTGCCGGCTGATCTCAGCATGCCACCCGTGCTGCTAGTGTGTCGCATGTTGGCACATGCTGTGCACGTGCAAGCAACAGGCTGCATGGCAATGCTGCGCCAGGACCTGCATACCCGGCCTCCTGTGCTCCTCAATAGTGTCGATGTCAACTGCGGAAAGCATCCAATGAAACCCTCTCTTCTGCCGCCGCAGTCATCTCCTCGGCGGAAACGAGCGCCCAGCTGCAGCGCATGCACAGCGGCATTGCCCCGCTGCACCTGCCGGGTCCGCGGCGGGGCCAGTAGCGAAATTGGCGAGATAAAGAGTGACAGAAGGAACACTCGATGCGCAGCAGAATCTCTGTACCGCACAGCAGAATCTCTGTACCGCATCTGCCGGGATCGCAGCGGCAGCAGTGACGGCGCCTGACTGCGCAGACCTAGCGACGACTCGACAGTGTTGTTGCGGCGGCGGCGGCGGCGGCGGCGGCGGCGGCGGCGGAGGAGCCTCGAAGATGCAGGCAGATGCACGGCCTGCGGCGTGAAGCAGCGGCCCGGAGGCACCAGCCCGATACGAGACCGGGATACCATCAGCATGAGGCTACATTGTAGCCAGGGGAATGCACACTCCCACGTTTCAGCGCTAGAGCGTCGTCCTCTGGGCTTTACGTGGCCGCAACGCCGGGGCGGCTGCAGCGCTGTGGGGAATCCGCTGCAAGCGGGCGCCGCGCCGGGGGATGGGGACGAAGGGTGGAAGCCGCAGCAAAAGTAACTGCAACAGCAACGCATGCATCATGCGCCTGTGGATCTGCAGACGCGCCTGCGGACAGCTGCACCGGGACAAGTGCTCAAACCTTGTCTAGGGTTTCCTAGGGCGAGTATTTCATTCATTCGTTTGAAGCATCGGGGCCATTGCTCCAAGCCGCCATTTTTCCTGTTTCAGATGGCTGCTGTCTTCACCGATCCCGGCTGTGCTCTCAGAGCGCTGGGACACGGCGAACTGGGCACGCCTGATAAAAACTAATAGGTCTCATCAGCCGACTCGGCACTACTCCGCCAGCGTAGAAACCGGCGGCACATCGAGCCCACAATGCGAGTAAAGGACCGCTGTAAATCGCTGCTCTGCTGCCGCGGCAAGACGGCACCAGAACTGCTGGAAGATGATGAGACGGCTTCTGCGCAGCGACTGGCAAACCAGCGTCTTGCAGGTGTCAAACCCTCAACTCTGACCCCTGTGCATCAGCATGACACAGCTGAAAGTATCTGCGGCAACGTCGCAGTCGCGGAAGCGTGGCAGGAGGCCCAGCTGCCTGCACTCGCCGACATCCAGCTTTCACATAGAGCGTGTCGGCTCGCACAATGACTCCTGCCCCGCCTATCAAATCGCATCGGTCCCGATGGTCCGAAACCTCCCAGGGAGTTGCTGACAGGAATGACTCAACCAGACTGCGCCGGTGCTTCGACAAGCATGGTAAGCGTTGCAGCTTGATCTCAGCCATGTGCACACGCCACGAGGACAACGCAGTCTGCACAAGTTGCGCCGGCACTGCCGCACCGATGCCACCGCCTGCGGCGGCAGCGGCAGCAGTATGTCACAGAAATAAACATAAGAACGACGACTCCTTCTGCAAGCGTAAGTTCATGGCTCGCTTGAATGACGGATCGCAGGCGTCACCAGCAATGCAAAAGGCAGCCAAGCGGCAGGCCAGCGGCGGAAGCGGGTCACTGGAGGAACGATAGAGCGACAATCTTTGCCCATAAGCGTTGACTTGTCCGTCGCAGGCGTCAGCAGCAGTGTGTACGGTAATGCGTATGGCAGCCAGGCGACGGGCCGCATCACGCCCGTGCAGGTCCCGCCAGCACGGGAGCCCACCCTGTGGCAGGACGCGGGCTCACCCGCTGCTGCACTCGGCAGGGAGATCACCATCGCCGGCGCACCCGGCGTCGCAGCCTCAGTCTCTCGGTGTGCCTCGCCCCTTTGCTGTTGTGAATGCAACACACAGAGTGCCCACCGGCACCCTCTGCTATTGGCGCGTGCGGTCATAGCTGGGCCCTGCAGTGTCTCAATCCCGCATGTATGAATTCCTCTTACATGTTGTGCGTCTCACTATAGTCTGATCAGTACTGATCATCAACTTGGTTGAACGTGCATGCCAGCACACGGCCTGTCACGGACCTTCAACACCTCAGGGAGAAACCTGGTGTTGCATGGCGCTCGTAAGGTCGCGCGCCGGCCACTGCAATGCGCTGGATCAAAACCTGGCTGAGCGCCTCACCCCGCAGTCCGGCCGGTTAGAAGCTCATGCACGACATGGCTCGTAGCCTCATGCGCTCCTGCAGGCCTCTGCCGAAGGTCGTGAGGATCGTAGCGTGGCCGTTTGACCTCTTTGCCTCTATGTCAACTCCAACAATACAGGGTGCGCCGACGTCCCCGCCTTGACCCAGCGCGCTCAGGGCACCAGATTCAGGGCCTTGCTAGATCCGCACGGGTTCCGCATGTTCTGTGTAGCGACGGTTCTTCACCTCTTCCATACAGGGTGCCGGACATCAGCCCGGACGGCACTCTCAGCGGCACACCCAGCAGCCGCAGCAAGGTGCACACCTGCATGCTGCTCACTGCGACGCGTTATGTATCAAGCATTGCCATTGAGAAGCTGTGGCTGCTCACATTGCAGCAGCAGAAAAACGATGTCATATACCAGCCAGGTTTGCACGATAGTGTTGCGCGCAACGACGCTCCGTACACGACTCGGTCCATAGTGCCAGTCCTCAGGCCTGCGGTCTTCAAAGCTTATCGCATCAAAGCCAAATGCTGCACCTATCGTCGCATGTTCCATGCACTCTGGTCTGGTCTCTCTCTCGTGATCCTCTCTTTGCTCACCCGCAGGTCGGGAGCCGCTTCTGGCTGAGCGCCTCTGAGAGTTCCTCCCCCGATGTCGCGGATCCCATGGTGGCAGAAGAATCGCCGCCGGCCGTCGCCGGCCCGCTCGGCAGCAGTCCCAACGGCTGCGGCGACGGCGGCGGCCGTCCCCCACTGGCCCCGGGCAGGCCGAGCGCGGGGCTCGCCCGGCCTTCACCAAAGATGTCCGCCACCGGCACGGCGCAGGCGCTGGGGGGAGCTTCCCCACACGGGCAGCCGGCGGACCACGGTGCTGCTTCCAGCTTCCGCGGCGGACTCCCGCCGGGCGGCCTCTTGGCTTTTGGCGTCGCCAGCAGCTCCAGCTTCCCGGCAGCTTCCGGCGACGGACTCGTCGGCGGCGTTGCCGGCCAGCCGGATGCCGCCGCAGCGGCGGACGCCGCGTCCCTGGGCGGCGCACAGCCGTCTGATACTCTGCCTCCGGCGTCGCTGAAGCGGGTGGCGACGCTGCCGCAGGCGGTGCCGCCGTCACCCAAGCGCTCCCTGACAGCCGCGGTGCCCGACCCTGGCTGCAGGATCGGTGGCGGCGGCGGAGGCGGCGGCGGCGCATTTGCGGCGGGCGCGCCTTTCAGCAGGCGGCCGCAGAGCCCAATCGCCCGCGCTGTCATAGCAGAGTCAGCTCAGCAGCGCCGCAGGATGGCGGGCAGCGGCCGCGGCGCCGCCGCTGCGCCAGCTGCCTCTGCGACCAGCCCTGCAGCCGACGATACAGAAGACATCGCCAGAGTGGCCGCAGCGGCAGCGGCAGCCGCAGCCCCGCTGTCCGGCACGGCGGCTGCAGCACCGGACACTGCGCCGCACAGCGGCGCGGCTGCTGCGGTTACACCCCGCCACGAGCTGCTGGAGACTACCGGCGAGCAAGGGCAACACGAGCTCACGGTCTGCAGCACAGTCGGCAGCGCCCTCGGCAGCACAGCCAGCTTCTTTGGGACGTCGCCGCCGCATTCGGCCGCAGGTCCGGGCGCCGGCCACCTCGCCAAGCCAAACAGCAGCATTGCCGCCGGCAGCGGCAGCAGCCCCAACCCTAAGCCGGCCGGCGACACCCGCCCTGGCTGGGCCGCCAGCATCAGACCTGCTGCACCCGCTGGCAGCGTACCATCCGGGACCGCCACCGGGACCGCCACCGGGAACGCCACCGGGACCGCCACCGGGACCGCCACCGGGACCGCCACCTTTGCAGCCGCCGGAACGGCGGGGGTCTCGGAGCGTGCGTCGCTAGCGCGCCGCAATCTCAGCGCGGCGGTCACGGGCAGCGGCCGAGTGGCCAGAGCCCGCGGCGATGGCGTTGGCGTCCGGGCTGCCAACATCAGAGGCGGCGGCGGGAGCTCTTCTGGCAATGGTGTCGCCGCCTATGCCGTTAACGGCCGCAGCGGCTGCATGCCGCAAGAACTGCTCACCACCACCGACGGCATCGGCATTGGGCATGGCAGCAGCGCCGCCGCTGCCGGACAAGATGCAGCAGCAGCTGCAGCGCTGGCTGCTGACCGGCCGCCGTCTCGCACAGGCCGGCTGACCAGGGCGCGTTCCGCAAATGCCAACTCTGCGCCGGTGGCGGCTGCCGCCGCCGGCTCGGCAGGCGCCGATGCCGGCGAAATCACCCTAAGCGAGCTGCAGCCGATGCCGCCGCCTGATGGCTCGTCTGCACCTACGCCGGACACACGCGCCGCGGCCGATGCTGCTGTCGTTGCTGCCGGCGGGGATGCAGCGGCCGTCGAAGGTGCGGCGGGAAGCAGGAAGTGCTGGACGCCGCTGTGGGCCCAGCGCTCTTTCTCGGCGCAGTCGGCGGCCAGTCAATCCGCTGCAGCCTCCTCGCAGCCGGGTGACATAGACCCAGTCAAATCTGGCGCAACACGCCTTGCAGCGGCACCAGACAGCGGCGCCAACCCTCTGGCGGACTGCACGGCAGAGGGTGCCGCTGCCGTGCAGCTGCCATCCGGCCGCGCTGCGTCTGGTGGCAGCGGCGGTCGCGGCGACGGCAGCGACAGCTTTGCCAGCGTCTGGGGCGACATGTGGCCGGCCTGCAGCGGCGGCAGCGGCGCCAGCGGCGGCGCCAGCGGCATCGGTGGCATGACTGGCGACGGCGTCAGCCTGCTGAAGTACAGCGGCACGCAGCCGAGCCCAGCGGGTCGCAGAATCGGCGTCAAACGCGTACCGTTCTCCAGGTGCTGCTGTTGGTACCTGGGCATTCCAACGAGCGACTCGACGTGCATCGAGTTCAGCCGACACTGTCTCGGTAGAAGCTGGGTTCAGGCACCTCGTGCAGCACAGCAAATGTGCTAGCCCCTTTCGGGGACCTGAGCTGCCGGTGTGGCGCATGCAACACATTCCAATGCTGTTGCACACACATGCATTTCGAATTTCAAATTTCAAATTTCGAGTTTCGAGTTTCGATCCTCAACCTCCAATGTGCAAGTCCAGGTTAGCAGCTGACCACTTGACTGCAGATGGCGCCGCCTGCAACCGGGGGAGGCCGCCACGACCCCTCCGGCAGCAGCCCGCCAGCAGCCCGCCGGCAACGGAGCCGCCGAGGAGGCCTCTGTTTCTGCGAGCCTGGCCGCCTGGCTGCCGGCTCAGCATGGCGGCAGCGGCAGCGGCGGCCGCGGATACACCGGCAATGGCAACGGCGGTGGCGGCGGCCCAGGCAGTGCACGGGACCCTACTTCACAGCGGTACCAGGTGGGATCCTACGGCCAGGCCGGCAGTCTGCCTTGGTCGGCCTCTCCAATCATGAACGGCGGTGGAGGCAGGGTCGGAGGCAGCGTTAGTGAAAGCAGCACCAGCGGCAGCTGGCGTCGTCGTCGCCCAGAGGTGACACGTCTGCAGCTACCCGAGTGGAACGGCGACACGGATGTGGCGTCGCCAGAAACCCACAGCGAGCACATCGACAGCCCTGCTGCTACGGTACCTGCCTCCTCTCAGGCTCGCGGCGCCGAGGAAGGAGGGGTCACTCTCGACGCTGGAGCAGCCGGCCTGATCAGCACGGCACCCGCGGCGACGCTTTTGGTGGCGGCGACGGCGGCGGCGGCGGCGCTGGACGGCGCGGCTTTCAAGCCGCAGCTGCAGGCGCAGCTGAGCTATGAGGAGGCTATGGCGGGCGGGGCAGCGATGTCGGACGGTCTGCCGTCGCCGCGCTGGACGCCCCCGCCGACTCCGCCGCCGGCGCCAAGACTGGCGCCACAAGACGTGCATGCCTTCAGCGATGCTCCCTTCGCCAGCAGCGCTATGCCGCCGCAGACGCCGCAGCCTGCATCGCCATCGCCGGCGCCGGAGTGGGAGGAGTCCGCGCCGGCTGCGGCCGCTGCCGCTGCCGCCGCCGCCGCTGCCGCTGCCGCCGCCGCTGCCGCAGGACCCGCCGCCGGCGATGGTATACAGGTGGGCGGCATGTCAGCGGTGTCGCAAGCGCCTCTGCGTTTGCAGCCGCCGCTGCAGCAACCGCAGAAGGGAGCGGAGGGCGTCGCTGCGGGCGGCAGTGGGAACCAGGGGCTGTCGCCGCAAGCCGCAGCTGCGGCTGCCGCTGAGCGCACTGTGCAGGTGAACTCTGTTGTGTGTGTACGTTGTCAAATAGGATATGATAGGATATGATCAGGTTACCAACCATCGTTTCTGGGCATCTGCTGCTCTCGCCAGCGTGCTGCAGGGCCTCCACCCTTTTGAGTTCCTCCAGTCGATCACAAGCCCATCTGCGATCACTCAGAAACATGTGACGAGGACAACTGTCCGTCGGTTGCTAAACCCTAACCTGCCTGCACACAACCTGCGAATCCTGGCTTGTGCAGGAGGCAGAATACAAGCACGCTGCCGCGGTCGCTGCCGCAGCCGCTGCGGCGCAGGAGCAGGCACGCCTGCTCGAGGCATCTGACGCCGCAGTCCTGTTGCTTTTTTTCGTCAATCCTTCCATGTCAAACAACATTCGTGTTGCTGGCGTGTGGAGACCTAGCGCTGACTCGTCAAGGCATCTTTGGGTGCAAAATTGAGTGCATTGAAGTACCTGTGACAAAGTGCACTGCATGGTACATGACAGCTGGAGGCATGGTCATGACAAACTCTCGGCACCTGATCGCAACGCAGCATGCAGCCGCAGCGCTGTGCGCCTCAGCCGCTACGCCCAAAAGTCGGCACTGAGGCAGCGCGGCAGCAGGCTCGTCGCCTGCGTCGGATTTCGCGCTGAAATTTGTCCAATGCGCCTGCCTGCGACGGCGGAATTGAGCTGCAGTGACCCACATGATTTGATACCCAGAACGACGCCAATACTTGTGTTGCTGGCTGCCTGCAGGCTGCAGTAGGTGGCAGCCGGCGGCACACACAGCCTACCCGCAGTTCCAATATACCTCCTCTCAAAGGAAAGGTGGTGACGGTTGAAGTGAATCCATACAGGGGGCTGCCAACCTGACCCGGGCGGCCGCATCGCATGACGCTGCGTCGTCAGAGGGGACTGGTGCTCCAGGCGACTTCGGCAGCGCCGGCGGCGGCTTCGACGGCGGCGACTATGGCGGCACCGGCGGCGGGAGCAGCTCTGGCATGGATGGTGTTGCGCTGCCGCCGACGCCGGACCAGGCAAGGCCCCTCATTGGCGCTGACTAATTCAAAGCAGTAATTACTATTTACCATTATAATGGTACTCAACGTCACGACTTATGCCGCAGCCTGCGTCTGAGAGTCTGAGACGCCGGACACCGGCCCTCGCTTCCGTCATCGAAACGAATGTTTGAGAATGGATGTTTGAGATGCTCTGCTTTTCTTCTTCAAATCTACTGCAGCTGCGGAACCTTCAGATCTGTAGGCCGCTCCCTGGCGAAATGCACAGGAGTGTTCTCTTCCAGCCATCTGCCAAGAGAGCCGCCTCGCTTGACCTGTCGAGACCACGACTGCGCCGCTTCATTGCACACTGAGATGCAAGTCTTGGGGCTGGAAATGCCCGGGACGCTTCGGTCTGCAGCGCTTCGAGGGCCACTAATTTACTAATGCAAAGACAGCGCCAAGACTGCGCCTGCGTGGATGCCAGCCTGCCCCGATCATTTACGGCGAAGGCTGGCTCCCGACTGGACCAGCATGGTCCCGTCTGTACAAACGCAACGCTTTCGGAAACGGTTTCTTGGGCGTCCCAACAGCATCACCCATGTGTGTTGCACAACATAAGACAGCCAAGCCCTAAACCCTAGGGTTTAGGCATTTGGGTCACCTGCGAAGGTGTGTTGAACTGGACAGTGAAGATGCAGCGTCCGCGCCGAGGCGGAGGCGCAGCAGTCTTATCCAATGGCGTCTCAACTGCTCCGAGGGTGTGTCACCTGGCATCAGACGGCTTAGCGTACAATGTAAATTTGTATCTGTAAAATATAAATCTATAAAAAATAAAATTTTATAAGAAAGTAAGAAAATTACAGATATAGAATAGTATAAAATAATTCGTGTCGCCTTAAGGTGGACGGCATGGACAGCGAAGAGGAGGAGGCTGCGGCGGCCGCTGTGCGCCCCAGCGGTAGTGGAATCTATGCGGGAGCCGCACCGTCCCGGCCTCCGGTGTGTTTGTTCTCTTGATCCAGACAGGCAAGGAATCATGAACGAGTCTCTTATGTCGTTCTCTGGCAGCCGGGATCGTCAGCGCATCTGCTCATTGCCTTCACTTTGAGAGGCGCCCAACTTACAGGAAGCACATGAGGCGGAGTACAACAACAGGGGAGCGTCCACCTTGTTTGAAGATGAGTGAAGCCGCGCAGCTGTTGTGGACGGGTTATGGGTTATAGGTTTAGGGTTTAGGGACGATCAGCGGCACTGTCGCAGCCGGCGCCGCGCATGGGCGGCTGCCAACTGACGCCCTTCTAGGCGCAGACAGCGTCAAACTTTCAACTTTCAACTTTCAACTGCGGCAGTCGAGGCCTGCTCGTAGTTGGATACTGCTGACCGTGCCTGATCGGCGTAAAGCAACATTGAGAATGCTTCGAGGGATTGACCTCAGGTTCGATTCGACGCATCATCACAAAGTAGATGCTGAGGGCGGTACTATTCACGTATTCAGCAGGTGGTGCTGCAGCTGCAGCAGGGCGCTCTGCCTGTGGCAGCCGCCCGCGGGAGCAGCAGCGGCATTCGACATTCCAAGTCTTGCGAAATTGTTGGCGCTGGTATCACCCTTCATATCGCGACTTCGACTGCAGGAAGTGCGGCTGCTGCAGCTGGGTTTGCTACGCCAGCCGCCCGAGGCCGCAGCGGTGGCTGTCGCGCTGGCGGAGGAACACGCGGCCCACGACGCCGGAACTCCAAACGTTACGTCGCTTCGCTTCAAATGCAGACCCATTCTCGAGACTCTAGCTGGCATCACACGCAGATCGTGCCGCGGCTGCAGCTGGGCGTGCTGCGCCAAGCGCCCGCAGCGGTGGCGGCCGCCGCAGCGCTGGCGGTGGAAGATGCGGCAGCGGCGTCGGCGCTGGCGGCAGCGCGTCGGCAGCAGCACCCCGCACTGCAGGGCGCCCCAAGCACCGAAGGCCTGGAGGCGCAGGTGGATAATATAGTCGAGCCTCAGATTAAGTATTGGATCTGAGATTCTGGAAGCCGCGGCGCTGGCGGCGGCCAGGCGCAGGGGCAGCACTCTACAGCGCTGCAGGGTGGGCCAAGCACAAGGACCTAGAGGCGCGAGTATATAGAATGCCAGTCCTTTGCTCGCCAAATACACACGGCTGGGGGGCGGCGCTGGCCGGCCGCCATGCGGAGGCAGCGTCCCACACTGCAGGGCGCGCTAATTAGCCTTATTAATTAATTAAGCCATTTAGAAAGAATTTGACTGCTTCATATGAGGCATTTCTAAATGGCTCAATTAATCTAGTTGCTATAAGCTCTGAAGGCCTGGAGGCGCATGTAGCTACACTTCAACGTTCTGTCCTCCGTCATCTGATCTGGAAAGAAAGGGACTGAGGCACTGGCGGCGGCCAGGCGAGACGTGGACAGCTTTCTCCACATGAAGGTACAGACACAGAGAACAAATTTGAAGGGGTTTAAAGGGACCAGCCTCGTGAGCACATTTAACTACCGAGGTGAGATTTTACGTCTCCAGACGAGGCAAGAAGCAATTGCCCAACAGAAATCCACGAGTTCCAAGTGACGGGCACAGCCTCCACCCTTGTGCCTATAGGCAAAGGGCGCCTATAGGCCCATAGGTGCCCTTTAGCTGAAGGACGTGCACGTGTGCATGCGTGCGACATACAATGCAATGCTAGCAGCGACTCTGTTTGGTTCGGCCCCCCAAATGCGCCCTAACCCTGCACCCTAAACCCTAAACCCAGTAAACCCTAGCCTGCACCCTAAACCCTAAACTCCTGGCTGTGCCTACGGACAATGACGGCGTTCACGAGCTCAGAAGCTGCTGCCGGTGACGCATTTCTCTGGCGCTGATGCAGTTTTGATGAAGCAAGCAGTGCAGTAGCCGGGGTTCAATGACACGTGGGACGCGATAGCCACTGCAGCGGCAATAATAATAGTAAACACGCATGCCACGTCTTACTGTGTTTTGCTTTCAACAGCGGTATTTCACACCCCCCAGACGGTGCTGTGGTGTCGCCGATGAACAGTGGGACGCTGCTGATGTTAGATCCAGCGGCTTTGATGACGAAGATCAAGTTAATGCGCAGTATATAGATTGGCGTGCCTACTTGAAAGTGATAGCCATTTGCCTACATATGATTGGTGTCTGCAGACAGTGCTGTGGCGGCGGTCCACCAATCGCGGGATGCCGCATATGCCACGAAGGCCGCGGCACGAATCAAGAATGATATCTCAATTCACGTGTCTCTTTGTACAGACAGTGCTGTGGCGGCGCGCCAACGATCAGTGGGACGCCGCAGACGCCGCTGAAACCGAGGCGGGCGCCGCCGCTGCGCGTGTGGCCGCTCTGCAGCAGGTGAAAGTGCAATGAGGCAGTTTAAGATGCGCCTTCAAGATGCATTTCGGCTGAATATTCTGACACCCATATCACCCTGCCCAGTTTCCCACCTCCCAAGCAATGCAATCATTTACTCCCGCAGCATTTAGTGGTGCGGGCCTGTGGCAGCGGCACATCGATCGCTGGCCGGCATGCAACGCAACAAGCTGGTCCTTTGCAGCGATTCTTCATTTCGGCAGCCGCTGCTATGTTCCATCATTGCTGCCCAGCTCATCGGCGAAGTGTCTTTTTCTTCCGTTTCATTACCATGCTCATATCTACATTGCCTGCAATGTTTTGACTCTGTGCGGAGGGTTGGTGACACAATGTGGGATGGCAGTTCAAGTCTCCTGCACGAACAGTTCACAAGTGCAGCTCGGCTCATGCCAGAATGCTGTTTTGTCTTCAGGCGGCAGCTGGCGCTACAGGAGGCCAGGCAGATCCACTTCATGGACATCTCTTGGCGAACACATGCGTCAGGCAACTTGCAGAGGCGCAATTTTTACACTTGAAAAAAAATCAAGATTAAAAACATCAATATTAAATTGATGCCAAAACATCTATTAGATGTTGTACACGGTGCGTGTCTCCAGGCGGTGAAGACGCAGGAGCGGGCGCTGCAGGAGGCCCGGGCGCAGGCCGCAGCGGTGCGGGCGGCCCTCTAGCTTTGACGAACCCGGCGGCGGGGAGGGTCCATGTGCAAGCTTTCGGCGATTGTGCTGTCGCCGCCGCAAAGCAGCTTAGCACATCTCGGTTTTTTTTCCGGCGCTGATGAGAGCGGCAGACACCAGCGGCAGGCGCCGGCGGCAGGCGTGGCGGCATGGGACCGGGCCTCCTGCAGCGCCCGCTCCTGCGTCTTCACCGCCTGGAGACATGCACCGTGTTCGACATGGGACCAGGCGGCAGCAACCCGGGCGGCCGTGAGCGGTAGCATTGCAGCTCGAGAAACGGCCGCTACAGGCAGCGCCGCCTTCAAATGGCAGCCGCTCAGAATGATGGTGGCGGCTACAAATGACATGTGTGCCGGCAAGGGGGTCGTGCGAGTCATCGCGTGGCATTTTGTCATTTTGCGCCAAGTTGCGTGCATGTCGGCACGTTTATGAAAGCGCTCTCACAGCAACATGTGTGTTTCAAGTGTGCATGCAGCAGGACGGCAAGATAGGCAAATGGATGAGCAATCTTACCAAAAGCCTAGATTGAGCATGTCTACCCAGTCGCAGCAACTGAGGAGTCGTATTTCTATGCGGTCAAGGCTCGGCGGCTCACTGGTGTGCCAGTGGCATGGCAGTCGATTGTTGAATGCTGCAGCCTGCTGCATGGAAGACCAAGTAGAGGCAGGACCCGCGGTGCAGCCACTCTGCGTAGACACGACGTTGCGTCAGAGAGCCGTGCAAGAGCGCGGACCCTACCACAAGGGGCCTGCCGCCGCAAAATTGGGACGATTCCACCAATAGGCACCGCCCTCGTTTGCGTGCTGCGTCTGCTTCTACATCCTGCTTTGCACAGCACGGCCGATCGCGGCACAGCCCAGGATCATTGGCTCGCGTCTTCATCTTGCATATGCTTTCAGGACAGTGACGGATGGGATTTGCGGAAGAATCAGCTGCCGTCGCGCTGCAGCGCAGCGTCCTTCTCAGATCGTTCGACAACTTTGTTTGAAAGCCGAGGGCCCTGGCACCAGACATACTGGTCTGCACGGCTTGCGCAATCGCAATTGGCCCCCTTGAAGACAGGAGCAAGCATGTGATCGCAGCCGAGCAGCAATTGTCTCCCAGCACCCTCACAGGCAATCTAGGTGAATGTGCAGCCGCATGCCCGCCTGATTTGATCGCACAGGGGCATTTCAGCTGGAGCCACAGGAGCCGCACCGTCCGCAGCGGCGATGTCGGCGCCATCTTCACCCCGGTCACCAGCAGCGTTGGCCGGGTCTCCCGCGGCACGCACCCGCAACCAGAAGCGCTCGCTCGGAGGTGCACAATACACTGCTGCTCACGTTCTTGCTTTTGACAGGGCCCAATTTAGCCTCCTACGTCAAGTCGAAGAACTGCAGAGTTTAGAACTAGACTGACCGGTTCTATACTTAACGACAAAACAGCGCTCTGGAATGCACTGCGAAACAGACCTGCAGCGTGCTTCAGCGTAGATCGCAGCTCCACGAGAAGCCTGCGGGCCTGTCAGCAGCATTGTCGGCCATCCTGGGGCTAGCGCATACCCACTGCCGCATGTTGCGTGCTCGGACTTCACTGTGGCATTGACGCCGCTCTGCGTGCTGCATGCGAAGCGGATGCCCGCACGACCGATCCAGCCGCAGTCGCGGTGATCGCGCGTTGTCGGGGCGCAGAGCTGGTCTTCACATATGCAATGAAGCGGATGCCCGCACGACCGATCCAGCTGCAGTCGCGGTGATCGCGTGTTGTCGGAGCGCAGAGCTGGTCTCACATTGACCGCAGCGGGGTCAGCCGCTGGCGAGCGCATCTGCTGCTGTCAATGTATCAGGGTGGTTCTTGATAATCGAATTTCATGTCGGATCCTGCGGTGGACGTACACGTGCAGTTGAGGGACAGTCACAGCCTTTCGTCTGATCGATTTGCAGAAGGTCTCATGTTGGAGGCGACGGTAGACACTGCCAGGCCGGCTGCCAGGCGCGCGCCATGTCACAGCATTCGATACCATGTTTTTTCAGCAATTTTATCTGATTCTCGTGTCTGTACGATCTTGCTCATGGTCCTGTGCCGGAGGCGGCGCAGGATGCTGCAGCGCCGGACGCCAGGTGCACGGAGATGGGCGTGCTGGAGAAATTTGACCCCTATTCGACTATCATGACACCACAACTTCTCAGCCTCTTGCTTACACATCTCCTGCAGAGGGCCCTGTGCCGGAGGCGGCGCAGGATGCTGCAGCGCCGGACGCCAGGCGCGCGCGGATGGGCGAGCCGGTCGACGCCATCGCCGTCTACAAACGGGAATTCCCGGAGGGCGCTTTCTGGAGCATGGGCGCGCGCGGCCGCCCGATCGATGAGGTGCTTCCGCCTTTCCACTCCTTGCAGCTTTCGTCTGAGGAAGAAACAGCACGGCAAGGGTGCGCAAGGGTGCCAGAGAACGCTTCGGTCGTGGCGTTGGTGCCAGTGCCAGCTTGCCTGGCGGACAAGCAGCGTCTGTCCGAATGTCTGGAACCGCAAGCCGGTGAAACAGGCTGGTCACCTGCATTCTGCAGGAGGAGGTCAGGGGGTGTTGACCAAAACGCAAGCTGGAGGCTTTGAAGGAGACGGCGCACGGCCGGCGTTTTCGTTTCGTTGCAAGCGATAGATTAGCTTTGGAATCTGTTATTCACTGCTCCCGGCAGGAGGAGGTCAAGGCGCGCTGGCCAAAGCGCAAGCTGACGGCCTTTCGGGAGACGGCGCGCGGCCAGGGCCGCAAGCTCGGCATGTCCGAAGATCAGGCGCGCTATTGCATGCGGATGCAAAGGTGATCTTGAAAGTTACGCGTCGCCAATCCGGCGCCAGCAAGCAAAGCCAGGGCGGCATCGCACGTGGAGGTGGGCGCGACCGCATTGAGATGATCAGAGAGACGCATCTGGAGCGATCGTGGGCAAAAGCTTCGGACGGGCAAGCCGCCGCAACCTTCGAGATGACAGCGCTGGAAGCTCTCCTCCCCGAGCACAAAGCATCGAGCGATTGTCCTGCAGGCGGTGGAGCTGCAGCTTGGGCTAGCGGTGTCGCGCCTCTGGGTGCTGGAGCAACGTTGCACTGCATGACGAATTTTAGATGCTGAAAGCTGTGTAGTCACGCTGCAGGTGGTAGGGCCAGGCTGGGCCGGCGGTGGCGCACTTTGAGGCGTTGTAGCTGCCACGGTGCACGGGTAGTTTTCGTAGTTGCGCACCATCCATGCTGAGAGCTTGAACGCCTGTATTCGTCTGTACTGCAGCTGAACACATCACCTGTACTGTAATTGAGTGCCGACATTCACCGTTTCTGCAGCTGAAGCAGCTGCCGGCTGGACCGGCGGTGGCGCACTTTGAGGCGGCGGACCTGGAGCACACGGAGGGATCCGGCATGCCCAACGGCGCGACCTTCTCGGTGTGAAATGCTGTTGGTCGCATCTAAAAGCTTTGACCCACTTCCGCAATGAAGTAGGTTGTATGAATGAGGACGGGCTATCAAGCTCGAGTACCCAGAGGGCTCCGGCATGCCTGACGGGGCGACCTTCATGATGAGTCTTTTGGAGGAAAAGGTCATGAACACCGTCAATATGAGAATGTGTTGTCCACTTGCACACTCTAAAGCGCTTGAGGTGGCGGAGTCGGAATACACAGAGAGCTCTCGCATTGCCAACAGCGCGACCTTTAAGGTACTACACTTTATCCTCTTATGAAGGCCGAAAGCTTCTGAACATGAGAAAGCAATTCGTCTGTTCGTTCTTGCTACCCTGGAGGCGGCGCAGCTGGAATACGGAGGGCTCTGACATGCCTGACCGGCACGACGTTCACGGTGAGCATGGGTTCAGATTGACGCACAGAAGCTGCAGCGGCCAGGAACCATGTGATGTTATAAACCCTAAGAGCGCCGGAATACACAAGAGGGTTGCGCAATCCGGACAGCGAGACCTTCACAGCATGGGTCATTGCCTCCCCAAAGCTTTCGCGTTACCCCGGGACTGGTCTAGTGACCGCGTTGCTGTCAGTTGCGTACTCGTAAGGGCTGTCCTGCCGAGGAAACCCCGCGGTGAGCGACGAGCTCCCCCGGCAAGGCGTTCACTTTGCAAGTTTTCAGCATGAGGGGCGCACGCTGCCGGCAGCACTGAAGCTGGATGTCAATCGAGTTTGTCGACAGCTGGTCAAGGTGACGCAGTATACAAACTTATTGTTGCATGTTTGCTTTTGCCACGCAGGTGCGGGTGGGGGACTATGTCGCAGTGGATTCCCAGGACGAAACCGGCGACTGGTTCTGCCAAATCCGCGAGCTGTTCGAGGACGATGTGGTGCGTCCCCTCTTGTTCTCCATTTGCAAACAAACGGATCCAGCAGGGACAGCTGAAGTTCAATAGATCAGTAGATGAGGCAGACAGCACGGGCGACTGATATTGCCAAACTCGCGAGCGCTTGAGGATAATGCGGTCCGCCGCTCTCTGTGCTTGTATCTCACTGTCCAAAGGCTCGTTCAGAGGAAAGCTTGCCAAGAACCGCCGATCGGTGAGCATGATGACGGTTTCTGATTCCGCTGCGGAGCAAGCACCAGGCGGGGGTGCACTGGTTCTGCCCCGCACAGGACACCTGCCTGCTGGTGGACAGAGGTCAGGTGGACACGAGGCCATCACAAACTCTAGAACCCGACCTCTTATTTTCGCGCCGTAGGGCAATCGCTGGGCGGCCATGCACTGGTTCTACCGCGCCCAGGACACCTGCCTGCTCGTTGATAAGGAGGTCATCAGGCGCAAAACGCGTGAGATGGCCAAAAAGGTGGAGAAAGCGGACGAGGCGGCCTTCAAGGCCGCGCATGCCGCATGGGAGGCTGCCGGCGAGGTGCGGCTTGTCAGCACCAACTGCCGATCCATCATGCGCCTCACTGAAATGTCCAAGAAAGGGAATCCTGTGGAGCTGGAGAAGGCCGACACCAAGAGCCCTTGAATGTTTGTGTTGCTGCTCCTGCAGGAGGGCTCAGAGCGCGACGGCCGGAGTCGCCGCCGGTGGACGACGTCACTGTCGAGCAGTCTTGACCGCTCAGGTCTTACAAAGCGCACTGCGTACATTCGTCATATGCCATGCGTTTTCGTTCCTTCAGGAGGGTGCGGAACCGCAGCGGCTGGAGTCGCCGCCGGTGGACGACGTCAATGTGGAAAAGGCTTTCGTGCCGGTCTTTGTCGAGGGCGGCAGCAAGCCGGTGAGAAGCTTGTCTTGACGACGTCTCCAGATACTCGAGATGTTTGGCGCCGTCCTCCCGGTATCTCCCGAGGGTGGCAGCCAGCCTGTGCGTAGTTTGCAACAGAAGGCCGTGGAGTCCTCAGAATCCAGTGGTGATGCGCAGTGCAGTTTCCGAAAGAGGAGGCTCTCCAATCAAACACAAATTAACCCCAATCAAAATAACCCCAATCAAACACAAATTACGGTTGCCGTGTTCCAGTCCCGAGTCGCGCACAACAGACGAGCAATCGCTTGCGTGGCATGCGAGCAGAGGTGCACAAGCACGCAGGGGAACGCAGTCCTCTCCTCAACCAGGCCTTGTTGCCGTTGCAGACGGTCACGTATCAACTCAGTATTGAGAATAAGACGTGCACGGCACAGCATCTGCAGTTTCTCAGTGTTGCACCACGACAACCTCTTGCGTCCGTGGCTGGCGGTGGACGCAGCCAGAGTCGAAAGCAGCCTGCTGCTCTCATCGAATGTCAAAACCCCGTGTTGCAATCCGAGTTTGGTGTATTGGCTGCAGACGGAGAACCACCGGCTCTGGCTGGCGGCGGACGCGGACATGGCAGGCTACCCTAACGAGCAGCCGCTGGCCTCCATCGACAGGTCTGCGCGGGAAAATTTCCAGAACATTCCGTTCACAGCGGTGCATGATGCAACACGTTGCAACACGGGGGATGCGCAGTCTGCAAGCTGCTGTGCAGACGTGGTAAGACAACACAATGAGCACCCGCTCGCCTCTATCGACAAGTCAGCACCGCCATGGTTTCTATGCTTCTTTCCCACTTGATGCTCAATGCTTGTCCCATAGAATCGCCGACAAATCGTTCGGTTTTCGTTCTGAGCCGGCGAGGAGCTTTTCCCATTTCTGGCGGCTGACGCAGCCATGGCATTGGCGGGATCAACAGCGAAGCCTGTTTCTGAGGTTGAAATCAGAGTTGCCTCCTTCCTGCAGGGTGGTGACGGTCGTGCAAGTGACGTCGGGCGAGGCGCTGCCGGCACCGCATAGTGCACTCGTACGACCAGGAACACAGTTCCTGATTTGAATTGTACAGTAACAAAAAGCTTCTCCTCTCTGGTGCAGGGTGGTGACGATCGTGCAGGTGGCGCCGGGCGAGGCGCCGCAGGAGGAGGCATACTAGTACGGCCAGCAACACGATTGACCAAACTCGGGCTGCTCATGTCCCTCCTTTCTGCTGCAGGGTGGTGACCATCGTGCAGGTGGCGCCGGGCGAGGCGCCGCCGGCGCCGCAGGAGGACGTGTACTGGTACGACCAGGAGCACGACCGATCCTTCTTCACCTTCCGGGACCCGCTGGACTATGTGCCCGCCAGCAGGACGGCCGCGGATGCGCGCGCGACGCTCGACCAATGCCGGGTGCGTGGTCTGAGCTTCAGACGACATCCGGGCACATTTCTAATACATCTGAACCATGACATCTACTCAGGGTATACTCTGGGTGAAAACACGACTTCACCTTCTGTGACCCGCAGGACTGTGTGCCGACCAGCCGGATATTGCCGATGCGTGCTCGACGCTGGGCTAGTGTCTGGTGGGTGATTTCTGGCTTGAGAAAGCATGCGGGCGCGTCAAAACAGTGTGAACCAGTGCTGATTACGTAGCTTGAGCTCGAGGCGACATCCAGGGACCTTTTCAGTTTACATGAACTATAAACTATAACTCCTGCTTGGAAACAGAACTTCACTTTGCGCTGGACTATGTGCCCGCCAGCACACGGCCTGGGTTTTAGGGTTTAGGGTTTCCAGGGATATGATTAGGTGTCCGCCAGCAAGACGGCCGCGGACGTGCATTCGACGCTCGGCCAGTGCCGGTGAGTGTTTTTTCCCTCAACATCTGAGGAATTGAAAACGAGCTGCAATTTGCGAGTCTCTGAGAGGTCGGAAGAACGAGATTGTCGAGCGGAACTCAACACTTTTGGGGCCGTCATCTTCCGCGAACCGTCGGACCATGCGCGCGACGCTCGGCCAGTGCCGGGCTGCCTCTGAGCTGCAAGCCGAGCTTCCTGCTCCAGGTTGCACAGCTGGCATCGCGGAGCGTGTTGCACAAAGCCCGACCTCGCCATGGGCAGCCGTCGTGGCACCCCTGAGCCCACACATTGTGATAACACAATTCACAAATAATATATCATCATTATCCACAATTAATATATTATAACACATCTCTGGTGACAGGTAGCTGGCAGTGGCTGCCTGCTTGACTGAGACGTGGCCTTTTGGTTCTGCCGCTGCGGATGACGGAGACACAGGAGTGGTGCTGCAACAGCAGCCTGAGGCTTTTGCACAAGGGTTTTGGGCGCAAAACCCTACCCATCATATCCATGGTCTCCATCATACAGCCGAAGGCGCGGGACCTGTACTGCGGCTGGCGGCGGCCTGTCCTCCTAGTCGGGCAGTATGCGGACGAGGGCATCTCGTTCATTATTACTTTTAGTCCAGCCAGTAAACCCATCAAGTGTGCTTTTCGTGCTGCACAAGATGAAGGCGCTGGACCTGTACTGCGGCTGCGGCGGCCTGTCTCTCCTGGACTTCGCGCACACAAATATTGACAATCTTTGTTGTTGCAATGGTCAATTGAATATGCCATCCGTTGGTGCTACAGGGGATGAAGGCGCTGGATCTGTACTGCGGCTGCGGCGGCCTGTCCTTCCTGGACAGCCAGTATGCGGACGAGGGCGTCAGCATCAGCACCGACTGGGCAGTCGACTACAACGCCTCCTGCTGCGCCAGCTTCCAGGCCAACTACCCCGAGGCGCAGGTGTGCTCCGCACTTCAATCTGCGGAAAGGGGTGTATAAGCAGAGCAAATTCTGCCTGAAAACGTTCAACTCCCCTGTTTGCAGCTGCATCACGGGCCCCACCATCACATTCCTGCGTGTTTTCAGGCTACCTCGTTTTTGTTGTGTGCAGCAGGTGCACAGCATGGGCGTGGATTTGTGTGGCTCTGCATGGTATAAGCCGCAAATCCTGCCCCGTGCTGTTCTGTTGTCGCCTGGTTCAAACCATGATCTCTGCCCCGCGCAGGCGACTGCATGCGCATGGACGAGTTTCTGTGGCTGTGCATGATCCAGAAGACACTGAGCGACAGGCACCTACCCCAACGCATTACCATCTCAATCCACAGCCATATCCGTTGTCGCTTGCAGGTGCACTGCACAGGCGTGGGTGAGATCCTCTGGCATCCTGTATCAAATCGAAGAGCGACACCTGCCCGGACATCTCACGTCAAACCGACCCTTGTCTCCCTGCTCGCAGGTGCACTGCACGGGCGTGGACGAGTTCCTGTGGCTGTGCATCAAGTGGAGGACGCTGAGCAACACCTACCCGGACGACTGGCGGCCGGCGTTTACACCGTCCAAGGTGCCCCATCGACCCTTTGTTCTTTTGCTGTTATCCACCCCTGCTGTAACTATGTTTGCACAAGAGCAGCCTGACTTTTGTCGGTGTCTGGCCAGGGTTCAGCACGAGGTGCGGGCCCGGCCATCCGGACCAGTGCAATGACCAGTCAATCATTGCAAAATCTCAGTGGCTGATGCTGACGACTTTGTCTCCAAGTGCTCTCCGCCACAGCCAAGGACGAGTAGAGGTGCAGGCCACCCTGGACAGTTTCAACCATTGCAAGATTTTCTTTCACTGACGATTTCTTTCACTGACGATTTCTTTCACTGACGATTTCTTTCACTGACGATCGATCATCTGCCACAGATGAAGAAACGCAAGCTGGCCGAGGACGAGTACGAGGTCGAGGCCATACTGGACATGAGGCTTAAGGTGGACGACAGCATCCGCGGCACCAAGGGTGAGTATTGTAACAGTGCCATGCAGGTTTTATATTTCCCTTTCAGCTGTGAGACGATGCCAAGGCCAGCCTGAGCATGCGGCTCAGCAGCTGTCAGCAACTAGAGGATTGGGAATCCTGTCGCTTTATTCGCGCCTGACGCCCTTCTAGGCGCAGACGGCGTCAAACTTTCAGCTTTCAACTCAAGGCGGACAACAGCATCCGCGGCACAAAAGGGGCGAGACTGTTGATCATCGAAGTTGCAAATGTGTGTACACTGCGGCGTGGTGGTCGTGGAGGCGATTGTGGACATGCGGCTCAGGGTCGATGACCCAAAGCTACCGCTTTTGAAAGTGTCGTACAGTCTCGCTTTCATAAGCTATCAGATGATGAAAGGCCAGCCTGGACGTCGTGGCTCGCGAACGAAAGCATGCGTGTCATGCGGGGTGCACATTTTGTTATGAAGAACAGCATGGCTGCCCGAGGATAGGGCCCCCGCTTTACAATGTGTATGTTCTGACGGCCTTTTGAGGCGCCGTTGTCTCAGGGCACGCCCCTGGCCTGCGGGGTCGTTGCGATAGTGCGCAGACCTGGAGGACGGCTTTTCCAGGGTTCAGCGGCGTCTGCAGATAGCTCGCCCTGGTCAGATCCCTCGGCAGGCGACGTGCAGCTCTCAACCATCTGTGGATGCTTTTCAATTCTTATGTCACCTTTTTTCTGCTCTGCTCACTGTGCCACAGGCAAGGTAAGGTACCCAGACCCTGGGAAGCTGCAGGAGGCCACTGTCGTGGCGGGCTCTCGTATCTTCTGCCAGAAGTGCACTGTTTTATGCCTCGTCAGTGATTTAGGCATCCTTTGCCGCAGGCAAGGACAAGGGGCAGATTATGGAGAAGCTGCAGGAGGCCAACTGCTGGCTGGAGTTCCTGGTCCACTGGAAGGTGCGTCTATTTCACTTTCCGCCTCGCGTTCCCTTTTGTGCCTTTCCACTCCGCCTTTCGCAGCCTTCTACCACGAGCGCTGTTCGTGACATTCCAGCTGCTGACTCCAGTTCCGTGTCCTTCGAATGTGCCTGCTTCCTGATGCCCTGCTTCCTGTATGCCCTGCTTCCTGTATGCCCTGCTTCCTGTATGTCCTGCCACGCACGCAGTCCACAGCCGCCAGCCCAGCAGCCCTGCATCAAGGACGCCGGCGGTGGTTCTAGAATCCATGCCTCACCTTCAGCTCTGAAATGGCTGAACCAGTTGTCCTGTCATTCTGCTACAGGGCTACTCCGCGGAGAAGGCGACATGGGAGCCCGTGGAGAAGATCGACCGCTGCCCGGAGCGGGTGCGATGCTCTTTCTCTGTTCTTTATCTTCACGTGTACACACTCGCTGCAATGCCTTGTGCGCCCTGTCTGCGCCCTTTTGACAGTTTTGGAGACAGTTGGAGACTGCACAGTTTGGCCGCGTCCTGAGTCGGCAACGGCCTGTCCGCAAACGGATGTGCTGCTGGAGACTAGCTGCACTCCAGCCTGCCCTGGCTGCCACCCGTCGGCCTGTCCGCAAACGGATGTGCTGCTGGAGACTATCTGCACTCCAGCCTGCCCTGGCTGCCACCCTTCACCCTGCATGTCGTGCCAACCGCTTCATTCTTCCTCCACGCAGCTGGCGGCGTTTATGCGAGAGGGGCGCGCCAAGGCGCGCGTGCCGCTGCGCGGGCAGGTGTACATCACATTGTGAGCTGCCTTTCTAGACATCTCGACGGTCGTGTGAAGGCTCAAATCAATCCGCATTCTACCCGCAGCTGGCGGCGTTTGTGCGGGAGTGGCGCGCCAAGGCGCGCGTGCCGCTGCGCGGGCAGGTGGATATCGTCACGGGAGGGCCGCCGTGCCAGGGCATGAGCGGCCTCAACCGCCACGCGCGTACCGTCGACGTGCTCACCGACAGCAGGTACGCAGATCCAGAGACCTTTCCAGCCTTGGGCTCGAGTCCGTGTCAAAATGCTGCCATGCTCTGGCGCGTCGCAGGTACTGGCTGGATGCATCGTGGGGCTTTTGCGACACAAAGTCGGAGAAAGCTGCAACACAAAGGCGGAGGAAGCTGCAAGACAAAGGCGGAGGAGGCCGCCCAGGAGTGGAACCCTTTTCTTGCAAACTGCGCAGGAAACGCCAGGTGGACGCCTTTCCACGACAACGGTGAGCGGCTGCAGCCGGGCTACATGCCTCAGCAGGATTTGCTCAAACCCCGTTGCAGTGCACACTGCGCAGGAACCCCCAGGTGGATGCCTCCTACGACATCATCGAGTGGCTGCAACCCCCAAGTACTTGAAACAAGTGTGCTAGAACTTCCCATCGCTGCACCGCAGGAACCGCCAGGTGGACGCCTTTTATGACATCATCGAGTGGCTGCAGCCGGGCTACGTGCTCATGGAGAACGTTCTCGACATCCTGGGCAAGGTGCAGCACCTACTTTACCTCTCTGGGTCAAACCGCTTCATTTCCGTTACCTAACTCCATTAAGTCAGGAACTATTTGCACTGCGTACCTCTATGGAGTGAGGCAGGGTCCTGAGTCATCGACCAATCACACATGTCTCCACTTCAGTGGTGATCAAAGTGGTTTGTACCCCAAATCAAATCGAGTGCCACAATTTACTGGGATCAAAGTCTGCATGAGGACGGGATGTATGCCAAGTACGCGGCCGCGCGGCTGCTGGACCACCGATTCGAAACCGACTGAATTCCTTCACTCCGAGATAATTAATATACTGCTTTGGTGCTTTCACTATGGTTCTCTCCCAAATATTCTCCCTCCCAAATTACTCCCAAACTCCCAAACTACTCTCCCAACTATTGTTTTATCGCTTTCAATGTGGTTCTCTCGCAACCTTGTAGGAGGACGGCATGTATGCCAAGTACGCCGCGGCGCGGCTGCTGGAGCAGCGGTACCAGACGCGCACCGGCATCATCCCCGCTGGCGAGCACGGCGTCGCGCAGGGGCGCTGGCGGTGTGCCTTCCCCCCAGTCGTTGGATCCGCGCTCACGCAATCGCCATTGAACAGCGGCGCTGCAGAGCGGCAGCCGAGAGCGTGCTGGGGCACCATCACCGCCGGCGGGCATGACGTCACGGAGGGTCGTCGGCAGTGGGGTCTGCTAAGAGGCCGCTTAAATCCCTTTTCTCTCGGCAGCTGCGTCATGACCAGATTGCACGCACAGCAGCAGGTGCTGCATCAGGAGTGGCGTTCCCTACTGGCGGGCAATGCACCGCTTGGTCGCTGGTGGTGTTGCTCTGCACTGCCAGGCCTCTCTTTCTCGTGGCCGAGGCTTCTGGACAATCTTTCTCTGCACCCGGCTGCTACCAGAGCCGCAGTACACCAGCTTCAGCATCACACAGCAACGAGCAGCAGATAAAACCTTCCGTAACAGCTGTCGGTGCCCTGCATGGAGCTTCAGCATGTATTGTGCTGTGCATGCAGTGTATGCTGCGGCGATGCTGTTGTCGGCAATACGCATGCCAAAAGCTTCAGTCCCGTCACCAAGGCGATGGTGACGGTACTGAAGCTTCGGCACGGGTGTTGCTGACACTAGCAGCTCCATCCTGAGTGCACCAAAACGGACCAACTAAGCTAAAGCCTTAGGTTCTGAGTTTGATCGCCGCGGAATGTTCACTGCGCCAGGCGCGGCAAGGAGCAACTGATTCTGATGTCGGTGCGTTATCAGACATCCTGCCGTAGGGTATCATCCAGGGTGCAAGAGCAGTACCGCATGTAACGTCGATTCTTACTTGCTGAGAAGTTGGAGTACACTTCTCTCGATGCAGGGCGTTCATCAGGGGCGTCAGGTCTGGCAAGGTGCAGCTGCCGGCGGTCCGAGCCGACGCACTGTTGTTCTCGCCAAAACCGCGCAAAATTTCTGGAAGGTCTCTGCTAACGACGAAACCCTCTTTGACACTGCAGGGTGTTCATCTGGGGCGCCAAGAGGCGGCAAGGAGCAATTTCCCGAGCCGACGCACCAGGCGTTTCAGGAGAACCAACACAGAGACTTGTTGCTTTGACTTTGCTTTGACTCTGCTGAAAGCTGACCGCCTCGTCAACAATGCAGAGTTTTCATCTGGGGCGCGAAAAGCGGCAAGGAGCAGCTGCCGGCGTTCCCCGAGCCGTCGCACAGGACGGTCAACCTGACTAACCGCTGCCCGCGCAAGTTCAGCAACGTGGACACCGACACCGTCAACTGCCGGGTGGACTTTCTGACGCCGGCGCGCCGCGCCGCGGCGCATGAGCCGGTGCGTTGAGCGGGTACCGTACTGTTTCATTAGACATGGTGACACCGGAATCCAGAATGGAGGTCAGCATCGTGGACAAGGACACCGTCAACTGCCGGGTGGACTTCATGACGCCGGCACGCCGCGGCGCGCCAAGCCGGTGAGACGAGAAGTAGCAACACAAGTGTAATCGATGACACGCTCAACCGCAATCTGTCTGTTGTGAGAAACACAGGGCAGCAGCGCCAGCTGCCGAGGCGGTGTACCAACTCCAAAGAGCGGCATGTTGTGCGCCTGCCAATGTGCTGCAAACTTGTCAGCTGGTCCGGTTGAACAGAGGCCCAAGTCGAATCATGTTTCACGCATCACACGCATGTTTCATGCATCACATGGATGCGGTTTATGCGGGGTCAGCATCTCCTCAAAGGAGCGCAGCGCCTCAGGGTGCAGCAGGCATATGGCATGAATCCCATCCTCCACGCTCTGTGTCTGAGGTCACGTCAAGTGGATCGGGACGCAATCCGGTGCTCGCTTCCAGGCAGACGCCACAGCAGCAGGTCGGCCACGGCCCTAACTGCTACGCAGCATCTCCCTGCACTAGTTTCTGAGAAGTCTCTGCAACGTCAGAGGCATGACTGTGTGTGCAGGTTCCCATGACCAAATGTGGTGACAGGCCTGCCGGAGAATCCCACTTTGGCAACCGTGTCGGACAATTCGATATGTCATTGTCATCACTGCACGGATCCTGGCGGGCGACCTGCCATGGACTGCGGACCTGCTGCCGCTGGGCATCTTCACCTTTCGCAAGAATGAAGTGATAGACCCTCAAAGTGTTGCCGAGAGGACCTCGGCATTTCTATTTGCAGATCCTGCTGGGCGACGTGATGATGGACCTGCCGCCGGTGGGCAACTTCACCTTCTCAGACGCGACCAAGTATGGCAGCGCGCCCCGCAGCCCATGGCAGGTACCATATCTGCTTGCTGGAGTCCTCTAGGGTAGCCGTATCTTCACTGTCTGGTTGTCTTCCCTATCTGCTCTCTCCTGCATTGCCCTTCGCGGAGGCGGCCGAGTGCGGCAGCGAGGTCCGCAGTCCATGGCAGGTGCGCATGCAATTTTCAACTGGCCCACGTTGCTCAGCTGCCTGTTGCTCCGACGCTGACTCGGTCAGCAATCGCAGGTGCACAACTGGCGGCACCCGCCGGCAGGGCAAACGACGCGGGGGCAGTGCGCCGCGGCGTCAGACCTCCACATGGCGGCTTCGTTTGTCATGACCCTTGTCTTGCCATGGTCTATCGCATGCTCTCAAACGATCAGTCGTGCAGGTGCACGTCCTGCAGGAATCAGCGCGCTGCCGCGGCGGACCACATGGCGGGAACGCCTTTGTCAATCCGTCTCCCTTGCTGGGTTGATCACCAAGCTGGCAATCGTAGGTGCACATCCGGAGGGACCCGCCGCCGGGGCAGGCGACGCGCGAGCAGCGCGCCGCAGCGGCGGACGCGCACATGGCGGCGACGACGGAGCAGGTCAACCGTCCGGTGGCGATGCTGATGGCTGGCAAGGAGGGGCTGGATCGCGTCAGAGCCATGGGCGTGGTGAGATTTCGAGATTGAACCCTAGAAGAACGGACAAGAAGGCAATGCGCTAGACGGATACGAGGGGTCACCTCGCCGGTGACGATGCTGATGGATCGCAACCGCGGCCGGGA
>JAABUL010002189.1_pt1 | contig 33354 bp, 62 predicted proteins | sample 5559151 | NCBI WGS metagenome assembly JAABUL01 (sample SAMN10711876, study PRJNA513368) | rock metagenome | isolation source: Antarctica rocks | place: Antarctica: Victoria Land, Pudding Butte sud | reverse complement strand
CATCACCAAGCCGCCGCCTCCGCTCCAGGGCCGCTGCACCTCTCAGCCCGCCACCGACACCCACGTCCGCCTCTCCCACTCCACAGCCAACAGCCCTCCACTCCAGAGCCGCTGCACCTCTCAGCCGTCCGCCCTCCGTGCTTCTCAATACGCTGCCGCCGCCGCCACATCGTTGTCGCCGCACCTCCTAGCTCGCTACCGACACCCACATCCGCCTCCCTCACTCATCAGCCAACCGCCCTCCGTGCTTCTCAAGAACTGGCTGCCCGTCGGACGCGGCGGGCGGTGGTGCGGGTGGTGGCAGGGCGGGGTGTGGTGGTGGTGGAAGCAGCAGCACCGCAGGTGCGGGCTGGGGTGGGGGTGGCGCGGGCTGGGGGTGGGCCGCTGGCAGTGGCACCGGGTGAGTGGTCGTCCAGCGCACGATCAGGCGGTTGTTGACGACATCGCATAGCCCGCTCTTGACCCAGATGCGTTGGAAGGCAGCGGCGGGGTCGTCGCCACCATCATTGCGGCTCTGGCGCTGCTGCGCTCCCGTCGTGTGTGCGTCGCACTGCTGTGCCAGCTCTGAGGGCGCGGTGTAGGAGGCGGTGAACTCGGTACGCATGGCCAGGATGGCAGAGTGGAGGGTGGCAGCAGCGATGGACGTGGGCGAGGGAGTGGGGCCGCCGTGGTGGACATCACAGTGGGCAGCACTTCCTAAAATTTAAATAAATTTATAGCCCAGCCCAGGCCTTCGTGAGGTACATGGCCCGCAGCCGCGTCCACAGGTCCACGTCCACACCGCGGGGGTGCCATGCCGTGGGGTCGCCAGCAATGGTAACGTCGGGGGTGGTCGGAGGGGGCGTTGCCGCTGTCGATGGCTGCCCACAGGTTGCAGAGCCACGCGGCGGCGGGGCGTGCGAGCGGGCAGTGGAGGAGGACGTGGGTGGTGTTGGCGACGGTGGTCGGTAGCAGGGTGGCTGGGTCGGTGGGGTGGGGGGTGCGGCACGCTGGCCAGCGGCAGCAGGCCTTCTGCATGGGGTGTCGCCTGTCGTCTCGATGGTGGCGCCGCCGTTGTAGTGGCAGTAGGTGAGGTAGGACAGGCAAGACGCCACAGCCTTTCATGCCGCCCGCAGCGGCTTTCATAATTTCACACGAGCTGCGGCAACTGCAGCGCCGCCATCATGTCGGGAGCGGCTTTTCAACATGCAGTTGTCGTGGATCTGCGGCGTTGCCATGGTGTTTGTGTCCATCCTTCCTTCGGAGCGTATGGTATGGCCAGGGCTTTTCTTCTGCGTTGTTTTCATGTGGTGGTCTGGCAGTAACTTCTTTTCGAAAAAGGAAATCACATCACGCTGAATAGGCTGGCCTGTGGCGAGGCTCTGACGGGAGCAATATGCACAAGACAACCCCGCATTTCAACGACTGGCGGCAGTCACTGCTGCCGAAGAGAGGTGGATCCGCCTGATGAGTGGCCAACACTCAAATTCAATTACAAGTGCATTCATTCGAAATTGCATTCATTGCAAACTCGCTGCCAGACTCTGCTGTGGATTGGCCAGGATGACGACCTCCTTGGAGACCTTCACTTGGCCAGGCTTTGCCCCCTGCCGAGAAAGGAAAGAAAAGGATTTACCATCATCTGATATCATCACGCCCGATCAGGCCCACTGGCCTGTGGAGAGGCTCCAGCCGGATCGACATGCAACAAACAATAGAACAAAGCTGAAGCAGATAGGCGCAGGGCATGGCAACAGTCATTCGGCTGAACTCCTCGGGGGTGTGCATGCCGCAGGCTCACCTTCGGTCGATTTAGGTGCTTTGGCGAAGCCGTGATGACTTCACATCGTGTGTCGGCGCGCCTCTGCAAACACGCAACCTGAAGTAATTGGGAGCTTGTGGAATTACCAGTGTGCAATTCGTCAGAACAGTGCAGTGAACCAGTTTCGACAAGACATGCAACGAAAGCCGAAGACATCCCAAGTATACACCGGCGGCTGAATCTGTGCGTGCCTTTGAAAAGTATGCCGCCAAGTTAGCGGCGCATAGCAGGTCCTCCTCCGAGGGCCCCGCCACCTTGTCGGGTGGATGCAGCAGCAGCACATGCGCGCCTGCACACATCTTGCGAGGATCAACTTTCTTGCATTCACGGTTCGGTAGATGCAGCGGCAGCACACGTTCACCATGTGTGGCTGCACACATTGTTTGAAGTGAAGCGTCTGGCATTCACAGTCTGGCGGATGCATCAGCAGCACGTGGCGCGCCTGCACATGTCGTGTGCAATCAAGCTTGAATCAAAGCGGTCAACATTGACAGGTAAGTGGCAGAGAATCTCGTGCTGGGCAACGCTGCCAACTTGCGTGCGAAAACTGCCCAAAAGAGCACAAATCAAGGGTGTTTTTATGTGCAAACATAAAGCTTGATAACCGCGAAGAGGTGGTAAGTTGTCGCGAGGCGCAGCGGGCTGACCTGGCACCCCCCGAGCGTGCATCCAAACGTCCGCCGGCTTTGCCACCGAGTGCGTCAGCTCGTCGTTCTGCCGGTTGTTGCGGCCCGCCAGGATGTGGAAGCCGCCTGGGGAGGTGAACTGCCGGAAGACGCTGAGGCGGTCCCGCTTCATCGCCTTGTCGAAAGAAAGCAAAGGCATCATGCCCAAGCAGGCCTGCTGGCCTGTGGAGGGGCCACCGGGCGCGACTTGCAGCAACCAAGATAAAGCTGAACGCATGCTTGAAACAAGTCAAAGCTGAAGGTCAATAACGCGCACAAGCTCAGAAATAGTTTTGCATACCTTCTTGACCTTCAACTTGGCCTTGGCGGCCATCGTTGCGTCGGCGCTGCCGGCGCGCATGTAGCCTGAGCTGACGAGCTCCTCCTGCGCAATTGTGGAAGGAGGGATCGTAGAAGCGATCTCACAAGAAAAATGAATGAATGATGCGGCCATCAGGGCGTCCGCGCTGCCGACCCGGATGTAGCATGAGCTGACGAGCTCCTCCCGCGCAATTTTGAAAAGGGAGGCAGGAATTGCAAATGACATCACGGATGAGAAATCATATGGGGCGCCAGCGCGGGGGCGGCATGCGGTAGTAAACAAGGCATTCCTTTGGACACCGGTGTGCACTGGCAACACGAGACGGGAAATGGAGGGCTCATGAATTTCTCTGTACATTTTGAGCTGCAATTCTTGTTGTTGGCGCAACAAATCAGACAAAAATCAAGCGAGCAGAGTACAGGGAGTCATGCTAAGAGATGCACTTCCACTTCATGACCGCCGTGCACGGCAGCAGCGACAATAGACAGCGGGCGGCACATGGCATGGTTAGCTGCTCCCTTGCTTTGCGAAGCCTGCCGTCAGGTTGTCCTCTTCCAGCAAATGCTTCCAAGCAAAAATGAACAAAACAAGAGGAAGAAAGCGGCACTATATCCTACCCTGATGCCGCGCAGAGCGTCCATGTCGCCTGAACCCGTCTGCGTGTCCAGCTGCTCCACACTGAGCTCCACCTCCTGCAGGTACGCCAGCTGCGGCGCGCGACGACCAAGCTTGAAAGGTTATTGCGGCCGGCTGAGATGACAGGCGGCGATGAGGCTTGCATAGCACACCCCGCCGTTCCGTCACATGGTGCTATGGCCCACCGGCATTGGCCAGTCACACATGCACATATGACAACTCACCTATTGAGCACCAAAGAGTCACTACACTGGTTATGCCGCCGCCGCACCTCAGCTTCGGCAGCCTCCAGCAGCGGCCTCACGTGGTCCACAGCCCTGCGCTGCTTGCCGGCACGACGGTACAGGCCCTCCGCATTCTTCACCTGCGACGAGGGCAACCCGCCAGCTTCAAAGCGTGTATTCTGGTCAGCATCACCAACGACATGAGTCGGCATACTCGTGCTCTAGAGGGCGAGTTGCTGCGGTCGGTGCAGGCCTCACCGCTGACTTCTGCGGGTCCAGCGGCAGCGTCACGGTCTCGCCGGTGTCCCAGTCCTCGAGGTCGATACTCGTCGCCCTGGGGTCGCATCTACGGGATGCGGCAGGTGCAAGCTGATGTACATTGCGCACCATTGACGGTCTATGTGAATGCGTGCACAGCAGACAAATGTTGCTGCAGTCCTCTCCGCTCCATGACGCTGACATACTCGGTGGGCAAAACGAAGAGTGATCCAGCGCCGGATCTGCTGTTGTTGCACGCAAAAGACATATCCTCTACAACCGTTACAGCGAAGCAACAGCCTCACCTGTGGACATTGGCCATCAGCATGTCTGCCAATTTCTGGGTGCCCGAAGCTTCCTCAGAGCCCCGCATCTGCTTCTCAAAGCTGTTGATCTTTCCCTGCAGCTTTGACGTCGCCTGCGCCAGCGCCCGCTGTATCTGTTGCTGCAGCAGCTGCGACACCTCGGCGCCCTGACGCACGGATAATGCCACCATTGATGAGGAAGATGCGGCTGCTGACCAAATTTAAAATATTGCAAGCTGCATGTGACGGCATCTGAGGAGGATCTTGAGAGGAGCAACGCGCCTGTATCCTGCTGAAGTATTCGTCCACCACGGCATTGGCGCCGCCAGGCGCCTCCTCGCTGCCGACGCCGATGACCGAGTAGCGGCCTCGCTCAGGGTTTGCCGCTGCCGCCCAGCTGCCTGGTAAAAAGTAAAGGAAAGAAAAGGACTCACAGTGTGCCGAAGCAGGCCTATTGGTGTGTGGAGGGGCTCCGGCAGGAACGTCACGCGGCCAACGAAACACAGCTGCAAAGACGAAGCTGAAACGGGAAAAAGCTGCAACAAGGAAAGAACCTGAGTCGACGCGTTCCAGCCAGGCCAGCCAGGCGCCATGCAGCGCGTCCCAGCCGCACTCTGACACGGCTTCTGGCGTGCTGTCGGGCCGCAACCCTGCTGACTCGCAGAGGTCCGCCGCCAGAGCCGGCGAGACGCCCTTGAAATCAATAGAAAGAACAAGAGTTACTTCATGCTCGGATAGGCCTACCGGCCTGTGAGGGGGCTCCGGCGGGAGCGACATGCGGGACACAAAACAACACTGAAACACACAACGAATCGAAGATGAAACAAACAAAGCTGCAAGAAATGACCAAAGAGAAAGCCGCACGAAAAGAAACACCTGAAAGGCGCGCACGATGCCGGCCGACAGGCTGGCGGCGCCGCCCTTCTGCGCAGCCATCTGTGCAAAACGAAGCATGTAAATACGTCAGATTCAGAGCAAAATCCTTACGGCATTTTGGCCGGCATTGTTGCAGCACGTTAAGCTTGATGCCTACAGTTGACCTACTTGACGCTCCGACAGATACCGCACAAGCGTCGGGCGCCAAATGAAATCCCCGAATTTGTGCATCAGCTTCACCTCCACTTACCCATGGACCCCCGAAGGCACCGCCAACCAGGGCACAGTCACTTGAGGGAGGCAGGAATCACTCAAGGGAGGCAAGGCAATCAGCACCTGCTGCGCCGCGCCGCTGACAACGCTGCGCCACTCTGTCAGCGGCTGGCCGGCTGTTGGCAACAGGCCCCTCGCGGGCGGCGGCAGGCTGTACGTGCCGCCCACCTGCAGCTGCCGCATGCTGGACTGCTTTTGGCCCACCTGCAAACAGTGTATGCGTATTAGCAAACAAGCGCTGCAGCGCTCTGAAAGGTGGGTGGCCATCAGGGCTTGCCTTGAGTGATACAGAAGCGGTGCCGTCTCTTTGCGAAGTACTGTTCTCGGTGATGCCACCGTGCAGCAGGGCAACGACGTACAGGAGGACAGGCGCTTATGTCCCCGAACACAGGCAGCTTCGGCCCTCAGGGTGACGGCGGTCGGCTTGGTTCAAAGCTGGTGATACCATGTGCAACTTGCCTGGTAGCCGCATGCCAGGATGGAGCCGCTGGGCCCGTCCGCCAGCACCAGGTTGCTGTGGCGGCCCATGACCTCCAGGAAGAAGCATAAGGAAATATTTACATCATGGTCGAATATGCCTATTGGCCTGTGGCGAGGCTCCGGCGGGAGCGACATGCAGTAAACAATCCAAAGCTGGAACGAGAAGAAGGTCCGACATGAGGAACACTCAGACAAGGAATGCATACAGGCTTTGAGGTGGAGCTGAGACCTCCAGGAACAGCCGCATGGAGGGCGCATCCGACGGCCGCTGCCCGATGCTGAGTTCCACGACGCGTTCCCACGCCACCGGTAGCGTCACCGCCTGCAGAATACCATAGGACTGATGCTTGCTTGTTCGAGCAAAGTGAACAGTGATGTGCAAGTCCATGGCGGGATCAAAGAATGCAAGAAGAGAATGTGAGGTTGGAAACACAGAGACTTTCGATTGCAGGATGCGTCCTGCTCTGAGCAGCATGAGAGCTGTGACAGCGCAGCTTGTGCGTGCATACCCACCTGCAGGATGTGGCCGCGCAGGTGCGAGTTCAGCAGTTCACCTGCGTGTCGAAGAGTGGACCATAAATGCTATGCAAGCTTTAGTACGTATCTGAATTGCTGACACAGCAGGCGACCGGCACATTGCATGCTGTGGACAACATCGCAGTCGATCGACCCACCGAATGCAAAGGCCTCGCTGGTCGCGCCTCTGTCCGGCGGCTTGCCGAGACACAGCCGCGCCGCTGTCTGGTGCCATGACAGGTGCAGGTTCTCGTAACATGCGGCCGTCCGCAGCTTCAGGCTCACTGTGCGGTCGTCATACTGCACCACCTGTGACACAATCTTACCGATTTCACACTGGCGTTTTGCTCAAGATTGAAATGAGCACCATCCCGCGGCCGATCGGTGTGCTGGATCGCTGCGCCAGATGTTGTGAAGAAAAGGTCAGGCTGCATGACACGGCCAGTTCACCTGCTCTATCCTGGCGGGCGTCTCGACGCCGGCTGCGCACGCCAGCAGCGTCGTGTAGTCTACTGGGATGCACTTCGGACGCCGCGGTGCTGCGGAAGTCTGTTTGCCGACCGCAGTTGGCCGCTCGGCTGTCGCTGCAGCGGAGCAGACTGCTCTTAGCAAGTGAGGAAGCGTCTTCTGGGCTGTCTGCTGCCGACAGCGGAAGGGCGGCAGCAGCCATGGCTTCCGAGCTGAGGGTCCTTGCCACGGCGCGGTGTGGATTGCCCCTAGTCCTTGCTCTGGAGCTCTCAGCGCGGACAAGCAGCTCAGCGGCCTCGTTCCGTGCATTCGGAGCAACAGTCTAAATCGACGGCGACGTCAGCTGCTGTAAGTCTGTCACAGTCAAACGTTGCAGATGACGGTCATTGCAAATGCCAGCAGACTGCTCTGCGCTGATCAGCCGCGACCGCTGAACGAGCCTCTCGAATTGCTATCTCGTGATCAATGCAAACGCGTTTGTACGACTGGAATCACTCTGCTGCAGGTGTCGAAACACCGCAAGGGATGCAAGCCGCATGTGGCCAAGTGGCATGCACACCTCAGCATCAAGCCAAGGTTCAATAGGTCGGGTCATCTTACAGCATGTACGTGTGCACAGCAAGCTCGCACATGGCAGCGACAACGAACACGAAGCTGGCGCATGTGAACGCCGCGTCATGGATGAACGGGTACTGCACAGGTGGCTGCGTCAACGCCGCAAAGGCGCACACCGCTGCCGCCGACACGGCTGCAGTGACTGGGATGCAGCTGTGCAGCCAGAGAACGACCGAAACCAATCTACATGAAACCTTGCTGAGCATCGACCTGCTATGCCGCCGGCTAGCGCCGCCGCCGCCGCTGCTGCTGCCGCCCTTCCGCCCGACCTGCTGCTGGTGCTGGGCGCCGCTACCACTGCCTCCCGCCAGCGCCCCGATGCTCGCTGGCCCCACCACGGACAGCCAGATGACCAGGAGCGCGACGCAGGGCACTGCCAACCCGTCCCGCAGCAGCAGCGGCGCCATCGACAGCACCGCCAGCGGCGGCAGCCAGCGCGCCAGCGGCAGCTCCGGCGCCAGCATCGTCACCGGCAGCAGCGGGATCAGGATCGACTTTTCGTGCACCTGCAGCGAAGGGCTCCTGTGTTTTAGGGTTTGATTGACTTACGGTAGGACCAATACAAGGACACTGTCGTTATCAAAATACATCCAGCAAGGTCATCTGCAAGTGCTTCCTCAGTCACCTGGTACGAAAACATGAAGAAGACCATGGCGCTGTTGGCCATGCACAACAGCAGCCCCTGCGCGGGCAAAGCACAAATGTCAGCGCAGCATTGGCGCCCTTGTTTGCACGTCGTTGCACATGCTCGCAGCATGTTTGGCGGCATCAGTTTGGCGGCATCAGCCCGATGTCCCACAGCTTGCCTTGGGCGACGGTCTCCTGATTTGGTGCAGCATCACCGGCAAGAGTCCCAGCACAGTGGCCCCTGTGCAGCACGAAACAAGGTTCAGTCGGACATGCTGTAGACATTCTGCTGTTGTTCATGTGACAGCAAGAGCTGGTAACAAACGCCGGAGCCAGAATTCTGACCATATCTCACCGAGGCACAGCCGCAGCATGGCCGCCTGGTCAAACAGCCGCTTCCAGTTGACCACGAAGTGCGTAGAGCACCAGAAGTTGGCGACATAGTCTTCATACAGGCCGCGCTTCAGCGGCACCAGGCGCTGCGGGCAGCAGAAAGCAGTGGAGGTGACTGAGGTTGTACAGACGAGCTGTACAGAGAAGCAAACAATGTATGTGCTCCTGCACAAAGCTGCAGTCGGCCGGCAATGCGCAGCATCGACCTGACACGTCTCATTGTGCACTTGCGATCACCATGGAAGTTTCTTCCAGAAAGAAAAGATGCGTTCCCGCACCTGCAGCACCTCCAGCGCTGCTGACGCAGAGGTGAGGTACGGCACCCAGAGCACCGCGAAGCTGGCCGCGACCACCGCACCCAGCTTGGCAAACGTCGCCGCCTGTGAAGTGTATCGACGATGACTGGCTCACAACGCAGCAAACCTTGCGAAGTTTTCGAAGCTTCCGAATACACATGACCTCGAAGCGTGGATAGGCTCGGGAGGAGGATCTGTTAGCTGGGTGAGGAGCAACACACACCTTTTGGGCCCAGCCAGGCTGCTGCAGGCACCAGCCCAGCAGGTGGGCAAAGAAGGCCGGCGCCACATAAAGGCTCATCTGCTTGTGGTTCAGCGCCGCGCAGAACAGGGCGCTGCCGATCAGCTGGTGGCTCCCGGCAATAGCCGCCGCCGCCGCAGCCTGCACAGAATGAATATCTGTGGTTCAACCCTCAGCGCCATGAACTTGCAGCTGCTGAGACGATGGAACACGCTTGACCACAGAGCAGCACCGCATCGCAGCTCAGCATGGAGATTCATCAGAAAGATGTTACAGCACTCGAGACCCGCCATGCTGGTGCACAGCCACGATTGACATGCAGCGCTCGTGGGGTGTCATATCCCCGGATTAGGGATCGCACAATGAGGCCCAGGCTGATGTTGTTGTACTGGAAGTGGCCGTGATCGATCAATATGGCCGCCGGCTGCAGCAGCATCGCCGCGAGCATTGCGCGCTGCGCAGCCAGCCGATTGGGGTAAAACACTCTGGCGCATAGCAGCGCCGCCGGAATGAACACTGCAAGCAATATGAGCAGTCCGCTGAGCGCTTAGCATAGCTAGAGGTACTTGAGTCCGCCACGAGCATGTGACCATGGCACGAGCCTGCAGGTGACAGGTGTAAGATGCGGCGCCATTCGACCAGCCGCCCACCTGTGAGGTCGCTGAACAGCACGCTCCAGCGCAGAAGCAGCTTGCTCCAGGCCGTCTCAAAGCCGCGCGACGTGTGGAGCTGGAATGCCGCCGGGTCGAAGACCGACAGCACCCAGCCGTACAGCCAGCTCTGCGGCGCACCAACAGGATACGTCAGCTATGAGGCGGCATAGCCCCGGATCAGTTGGCAACACCGCAAGAACCGAACGCTGCAGCTCGGGGCCGGTTGTCGCAGCCCCGAACACTCACGTACCTGATACGCGGTGAGCGGAGGGTAGTCGATGCCCCAGTACTGCAAGTCATTGTCCGGAGTAGCCGTGTACCTGCGGCAATGTGATGCACAGAAGACTCTCAGGGCTCGCCTCCGTGCCCGCATCGAAGCGTCTGTGCCCGCATGTGGTTCGCGGCGACAGCCTGATCATGCAGATATTGAGATTTGACTCACCACTCACTGATTGGCGTGTGCAGCGTGAGCTCCATCCAGTGGCGCTGCGCCTCGTAGTCTCCAAACCGCGGCGGCGATCCCGCACCTGCAGCGCATGAGTGGAATCGCTGGATGGTCACTGCTAGTGAGATATAGTGCGTGGGATTGCTGATAAGCATCAGAGACCAGCGCAACTCACCGGAGTATGAGTGTAGACCGACGAGCAGGCGCAGCAGGATTGACGCTGCGATCAGGAGCAGCGTCACATGAGTTGTATAGGTCGACCCGTATCCATTTGCCTCGCGCTGATCTATTGAATCGTCATGATCTGCTGCACCATTGCTGCTGGCTTTCGAGCGCTCGCGAATCGACGCCGAGGTCGACATCTGCAAATTTTATGCTGGTGGCATTGGCACTCAGAATAGCTGCAGCTCCTCGCGCTGCATGCGCGAGCACACTCAAGTCGTCACAAAGACGCTGGGGGCGAGTGAAGACGGTGTGACAACGCCGTTAAATTTCGGATTGCCGACTGCAAATGCAAACTGAAATTGGCGCTGTTTAGCTGAAGTGAAGACCAGATGAAGCAGCCTCGTAGAAACCTGCAGCTTGCAACTTGTCGCTAGTGCCAAAAACTACCATAGAAGATGCGCATCCTTAACGACGCTTTCAGCGGAGAATGACTCATTCAATGCCTCAGCAAGTTCGGTGCACAGTGAAAGCCGCGTATTTGCGCCGCCCTGGGCGCAGGTCAGTACACCCGGCAGCACCACAAACAACAGCACCAGACTGTGCGATCCCGGCAAGCCGGTGATCCCGTGATTTGGCTTCATGCATGCGAACTCACATGGGGCGCAACTGCATGCCGCCTGGCAAAAGTCACCGCGTGCGCCAGCACCGCAAATAGCAGCCCCAAACGATGCAATACTGCTAATTATGTGAACCCGTGACCTCACGCAGGCCAGATCGGAGGTGCCGCCGATGCGCACCGCTGTCACGGTTCATTTAGCCCGGCGGCGTTGCAAATCACACGAACGACCCGAGAGGCTCATCAGGCTTGTGTATTCGTGGCACCAAAGAGTCCGTGGCTCCGTGACGAGCAGGCAAGCTTGGAGGCGCCGCCAACTCGCGCCGCCGAACGCAGGGCGCCACGCCTGGCGGCGCATTGCAGCTGTGCGCATCGGGCAGACGCCGTTCCGGCGGCTCGAGTTGTGGGCAGGACTCAATAGACGGACTTTCTCGATGGCGCCACGAGAGGCTGGATCCGCCAATACAGGCCTGCTGACTAGCCTGTTCCAGGCTGGGCATGCGTCGGCGCAGACCCGAATAATCGGCAGGCACTGTAGGCGACCCTGCGTGTGAAAGCTGCGTTGCTAAACCAGCTTCACGGGAACAACTGAGGTTCGCTGTACCGCGTAGAAGCTTAAGCGGAAGCAAGCTTCCTTCCGGGTGCTGGGCCTGAACAGTGCAGCATGCGTTTAGTCGTTCCGGCGGTTTATGCCGTGAGTATTTCAGCCACGTGCCGGCTCAACAGCGCGTTGCAACAGCGCGCCACCTGTCGCCTGTTCCTGTCAGAGCTTGTCTCCAATCACCGCAACGAAATCGCGATGTGGTCTGAATGTCGATCGGCATTCAGACCACCCACATATTCCTTCCTTCGACACCACTTCAGCCGCCCAAAGGGCCATGTTCTCAGCGTTGCGCATGTCCCCTCTTCGATCGGTGCACACGCATCGAATTATCGGCGGTTCAATAATGGCGATTCGCAATAAAAGCCTCCTCCGGCCCGTGATGGCCGCATCATGCCTCCTCTTAAGAGCTTGGTCGGCGCATTAATCGTTCTGCTGCAAGGTAAATCCCTTCAGCATTGGGAACAGCGTCAGATTCCAACAGATACATTGCCCTCTCCACTTGCCGGAAGGGGTGCTCCGGATTTGTGCAACCGGGATAGAGATCGGTGCGTACTTCGATTTGCTGGCGGCACCATCAGGGGGCGCAGCTGCGACGAGCTCGTCGCCTCGAGGCGGGGAGCTGTATGCACATTATATACAATATGATACCCGCATGCGGCATACTACAGTGGGTCGCCCAGAAGAGGTCGAATTGATGACCCACTCCAGCCGGGCGAGGAGCGCCTGTCATTGTATTTGTTGGCGGAGTATAGAAGCTGGCACAGCAAGGCGGGAACTAGCCGTGCAGTCTCCGTTGCAAATGGAACATAACTGTTGGCGGCCATGCCATTGCATGATGGACAGATCCTCAACCTTGTGGTTGTAAATTACTAATAATGCTAGTAGCGGCAGCTGCCGATCGCCAGCAGCGCCGCTGCCAGCTTGCCGCATGCTTGCAAGCCGCATGCTCAACTATGGCATACATGCGCACTGACAGTTGTGCACTGCGACTATGCCATGTGCAATATTGACATCCGCCGCCTCAGATCATCGATACCGACCAAGCAACTTTAACGATCCCTTCTTAGCGCTAGCACACAATCACGCCCGCACCTCTGTCCACGTTCCACCAATGCTTGGTGTGTGTCTCGTTCTGCACCAATAATCTGTCCTTGCAACAGCAGCATTGTCGATGATGTGCACGTGCCGCCTGGCGCTTTCAGGCTGACAAATGAAAGCGATGCTGATTAGGCAGCAACCGCTTGGCGTTTTATGTGGACACAGCGCCCGGCGTAAGGAATGGCATTGAGGCATTTTGCATGTTGATGCGGGCCACATGCAAAATGCCTCAATGCCATTCCTTACACCAGACGAGGTTCAGGATCTACAGGATGCAATTCGCAAGGGCTATGTGTTGGACAATCGGGAAATCTGAGCTGAAGTAGATGTGTTTTGCCAATGGTGGTGATGGACGTGCCTAATGTTGAATGACGACAATCCTCTGGAACTGGTACCGCAACGTGAAACGCATCATTTTCAAGATGTAAGGCTGTGTCTGGGCACCCGATTTGTACGAGCGGCGCACGGCAACGCTTGCATGAGGTCCCTGGCAGCCACGCCACTTCAGCATGAGACGAGCTTGACACGGTGGTTCACGATCTGCATGATTCCTGCGGTGCTGTCAAATCAGGCGCACTGCTCATCTACTCATCGTCGCTGTCCGAGATGACGACCCGCCGTTTGGGCTTCGGCGCTTCTGAGTCTGGCGGATCGTCCGCTGCGGCAGCCGCGGCGTTGTCTTCCCCCTCATTATCGTCATCCGCCGTAGCGGCAATTGGCTTCGAGGCGGCCTTTACGGAAGCCTTGGCACTCTTGGGCGTCGCCTTAGCACCTGTACCAACAGGGGTTCTATCAATAGGGAATTCGGCTTGGTTTGAGAAGGTGCTTGGCAAGCAGCACGTCAGAGCAGGCTTCCGGCAGGTCGAAAGGTATATAGATCGAGGTGCCGTGCCATGCTGCTGCCCAGTCTACCTTTGGAGGCTGGGCTGGACGCGTTGCGGTTTGCGGGGCTGGCTGCGTCGTCCGAGTCGCTCTGCTGCTGCTGCTGCTCCGAAGCGCCAGAGTCCCTGAAGTCCTCTGACGCTGAGCTGCCGCTGTCCGCGGGCTGGCTGCCGGATTCCTGCAGGCGCGGTGTGCAGTGCTGCTCGTCAAAGATCAGTCCACATGTGAGAATACCTGAGTACGCGTGATGGTTGCTAATTTCATTTGGATGTGTAATGAGAGCACAGAGCTGTGCAAGGCTTTGTGGCAGGACCGAGTGCCTGCGCTCCTCGCAGGTCATACATGGCAGGTATAACTACCTGAGCTGTGTCATCGCTGAAGGCATCCGAGTCGCTGCCGACGTCCGCCCTGCATGCAAAGGGTCACAAAGACTGTCGGCCCTCAAGACGCGTAGCAGGAGCTTCTGGCAGGGGCGTGCAGCAGGAGCTTTTGCCTATCGTTCAGGCAAATGCATGCTGCACGCAGGCATGCTGGGAAGGCCCGGGCATGAAGACCACCGTGTCAAGGTCAGAACGCCCACGCACTTGTAGCTGGTTTTGTAGTTGACCGGCTTGGCGGCGGCCTCGCGGCGGCCGCGACGCCTCGTGTCGGACACGATGTTGGACATGTCGATGCCCTCCAGGTCCTTCTCCCTCTCCAGCGAGCGCTTGACGGCCTGCATTGCACGAATGCTTGGTCAGATTCAACTGTTGGTTTGCGCTGGTGTTCGCGCCGACAGCGTGCGCAACAAGCTTTGGCGGCATTCAATGCCGCCAAATGCCAAATGCCAATGATTGCGTCCCCCTCCCCCCCGCATGTCGGCAAGGCAGTGCCAAAGAGACACTGAGCACAACAAACACTGATCCGATATTGACACCTCCACTCAGAGTCACAGACTCAAGGGGTCGCACCGCGATCTCCGAGGGTGTCGAGTGCCGCAACAGCCCCTTCTTCTCCAGGAACGCCTCCAGCGCCGAGACGCGCGCCGCATCGTCTTCCTGCCTGTAGACGTTTGGTGATGGCCTGCGAGCGTGCCATGTTTGCCATTTTGGCATCCAAACGAAATAGAATCAGCACCTCAGTGGGTCAGGTGCAACAGTCTCATGCCTCACCTGAGTCCTGCTTTTGCGGCGATCGCCTTCAGCGCCTCCAGCTGCTTGTTCAGCTTTTTGCCTGCATCAGAAACATCGTTGTCAGTGCAGGACTGCCACATCCTGAAATGTGCCACCCGTGCCGTTTGCTCGGTGCACTGTTGCACACCTCCCGCGAGAAGCCTGCCCCGTGAACAGCATGTCATCGCCCTGAATGCACCCATTCCTGTACCGATGCGGCTATTGAGGACCAGTCGCTGCCCGCACGCATCCAGCAACGAGTTCTACCTGCGACCGGCGCTGCCGCGGCCTTCTTGGCCTTGCCGCGCGGCTTGGCGTCGCCGCCGCCCTGCTGCCGCTTCCGCTTCGGCGGCGTGATGTTCTCCTGGTCCTGGTCCTCGTCGGCGGACGCCTCCGACGCCGACGCGGCGGGTGACTCCGGATCCGCGGCCTCGTCTCTGTGGCGCACCACGAGCTGCCGGCAGCACAGCGTGCACAGCGCGTCAGATGGCATCGCACACATCCGAGATGCGATGCACAGGCCACAGACCGCTTCCCTTTGCCACATGCAAGACTAAGCTCTATGTGGTGTGCATATCTGTCTCATTGGCCGTACCTCGTCCACGAGTTGAGCCACTTCGTCCTTGAGCGACTTGAGGCTCCCCGCCGCGAGGCCCATGTGCTTCTCCAGCATGCCGCGCGCCGACTTCATGGTCATCGTGCTGTGCACACCCAGGAGGTCTCATGCCCGAGTGCTTGCCGGAGCCTCGATAGTGTGAGCATGGAAAGTGAGCAATTTGCTGGGTGCTGTATGCCCGATGCAGCTAGGGACATTCACGCCTGTGGCACAGAGTCGTACGAACCGCCTCGACAGCATGCATGGCAAGACCTGCAGGCACACCCTTCGTCATCCATCGTGTCAGCCGGCAAAAACGCACTCGATGTTGCCCAAGATGTCGGCCTTGCAATGCTCCACGGCGGTCTGCAGCTGCTCGACGTCGGGCACGGCCATGGCTGCAGAGATGTCGGAGCTATTGACGAGGGTGATCTCACGTGCAAACCTGCAAGTCTGATGGGCATTGCTCGGCAGCTCGAATTCAAGTTGCCCCCAAAAGCGAACCGCTCCCGTCGCGAGGTGCATGAATACCAGTCACTCACCATGCAGCACTTTGCGCGCGCGGCTGTGGCAGTACCTTCTGATCAAACATTTGTTTTCAGTCACATCAGCATCTGGCCGAGGTGGCATCATGCTCGCCCTTCAGCAGCTGGGCAGAGGTTTGAGACTGACGGTGAGGATGCCACACTGTCGCTACAGTTCAGGTACAGACGTTCAGGTGCAGAAGATCGCTGCTGTCGTAGTGTCCACTGATACTTCTTGTCAAATCGCAGGGCAATGGCATGAGAACTGGAATTCGAGGACTGAGTGTCTCTTCACAGCAGCAGGCAGAGGTCGGTGATGCATGCTTGGTGCCTCTTGAACCCTCAGGAGACAGTCTGCTATGCTGATCCGGTCGTATGACTGCTGCAAGCACGCTGAGACGCGAATATCCGCCGGCATCGTAGATGATTGAGAGTGCAGCTGAGCGTTAGGGATGCTGACACTGTCTATGGTCGGGAGTGCAGCTGAGCGTTAGAGATGCGCTCAACTCAGCGATGGACGAGGAGATGGAGAAGGACAAGGACGTATTCATACTGGGGGAGGAAGTAAGTCAGGATTGCGCTCATGGCATGATCGCCCTTTTTTGCGCCGACTGCATGCGCGGAGCTGTTGAGTAAATTCTGCAAGCTGCTGCCCCTCACACTCCTGTGCCTGGCACGTGCAGGTCGGCGAGTACCAGGGCGCGTACAAGGTGAGATATGCTGTCAATCTGCTGCCTGGTGGCGGTGGCGGAGCTGTGACGTGTGGCCGGCGAGTCGGCATGCGCGCCTGGGGCCACCCACAGCGATGTGAGACGCTTGTGCTTGCCTGCGCTCGCAGATCACGCGGGGGCTGTTGCAAAAGTACGGCGCCGAGCGAGTCAGGGACACACCCATCACAGAGGTAGGAGACTTGGGCAAGTTTTTCAAACACAACTGCAATGTTCACTGATACCAGACGGGGGCTCATCATCATGCAGCGTCCAAATGAGAGCGTCCAGCTGACAGGCATCAAGATGCCGTGTGAGAAATCCGATGTGGAGGAACTCCATCTGGGGCAGAAATTCTGAAACTCCTGTGGCGCTGCACGCCTGCAGGCGGGCTTCACCGGCATCGCCGTGGGCGCGGCCTTCAGCGGCCTCAAGCCCATCTGCGAGTTCATGACGTTCAACTTTGCGATGCAAGCCATCGACCAGATCATCAACTCGGCAGCCAAAACCCTGTACATGAGCGCGGGCACCATCAACTGCCCCATCGTGTTCCGGGGGCCCAACGGCGCCGCCGCCGGCGTGGCGGCCCAGCACTCGCAGTGCTTCGCAGCCTGGTACAGCCATGTGCCCGGCCTGAAGGTGAGGGAGGAAGCTGCCTCTCGAAAATCGCTGCCTGCATGGCAGAGAAACTGTCGACAGGAAAAGTGATGGATCTTCCTGCTCAGACATCACCCGCAGCATGTGGCAAGAGGGCAGTATGAGACCTCAACATGGAATCGAAGTACTGATTCAAGCACCCTGTCGAATAGGGCACTTTCCGCTGAGCATTGTCTACCCAGCGTGTGCCCTGTGCCGCTTGCAAGGTCATCGCGCCGCATGACATCCAGTATCCTGTCGAAACAAGCTGAGGTGTGCCCTGTGTGCCCAGGTTATCGCGCCGTATGACGCGGAGGATGCGCGGGGTCTCCTGAAGGCAGCCATCCGGGACCCCGACCCAGTAGTCTTCCTGGAGAACGAGATCCTGTACGGCGAGACCTTCCATGTGAGCCCCTGGATCACTTTTCTGCGCTACCACTTACCTAACCGTACCACCTTCCGCATTCATCGCTCGTTCTGCTTGGAGACTTCAGGGCTATTCAGGATACCGTCAGAACACAGCGGCAAGGGAGTCTTGGCGAAGCATCAGTGTCAGCAGCTAGCAGCAGACAGCAGCAGGCCCAGGGCAGGCCTTGTCTCCGACCTGCTGCGCCCTCGACTGCCATGGACAGTCGACGCCTGGAGAAGGGGAGCTCATCTGAACCGCAAAGTGAATGGCGGACTTTAGGCATTGGTTTCCAGGGTTTTCTCTTGGCTGCAGGTCGACGACAAGGTCCTCGACAAGGACTTTACTCTGCCCATTGGCAAGGCCAAGGTGCGCCGTTTGCCTCTTGTGGCGCACATTCTGATGGACGCCTACGAATGCACCGTCATGCCAGTGCTTGTCCTGTTGCGCCGTTTCTTGCGGCCTGGCATGGGCTCGAATCCCATCGTTCGCGCGAGCGCAAAGCCTCGCGCGCTCCTTCGTCTTGACCAGTAACTCAGCATTACGAAACGCTGCATCGGGTCATGCGGAAGGGCAAGGACCTGTTGCACTGCTGAGAGTGTGACATGATACCGTAAATTTCAAACCCTGATGATGAAATGCAGGTCATGCGGGAGGGCAAGGACCTGACGCTGATCGCGTTCGGCAAGCTGGTCGGCTACAATCTCAAAGCGGCAGATATCGTTGCGGAGGAGGGCATTGACGCAGAGGTGGGTCCGTCGTACCGGTGAATACCTTGCTGCCATGTGCATTTCGCACATGCTCAGCTGGACTTGCATGCGGCTGGCGGCATATGGCAGCTGCTGCGGGGAGCGGCATAAGGCCGTCGCTGCAGTGGAGGGTCACTCGTGCTGGCTGGGTGTTGCCGTCGCGCAAGTAGCACATCCGCAATGATCACGCTGTTACCCTCGCGCGCAGGTGCTAAACCTGCGGACACTGAAGCCCATCGACAGGGACGCGATCGTGAAGTCGGTGACGAAGACGCATCGCTGCGTGGTCGTGGAGGAGGGCTGGCCGCAGTCTGGCGTCGGCGCCGGTGTGCACAACCTTGCACCGGCTTGTCCCTTCCAACACTGCATGAGCTGGCGCTGACCCCTATGCAGAACAGCGAAGTCGCACTGGTGTTTGCACTCAAATCTAAGCTCGGTACCCAGCAGCCCATGCAATGATAGAGCTGCAAAATTCATTGTGTAACAAGGGCTTGTTGACGATAAGTAAGCTGCGTGGTTACTGATGCAGAGATCATGGCGATTGTGACGGAGGAGTGCTTCGATGAGCTCGACGCGGCGCCGGAGCGGATCACCGGTGCCGAGGTGGGTTTGACAACCTAAACCTAAAAACGAAGCAATCTCGTGTGTTGTGTCGCTGTCTCGCCAGCTGTGCAGGCCTTGGTTGCAACGGCAGCACACCGAGTCTAGTCTTGCTTGTTGCTGCCGCGATCACTGGCAGTGACTGTGGCTCGCCTTAATCGCCACTGGCAATGCTAAACGCGAAGGCCATGTGCCTGGTTGCAGGTCCCGATGCCCTATGCAGCCAACCTGGAGGCACTTGCGCTGCCCACCATCGATGACGTTGTGCGGGTGAGCGCCAGAAAAAACGCAGACTTGTGTGTGCCACCTTGACCGCTACTCGAGCATATTGTCATCACGGTCGTGTGCAGGCCTGGTCTTCGCTCAGGCAGAGCCTCACGGTCCTGCCGTGCTGCTACTGCAGGTGAGCAAGCGCGTCATGAACAAGAAATGACCGGTTGCAGTGGCGCACAGCGGGAACCTGTATCCAGAGAGTAAAGGATAGACTGCGATATCTCAGTTAGTTGTCGTGCCTAGAAATATAGACACCGGCATTGATACACCCATTGATACGATGCACCTAGGCCGGTGGATGTGTGTGCGAGGTCCCGCCAGTCCAGGGCAATGGATTGATGTAAGAGCTCGCACCGCTTAGGTGCTTGCTGCCTGCTGCATTCAAGTACGAGCCAGGCCGCTCATAACATCTCTGACCCAATTGTTCGGACTCTGTGTGCCATCAGTGATTGATCTTCCCAACAATGGGCCAGCCGCGAGCGGCAGGAAAGTTCGTGTACTGAGCGCTAGTATTGGAGCCTGCCCCGCCCATGTCTGCGGCAGACAGCGTGGTGGGCTGCGCAGACAAAGGCAGTGGCCATATGCCGCATGAACGTGGCGCCGCTGTCGCGGCAGCCAACCTGAAGATGGCGGCAGGATAAAATGGGGGAAGAATGATGGTGTGGCGGCGAAGGGGATGATGGCGAGTGACAGAAGAGGATCGGAAGACGAAGACATGGCGGGAGGAAAGCTATGTGGATGGCATAGACCATCTGTGCAAAAAATATCGACAATAATGGCCGCAGCGACAAAAGTCTGGTGGCATAACGCAGCAACTCCTTTCGAACAGGGTTTGACCGGTTCGGATTGCTCAACTTTGACCTCTATGAACGCTAATCAGCCTTAGTGAGGCTGGAACTGTGTAATCTCTCTTCTGATGCGAGCTCTGGACAAATATCTGGACAAGGCATTGTCAGCAAGGGGGCCAAGCCACAATTGATAGAGGGAGCGACAGCTACAGCTTATGTACCGTGCTAATGAGCAAGCGGCGGCACGCCAGCCTAGAAGTCTGGGAAGATTTCCAGCTCGCAGAGTAGCACATTTGGCATTATTAACATTTTGAATGCGGCCATTCACTCTCCCCGTCGGCATATGGCCACCGCAACACAATTCTTATTTTTCTCATCATTGCGGGTGCCTTATTGACCCAACTGACACGAACTTAAACATGGTGTCTGCACTGCTGTCATCACTCTTAATACCGTAGTCACGGGCATGATTCGCGCAAAAATAATTCGGCGGCCGCTGCGCGAAGCAATTTCGCGCGGGTTTTCAGCACTGCGCGAAATCCGCGCGAAAGGTGGATAATAATTCCAGCAGTGCTGCGCGAAACGGCCGGATATTCGAAAATTACAGTCATTTGAACTGTAGATCAAGAAATGCGCCCGTCTCCGCTGCAAACGAGCCCAGCATCGTCATTGAGAAGCCTCACTGCCCTCTTCAGTGCATTTGCTGCTGGTTTCGCATGATTTGCCGCTGATGCGCGAGCCGGCGGAAGAATTGGCGGGCAGCTGCGCGGAAGCTGCGAAAATTGGCCTCGAGGCGCGCGAAAGCTGCGCGAGTCGCTTAAATCATTTCCATTTTCGCCGCTGCGCGAATCATGCCCGTGACTACGGTACCCAACGCAGCCCACTGCTGCCTAGTCAACCAGCCGGCATGCATGACAACGTCGGCGGCGCCAGTGGCTGGCACAGGCTACTGTGGCGCAAATCCAGCAGGTGCTGGCGCCCGCCCTATGGGCAGTTCATTCGGCGCCGCACCAGGCCACTCCCCGTGCATGCCACTGGCACCCCAATGTGAGGTTCCATTGGCGTTGGGGAGGCCTTCAGGCAGGCTGGCTGCGTCTGATATCGGACCTAGTTCTGCCTGGGGGGCTGCAGCTGCTGGAGGCGCATTCAACCGAATAACCTGCTCTGACAGAGCAGCCGAATGAAGAGCTGCTGCATGCTGCAGTGCGCCGCTCCCATCGACCATGCCAGCTGCAGTGTCACCCGCCGCTGCAGCATGCTGCGGCGGCCGCTGCTGCTGCGAAGAGGGCCCTGCAGCGCCTGAATTGTGCTGCACTGACTGCGCGGCAAGGACAGCATTGTCAACATCAACAATGATGCATGTGGCGCTGCAGATGCAACTGAGACGATGCTGCCAGCGCAGACGGCACCCTCTGTAATCTGCAAACAAAGACCTTTCGTCACAGGTGCCGGCACAGGTCTGAGCAATGCATACCTGGCTCTGCATCTGCTGCGGCTGCTGAGACTGCTGATGCTGTTGCTGCTGCTGCGCATGCTGCTGAAGCAGCCCCTGCAGCGCGGCGGAGCGCTGCGGCGGCGGCAGCGCCCGCAGCTGCGCCTGCCGCTCCGGCGGCAGCCGCACCACGAGCTGCTGCAGCGCCTGCTGCTGCTGCTGTGCTTCCTGCTGCCGCTGGGTCTGCTGCTGGCTCTGCTGCTGCTGCTGCTGCTGCTGCTGCTGCTGCTGCTGCTGCTGCTGCTGCTGCTGCTGCTGCTGCTGCTGCTGCTGCTGCTGCTGCGCCTGCACCTGCGGAGCATAGCCGGCCGGCTGCTGGCCGCCGTGGCTGCCGCCATTAAGCACATGCGGCGGACCAGTGAAGCCTGCAGCCTGGCCGCCATAGCCACCGCCCGCGCCCGCCGCCGCCGTGGCCTGCCGCAGCTGCGCGTGCTGCTGCAGGAGCTGAGACACCGCGGCAGCGCGCTGCGGCGGCGGCAGCTGCTGCAGCTGCGCCCGCTGGTCGGGTGGCAGCTGCGCCAGCAGCTGTGCGGCCTGCTGCTGCCGCGTTGCCGGCTGCCGCTGCTCCTGATGCTGCCGCTGCTGCGCCTGCTGCTGCTGCTGCTGCTGAAGCATTGCCTGATGCTGCTGCTGCTGCTGCTGTTGCTGCGGCTGGTGCAGCAGCTGGCTGTGCGCCGCACTGCCCGCTGCGCCGTTCGGCTGGGGCACAGCCAGTGCCGCAGGGTACACCCACTGCGAAGGCTGCACATACTGCTCGTGCTGCGCCTCATGGTCCTGCATCACACCAGACAGGGGTCAGATTTGCTTGCAGCGCCCTCAAGAACTAGCCCCAGGAGAACAGCAACAACCCCATCAGGTGCAGCCATGACTTCGGCGCGGCGCTCACGCACGAGCATGAGCCTTCAATTGCCTTGCATGATTCAACAGCATGAGGTCAGGCAGCAGTTGGTCGGCACTTCCGCTTACCGGCTCATGCCGCGCGTCGGGAGCAGCGCCACCCGCGCTCCGTCGCGCCCGCCGGGAGGCGTGCGCGCTTCCGTTCTGATGCGGCTGCTCCGGCGACACGGCGGCCGGGCGCTTTGGCGGGCGCCCTTGCGGCTTGGCTGACTCAGGCGACTCCGCGGGCCCCCGCTGCCTCGCCGCCTTGCCGTTACCGCTTGCCTGGCCAACGCCGCCGCCGCCGCCGGCCTCACCGCGTGCCACGACAACCAGTCGCCGCAGGTCGCGCCGCGGCCGCCGCTGGCGGCCGTGCCGCTGGGCCTGCGGCACCGCCGGCCCCAGCGGCGACCAGCCGCCGCCGTCGGCCGACGGCTGCGCCCGGCAGCGGGACGGCGGCGGCGGCGCGCCTGCACGGCCAGATCGTGTCGCCCGCGCCGGCTGGAAGTCCGGTGGCAGCTCCGGCAGCGGCACGGACTTCTTCGCCGGCTGCAGCGGCGGGCTGGCCGATGCCGCCGCCACCTTACCCGCCCTGACGCCGGCCGCCGCCTTGGCGGCTGCGCTGTCTGATGCCTGCTTTGCCGCCGCCGCCGCCGAGTTTCCTGCCGGCCTGGCGGCCTCGTCGGCCAGCATGTCGGCGAGCCGTGCCGGCGGCTGCCCCGCGCCCGAGCGCCGTGGCCGCCCCGACGCATTCAGCCCCCCATTGCTCTGCTCCGCGCTCTGCTGCTGCTGCTGCTGCTGCTCATTATTCTGTCCCTGGTGCCGTTGCGGCGAAGACGCCTCCGCACCGTCCTGCCGGCTGTCGGCGCTGTCGCCAGAGGAGGTCGCCGACTGCCACGCCGAGGTGCCGCGCTGTCGCATGCGCTCCTCGCGCGAGGGGCCCTCCTTCAGGGACAGAGACAAGATTTAGACAAAAAAAATTGCTGAGGAAGCACAGAAGAAAGGACTGGCCTGTGGAGGGGCTCCGGCGCGACCGGCATACGACAACCAAGCAGGGCTGAGGAGTAAACGAAACGCCGCTGAAAGCAAAGGTGCAGAGGAAAACTGACCTTCAGGCCGGCAGCCTTCATGTGGTACGCCAGAGCCGCCTGCTCCCGCTGCTCATTGTACTGCAGCAGCCGCAGCGCGCGCCGCTCCTTCTCCTGCATGACAGTAGCACGGGCTGTCGCATCAGCGTGTCACATCGAGGCCACAAACTCCCCATTCCTTTGCTCCTGTTGCTCGTTGTACTGCAGCAGCCGCAGCGCACGCCGCTCCGTCTCCTGCATCAAGCGGCAGAGAGGATGAGGTCTAGGACACAGGATGAAATGACCACTCACTCTCCTCAAAGCCTCAGGCCGAGTGGTTCCTGTCAAACTGACGCCATCCAAAACCACATGCCTTGGTCGTGTGTGACAAACAGACGCATCACGAAGCAATGCTCCCAGTCACATGCATTAAAGTACATGAACAGCATGAAAACAGCGACTGACCTGGAGCCGGCGGCGCTCCTCCGCCTGGGTGGCCTGCTCCGCGCGGCGGGTGGCGGCCGCCTCGGCGGCGCATTCCTCGTCCTTCTTCTGCTTCTCCAGGTCCTGTTTCGGCCAGGTAAAGAAACAGCTATCGGTCCTCAGGTTCTGATTATGATAATTTTGATGACTTCGGACACATTGCTTTGTGGCGGCCGCCTCGGCGGCGCGCTTCTCATCCTTCTTCTACTTCTCCAGGTCCTGTTTGTGACGAAGGAGCACTTCAGTTATAGTCCTGTTCGTGGCGACCGTGATGACTTGGGAGTTCGTTTATGGCAGGAAATTGGTGGCGGCACGCTTCTTATCCTTCTGCTCCTCGAGATCCTGATATTTCAGGCACGCAATCTGTTGGGAATACTGACAGATTGTCTGAAACGCTCTAAGGGCAAGGGTTATCAAGATCTTGATCCCACTTGCTGAAGGCCTAATCCCGCGTGGCAAAAAACATGGGCGACACAGGTAACAAAAGACGGGACAGAAGTGGAACAGAAGAACAACACTGACCTGCAGCCGGGAGGAGCGCTTGCGGGGCGCGGCTTCCAGCGCTGCCGCCCGCTCCGCGGCCCGCCGCCGGGCGTTCCCTGTGTCTAGCAGCCCCGGCAGCACGTCGGCGGAGATTGCATCGCCGAGCGCGCGGTCCGCCTTGTTGCGAGAGGTTCCGAGCCGTTCTGTCAGCTCCGTGATTTCCTGCAGGGAAGAGGATCGCTTTTGCCACTTTGTTCCAGTCGCACGATGTGTGGGTGTTCTACGTGGCATCATCACCGCCGCGGTCCGCCTTGTCGCGCGCGGTTTTCGGCTGCTCCGTGAGCTCCGTGATGTCCTGTGCATCCAACACATTGCAGGCTTTGCACCCAGGGACCTGGCTATGCCGTGCCTCAGAGACTACCCAGTGCTGTGCCTGGAGAAGTACTGCATGTTTCCATGCCGACAAGGCGTTGTGCCACGCAAGTTGAATATGGAGGCCCCTCAATGCAGGAAAGCAAGCTGGCCATGGAGCCCGCACCTCGATGCTGGAGCAGGCGACCTGCCACAGCGCCTCGCCGTCGCGCCCGGCGTGCTTCTTCCCCGGCCGCTTCGCCGGCGGCTCCTCCTTGTACAGCCGGCAGTCCTGCTAGGAAGGCAGGAAGGAATCCCGCCATGCCCACTTATATCAATCATGCTCATGTAGCCTACTGGCTGTGATCTACTGGCCTGTGTAGTGTGCCCCAGCGAGAGCGACATGCAGCAAAACATAGCAAACCTGCTCCGTGACGAAGGCAGCCAGGGCGACATGCACACCAGAAGCCAAACCAAGAAACCCTGTTGCACAAAACAAACCTGCTGCTCCGTGGCGAAGAAGAAGTAGCGCGCGCCGCGCGAGTCGGTGCCCAGCGGCACCGCCCGCAGCTCGTCCGCGTACGGGTCGCTGCCGTCACCCTGCGGGGAAGGTGTGGGGACCATGGTCAGGCGCCAATGAAATGGCAGAAGCACGCAGCGTGAGTTGATAAGAACTACCGCCCGCCGGCCGCGGCGTGAGGCGCTGTATAACTGCACGAGGTGTGCTGATTCCAGGACGCCCTCCCCAGGGCGAAGAGCCAGAATATCAGTGGCTGCTGAGCAATATATAGAATTGTGTGCCACGGCATGTGCAGCATTGAAAATCAAACCGCACCGCGGCGCGGGCGAACTCTCGGACGACCAGGTCCTTCTCCAGGCGCCACTCGCATAGGTCGAACAGTAGCACCATCTGCATGCCATCAATGGTACTGTGAGAAGGTTCTCATTGCCGTGCAATGCGCAGCAGGAACACCGCTATTAGAACTGCCAGGCACAAGCTTTGGCGGCGCGGCGAGCTGCCGCAATGGTACTTCAAGGACAGCGGCCGTTCAAATTGTGTCATACCCGTCTAATGGGCGACAGGCTGAAAAAATCCAGGTCCGCCGGCCGCCCCAGGCGCGATTTTGCGGCCTGCTGCAGCAGCGGCCATGCCGCCTCGCCCAGGTCCGGGCTGAAGGGCTTGCTGGTCACCAGGCGGTGCACCAGCTCGCCGAGGAACACCAGGTGCTCGTACGGCTTGCACAGGGCGGCCTCCAGCTGCTCCGCCGGGAAGAGGCGCGTGAATTCCAGCGGCTCCGCGAAGCACCTCGTGAACTGCACCACCGCCGCCAATCTCCAGTCCGCCAGCAGCGCGACCTGATACTCATCCGGGCTGAGATCGTCCTCCTCTGACTCCTCCCCTGATGCCGACGGAGTGGCAGACACCTGCAGACAACCGACTGACACGTTTGGTTCCTGGCTGTCAAGTGACGCAATCGATGCACGAATATGTTCTGAAGGTGCACTGGCCACTGTGGTAATCGTCGTCAGCGAATAGGACGCGGGACACTGCCGGCACAGGAGGCACATCAGGAGCTGGTACACCGATTCAAAACTCACGTTGTCGTCCGCGTCGCCCTCGTCGCGCGCAGACGGCTGCTGCGCCTCCGAGTCCGACGACTTGTCACTCATGGTTTCCACTTGTGCAACTTGTTTCTAGCAACCTCTGGAGGCACGCACACTCGCACAAGCCAGAAGCACTTGACGAATGAGGAGTGACGACATCACAAGTACGGCATGAGGGTTTACGGAATATACGGCCTGTCGGACTGCGTCGTTCACCGCTCAACGCTTCCCACCGTCGAAGTGCTTTGCCGAAGACGTCTGCGGTGCTACTGTCGGATCGACGGTACCTCCACGTTCGATCAGTCGAGCCTGCGGTGCAGCGGTGCCGAGCGCAGGGCAGCAAACATGTCGGTCCTGATGCACAGCTCTCTGCACGCAGCGGGCTCGCTCCAGGCCCAGCACAGCGCCGGCAGACTTCCAGTTTGCCAGGGCCTGCGCTCAAGCCGCTCTCCAGACAGCAGGTGCAGCACAGCCGGCAGCCCAGCGCAGCTCTTCGCCCTGCAAGCTCCCGTCCGCAGGTGAGCAAGCTGGCTGCCAGACCATCGATTTCAGTTCCGATCATAGCCTGTCGCCTCTGATCTTCGTGTACAAGCGATTCCTCCATCACAGTACATCGGCCTTCGAGCGGCCATTTCTCAGATTTGCTGGAATATGCAAAACCTGGGAATTCAGTGCACGCGATCTGTGGTCCGACCGTCGACATCAGCTTGCTGCGACAGCCATCAGCAGCTCCACATGCTTGATCGTAAGCTTATGAGCCCGCGCCGCAGGTCGCACGCGGCCAGGGCTCAGCGGCGAGCCCCGCTGGTGGTGCGCGCGGCAGCCGGCAAGGAATTTGACTATGACCTTGTCATCATCGGCTGCGGCGTCGGCGGCCACGGCGCCGCGCTGCACGCCGTCGAGTCGGTGAGGCGTCCACTCAGCGGCTCTGATGCAGTGTGTCCGCAAGCGGAAGCATATGTGTGCCGGCGGTCATGCGGCGGTTTTTGAGCTGTGAGACACACCTCATGCGATATGATCTGGCTGTCCGCATTTCGTGCTGCCCATAGTCTTGCACACACAGCCTTCGAATCAGTGTCTTACCGCAGCTGTCACCTTCTTGGGCTCTTGTGTGCTTGGTGCTTTTATTGACCCCGCTTCAATCTAGCTTTGGCAGGCGGCACTCACCATTTGCAAACGCACGTGCAGCCTCCCCTACTGATCGCGGCTCACCCGGAAAACGCGCAGGGCCTCAAAGTGGCGGTCATAGAGGGCCACGACATTGGCGGCACCTGCGTCAACCGCGGCTGCGTGCCGTCAAAGGCGCTGCTAGCGGCGTCTGGCCGCGTGCGCGAGTTCCGGGACACGCAGCACCTGAAAGCCATGGGCATCCAGGTGCAGCCCTTGTCGAGGCACACCCTGTGCTTTTCAGGCGATGTACCGTGGAGAGGAGGACTGAAGTCACAGGCGGCCGGCTCTATGCGGCGTGCCGCTTCACCGCGTCATCTGACAACCACCAGCCGCCTTCATCTACATGCTTCATGGACCTTGCGGAATCCTGCTGCAGGTCGGGTCTGTGGAATTCGACCGTCAGGGCATCTCGGACCACGCAAACAACCTGGCAGCCACGATCCAGCTGAACCTGAAGCGCTCGCTGGAAGCCATCGGCGTGGTGAGTACGGCAGTCAGAGGCGCTGGCGGGCTCATGCGGGTTGTGCAGTCCTATGCGGCGTGCCTACTCTCGCCCTGCAATCTTCACATGCCGCATATACCATTGTTACACTGTTCTAGCATTTTGCTCGATTAAGGGAAATCACCAATGACCCAAGCTGTTACCTTTTCGCCAACAGGACATCCTGATCGGTAACGGTAAGCTCACCGGCCCGCACTCGGTCAAGTACGACCTGCCCGGCCGGGTGGACGTCGGCGGCACAGTGACCGCAAAAGACATCATCATCGCCAGCGGCAGCGTGCCCTTCGTGCCCCCAGGTACAGAGCTGCCTGGAATCGACCTTGCACTATGCCACGGCGGCTTGCAGGACGGCAAGAAAATGAAGGCAGGGCAATGGACTCGACTGCAGCCCCAACAGCACGTGAGCTGCAGCTACTGACAGCTGCAATAGCTATCAAGACGTCTGTTGCAGCTTGGGTCTGCAGGCATCCCGATTGACGGCGAGATGGTGTTCATGTCGGACCACGCGCTGAAGCCGACTGTCTGTCACAGGCATCCCGATCGACGGCAAGACGGTGTTCACATCGGACCACGCGCTGAAGCTGGACTGGATCCCTAACTGGATCGCCATCATCGGCAGCGGCTACATTGGGCTGGAGTTCTCCGATGTGTACACTGCACTCGGCTCTGATGTGACCTTCATCGAGGTGAGTGTCTGGTCGGCAGAGTTCAGTTTACATGCTAGATTGCTGCGCGTCCTGAGCATGGATGTGATGCGAAATCAACGACATGGCGCGCACCAGGCCCAATATTCCCGATTTCTGGCGTGCAATTGCTGCTTGCCATGAAGACATGCCAATATCCTGATGACGCAGGCGCTGCCGACGCTGATGCCGGGCTTCGACAAGGAGATCGCAAAGCTGGCGCAGCGGGTGCTCATCAACCCACGCAACATCGACTACCACACAAACGTGCTGGCCACCAAGGTCACGCCAGGTGCGCACTCATACCTACGAGCCCTACACTCAAGTCCAACCGGAAATATGATGCTCGAACTAATGACACCCACCACAAAGACGCGCTGACCACCAAGGTCACGCCGGTGTAGACTCTTGCCGTAATTTCACATAGGGGCAGCTGCAGAGGTCTCAGTCGTGTCACAGTCGTGAAATAGATTCAAGATAAGTTCAAGCAGTGGCGCCGCACCACAAACGGCCTGCTTGCCTCCAAGGTCACGCCGGGTGCACAACCCCACCTGTACTTTCGTCAGCTTGACTTGACGGTGGGATTTGACCTTGATCGAAACCGGCGTCGACCTTTGACACGAAGAGGATGCGCATGCCCTCTTGTGTCAGACGTCACGAGCTGGCGTATCGTGTGCATAGGCATCCCGGGCGTGGAGCCGGTGAAGGTGGAGCTCACAGACTTCAAGACCAAGGAGGTGGTCGACACGCTGGAGGTGGACGCTGTGCTGGTCGCCACCGGCCGCGCCCCCTTCACCCAGGTGCGCGCACCCATCCGGCATTATGTCAATCGAAATCGGAAGGCAACCACCAATTGAACCTGGAGCCGCGTGCAAGCTGTGGAATGCGGTGCTGGTCGCCACCGGGCAGACTCCCTTCACTCAGGCGCGCGCACCGACTGGCCTGGCCCAGCCCTGCGATGTGTGGCGCCCCGAGCCGCACTATCAGTGTGCCCCAAAGCACTCTGTCGTAGAGTTGCCCGCGATGGAGCAGAGTTATCCCCTGCTGTAAACCCTGACCTGCCTGAGCGCGGACGAAATCATCAGTTTGGCAACCCTAAGCCTTACTATGTGCAGGGTCTCAACTTGGGCGCCGTCAACGCTGAGGCAGACCGCCGCGGCTTCGTCCCAGTGGACGAGCAGATGCAGTACGTTCTGTAAATTTGGTCTGTTGTACTGCATTTTGCATGTTGGAGAGCAGCAACCCATCATTCTTGCAACGTGTCACGCCATCATCTGTAATCAGTTCATGAATCCATCGTTACGGGTGCTGGACAAGTTGGTCCAAACGCAGAGACAAATTTCTCCCAGTCAATTGTCCAATGAATCATGTTTCGTTCCAACAGGGTGCTGGACAAGTCGGGCAAGCCAGTGCCCCACGTGTACTGCATCGGCGACGCCAATGGCAAGCTCATGCTCGCGCACGCAGCCAGCGCCCAGGCGAGTCTTTTCTCAAGCTTTTGCTTCAGTTCCCGGCTTCGTTGCCTCGAGACGCCCAGAAGCTCACTCAGCGTGCAGATAGCTGTTATGCTTGCTTCTCTTCCTTGGCGAGTTGTGGTTCTGCTCGGATGGTCATTCACGATCATGAAACACAGCCCAGCATGTCATCACCCAGTCCTGAACCTTGCCTGCAATCGCTGCAGGGCATCTCAGCAGTGGAGCACATGTGTGGGCGGGACCACGTGCTCAACCACCTCAGCGTCCCGGCAGCCTGCTTCACGCACCCTGAGGTGGGAAGGGCACTGTGAACGACGATCATCAGCCTGGAATCGGTCATGCCAGCAGGCGTTCAATTGGCGCAGATGCAAGATGAAGCACATCCGGCACTGATATTTCAGCAACAACGGAGATCTGACGCCGGGAGCGGTGGAAGGGCCGCTGCTGCCACTGCTGCTGCTGCGCGTCCTCTTGAGCGTACAAAACGAGCTGATCGTTCTGTGCGGCACGCATGCTGCAGGCGTCCTTCGTGGGGCTGACAGAGGAGCAGATGCTGGAGGGCGGTACTCACTGCTGATACTTCCTTATCATGATATAGACTGTTCTCATGTTTACCGTCACGTTCGTATACCGCAGGTGGCCTTCGTGGGGTTGACGGAGGAGCAGGCGCGCGACAAGGCGTAGGAGGGCGGCCATGGGGACAAGGTCCCCTTTCTTACCAGTTCCCCCGGAATTTTCTGCCCGTCATGCGTATGGTCACTTGCTTGCACTGCAGGTGTCCTTCGTGGGACTCACAGAGGAGCAGGCGCGGGACAAGGCGCAGGCGGGCGGCTACGGCGACAAGGTCGCGGTGAGCAGGACATCCTTCAAGGCCAACAGCAAGGCGCTGGCGGAGAAGGAGGGCGAGGGCATGGCCAAGCTCATCTACAGGTGGGCATCGCTCTGGGGGTTTTCGCTGAAATGAACCGTTATGGGGGTGCCCACTGGGGATGCACATATCTGGGGATCGGGGCTTAGGCGGTCGCGGAATGACGGTGAGATCGGGCGCCACATTTGATATGCTGCGCAGCGGCTGCATCACGCCGCTGGCATCTTATGCACTGCAGGAAGGACACCGGCCAGAAATTTTGGGCGTGCACATTTTTGCCACTTGCAAACGCCGGATCGCCCCTCCAGCTCCGACTTTGATTACTTCCTTTGCAATTTTCAGGAAGGACACTGGCGAGATTCTGGGCGTGCACATTTTCGGGCTGCACGCGGCGGACCTCATTCACGAGGCCTCCAATGCCGTCGCCACCGGCCAGACGGTCACGGACATCAAATTCAACGTGCACGCGCACCCCACCCTGTCCGAGGTGTGTGCATCTCCAGTTCGCTCAGTTTCGTCTCTCAGCCGTCGTCAGCCCTTTGTGCTTTCACCCACTGCCACCGGCCGACAGTCACGGACATCAAGTTCAACGTGCACGCGCACCCCGCCCTGTCCGAGGTGCTCCTCCTCCTCCTTCCGTCTCTTTAAATTGGCGATGCTTCTGTCTCGTTGTGGTGCTGAACAATGGCTCCAGTACCGCCGGGGCGCGGAAAGCACCTGCGGCTTGGCACACGCGGCTGCCTTCCCGAGGGGCTGCCTTCCCGTCATGTTCTAGCACTCCCATTGCAAGTATTACAATATGCAACTATCAGAGGGCTCGCACGTGGAATGGCAAACCTTACTACCTTACTACCTTACTACCTTACAAGTTTCAAGAACGTTCTCCACATGAAACAACTTTCACTCTGCAGGTGCTGGACGAGCTGTTCAAGGGCGCGCATGTGGAGGGCAAGGTCAAGGTGTCGCCCTCGGCAGCCACTCCCAGCGAGGTGCGCGCGCTACTCAGCCTGATCATAATAATTACGACTGCACCAGCATGATGCCGTGTGTCTGCTGCTGATGTGTCGCCGTCAGCAGCCACACCCAGCGAGGCGCACACTCCTCAAGCCTGCTCAGCACCAGTTCGGATCCACTAGCAGGACGGCTTGATGAATGTGTTCAAATGCACCTGCACGATGCCTTGATGTCTGCCGCCCTGCCCCGCCCTTGCTCTTGCCCTGGATCAGGGCAAGGGGCTCTGACAGATAGCTTGACTGAAGCTCCTTCCAGATGCACATGGCCTTCACACCTAACTCGCGACTGCAGGGCAAGAAAATTCCGGTGCCCGCGTGAACCGAGATTGCGAGCAGAGCTGCGGCTCTGCTCGCACAATTGCGCTCGCACCGCGGCACGGCGAAAGAGGCGGCTTGAGAGACGACTCGGCAGGCGAGCGATCCTTAAAGGGACGTCGGCGGGGGACCATAGCGGTTGTGCGCTTCTGTTGCAGAGAGAAAGGAGGGTGACTGACCGGCGTCTGGCCTCGCTGGAAGTCATGACGCGGAACGACCGATCAAAAACGAACCGACTCTAGATCGCAGCGACAGCAGTGGCAGACAGAGGATGCGGCTGTCCAACGCTGAAGTTGTCATGTGAGTGCAATTGCTCGGAACTGTTGGACTCGTGTGTGTACCAAAATGGAGATGAGTGGCATGAGGCATTCGAACTTCGTCTGGGTAGCAAATTGCTTCACATGTTCATCAGATGCTGCACCAAACGACCAGTAATTGGAAAACCAATCTCCACACATTCTGAATACGAGACCAGGAAACTGCTGCTGAAATCGGACTTGATACAAATGAGATCTCGAACGCTGGCGGAATAAGGCAGCCGGCTGAAGGATCGCCTTTCGGAGGGTGGGAAGCACCTGACGGTCCGCCCAGCAGGACGCTCGGCTGGCTGTGCCCCGGAACACTAGAACGATGGCGCGGCGCCCGGAGCCCAGCAGCAGCTTCGTGTCGTGTGGCCCGCGCAGCACCTCGACTGCGTCCAGGTCGAAGAGCCTCAGCGCAGCACCCACACGCGGATCCATCGGCACCCCTCCCTGTAGGAAAACCATGCTGGTAACAGACTTGAAGATAAGGTCATTCATGGTCGGCCCCTGTTTTCTCGCGACAAACGGTCGATGATTGCAAAGGTGGTGAGTGGGCAGATGGCGGCGTGTGAGTGTCAGGTCAAGGCATCACCTCCAGAGCGTTAGGGTCGTCGGTGGTTGCTGCGGGCGCCATGGGTGCATCCGGCACCCAGGGTACGAAAGGAAACACCAGTGGAAGGCCTACAGCAGGCACACGGTAAATCCTCGCAAAGCAGCGTCCTGCCAAACATTTGCAAAGTGTATAAACTGGTCAACTATCTTCTCAGTTATAAAAGACGCC
>JAABUL010002188.1_pt1 | contig 33355 bp, 33 predicted proteins | sample 5559151 | NCBI WGS metagenome assembly JAABUL01 (sample SAMN10711876, study PRJNA513368) | rock metagenome | isolation source: Antarctica rocks | place: Antarctica: Victoria Land, Pudding Butte sud | reverse complement strand
CCACCCCACCTCCCCCACGCTCCTCCTCCTCCGCCGCGCGCCCACCGAGCTCGCCTTCCCTAACGCCTGGGAAATCCCCGGCGGCAGCACCGAACCCTCCGATCCCACAATCCTACCTTCCGCCGCTCGAGAAACGTTTGAAGAGACAGGACTGCGATTGACACGGTTTGTGCGGCAGGTGGGGGATGGGGTTAGGTTTGAGGCGGGAGGGGAGAGGTGGTTGAAGTTGAGTTTTGAGATTGAGGTTTTGGAGATGAGGGATGGGGGGATGGTGGAGGTTAGATTGGATCCGGAGGAGCATCAGGCGTGTGCTTGGGTGAGTGAGGAAGATGTTAGGGGGGAGAGGTATCAGGTCGTGAGTGAGGAGCAGCGGGCGCTTATGTTGAGGGCGTTTGAGCTGCATGGGGGTGGGAGGGAGGGGGTGGATGATGGGGTTGAGGGGGCTGGTGGGGGGGGGCGTGAATTTTCTGGGAGGGCGGGTTAGTGTTCTGCATGGCGTTTCTGGCTGTTGGCAGTAGCGATGGGGTTGGAGCGAAGGATATGATACCGTACGGAGAAAGTGCGAAGCAGCATCACAGACATGGCATGGGACTATGATTAAACAGGACAACGCCAAATGGTAACGAATCCAGCACCTCGTATCTTTAAGAGTGTTCTTGTGCAGCCTTACGTGTGCTCACAGCTTCAAAGCCTATTGCCTTATCCCTCAGGAAAGTTCTGCTTAGCCACGCTTCTCCTCATCCTTTCCACCAGTCATAGCCTTCCCGTGCTGGATCTGTCGCCACTCTTCCGCATCATCGGCAGCATCGGCATCATTTGCCGTGATGCTCACAGTCTCGTCTTCGAGCTCCTCCGACAAAACGAGATTGAGGAAGATTGCCATAAACGCGGTCACTACGACTTGATAAGCATATAGGCTCAATCGGGCCCGTCGGGTATCTACTGACCTGCAAACCCAGACTCCATAATCAGAATAATGGCATTGAAGAAACCCTGCTTGGATTGATTATCCCCTTTGTACGTGAAGACGAATGAAAACCAATTGGGGACGAGTATTGCGCCAAAGCCAAGGGACAGGGCAGCTGTCAAGATGAAGCGATTGCGTCGTGTGAATGGCACTGTTGAAATGATGCGGATGCCTGAAACGGCCACGGAGCTGAAGAGGAATGTGGTGAGTCCTCCCAACACGGGGGCTGGAATAGCGACCAATGCTGCGGCAAATTTTGAGAAGATACCCATTATGATGAGGAAGAAGCAGGCACCGTAGCCAGCCTTCCGATTGGCGCATCGAGTTAGCGCAATGACACCGTTGTTCTATGTGAAATCTTAGTTAGCATGATGGTGCACTAATGATTATTGAAGTTTGTAAACTAGCGAAAGACGCAACAGCAAGAAGGATTTAGGCTGATGAAGCCGCTTACATCGCGCGAAACGACCTGAATCAAAGAAAAGGGGCTGCCAAAACGTACCTGGGCGAATGTTGACATAGGAGTGATGGTGCAAAGACCGGCGATCAGCCCATTGAAGCCGTCTGCAAGCACGCCTCCCTGAATACGGCTATCGAACAGCTTTCCTTCGACTTCCAGTCTGGATACATCACAAGTAGCGGAAATATCGCCAATAGCTTCCATCATCAGGACGATATAGACGGCCAACAGCGGTAAGATGATAGGCGCATAGATCGATAATGGAAATGTTTTAACCCAGATAAATGATGCTCCTGGAGCTGCGCTGATGCCCGAGGATGAGAAGTATCCCGTGGCGCCAGCGATGATGCATCCGACTAATAGGCCAACCACAACAGCGCAAGACTTCATTATAGGACTTCCAAAGCGCTCGCATAGGATGATGGTCGCGAAGACGGAGAAACCGAGTCCGATATACTCTGCACTACCCCACTAAAAAAACTTAAGATGCGTCGATGGGGAAACTGCATAAGGATGAAGGCTTACTGGAAGAGCGTGAGGAGCACCCACCATAGGGCATACTGTGTAAGGTCCACTAGTTGGCCGTGTAATACATCCAGGCGTTCCAGATCCTCCTGCCCAATCTTGGAAGCCGCTTTGAATGAGCGAGATGCCAATAAGCATTACTGTCGGGCCAGTAACTAGTGGAGGGAAGACTCGTTTCAAGACGGCTGGCTTTGTGAATGATAACCCAATTTCTAGCAGGGAGCACAGACAGGCAGTCCCGATTAGAGCGCCGTAGCCACGAGGACATGGGAGCTTAGTCCCATCAGCAGCAGAGGGACAATATCCAGTTGCGTACATCTGTGAGAATGCGCCTGTTGTGACGGGGATAATTGAGAAGCTTGTACCAACGACGGAAATTAAGCCAGTGCCGATGTAATACGGCGACTTGTAGATGTGAAACCTGGTGATCTGAATAGAGGACAGGATGCCGCCCACAATTAGAGCTGTTGATACCAGATATTGTGTATCAGCCGCTCCGAGGGCCGCCCCCCCTTGGCTAGCGATGATGATAGGAGGGGTGATAATGCCTGCCAACATGGACAGTGCATGCTGAAATCCCAAGAGAAGTGCCAGGAAGATCGGCATTTTGTCATTGAGTCCGAAGAATGGGGCAGCTCGCTTCGTCTTCTTCATGAATGGCAAATTCGGCTTGAATAGGAATGCGTAATCATAGTCGCCGATTAGGCCGTCCCTACCTCGTGTTAGTGACTACTCCTATGCCTTCTGTGGTTTTCTTGCTTGGTAGTCAATGCTCTGGCGAAACGTCTGGCCGTGTCTCCAAATCTCTCCTTGTGGGCCATATCTGGCCCAATGCGATCTGGGGAATCGTCCATGTCCAAACGTAACCAAGAGAATTTAGGAGTCTATTTGCTCAACAAAGACGATGACCGCCAATCCTTTGGACGATTGTAATAGTATCTCATGTGTTCGAGAGGAAAAAGTCCAGTACCCACAAGCTAGCGAAGGCGATAGGCGAAGCTTGGAATTCCTGCAACTTTCGAACGACAAGAGTCATATGACTCTTCTATATAATTGCGGTGACCGCAACCCGCCGAACAGCTATGGCATTAAATTACAGTCTGGGGGTGTGGAGCTTTGAAGGCGAAGTTCTGGAGTCAGATTGACATGTCCCGCATCGGCATCAAAGTAGATCTCGCCGAAGGAGTGCATACCTAATGCGAGATCTATCTGCATAAAGCAATTCTAAGCAGCGTTCTAGGCCTGCATAGATGGTTTTGATAGGCTGGAACTCCTATCGGACAGCTTTAGAGATAACGTCGGGTGTCTCCTAGTGATCGGCGCCGGCCGTCAAGATCTTCCTAGGCACCACACTCGCGAACGCAGAGTGAGACCAACACTGTTGTTCTTAGTTCATCAAGGCTGGGTCAGAAGATGTATCTAGCTCCGACGACTAGCAGAAGCCAGAAATGGAAAGCTTTCTTGGATTCAAGGCCCCTAATCTGGCTGACCATGGTGATTTTCGCTTTTCGCTAGAGATACTTTATTTGTTTCGCGTCACTGTTTGATGTACAGATGTTCTCCGGTCTCCAGTACGGTGATCTCGTCTCCAACCTTGATCTTGCTGCCTTCCAAAGCTGGGACCATCTGCATACCCAGACATGCATTTGTAGGATCCCCTTCATCTATCCGGCGAAACTTCTTCAGCGTTCTATTCGGCTCGCTACTATGCCTCACACCGGTCGCTGGGTTCACATTCGGTAGCAAACATCGCACAGTGCGACAAGCAACGTAATACTCGAAGCTGCCAATTCTTGTTCGCTTCCAGGAATCCTCAGCATAGGCCTCGCCTCCGGTAATGACAATGTTGGGACGAAAATTTCGCGCCCCAAGAGGAGGTGTCCCTTTGAGCATGTTCCTCGCAACATCGTGCACGCTCGCAAGATTAAGGATATGTAGAGGGTAGGCGTCCTGGAAGCCAACAGAGGGCTGGTATCCAAGTTGATCTCTGCGAGGTGCGCAGCGGTAGACTTCTCTAGGCTGCGTAGAGACCCGAAAGAGAGCCAGGTGGTTCGTGATACCCAGAAAGAGTCGCAGATCTTGAACCCAGGAGCCAGATTCCTCGGTACTAGCCATTATAAGCGATGCAGGACTGTCTTTCCATATTTCCATGTTCTCCGTAGTGTAGCCGTTAGCCAATATCTGGTCGTTGGTGGGATTGAATGGTATATGAATCATTCTCTCAGGGTTTCCCCCAAACAGCGTCAGCATGTCCCATATCCTTGCCCAAAGCCCAGTCTTCCCTACGAGCGATGGAAACCTGATGACCAAGACACCACCACTCTGAACGTTAGGGTGTGAGCTCGAGTATGTTGAAGATGACGGATCAGGATACCAGATCTCAGTTTTGATCCTGGCCATAGCCGGAACGGTCCTTTGTGTGATGAACTTCCACACATGCTTGGCCTTCTCTTGCTTCGACTCATCCAGCCCAGCTGGGAACTTGCTTGTCAATTGCGCAAAGCAAAATTTCCGATCGAACTCCATGCCCATGCCAGTCACCGTGGCTTCTTTGAGCTCAACCCCCGTGCAACTCTTGATTGGATAAACCCACAAGCTTTTGACCCTCCATGTCGTATTACCACCTTGTTGTTTTGGGTTTGAGTAGCGCTCATCGTGCTCGTCCGCAAGGTTGCTCTGGATCCGTAATCCGAGCTTTCGGCATCCCTTGGGCTCGGGGCCTAGGTTCTGCAGATCAAGTATGTGAGATAGCGTAAAGACGATGGCTGAAAGAGAGCCGACTGTGACGGCGAGGTAGATGGCCAATAAGGGTTCAATTCGGGGGATATACTTCTCGACGCCGATGAGCCCGAGGACGGCCATGGCGATGGAAGGTCGGGAGAATCACTCTGAGTGGAAATGCGAGCGTGGTAAATCTTGAGATTGCTGCTCTTGTTAGATTGTGGCCACGCCTTTGAACACCAGTATGGATCTCGTGGGATCTAGTCAGTCAATGGTAAGCAATGCCTGTCGACAGCGATCATTGGCAAAGACACCAGGCATACTCAATCTGGATGATCTTGAAGCTGGGCATGTTGCCTTCGGCTTGAAATCACTTTGTGTTGTTGTCAGCATCAACGCGTGGAGGGCAAAAGTTCGCGAGGGATCGGCACAGGGTTAGGGTTCCTCATGGTTCAAACATCAAGAAGGAGAACTTGATAGTCTCAAAGTCACGCTAATACCTTATCAATTGGTAATTGAGAGCCGCGGTTAGCTGGCAGTCCCATAGAATGTGGCAGCCGGGGTAGAGTATCGTTGATCGGAACGGACGACAAAAGTAATCATGGCGAGTTCAGATATCAACAATTTCTCCTCATCTTCCCCACGTATGTCCTCATGGCTCCATTTTCATCACCGAGCTGAGAGTCAAAGATCGTCTCCCAACTCTGTCCGCCTCAGAAGCCCTCCAAAATCTCAGCTCAACGACAAGGAGACCGCTCTCGACTGGCTTGAGAAACCTGGATGCCTTTCTCCAGGGCAGAGATTATGATCAAGCAAGTCAGAGTCACCTTCCGGGAGGTATCTCACGTGGGGAAATCACAGAGGTGTATGGCCCGCCCGGTATTGGGAAAACTGCCTTCGCGTGAGTGTTTGTCTCTAGGACACTACGGATAGCTCCGCGGATCCCTACTCACTCACACATGCTCTGATGTCCGGTAATCTGACATGGTGTATGATATCAGAATGCAGATTTCTGGAAATGCTCTGCGTTCGGGGGGTTCAGTTGTATGGGTAGGTAAGGTATACATTTGATATTCAGGACTGGGTATATGAAGAAGGGTGGTATCTAATTAGAATTACTACAGATGGCTCATACCAATGCGTGGGCTCACGACTGAGAGCCTTCCTCTCCGACACTCAAGAGTCATCGAGCCAGCCAACGTATAGAACTGAGTCCGGCGACCGCCCCGACAGACGCCTTGAGAACTTTCACCATTTTACCACACCCACATTAGCACATCTGTTGGCACTCCTTACGCATCAAACCACCACCTTTCCACCTCCAGGGACATCTTTGATAGTAGTTGACTCGGTCTCGACCTTGTTCGCTCTAGCGTTTCCCAAGACAACCGAGACCACAGATCATCAGCAGACACCCGTCAAGAAAAGCGACGCCGCACAATGGGCATCGGGCAGGCGATGGGCGGCAATGGGAGATTTTGTATCTAAGATCGGTAGACTTGCAGCGACCAAGAACATTGCCATACTTCTTACCAGCCAAACGACGACAAGAATTCGATCCGAGACTAGAGCGGTACTTCATCCGGCCATCTCTGGTACTGCTTGGGATACTGGAATAGGTACACGGATCGTACTTTTCAGGGATTGGATGTTTCAGAGAGCAGATGCCCAGAGCAGCCAAGGAGAGTTCATGCTGGGGGTGCGATTTGCAGGGGTGGTGAAAGCCAAGGCTATCGCATACGAAGGTGTAGGCAAGGTTGCCACCTTCAGGATCGAAGAGGTATGTGCTTGAGATTGTGGCGCTACAAATATAGTCTAATTTGAAACAGAACTGTCTTCAAGAAGTTCAGGTGGATCAGGCGGATATCAGAAGGAACGCGTCACCTATGCTGCCCGCCACATCACTGAAGCGCAAGCGAGGGAAAATCTCGGACAGCCAATCTGAGGATGAAGAAGCAGCAGCATCCGACCAAGAGTTTGGCTGGGCTGATGACGATGAGACGCTCAACGCCGAGGAGTTACTCGACTGAGCTGTGAGAGGGTGTTGCCCCACTGTTCGACTCGACCGATAGCGCCGCATACTCTATTTGGAATATCGAGCTTACCTCTGGAAGCATTGTTGCACAATCTCAAGGGGAGTTGCTGGCTACATTGTGAAGCCATGCAGGCTCAAAAGAAGTGGCAGCGGAAATTATCCCGGCCATTCATTGGAAACACTTTCTTATCCAGGGGGAGCCGTCGTCCTCCAAAATGGTGACGACAGTCTATCGAGCCCGGGACATCTTTCTCCCACAGTCGCAACACGCGTATAGGGGACAGTCGGCCCGTCTCTCCCCCTCGGAAGACGAGGTGAAGCAGGAACAATGTCCGAGGTAAAAGGAGAGTAGGTCTTAGCTAAGCCGTCGACCGCGCCACAAAAAATGTGGCCTGAGCAATTTCCCACGATTCCAAGCTCGCTGTTATCACAGCTCCGCAATTTCGGAAGATTGGGATTCCTCGGGTGCTCGGATGGGGGAAAGCGCTACACACGGCGAAGATAAGAAACATTTCCGGAACGCTTCCCCGCCAAATTGACAGATCGAGGCAAATCAGCCTTACAACATGTCGCGTCAGAATCCGAACGATTTGAATGCATCGAGAATACGAGAAGATGTCCATACAGGAAACATAGCGTGTTCCGTGAATAGAAATTGTTGTGTATGATTACGCAATCGCTTGCCGCAAGGACTGCTTCGAGGAGAAGATCAAGACTCAGGACCTCTTGAGCGACGAATCAAGCGCACTTCCGCAACACATGCGGGCATGCCACGCGCATCGTGATCCATCCCACACCCCAATACTTAGTATTCTGTCCCTTCGCTTCCTGTGCGAAACACAAGTCGCACCCCCCACGCTATCCGTCCATCCCTCCAACTTTGGGGCTCACCGTCCAGGACCGGTCCCACGGATAGTCCTCCCACACCCCCGGATCCCATCATCATGCAGCCAAGGCTCCATACAGAGGCACCGCAAGAAAGAAGGAATGCGCCCGACTATCGCAGACGACTCAGGCCTACCCCACACCGACAGATAGTTGGCCTGCGTCTCCGCTCTGATCTTCTCAGCAATCTGTGGGGCCATCGCAGAAAAGTCAGTCAATCGGTGATGTCGGTGAGCCAGATCGTTTAGCCTCCTACATCGAACACGTGCCTTGCATTCGCGTTGCGTAAAATACTGGATGACTTGGCGACAGGAACATGGTGGTGCACAGAACAACTTGGATCACGCCATGTTTGGGGTGATGCCGTACAGTTGATGCCATGTTGGACAGAGCGGGACTGCTTCCGATGGAAGATATCATCGCGAACGCCTTTCCCCACACCCCATCCTCATGGCCCCCATCTTTCCGGCACGGGCACTTTTTGGAGTGGTCGATCAGTCCTCCCGTTCAACTCTGTCCTACTGTCCCATTTGGATCAGATGTCCAGTGTCGAAGGTGGCTCGAGGGCGTGAGCATGGAGGTTGCCTGTTACTGAAGGTCCACCTGGTTGGCGGAAACATGGTAGAAGTAGTGGTATATAGAAAGTGATCGAGTCGTAATGTGTGTGCCGCAGCCCAGGCATATCAAAGCAAATAAAGCCTAATCCAGGTACCACGTTTTTTCAGCCTGAAGTTCCGTGTCCGAGATAAGCCCCACACGCCCTTTCCCCATCCTTCCATCCTCCCCAATAAAAGCATCCAAGGCGCGCCCCCCAGAACACTCGGGCCAACGCATCCAAAATCCCGTCAACAATTTCAGGCACCGAATATTGCCCACATATACCCTCGTGGCTGAGCTGCTCCACAGCATTCTTTGCATTCCCTTCCGCTCCCCATTCACCACCAGCGACTTCCACACACAAGTTCACCACCAGTGAGCTCAGGCACATTTGTCGGGCGCTGTTGGAAGCCTGGTACAGGCTTGCAGTAGGAGACTCATCGCTGCTGTGGTACACTTGGAAGCCTCTACATTTGGTGCAGGCCCGAAGCAATCCACGAATCGCTCCACCTGCAGGAACACTGACCGAGCTGAGCGCGAGAGGAGACACCTTCCCACGGCACTCCAACATTGGCAAACCCTGTCAATCAGCAAAACAGAGTGGCTTTGTCCACACCATTATCAATCTTCCAATCCGAAGGTGTTGACCAAACAATCAGCCTCAAGAAGTTTGCCGGAGCACCAGCTAGAACTATTCTACGGGACCCGGCAAATCTTCGTGCATCAGTCCGACACACAACGGACCCTTCTCCTCTCCATACCAGACTGAAAGGCAAAATCCCCAGTGGACCTCACACAACAGAGATTTCGCCAATCTGCAAATAGAAAGTGCGGTCAGCTCTGACCATCGCCAAACGCACAAGTCGCAGGCCTGCGAAACGGCACCAACGCCAACATTCCCCACAAAATATTATCGGAGACACCCGGTACCTGCACGCTTGCGACTTGCAGCTGCGGCTACTGCAATCCACCTTGTTACTCACCTTCACAAGAGCCTATTGAGGCCCTCAAGGGCGTCTGCAGTCTGAGAGGTGGCCCGTCTCCACTTCTGGCAGCATCAAGCTTTTGTCATTTGTCAAACACATATTGACTTTGCCATCCATTCCCGCCGTCGCGTCTACAACAACACCGCCTCTTCCTTTTCCCTTTTCGCCAATACAACCGAACCCCCACGCAGATCCTCTCATGCAGCCTGCGACTTCGGCCCTGGACTTCTCCAACCTGTTGAACCCTCTGCCACAGCCCTCGTCATACGATCAGCAACGGCATCATCAAGAAGGAGGATATACTCGGGAGCCCGGCGGGATGACCGCAGCCGTCAGGGCGTTGCCGCCCTTCGTGGGTGGACTCTCCGAAGACAAAGGACAGGACCTGCCTCGTCCCTACAAATGCCCCCTCTGCGATAAGGCCTTCCACCGTCTGGAACATCAAACCAGGCACATAAGAACACACACGGGTGAGAAGCCACATGGCTGTCAATTCCCCGGCTGTACCAAACGCTTCAGTCGGTCCGACGAGTTGACTCGGCATTCAAGGATACACAACAACCCGAATTCAAGAAGGAGCAACAAGGCAATAGCAAGCTATGCACAGGAGCAGGCCATATCAGCATCGATGATGCCTCCACCACAAAACACCATTTCTCACTCAGCACCCACCTCGAAAGCGACCTCTCCGAACGTCTCTCCTCCCAATTCGTACTCACCCTACTCGAGCAACACACCCTCTGCACTGAACCCACACGTTCGGAGTAGCGGCAGCAGCCCAAGCGGATCAACCTTCAATCCACTCGACATCAACCTTCTTGCAACGGCAGCCTCCCAAGTCGAGCGCGAAGACCAGCAGCCTAGTCAATCTGTTGCTCGACACCATCATCATCACCATCACCACCACCACCCATATTTTATACATGGCAGCAACAGCGCCGGCCGATTACCCTCGCTCTCGCAATACGCCTACTCTCAGTCGATGTCACGTTCTCACTCGCATGAAGACGATGATCATCCAGACCGTCGCATCTTCAAGCGATCCAGACCAGCTTCCCCACTATCAACAGCGCCCTCCTCTCCAACTTTCTCTCACGACTCGCTCTCCCCAACTCCCGATCATACCCCTCTTGCAACACCGGCACACTCACCTCGACTGCGACCCTACGGCGACAATGGCCTCCACCTGCCGGGCATCCGGCACCTCTCACTCACGCACGCACCCGCTCTCGCGCCCATGGAGCCACAAGCCGAAGGAATATCTCCATATGGGAGTCTGTGCAATCAATCTGGCTACAGCGCCGGTCCACGGATCAGCGAGATCATGTCCCGAGCCGATGGCACGCACAGGAAGCTGCCCATCCCGCAGCTGCCGAAGGTAGCCGTTCAGGATATGTTGAACCCCAGCAGCGGGTTCGGAAGTGGAACCTCGAGTACGACGGGCAGCCAGGCTGGCAACGACCTGGTTGATCGGTACTGAGGAGTGAATGTCCATGCAATGGCCTGGCTGCCCGGCGCCGTCGACCACCATTTCTCTTTTTGGTTCTTTCGCCGACGACTATAGAATTTGCAAATGCTACAGCAGCTACGAGTGTGCGGACGGCTGGGTTTGGGCGCCGGATATACACAGCGTTATCGGCGAGCGGCACGGGGATACATGGAGATATTCCCTATAGATTACATTTGATTTTCCATCCTCGTCTCTCCATCTCTGCTCCTCTTACTAGATTTACCCAACCCCGGCGAGAGCTAGCGCTATAGAATGCAGAATAATATGATATGTTATACCTTCCAAATCTCCTGGTTTGAAACTTGTTACCCGAGCTCTTCCCCGTGCGTCCAGTCTGTTATTGTAGATACTTTGGTAGTTTGAGTATATCGTACCCTGGCAAATCGCGGGGAGAGGGTTTGAGATTTCCCGTTTGACGCTGTGTAGTTAGAGGTTGTTTTATGAGTGGTGATACTGGTGTCTTATCTTGCGCCATTTTTTCTTTGGAGGTTTTGCGACTCCAGTACGGACAGGCCTATACCGCAGGCCTACGCTACTAAAATTCAGCTACTAAGTTATACTTAGGATGTATAGTCTATTACTAAATTCAATTATAAGAAGTAAGTATAGTATTAAGTAGAGTATTTAAATACATTATTAGTCTTCTAATAACTAGGAATAGGCGTAGAAGTCGTAGGTAAATATATATTACCTTATACTAAAAGTCTACTAAGCTGTAGTCAAGTGGGCCTGCGGTATAGGCCTGTCCGTACTGGAGTCGGATATGGTGGAAGGGGTTGGTTCTAGGACGATGGATGATAGCGGAAGGATCTGAAGGCAAAAAAGTATTGGTAATGACAGTAACGTAATTCCAAGAATCGACACACGGTTCTTGATAAGTATTATACTGTACCTTTTCTCCCAAAGCCCTAGCATGTAAATCCAGTATCGCCCTCCCTCTTCCCATTGTCATATTTGCCAAAGTTACTATGATGTTGCTGATCGTTGCTCCCCCAATTCTGCCCATTATAGCTGAACAGGACCGCATCCGCGTCCACATTCCCCGGGGTGAGCACCAGGGGGTACGGCAGTCGACTCTTGATGGGAATGCCTGTTCCCCCTGGAGCTTGCACACTAGCGACATACCCAATGTTGACCGGTGGGTTGGCACCGTCGAAGATGGTGACGTCCCATCTATAATTATCCTTGGACGGATCGGCTTTCTGGTACTGGATCACGTGCATCGTGCACCAGCCGGGCGTGTACGAGGTCTGGATGCCGGCGTCAAAGATGGCGTTGGCATAGGCTTGTTGGCCGCCTGCTTTGGGATGGAAGACGCGCGCGAGTTCGGGGGAGATGCTGCCGCTGCCGCTGGTGGAGCTGTAGGCGTTTTGGGAGAGGCTTAGGGTGTCATTGTCGGCGTGGGTTTTGGCGATTTGGCATTGGAAGGCGTCGCCCCAGTCGTCGGCGTTGGGGTCGCAGGTGGAGGCGTCGACGCCGGTCCAGGGGCTGGAGACGCCGAGACCGCGGTCGTCGGTGTACCAGTGGAAGAACCAGATGTTTTCGTTGCGGAAGTCGGGTTCGGTGACTCTGGGATCAGCTGGATTAGTGTGTATTCTAGGATTGTAGAAAGATGAGAAACGTACGGCTCTTCACAAAATCTATGCGTATTGAAAAGATGGTCGACATCAACATAGGTCACTTTGGGGCTGCCTATGGCGTTGGTGACTTGCGAGATCTTTGCATTCAAGTTCCCTAGTAAAGTGTTCATGCTCTTACGCACAGGCTTGGTCCAATAGGCAGATGAGCCAATCCAAAGTGCAACATTGACGTTGTCGCATTGCGGCGTGTCTTGGTTGAAGAATGCAGCATAGCCCGTCACAAAGAGATGGAAATCTGGATTGGTGGCTTTCTTAAGGGCATCATTGATCGACTGTGTCAGACCAGTCGAGAAGTCATTGCTGTCAATGATGGCTTGGGAGTTGGCAATTTCCGTGGCACAGTCGCCCGACCTGAATGCGTAGAAGCGGTAGATGCAGGCGGTCAAGATGGCTCGAAATCCAACATTGTTCCCCCCTATGGTCAGGGTTGCTACGGTAGGGTTGCCGAGCTGGTCTACCTGGCTGTGCGGGCCCCCTGATTGGATGTTCTTGAATGTGGACCCCGAGCACATGACGGGATTGAATTTGTGGCCGGCCGAGGCTCCTAACCTGTTATCTGAATCCATCAACACCGGGTAGCTATGGTCGTATCGTCGGCACGGAAGCATTGGGGGGATGTTCTCGCCTGCGCCAACTCCAGAGGCATAGGAGTCGCCCATGGCCGTCCACTCATCGATGACAACCGCAGCATCAAGGCCTCGACGCTGGTGCATTGAAGCTAAGCCATCGCCTATAGGCGAAAGTGCTCGAGGGTCCTGCTCCGAGGGCAAGCCGGCCTCGATGTTCCACCTCTGGCTGGGTATGCATTGGATGGTTATCGCGTGAAGTAAGGTATAAAGCAAGGCAAGCCGCCAGTGCCTGGAGAGATTGTGGATCATAACGAGTATAGTCTATGAGACTGAGCCAACGAATCGACGTGTGTGCAAAGGAAAACTCGCGAAGTGGAAAGCGGCGAGAGTCTGTCTTTCAAGAATGACATGCTGTGGAAGCCAGACTCGGATATATATTGGGCTTACCTGGGCTTGGGGGCCGCGCAGTTGTGCACGAAAGCGATGTGATGCCGAGAGATGCCGTGTTGGAAAAGAAGCAACCGCCTGAGCTTTGCCAGGAATACGACATGGCGAAGCAATCTCAAATACTACCACACTGCTTTGACTGTAGAGTAATCATTAAAGGCCGACTTCTGTTTCATGCTCAACTTGGTTAGGAATCGTCGCCCAACCTGGCTCACAGTACTGTGTAGTAGAGAACGGAAGACCTTTCCGGACCTAGCGGTGGACTTAGTGCCATTTGTCTATAAAAAGAGCCTCTCCACTGGCTGCCACTCATCACGAGGAGATGTTGTCGTCCGAACATGCAGTGATACGGCACAGCTGGTTTTCTGAGGTAAGACCAACCAAAGCAATCTCCACAGGTATGAAACTCCAGGAGCATAGACTCCGTAGCCTCAGGCTGAAAAGCCATCATGTGGCACGTTTCAAGACTTATAAAGCTTGGTGCGGCGTAAGATGCTAAGATTGTTCCAGTAGGTATCTACTACTACTCCGTACGGAGTATGGCAACCATCATTGCTTCAATGTTGTCAAAGATGGACCTAGACTAGAATATAGGATGATGTCTTGTATTAGCGAGGCTCAACAATGCAGAGCACTGTTCCTGTTCTAGACCGAGAGAGGGTGACTATAACCAGTGTCGTGTTGGAGAGAAGACTTCGCCAGAAATGGGTGTAACAAATGGCGGATAAGATGGCCATGCTTTTCCAGAGGACATGCGTAATCGAATGAGGAGTCAAATCACAATGGCTGTTACATCATTTTACTAGCGCCATTGATACTGAATCTGACCAGGTCACGTAGTCACACCTGTGTACAGAATAGATGAGGAATCGCTCGGGACGAAAGCTGACAGGTCGAGAGCTGAGACTGGGAGCTAGTTTTAGAGCTAGTCCTAGATAGGTAGCACTACTACTATAGTATTTGAAGATGGGGATGTCAGCGCCTGGCCAGCTACAACCTCGAATCTTCAGCTTCGGAGCAAAACATCTTCGTACCCGTTTCCCCATTTCATCAGCTGCGAGAAAGTTGTCACTAAGAACGCCTCGGTACGATCTGATACACTCAGCTTACGAACCCCTCCTTATAACAACTTCTGGTCCCGCACCCTCACGAAAACTCATCACCTCGAGCACACCTCTCTACTCCGCAGGCACGTACGCGAACCACACACACACACTATAGACACCATCGAAAAACCTGCTACGCAAAAGCTTACCAACATCATCATCTCCAGTAGTTCCCATCCTCTCTAATCTTCAAAGATTTACAGCTTCCAAACAACAATGCTCGGAAGAATCCTCAACGGGCTCTCGGCGCTCTTCTGGCAATGTAGAGAGTGGCTCCTCAAAGTCTGGGACGTCATCATGCTGTTGATTCATGGCTGGGACTAGCCAGAAGAATAAGACTCGATACTGAAAGTCAAGGGCTACGATAAAGGTTCAACGATGTCATTCTACGAAGGTAGAGAAGATACCTCGAATTCTGAACCGTGGATATCGTCATCTCATTGAAGCCCATTTCTAGATTTATCGATTGATACTAGACGCGCAACGCAGGGAATGTGGAAACTCTCCGGAATCTCTCAAGAGCTCTCCTTCCTTCACGCCTATCGAGAAACCCCATCACTGCCGTCTTTCCACGTCACTGCCCGTCACTTTCGTATGATATACGACCGTCGTCAAACTCACCCTACCCGCCGCATTTCTGATAGATATAACCACAGTTATGATTGAATTTCAATTCCTTTCGGAACGACCTGGATAGGCTTTCTGCCTCCTCAGGGTTGAGGAGGGGATGGGAGATGACTCAAAGCGTTCCACTGGGCGATGTCGAGAGTGGGGGTACATTTAGCATATCCCATGCCAATGCGCACGTGGAACGATGGAATGGCAGGCATGATATGGGAATAGGGCAAGAATATGGGGATGTGCAGAATTTTGTACTAGGAAGACGGGAAAGCGAATGAATCAGATCACTGATACACGATTGCAACCCCTCTTGCCTCCCCTTCCATCACCTCAGCAAAAGTAAGAAACCATATCAACATCATTATCATGAACACGGCGATAGCAGCGACGGCCATGAAAACCGCAGCAAGGGGAACGACTGGCCGGTCTACCGCATGTCAAATTTGGGCCATTCAATTTGCAGGTCCAAGTGACTTATTGGCCGCCTCGAACGATAGCATTGCGTCAGCAAACTCCAAGAAAAACTCTGGTCGAACGGCTGCTGACCCGACAGTTTGGGCTCGGGAAAATTCGCCGTTTCGTTGAAGAATTCAAAGAAGTCCATGCCAAGCATGACCCGCACGACACGCAGCCATCTTGGATAGGGTCGCGCTGAGTCGAACCAGTCTTCCCTGTGGTGCGCACCCGTGCTCACCCACGTTGATCTACGTTTTGACAGGGCGATATGGCATTGTGGAACTCCCTCATGCGCCCCGTCGAATTTTGCGGCTGGTAACACGCAATAGAGACGGGTGCAGTAATATTGATGGATAGCCCGAGCGTGGCTCTTTCCTCAATACTACCGCCTGGGCAGAGCGTGAGCCGGGTGAGCCGTATGCTTCTCCTTGCTATCTTCTCTGATACCTGGGTTTTGAAAGTCTGCACTTCAAAACGGCTACCGGAAGGGACCAAGCGTATAGCTCATAGGATATACTTTCACTGCCAACTCCCTTGGGAAAGCAAGTCCAACATCATCCTTCACCTTGGAGTTCTTCAATGACACCCGTATCTACTTTCAAGAGAATGTGGGACAGATAATGGAGGCCGCAAAATCTGCAAAAAACAACACATGGAGCATCAGTAGGACTGGCATTGGCGGGAAGAATGCGTTTACAATCGCGGCCGCAATTTCCCGCTCAGATTCTTCCCCCGTGAGTCGACTCTTCAATGTCAGCCGATTTCGCTGATATCTCTTCATGTAATCTGTGTAATCTATCTCGATGTGAACAATATAAGTAATGACATTGGCTACAGTCCCTCAATTGGCAAGTGGAACATGGGGGCTCTCTCAGATGAAGGATAAATCGCAATGCCAGACTCGAGCTTAACAGCCATGTACAACCAGTGCAAAATGTGCGCCAATACCACGATCATCGCTTTTCAAGACACGAACGGATTTGTCCAGATCGGCAATCGCACGTCCGATGGCTGGGCTTCAACGCAAATAGGTCCAACCCTTGACCAGGAAGGGAACTGGACTCGCGTTATAGCTATTCTACCGCAATGGGTCGGCGGATCAGATCAACCTCTACTATCAGAAGTCGAACTTCAATATGAGCTTGACAAGCTGGAAACCAGCCTCATTAAATAATAGCTGTGTGTCCCTCGTCCCCATTTCCCATTCTCTGCTAATGCTCAAATCACAGTTGCCGGCTGGTCCCTTGACGTACGAATTTACGACACCATCCCGTCGGGCTCACCCATCGCTGCTGCTTCCTCCTATTCCAACCTCTCCACGGGCTTCGAAACTTGGATCGAAGTCTTGTATCTTTCCAACGAAGGTATTGAAGTCAATACTTGGTCAGGAGCAATGAACGATTGGCAGGTGCAATATGTGCATCCTTCGGTGATGGCAAATTCGACGAGCGTAAAAAAAGTCTTTGAGGATATTGCGGTCACCAGCATTGGAAACGCATTCGGCGTTGTGAAGCAGGATGGTCGAGCGGATACGATTGAACATTGGCAGGTCGGAGATGATATGGTGGATTGGAGCTTGATTGGGAATGTTGATCTAGGTGGTGCTTGGGGATGAGGGTTGGCGATTTGTCGGGGCTTACGCGAATTAAGATGTTTGGTCATCTACGGATTTGTCTTTCATCCTTCTATAATTTATAACAAGGTCAAAGAGCTAGATAGGCAAGCTTATCACTGATAATAGGGGCTACTAGCACCTCGGCGTACTCTTAGGGGCCAGTATAATAGTAGTAATGGCATTAATATACTATATAATTACTACACAGAATAGGTATAGCTTAGAGGATAATTTATCATTCTTACTATGAATTGATTACTTTACGACCGCTAGTAGTATCAATCCTCCTAATATCCTAGAGTCTAATGCACACGCTAGTCCCTTGTTCAGTCGTCCTCTACTCTCTACACATGAGCTTCCTCCTGTCTCTCAAACGCTGTAATCATACTTCGAACCGTTACGCTCCTCCTGTCCACAAACGCCGAATTATGACAGGTGTAACTTTAACGCCCCGCATAGAAACCCGCAACTCTAGGTTCTCCAGCAACGAGGAAAAACAACAGGATCCATCCCCCCTTCCTGTATGCTCTAGCCCCCAGTAGTGCCATCAATACCACCTTCTTTGTGATCTAAGGTCCAGATCAAATCATCACCTGGACTGCCTCCAACTCCGCCATCGTCCCTTGTCCCGTCGTCAAAGCGGGTCAGCACACCATCTGCATCGGTCCAGCCTGGGCGGTCGGTGGATTTGGTGTCGTACGACCAGCCCCATTTGGTTTGGAACCAGACGGCCGTGAACCACCAGGCGTATGTGTCGGCTGCGATTATCATGTCAGCATCATGTTCGTCCTGAGATCTGCTAGGAATGATAGATGGCGCTTTTTTCGATTGCGCCCTGGAAACTCGCCAAAGTTGGAGGCCAAAGCCCTGGAATCTGCTTTGGGTGGGGAAAGTAATGCTCACCATTAGTTTCTTGCATAACGTTCACTTTGCTGGGTGAAGCCTTCAAGAACAACCAGCCAAAGTCGGCGCACCTGCTGCCTCCATAGACCGGCCCGTCGACTCGTGCGTCGCTGAGGTCGTCAACGAAGTTTCGATAACCGAACCTTTTCACATGCATGAATTCATGGGCGATGATGTGTTCACGGGTTCTGAGAGTATATAGCTCGCTTGACTTCTTTTTCTTTTCTGTCACATCAGCCAAATTTGGGATGTCGTTTTTGGCGAAGAATTTGGGGCAGAAGGTTATCCAGATGTTGTCTCCCGTGCCTTCTTTACCCTCTCGTTGGGTCGTGTAAGCCGGGAGCTGCGGATTAGTTGGACAGCGAGTACTGCCACTGGGCAAGGCTTCCTTACAGCGGATCGAGGCGCGCTGGGCTTTCGTACCTGTGCGCAATATCGAGCGTTAGCTGCACCCCAAGGCGCTAAAGTGGGATGCAAGCCGAGGAATCAAAACCTAGAACAGCGACAAAACGTACCTGATCCACCATCGAAGGGGAATATAGAAGCGATTTTGGCGTTGTCGTTGATTGCTTGGAAGACACCTTTGTAATCATCGTTGTAACTCCAGTCTTCCTTTACTATCTTCTTGCCTTCTGGATTCGGTCGTATGTAGAAGGTATGCCACGCGCCATCGGTGTTGAAATCCTATACAACGATTCAGGGCATTAGCAGAGCTCCTTGCGCGCACTTTCGTCAATTCCAAGAGCAACTCTGAAGTCAAATCTGCTCGTTGAATGGTTTTGGAGGGAACAGACGTACCTTCCTATTGGGATCCGTGAGCAGCCTGGTAAATTCTTTCGTTTTACGCAACCCTGGCACCAGGATATCAAGCATGTCCTTAGTACACTCCTGCTTGCCGGACTCCAGGTCCTTTGAAAATGCATAATCCCAGTAGAGACCTGAGTAGTTCCCGGAGCGTTAGCGGCAACTCTGGTAAGTCTAGGGAACCCAATAAGCAGATTCGGCAAGTTTGAGGAGCTTCATAAGCAATTGCGGCAAATTTGAAAAGAGCAATCTACCGATACTGGCAATCCTCAAGAGGGGAGTTTACTCACCCTTGAATTCATTCGAAAGACCCTCTTTCGTATAATCTTCTAGTGGTGCAGCATCGCTGCGATCCGCTAGCAAGGGCGAGCAAAGGGTGAAGGGAATGCCAGTGAGCACTAGCAAAGACCTGAAATTCATACTAGCTTTGTCCGGGGGGGATGATCAGGAAAAGGATGAAAGGACGTCTTATATATTTAACAAAGTGAAGCAGTGTACGCTTGTTGCCTGCACTGTTACTAGAGAGGAGGTGCAAAGCTTGGATACTTATATGCAGGACCTCGCACCCCAGATGGATCAAGACACCATGAGCACAACAATGAAACATCATGGAGGATGGAACTCTGATGCCTGAAACAGCTGTACCACCAACATAGCCCAAGATGCATCGAGGATGTAGGCTGCGAAGCACTGAGCCGCAACCATCATGGTGCGTGTAGCGTGATGGATGACAGTAGAATGCTTCCATCTAGGTCAAAAAAATGCACTGCCTGTATTGATGGACACACATTTTCAGGCGAGTAAGCATGCCCTCATCGTGGTCACAAGGAGCACAGCCTATATTTCCATATCAGGAGATCAGTGAATGATACTTAGTGCCTGTTAAAAGATGCAATTATTAGGCTCAAGAGGTGATTTTCACATAGTAGGAGGAGGGATCATAGGGAGTGGTAGGTCAGGGCTGTGGCAATCCTATGGGATACAAGTGTTTTGTTTCTAGCAATCTTGGTATGTAAGATCGCTGTTGGCGATGGGCGCCAAAATCTTGCCGACCACCAACAATTCCTTCGACGATGAAGGTCTCTGGAGCGTCAGATTTCGAGCGCCAGTTCCCTAAGCTATTTCGGCAATGTAGAGAGTTATTGATATTGCCTTGGTCGGAGTGTCAGACTCTTCTTTGGTCGTTCGTGGCCAACATAATCGTTTAAGAAAAGGCTTCGAGGCAGCTCCACAGAGCGGCACACATAGAAACTGATTGGACTCGAGATTGCCATTGTTGATGTTTCATCGGCGCATGATCGAAAAGGAAGGAATATGGCGCAGGGCTGTTTCATCTCATCTGGAGCCTGGAGGAGGATTGAAAGTCACCAACTTGGGTGGCGCAGCTAAAGTTTTTCGCGAAGGGATTACAGCAGTTTGCAAAGGCGTTGTCCCAGACGCTAGTAGGCCGCACGTCACAGAACCTCCCCTACTAAAAATAGGTAGTAAGGCCTTAATAATATATAATTATATTTATAATCTATAAACCTCTTAATAGATTTTATAAATAATTTTATATATCTTATTTTTTAATATTTTAAACCTTTAAGCCTAATTTATTATCTTATTATTATTATAATACTATTACATCCTTATTATTATTATTCTTACTTAGTAGTTAGACCTTTATAATATACCTTAGTATATTATTTATATAATAACCTTATAATAATATAAAGACCTAATTTATATAATTTATTATAAGGTTAAACTTATTAATATATAATCTTTTATTATCCTTTATCTTATAATTATAAAGCTTCCTCTATTATTATCCTTATTATCTTTATAATAATTAATAAATATAATAATAAATAACTATTAAAGTTTATATAAATACTTTATTTTAAACTTAATTTATAATTTATAAGAGAGCTTTAAGCTTTAATTTTTAAAAAAATTATTTATAAGCGTATCTTTAATAATAAGCTTAAGGATATTATTATCAAACTTAAGGATAATAACTTAAAACTTAATAATATACTTAGAATATTATTAAATAAGAAAGTTATTTCTATTATAAAGATATTATTATTAAGATTATATATAAGGCCTTAGCTTATTTTATAAATATTAAATCCTTAATATAACTTTCAATATATATTACCTCTTAATATATTACAATTAAATATATCTTCTTCTTCTCTTCTTCCTTTTTTAAGTTAAGGAAGCTTTTAATTAAGCTTTAAATAAATAATAAATTTATAATAATATATTATAATTATTCTTTGATAAATATTACTTATATCCTTTATATCTTTTATATTTTTTGATTAACTTAATTAATTTTATTATTAATTAAAGGAGGAGGATAAAGAAGAGATAAGATTTATATAAGAATATTTTATTAACTTTTATTAATTTAAATAAGTTATTTATTATTATAATTTTAAAATTAAGATAAATAATCTTTTTATAAATATAAAAATGATAGGTAAATTAAATAAGTTATAAATTAAAGCTTAAAATAATCTTATTAAATTTATAATTAATAATATATTAAATAAAGATAAAAAATTTAATATTAATTAAGATTTAATTAAGATCTTAAATTATATTCTTATTATTAAGGCTTCTATTATTATAAAAAAGATAAGGATAATTACTCCCTTATAAGTCATTATTATAAATAATATAATACCTTCCTCCTAGGCTATTATTATAAATAATATTAAACTTATAAAATTTATTATTTACTTAAAATTAATACTTCAAAGGATATTTTAAATAATAGGATTAAGAAGTAATTATATTTATAAGATCTTAATATAAATTTACCTCTCTTTATATAAAAATTTAAATAAGAATAACTTATATAAATACTTTTATTTAATTATATAATTAAAGTTTATCTAGCCTTACTTAAAGTTATTATTATATATAATAAGCTAGTTAAGTTATATTAATAAGTTATTAATATCATAAATAAATCATAGTAAGATAATATAAAATAAGAGATTTAAAACTTTTTTAATAAAAGTTTTAATAGCCTTAAAATTAAAATTATATATTAATTTAATATTTAATTATAGATAAGTTTATTATTATAATTTTAAGATTATAACAATAACTTATTTATCTTAATAATTATATTATTACTCTTACTTTAAATAATCTTATAAAAGCTCTTATATAAGAGTATAAGATTAGGAATAAAAGTCTAAATAAAAAGCTATATAAAAAGATTTTAATTATATAAAGATATATAAATAAGAGATATTAAATTAATAACTCTTTTAATTATATATTTTTTATAATTAAATAAGTTAAAGTCTAGGCTAGTACTATCTTATAAAATAATATAAAAAGGATTATAAAATAAATCTTATTAATAATATTAATAAGTAATATAAAGATATATATAAAGAAATAATTAAAGTTAAATTAATAAGAGGAATAAAAAGAGTAATAAATTAAAATACTTTTTTTATTTAAAAGTTATCTTTAAATAACTCCCTTATATAATTAATATAATATTTTTAAAGGAATATTTTAATAAATTACTCTTATATTATATCTTCTTTATAATAGACTTTTTATTTTATTAATTTAACTTCCTCTTATACTCCCCCTTACTCTCCCCCTTATCTTATAAAATATATAGACTTTTAAGTTATAAAAGGAGCTTAAGGAGTAAGCTTAAAAGCTATTTAATCTTCAATTTTATTTTATAATTACCTTAATCAGAGTTTTTTAAATATTTGGATTATTTATAATACCTAGGCCTTATATTATATTAAGATTAAAGTAGACTTTTAAAATAACCTTATTAAAGATAATCTTATTAATTTTATTAAATAAATAAAGAAGAGGAGGCTTATAAATAAGATAGTAAATTATAATAATATATATAATAAACTTATAAATAAGGGTCTTATTATTAACTTAATATAAGAATAGAAGTTTAATAAGAACTTATAAATAATTCTTAATATTAAATATAATATTAATATATATTTAACTTAAAGTATAAGTTAATAAGGTTATAAGAGAGATATTAATATATTATATAATAAATATATTTTAAGGCTTCTTAAATAGCTCTTACCTTATTACTTTAGACCTTTAATTTAATTTTTTAATACTTAACTTAATAGGAGCTTTATATTAATTAAATTAATATATAAGAATAACTTAATCTTAGCTTTTATTAAGTAAAGGGATAGTATAAGGAGTAAAAGCTTTAATAATAATAATAATAATACTTATAAAAACTAATAGATATTATTCCTTAAGTCTAATAAATTATATTATTTAAATATTTAATTAATATAATAATAATAAACTTTTATATAATATTTATAAAGAATATAATATTAAATTAACTTATAATCTCTATTTTTATATATTATCTCTTATATATAATACTTAACTTTTAAAAGAGATTATCAAGATTTAATTACCTTAATTAGGCTCTAATTATAAGCTTTAAAAAATTATTAAATTATCTATCCTTTTTATATAAAATAGTAATACTTTAATACTTCTTAAGTTATTCTTTTAAGATAATAAATAATATCTTAATTAAGTTTAGATCTAATAAGTATAAGGATAAATTAATTAATTTAATATTAACTTTATTTATTATATTAATTAACTCTTAGTTTTAATATATATTTATATTATTAATTATAATTATTAATTATAAGTTATTATTAATAACCTAGCTATAATAAGGGAGGACTTAAATATATATAATATTATTAAATATATTAGCCTTAATAAAGCCTTAATATATAAGGTATAAAAGATAGCTATTAATTATAAATATAAATAAGATACTTTACCTCTTTAATTATTTTAGATTTTAGATTTAATATAATATTTTATTAAGAGGTACCTATTTATATTATTTATTATCTAAGATCTTATTATTAGTATATAAATAAAGAGGTAGTTAATAAAGCCTCTTATTAATATACTTATATATAATACTCTTATTAAGGAAAATAAGTTAATTAGCTTATTAGCTAGTTAAATATATAAATTATAAATTTTTAAGGTTTTAATTATACTATTAAGCTATCTTCCTTATATTCTTCCTAGATTAGCGTAATTATTATAAATATTATTAAATTATTAACTTATTAATAATAACCTTAAACTTATTATATAAGAATTAGGCTATTTTATTTAAATAAGCTATTAAGCGCTAGTTTAAGTAGATAAGAAGCTCCTCTTATAATAAGTTATTAATAAGATAGTTATATCCTAGCTAAGATATTATAGATAATATATAAATTATATCTTACTCCTCCTAGCTCTACCTTATATATTTAAATATCTTTATATTAATCTTATATATAATAATAATTTAATTATTATTATATCTAAGCTTAAACTTATATTTAATATACTTCCTAACTATTAATATAATAGGTAGAGGTATAATAATAGTATAATAATATAGTAATAGTAATAAGATAATAGGCTAGATCTAAAATACTATAAATAAGATATATAGAATTATTTATAAGATTTATTAAGAGGTTTATAAACTATAAATAAAATTATATATTATTAAGGCCTTATTACCTATTTTTAGTAAGGGAGGTTCTATGACGTATAGCTTACTAGTGTCTAGGACAACGCCTTTATAAACTATTATAGAAGGATTTACTCCTAAATAGTCTAGCCTTATAACCTAGAGCTTATACTTCTAAGCTCTAGGTCTTAAGCTCTAGGGTATTAACTATTAATTATATAAGTATAATAGAATTAATAGTAATAGTATTAAAGAAGGATTTATAAGGTTAAAGATAAGGTCTTATAATAAGGCTAATAATTTTTAAGCTATATCTCTTTATTATAATAGAATATCTAGTAGTTTTAATTCTAAAGATCTCTTATCTTTATCTATACTTATTAATGATTATAAATAGTAGAATTATATCCTTTAGTTAGACCTAAATTTTAGTATTTTTAGTAGAATATTAAGACTTTTAGTAGTAGTGTTTATATTATATATATATATATTTTTAATTAGTTAATACTAAAATATATATATTAACTATTAGTATCTAATATTATAAAATATATATTATACTAACTTTTAATATAAAAGATATATCTATAAATATAAGTTTATAACTAAAATCTATATAATATAACTATACTAAGATATTACTAATATACTTAAGTATATTACTATCTTATATCTACAAAATATTTTTAGACTAAAAAATTCTAATAGGCTATAGTTACTCTAGTAGCTATAACTAAAATTCAGGATTATATAGGATAATTCAGATAACAAATCTAAAAATTAATAAAATTACTAAATATAGCCTTTATTTTTAATTTTTTTTAAAGTATAGTATTTAATATTAAAAGTAGATAGCTTAGAATCTCTTTATAGAAGTTATTTCTATTCCTTATTAAAATATTATTCTATAAATAGAATTTTTTTACTAAATTTATTAGATTATTAAGGATCTATTATCTTGTAATATAGTTATATATTAGTTAACTATCTAATATAGATAGAATCTATAATATTAATATATTTACAGGATTTATAAGATCTAATAGATAAGGTTTAGTATACCTAAGAACGAATATTAAAATATAATATTCCTAGTTAATCTATACCTATAATAATTACTATCTTTTTTAAAAAAGATAGTATCCTTACTATTAATAGCGCTAGTAAGGTACTCTAGTTATATAGGTAGCCTATTAGAAGTCTTATATATATATCTATCTATTACTATATATATAATAATAAAGGAAAGAAAGGATTACGGAAAATTAACCTTCTAAGGAATAGTATTAATAGTTAAGTTACTTTAATAGTAATAATAGGGTTAAAATAGTAGCGATTAGATTATAAAGTAGATCTAGTAGTAGGAAAGAGATATATCTTTAAGCCCTTAAAGAAATAAAGATAATTAAATAGTAATTAGTTAAGAAATAAGTATATAAGTAATATCTATATCTCGTTTAATTAGATTTTAGATAAAGATGTTAGATGATTCAGCGGATTTCTTAGAAAACCTACTAGAGTTAGTTACTAATATCTTTACTTTTATTATATTTCTTACTAGCCTAGGCCCCTTTAGTAGTATATAAGTCCTTAATTAATATAGTAGGAAGGGCCTTAAGATGAATAGCGCGAGCTAATTAGATAGATTATAACGGGGTATATCTTATAAATAGATTATCTATTATTATATACTTCTTCACCTATTTTAATAGATATATAGGAGGTAAGGGTAATATAGCTTAGTAGAGTAGTAATAGTATTATAAGAAGAGATCTTATTATCTTTACTATCTCTTTCCTATTATTCTTCTAATTATCTTACTCCTTCTACTTATATTTATTATTATCTATATTATCTATATCCTTCTAGCGTACTTCCTAGAGTACTTAGATATATATTTTCTAAGGATAGATTATAAAGAGTAGTAGTAGTATAAGAGGCTAACTCTTTAGTATAAGGAGTATAGTAAGCTAAATAGTATCTAGTCTTTCTAGAGCGTAGTATAAGGTAGTATAACTAAATAGCGTATTAGCCTTAGTATCTAGATTTTAGTATTATATTTACTAAGGTAATATTAAGGAAGGATAATATCTTATTTAGGATAGTCTAGAATAATAAGAAGGTAATAGATTATAGTACTTTATAGGTAGATAGAGCTTTTACGGTTACTAAGTTAAATAGTAGTATTAATTAGAGGTATAGGTACGTAGTTAATATACTAAATGGTTATTTATAATAAAGGTACTAGTAGAGCGTCTTAAGGGAGGTCTTTAGTATTATTATTTAAAGGTAGTATAAAATAATAAGATAGCGGATTAGGATAAAGGTATATATATATAGATAAGGCTTTTAGTATTACTCTTTTAATTAGGCGTACTAGCTTAGTATATAAGTACGTAAGGGAGATACTAAATAGTTTAGCGTAAGGGAGGTTTAAATAAAGGTTCTTAATATTATTATTTACTTTATATAACACTTAGCTACTAGTAATAGACGGCGCTTAATAACTAGTTAGGAGTAGCGTACTATACAGCTATAGGATTAGCGCTTAGTAGCTAGGACTAGTTAAAATATCTAGTATTATTACTATTATTAAGGACCTATTATCTTATAGTATAATTATATATTAGTTAACTATCTAATATAGATAGAATTTATAATATTAATATATTTACAGGATTTAGTATATCTAAGGACGAATATTAAAATATAATATACCTAGTAAATCTATACCTATAATAATTATATATAAATACTTATTAGCTTACTTACCTCCTCTTCCCTCCCCCCTCTTATAGATATTATATATTTTGAATTTTAAAATTTAGCTAACTTTTTCTTAGTTATTATAGGACTTAAGTTAGATAAGCTTAGATAAGCTTATTCTTTAAAATAATTTAAAGTATTTCTAATATTAAGTACCTAAATCTTATTAAGCTAGATAAGCTCGCTTTAAGCGCTCTAGTAAGAACTTATTTATAAATAATATTTATAGATATACTAACTAATTAATATCTACTATATATAATATAACTATAAGTAGTATAAATAATATATAAAAGCTTATAAAGTAATATATACTGAAAATTATATAAATTAACCTATTAATAATAAAGATATAACTAATCTTATAACTTTACCTACTAAATCCTTATATCTTAGTACTACTTTACTTATTAAGTATATCTTTATAACATACTAACTAATTAATATCTACTTATTATAATATATATTTATATAGTATAAATGATATATATAAGCTTATAAAGTAATATAGTTCTAAAATTATATAAATTAGCTTATTAGTATAAAAGATATAACTAAGATTATTAGTTTATAAACCTAAATCTATATATACTAAGATATTACTAAGATATCTAAGTATACCTTAATATACTAACTAATTAATATCTACTTATTATAGTATATATTTAAATAGTATATATAAGCCTATAAAGTAAATCATCCTAAAAATTATATAAATTAGCCTATTAATAATAAAGATATAACTAATCCTATTAGTTAGTATACTAAAATCTATATCTAACTACGCTAAGACTTATAATTACTAGGTAGTAAAGGTAAATTACTTAAATATATATAAAAATCTAGACTTTTATAGGTATTTCCTAATATATAATAGTTATATTAAAGTTGAAAGAATTTACTTAGAAGAAGTATAGTTTATAAGATTATAAGACTATTATAATAAAATTTAAATATTATTAAGTAAAGCTATTATCTTTAATAGTTTTAATAATCTATTAACTTACTTTAAGATTAGCTCCTTAGGACTTAGCTATATTTAAATAGTTTTATAGTAGGATACAGGTTCTAGGGCGAAGCACTACTAGTAGCCCCACAGGGCTGCGCCTCTTCCAAGTATGCGCCCCTTCTACATGATACGAAATGTTCGAATCCTACGCCACGTCTCATGATTTCGATTGAGACAACTAGCAAGTCCTCTCGTTCCCACCTTGATCTTCTACAAACCACCCTCAACATTACTTTAGAACATCCACGATGTCTCAAGCCATCGGTATATGTTTTGGGCCAGAGCATATCACCGTCGCCAAAGCCGGGGGCGGCGACTCCTTCGACCAGTTCGACAGCCATTCAGCAAGCCCTGCTTATCAAGAATTCTTCCAGCTGGTCCTTCAGAAAAGAGTACAGAGTGATCTGAATAGCCGACCTCGAGAAGAGGTGCCAGATACATATCTATTTCCCCCACATTCGCAGAGCGAGGAGTTGGAGACAATGCTCCGCCAAGAGCTTGAAGCAGTGATTGAGCGAATTCCGGATACTGCCACAATCGTGCCAACTATCACTATACCATATCACTGGAATTTGACCCTCCAAAGAGCAACATACAGAGCAGCGGAAGGTGCAACGATCCCTCTGGCCGGCGACCATATGCTGTATAAGATGTCACGCGCAGTCGAGAAGGCATATGATCTCGACAAGCACATTGCACTCGATGACTATTTCTTCATCATCGTGGACTACAATTCAAAATACATCCACCTCTTCATTTGCGAAACCGCCAAGGGCGGGGGCTATGGCATTGTTGAAGGTCAAGTGCAATTGTCCCACCTAGGTGAGAATTCGGCTTCGAATGACGGATATCGTGACGACGTCGTTTTAGCTATCGAGAGATTCGTAGCTCTTACGACTGTGGAGGGCGAGTCTTGGATGGATGTGAAGCCGCCGTATCACCTCATTAAGGCGGTGATTCTCAGTGGTAACGCGTCGGCTAGAGGAATGGAATGGATTGGAGAGGTGCTTCGGCAGGTGTTTGGGCGGGATTTGGTTCGTGATGGGTATTCGCCTTTCTATGCTGGAGCTATAGGTGCCGCACGCGCTGCGAAGAAACAAGAGGAGGATCCGAAATCGCCTGACGACTTAATATGTGCGCCTATTCACAAGCCGAAGCCGGTATCAATGCATGAGCGATAGGGTATCATTGTTAGACGTGGTGAGCGACGGGGAACCTAGACAGTTTTCTGTTCATCACCGGCCCTGGCATACGTCAGTCGGTCATAGGTCGACTAGGGGATTACTACCGATTCGGGGGCCTCATCTTAACGATTATATGAGCTTATCCGCTACCCTGCTCTTTGTATCTGGCTCAAATCACATCATTGTTTGGGTAGCCGGGTTGACAGTACGATGCCCAAAACGGTGTGTTATCTCAATTTCAATCACGTTTTATATCACGATTCTATCGCCTATCCTGATCGTTTCATGCACTCTACGTGGGACTTTGGGTTGGCGGCAAAATGCGGTTTGCATCGGGGCTAGCGGTCTATTTATTTATGTCCATCTTCATGCACGCTGGCACTTGGATGTATGGCGATAGGTACATTGATAAGAAAGGAGTGTGGGGTGCATATGCACTGCTCGACAACTCGTATGTACGTCGAGTATCAAAGCGTAGGCTAGGGTAGACATGCATGAAGATGGGCGCATGGCAGGCGCATGGATCGACGGATCCAGCTTCCCCGGATGGGATGCCACGGTGGCCGTGCGTGCATGATGCATATGAGAATGGACTAACGCGGCCCTTGTACATATCGCGTCGCATATTAGCGAGGGATCGTCGATGAGGCGTTAAGCTTGCTTTGCTTGCCGTCAGACTTTGTCCATATATATCTGTTGGGACGTGGGAGTGGGGTGGCGGTTGAAGCGCGTATGGGATGGATCGAGGATCGGATTCGGGGGATTTGTGGGTATCTCTATCTGTGTGGCGGCTTCGTGGCGGGCGGTGAACTGGTGGGTTCTGTTGCTGGGAGGGCGGTCGATGCGATTGTTGGGGATTCGCTTGTGTCTTGTGAGTATGGATCCGATTGTGATTATCCTTCGATTGAGAATTCACGGTCAGCGCAAACCGGTTGGTTTGCTGCTCTGCCATCCGCTTGGTTGTATGTGCGGTTCTTGGCTTTGTGGATATGGAAGACGGTGGCGGATGCAAGTTTAACGGCTCTTCCGTCTATCTTCTCTTGTTGGACTCTCTCTCATGCTAAGGCTTTGGGCTATCCTTGACCAGCTGTTCGTCTGTCTGCAAGGATTCGCTCCTCTCCAAGCCCTCGTCCTTGAAGTTTAGGCCGTGGCTGCGTGACTAGTCCCGCTGACATGCTATCAGCAATCATTCTTTTGGCTAGGGTAAGAAGAGTTGAGAACTCAAGGAAAAGGTTTCGCGAATGGTTGGAAATAATGATGATTTGATTTGTGGGGTCCTGCACTCCTCGAAGTATGGGCCAATCTAAGATATGCCAAAGGATCGAGGCGGATGGATTAGAGCTGATACTTTGTGTCCCTTATCCGGTGTGCCCTTCCTTGGTCTTTGATGGTTCCAGGTAGGCTTTTGTAAAGCACACCGAGAGGGTCTCCACCAACGAAAGGCTCTAGGTGGGTCTGCAGAACGCCAGCTGGCGAATGGGAGAGCAAAGATCAGCCTAGCATGTCTTGCTTTCCCGATTAATGTCAGGACTGGAATTCGCCTACTCCAATTATCATTGCATTGGCATGCTCGATGGTCCATCAATGGTCGAGAGAAGGGAACTCTTCGGCGTAGTATTTGCAAAAGCCGTACACTAGAATTTCACTCCAAGCCCTGTAGATTTGCAGTCAATGTCGAGCTCGTCCCTAGCGTTGATGATGTCTCGAGATTTGATATGATTAATTCGTTATATCGTTACATAACCGAGAAGGGCAACCATGATTTGTGGCATAGTACGATTTCAATGACAGATTTTCACCGGCGGACCTCTTCGACGAACGTTTTCTTTCCTGAAGATTGGTCGCCAACCATGATCGACAATCAAACACGTTCAGTGATAGTTGTATTCAAGCCAAATGTCCAAGGCATCGTTGACACGATATTCGTGGTATATTTGCCTTTCCTACAAGTGGCTGGGGCCGGAAGCCATGTACACTTCACCTGTAACATAAACAAAACAATTGACGGTATGGCAAAAAATGTCACTGACCAAAGATCTACGACTCTCTGCCAGAGCATCTTGGAATGTACGCACGGGCAACCACAGCCTCTTAAGACCTCAAAAGGGATACTGTATGGCGGCTGCCGCTGTTACTGGGAGCGATTGCGGCCAGCGATCTGTCGGACTCTCCAAAACGCTTGACCGTGCAGAATGGTTCGCGTCTCAACTTGATACCCCATAGAACTGTTCAAAAGCCCGTCGAACTCTCAACCTAGTCCCTTCCCTGATGGTTGTCCGCAGGCTTACCACGATCATAGCAGACTTTCCACGGCAGAATATAATGAAGAGTAGATCGAACTTCATGCTGCCAAGACGCTAATGACCTACGGCAATTTATCCGTACAATACACAGTAGAACGAAATAGAACAATAGCCCCAATCCTCATGCTTCCATAAGCATTGGTCAAGGACTGCTGGATGGCAACATCGCGCAAGAGGCCAATTCTCCTCATCCCAGTCCCATCGCCATGACCCACAAAGCAGTCGCTCTCAAGGACGAAGGCAATAAGTGAGGCTCTCTCCCCCCGCTTCCCATCCTCGTGCTCACATTATACAGATTCTTCCAGAGTGGCGATTGGAAAGAAGCAGAATCCCTCTACTCCCAAGCGTACGCCCTTCTCCCCATTCTCTCACCTTCAGGTCTAATCAAATCGCCCTCAGCATCCAGAAAGATCCCACGAACCCCAAAATCTTCACCAACCGCGCCATCACCCGCATCAAGCTGCAATCATGGGACGCATGCATAGACGATTGCATCAAAGCCGTCGAGCTCGAGCACAACAACATGAAAGCGTACTACTACCTTGCACAAGCCCAACTCGCCCTCAACCACCCCAACGAAGCGCTCAGCTCGGCGCTGACGGCCTACGAGAAATGTTTGGAGACGTGGAGCAGTAGCACGCAGGCAGTGTCAGGGCTGGTACTACAGGCGAAGAAACTAAAGTGGGATGCGAAAGAGAGGGAGAAGGTCAGGCAGCGGAGTGCTCTGCTCAGGGAATTAGAAGACGGGTTGATCACTAGGAAAAGGGCCGAGCTGCGGGATCTGAAGCTTCAGCACCTGGAGGCGAGCGATGAAGCGGAGGAAAAGGCCGACATTGAGCTTGCGACGAGGAGGAAGATTGAGGAATTGAGGAATGTCTTTGCTGTCGCAGACCCAAAGTATATGCAGCGGAGGGTACGATACCAAATTCAGCTACATTGAGACAGTACGAAGGGCTAATGAGCGATCTACAGGAGGTCCCAGACTACCTGATCGACGCAATATCCTTCACAGTAATGCACGACCCCGTAATGACGAGAACGGGCAATTCATACGACAGATCTACGGTGATGGAGCACCTGAAACGATCTCATACCGATCCCCTAACGAGAGAGCCTCTACGACTTGAAGACTTACGGCCGAATTTAGCGTTGAAACAAGCATGCGAGGAGTTTTTGGCTACGAATGGATGGGCAGTGGACTACTGACCCGATATGCCAGCTGTAATAATATTGTCCAGAGGACGGCCATTTTTGGCTATGAGCGTTTGATACCCAGTGAACTACTATAGCCATGTCCCCACGAAACTAGACTTATTTTTCCGGGAACAATACACGACCAGATCCTCCACATGACGGCTACAGCACCAAGCTGTTTCAATATCTCGCCACCAGTTGCAGATAGCGCGACAGAAAAACCTCCCCCCATCGGATCAAAAGGCCGACTATGAAACCCGACCAACGGTAAATCTGAACGTGTACGCACCTCTCATACCCACAGCACAATTACTCGACTTCCACCATCCCTCGCTATGTCGTACTCGACCCACACCCACTCCACGATTGGTACAGAAAAGGACCTATGTGCCGAAGAACAGCTACCTTACTCAATTAACGGGAATCACCTACCTCATACCCAAAGTACCCAATCCTAAACTCACCCTTCCATATCAAACACTGCACTCCCAGCCCTCTTCACCCTTCCCTTCATGATACCCCTCCCCT
>JAABUL010002187.1_pt1 | contig 33356 bp, 7 predicted proteins | sample 5559151 | NCBI WGS metagenome assembly JAABUL01 (sample SAMN10711876, study PRJNA513368) | rock metagenome | isolation source: Antarctica rocks | place: Antarctica: Victoria Land, Pudding Butte sud | reverse complement strand
CCCGATCCAACTCTTCCTCGACGGTCATGGAAACCAATTGGCCAAAAAGATACTTTATCGTGTCCCCTTTCTTGATCTGACAACGAGCAAAGACAGCCGCTTCATGCGTGACGATTGTATACCGATTGGTGGTGGAGACCTCGAATGGGCAATCTGTTTTCCATATGTTGATGTACTTGCGCATGTGTCGTCTGAAATCTTCCTTCTCGCGGTCGGATTTGAGACTGTCGTTATACTTGCGAAGTCCAGGTAACTTGAGCAGGGAAGCCTCTGCTTTCTGAGCATCTTTCGCTACCACCAATTCGTGCAAAAGTATATGAGTAATGTCGTCCTCATTGATACCGCGTGTGAGATTGTACTTCGATCTATTCTTTCGTATCGTCGTCCAATAGTATACCTGTAATACCCATTCAGCAAGGCTTAGATGAGTATGCATGTCGACTGTCGACTACACATACGTGATCGACCAGCGCGTCCGTCAAGATATCATCGTACCCAGCCAGCTGGGACAGTGTCAAGCGCTCCCTCTTCGGCGGAGTAATCTCCGTCTTTTTGGTTCTCATCGCACCGATGTGTTGCGTGGTATAGGTAATCAGAAAGCTAAAGCTTGTATGCGCAAACACTTGTAGATGAAGATAGGGAAGGTGAAAGGAGATGTGTCTGATATTCAGTTCAAAGCAAGGGCTGAGGAGGCTGTGGTGGCATGCAAGGCAGTCGGTGAATAACGACAATAGGAAAAATAGCTCAGGGGCTCCAACAGCAGCAAACAATAGAACCGAGAGTACCGAACGGGCAAGAGAATACCGTCGCTCCAAACAGCGAGCTCAGGCCATGTGACATGTGAATCCAACAGCGCAGTGAATAAAAGCATTGTCAGCGCCGTTGGACACCAGCCCGTGTTCCCAGCCAAAGCGTCATCTATCCAGGGGCGAAGTGAGACCGAACGGGACTGCTGCACGCTAGTTGCCGATCTGCCGAGATCTGTCTTGGCGCTTTTCTGTGCTCTATCAAGGCTGTTCTCAAAGTTCGTCAAATCTGTTGCCTCAGTACTCAGACCTGGCTGCAGAAAAAACCTTGAACCCTAAAGTGAGCTCTAAATACTCGCTTAAGTTAGAGCGACGCTAGGGTTGAAGCTAGACAATAGCTTATACGCGATAATTTGAACTAGATTTTAGTACGTCTAGATATGTTCAAATTCGATATAGAGAATATTTTAGCAAGTTTTCAATTTTTTTTTGCAGCAAATCTAAGAGCAACATAATTTAATTTGAAAAAAAATCGACTTTCTTATTAATAAATATATCAAGATTGCTTTCTTACAATTTGAGAATATTGTTAATCAATTTTATTGCGCAATACAATATTAATTATAGTTATTGTAAATATTATTGTTTTTTGATTTGCTAGTTTTGCTTATACTCGATCTAATAATGCTAGAATTAAATATATATTATATTTGATATATTCTTATTGTTGTTTTTAAATCGTAATAATCAAAAAGATCGAAAAATTTAATATTTATTATGCAATTTCTAAGCTCGACTAGATTCTACACTTTATATTCGAATTTTTTTACAATTCTACAATTTAAACAATCGATCAATTGATAATTTTATAAATATTTAAATTTACTCAATTATTATTGTTGTTACATACTAGATATTTTATAAATTAACGTAAAAACAATAAACGCATCTAGAAGTAACAAAAGTATCAAAAAAATACAAATAAATTAAAAATATATTAAAACAATTGTGCAAAATTGTTTTAACTTCAAAACAAAATAAAAACAAATCAATAGATTGACGCAAACAATAGTCGACAACTTAATTGTTATAACAAAGACTAATTTTAAAAAAAGCTTGCTATTTTAGACAACGTTATTTATATTCGATATCTCGAAAACTATATTAATTATTATATTGTTGTTAATTCTAGAAAATAATTAATATAAAAAGTTAAATAGTATTTTAAAATATAAATAGTTAATATTAAACAATAACAATAACAACTTAAAAACGCAAAACAAAATAAAGTTGAATATTTTTATATACAATTAGCTATATTATTAATATTAGAACAAAAAAAAATAGCTAAGCTAATCTTGTTTTAATATTTATTAGCTTAAAAATTGCTATTAGTTAATACTTTAACAACAAGATATTAAAATACAAATCTTTTTCTTTCAAACTATATATACTAGCTATTAACAAGTTTTATTTAATCGAAAAATAACAAAAATTTAAAATTAAATATACAAATCTTAATATATTTCGAATATAACTATCGATTAAAATTTTAATATTAAAAATATTTGCTATCTTAAACAACAAAATCAAAAAAATAATTTAAAATTAATATAAATTTGACAAACAAATTATAATACTACAAATATTATTAAATTGCTCTAAGATATTCTTGCAATTTATCGAGATAAAAAAAACAATCAAAAATATATTAAATTTTTAATTTTTTCTATTAAATATCTTAAAAAGCGTATTTAATATATTAAAAACAATAATATATATAGATAGTATCAATTTAATACTTTAAGCTTGCAAGTTCTTTCGACAATAAATAAGAAATCTTAAATATCTAAAAAAAGTTGTTTAATAGATATTTCTTTTAGTAGCGTCAATAATTAAGAATAACAAAAAACGTATTTAACGCATTTTTAAAAAAAGATTGTATCTATATCTATTTTTTAGAATTCTAATTTATATTAAAATCTATAAAATAAAAATAAACAATTCAAATATTAAATAAGTTATTCAATAACTTGTATTCAAAAATATTAGTTAAATATATTAGTATCTTAAATGCGCAAATCGATATATTAAGAAACAAGTATATTTTATAATATTGTATTCAAAGTAATATATAGAATCTCGAATCTTTAAAGTGTTAATTAATTTCGAAAATATTAATATTAATTTTGTCGCAATTATCGAAAAAGTAGATAATGCTAGCAATAAAGCATCTAAAAAAAACAATATTAATAATTAAATAGTAAGTCTTAATAGAAATATTTTGTAATTAAAGCAAGATATCGATAAAAACAATATAATTGTGTTAATAAATAAATTAGATACTATATATTGTTGCAATCTCGAGAAAAATATATAAAAGCTAATTAATGTTTTAAACAATTACTATCGAAGAATTGAATTGTTGCACTTTAACAACAAAATAATTAATAATATAAGTTTCGCAAAATAAGACAAAACTTAGTCTAAATTATATTGCTCAAATTGCAATTTAAACAAGCAAATATTTATTATTTTTTATAACAAAATTAATATCTAAAATACTTGAATATCAAAGAAGAAAATCTAATTTAAAAAACAATTAAAAAACTAAAAAATACAAAAAGTTTGTATAGTATTTTTTAATTTTTATTTTAGATTCTATTTAAACTTAATTATATCTAACAAGATATTAAAAAATCTAGTAATTTGAAACAAATATATAACTAATAAAGCAACTCTTAAGAAAATTACAAAAAACGTATAAAATAACGCAAAACAATATAGTGTCAAAATATTTGCAATCTTAAAACAAGATTAACAATTAAATATTAAATCGAATAAAATAATTGCAATAAGATTGCGTAACAAATACAAAATAAACAAAGAATTAATAAACAAAGCAATTATAATTTTTAAACAACAACAAATTTTCTATCTAATTAAAATTGATTATAAATCTTCAACAAAAAGTAACAAAAAACAAAAGAAAAAAAATAAGCAAAAATCGAATACAAAATTGTCGAATACAAATTCTATCGATTAAGAAGTAAAAAGAAATATTATATCAAAAACTAGAGATTAACAAATATCAAAAAACAAATAAGATAAAAATTTCTCAAAAATACTCTTAAGAATATCTAGAATCAAAAGACAAGAATTGCTAGACTAAATTTTAAAAAATATTAATAGAAATCTATTGTTATCTAAAAAAAAGCAAAAAATTAAAAAACAAAAAAAGAGATTAAATTATCTAGACAACTATAAACTTAGTTCGATTGTTAAATATATATAATGCAATTTTAACAATTTGACAAGTTTTAATAGAAATAGACGCGACAATCGCAATAAGCAAAATTGTGCAAATATAAATCTAGAAAATTGCAAAAGAGACTAGAGTATATATTCTATATTGTTAAGTATCTACAATAGCAATATATTAGAAATTAAGAGAAATCGAGAGCTTTTGTTTAGATTTAAAGTTTTTTCGAATTTAGATTTGTTATTGTTATTTATATATTCAATTTTTAGAATTTTATTATTGTTTATATTTTCTATTGTAACAAAGAGTTTTATATAATATCGACAATTATATTTAATATTGTTTTTGCTTAATTTAACAATATTTATTATATATAGATTTACAATAAAATTTTTAAAGTATCGATTAATAGACTTTTTAATTAATAACGTTTCTACTAGATACAATATTATACTTTATATATTTTTCGATTTTTTTTTTAAATATTTGTTTAATTTAACAATTTTAAACAATTTCTTTACAAATAAATTAAGCTTTAACAAATATAAACTTGTAAGTATTTAATTTTTAAATAATTTATTGCTATTTTAAAAAAATATTAAATTTTTTTTTTAAAATATTTTTAGATTTAAGTTTAGTAACTTTAGCAATTAATTTATTTTAAAATTGAAGTTTTTTTAATTTTAAAAATTTACTAAATTGTTAGTTAATATTGTATCTTGCAATTTCTTTAATATTGCTAGTATATTAATTATATAAAGTATATACAATAATAATTAAATATAGTTTAATATATTTGTTGTTTTTGTTTGAAAAACAATTGCAATCTTTCTAAAAATATATTTTAAAAATTCGATATCTATATATTTAATAATATATCGAAATATTATATATAGCTTTATATAATTGCCAAAGTTTTAATAGTTTCGAAACTCTTAATCGAGAATTAATAAAATTGCAATAATCGATTGCGCAAATAATAGTTTGTAAAATTAATTCTTTATATATCGAAGTAATTTTATCTAGATGTTACAACTCTAGCTTGTTATAGCTGATATATATTCTACAGAGTAGTCTATAGTATATAGCACGATTATTTGTATACTCGACGACTTAATAGACAAGTATTGCTCGACATACTAGTAAACAAATATTGTTCGATATACTAGTAGACAAGCTCGATATATTCGACAACAAACAAAACAAGTAGAACTCGATATACTTAATAGCAAGCATAACAAGCAAAAAGAATCTTTTTAGTATATAGATTTTTTAGATACAACTTTCTTATAGATTGTATTTAATTTATTTTAAATCTTAATTTATTGTTACAACTACTTAAGTTGCAAATCTTTGTTATCAAGTAATTGTTTGTATTGTTTGAAAATATCTATAAATTTCTTTAAAAGTATTAATCTATTCTAATACTTTAGTTGTCTAAATAGCAACGTAATACTTTAAATACTCTAAAAATATCTATATTAGATTAACGCGTCTCTATTTCGAGCACTAGCTTATTAGTATTATATCGACTCTCTAATAATAAAGATAATAAGATCAAAATCAATAAATCTGATATCTATTATAAAGATTGTATCGATCTAAAAGACTAACTTATATAAATAGATATCTATTTTATTTTCTATTCTATTTTAGCGAACAAGAAGACAATTTTTGTATTAATATTTCTTAGAGAAAGAATTTAGTATTAATTTAAATCAAACTTACGCAAATATTTAAAGAATTATAACAAAAATTTCTATACAATATTTACAAACTTCGACAACTTCAAAAGAAAGCTTCGAAAAATCTTTAAAATATTTAACAAAAAACAAATTGCAAAAAAAATAATTTAATATCTAACTTAACAAATCTTTGCAACAGACTACGCAACTAGATTTTAGAAATATATTAATCTAATTAAATAAAACAATACTATATTTATAACAATATTTCGACAAAATCTTAAAAACAATCTAAAAAACAAAATTATATATAATAGAAGAATTCTTAGCAATATATTCGATTTTATTAAAATAGCTATCGATTTCAACAACAAACTATATAAAAAAGCTATAAAAAAATACAATCAATTTTAAAAAAGAGTAGAAATTTTCTTTAAATTAACAATCGAATATTAGCAAAAAGAATCTTGTTTTAATTAGAAATATAGTAATCTTAATTATTGTAAATCTATATCTATAAAACTAAATTTTACTTAACAATATAAAAAAAAAAATTCTAAAAAAAAGCAAAATAACAAATTTTAAAAAATATACTATTTATATAGCAAATCGAGTTATTTTGCAAGAAATTGTCGATTACAAAACTTAATAAATTGTTGACAAATCAATACTATATTAAGAGAGATATTCGATAGTTAGAACAATATTAGAAAGCAAATCGATACAAAAACAAACGCTCTCGAAACTAAATCGAACAACAACTACTATCTAATAGAAAACTCAAATTAGTTATAGAAAGTTCTAGATAGAATATTATCAAACAAAATATTTGTATCTACGCAAAAAATCAATTAAATACTTAATAAAACTATAAAAGCAAAACAATCAAAAACGCTATACTTTTATCTAGCAACAAACTTAGACAATAAGTATAACTAAAAAAACTTTTACAAATATCTAGATAATATTACGAAATTTCTCGAGACTTTAGCTAGTTTATCGAAAAAACAACAAATTAATCAAATTGTAAATAAATGCAAAAAAGCGCTAGAAAGCGACACTACTATTAAAAGAGAAATTTTCGATAAAATCGAACAACAACTAAGCAGTATAAGTTTATTCCAAAAAAAAATAGAGAAAGTTAAGAAATATATAATACTTAGTTAAACTAAATACTACAACAACTTCTATTAAACTTATATAAAGAACAAGAAAGAATTTAAATAGTTTTCTAGAAAATTATTTATTTTTAAACAATAGTAGAAAGAAACTTAGTGCAAACAAACGTTTAAAACAGAAATTGTAGCACAAAAACAAAGAAAAGTTCAAATTTCTTAATAAAGAGTATATTAGAGAAATACAATATATTAGTTTAACAATAGCAACTAAACTTAATAGTATATATATAATATTTTATTATATTAATTAAGATTAATAGTTGTTAATTTATTGCAATAGTCGATTCTAATATAACAAATAATTTTATAGTTAGAACTCTTATTAAAAAAAAAGTATTCTATTTAAAAGAAGTCTAACATATACAATCTAGTAGTTATAGATAGAAATCTATTACTTAATAGAAATAAAAAAGTAGATAAAAAAACAAAGCTACTATCAATAGCTATTTAGCAACACTATAAGAAACTAATTTTTAATTAGACTGACCGTCGGGTCGAATTTCGGTTCCAACTTTTGGAATCGATTCAATTCGACAGTTTCAACATTAGAAATCGATCCAAAATCCGATTCGATTTCTATTATTTTGAAACCGAATCGATCCGATCCGACTCGATTCTTGGTTCCAACATTAGAAATCGAATCGAATCGCCAAGAACGCCAAGAATACTAAAAATAGTATAAAATAAAATGTTAAATTTAGATTTTTTATTATTTTTTACATCGGCAATTCCCTTTTAGAATCTAACTGAATCGAATAGAACGGAAACTCTAAGTTCTAGTTAAATATTCGCTATATATTTGCAGAGTTCTAGTAAGTCCGATTAGATCGATAGATCGACAATCTTTCGCAAAACTTCTCGCGTCAAATAATATATTAGTCGATTGTCGATTAACAATACAAGCTTAGATTGTTTAAATTAATTGAATAGATTATTATATTCGATATTTAATACTAGATCGAACAAGTTTTACAGTTTAGTAATATTAGTTAAGTCTATATATATAGATAGCTTAGAGAATTTGTTTATATTAATATTTTTAAATATATTGTGCACTCTTTAATAGAATTGTAATTATTATTATATTTGCAACTTCTAAATTGCTAATTGTTTTTGTAATATTTGAGAGTATACAAAATTTAAGATCTATTTGTACTTTTTAAAAGCAAATATTCTTAATTTGTGCAAAAAATATTTTGAAACAAATATTATTTGACAGCTATTAATAGAGTCTATCTAGCAAAAACTCGAACAATATATAGTATACAAACAATTCGACTATATCGAAGATATAGATAACAATAGTAACAAACAAAAAACAAAACAAAAAATCTATTTAATTTCTTCTTGTTTCTAACTTTTTAATTATTCGAACAATAATTATTTTGTTTTTATATTTTGTAAAGATCTTTCTAATTATATTTTTTTATTTTGCAATATTTGATATATATTAATTATTCTTTTTATTTAAAAACTCTTTGTCGATTTTCTTTTTAATAATATATTTTAGCTGTTAATTGCTTTTTAAATCTAGTATCTTTTTAACAATTGTTTAGTTAATATTTTTTTGTATTATTAAATATCTAGAATATCTCTCTTTTTTATTATATCGAATTATTATTTACTTGCAAGAGTTGTCTATTAGCTCTAATATTGTCGACTTAGTATTTTGCAAGACTAGTAAACTATATATATAGTATTGTTAAAAGACGTCGAAATATCTAAAATATTTCGATTTAAATAATAGATTTATTTCTTAATATTTGTTTGTTGTTTCAATCGAAAAAAGAGATAGAAAACTATATTGCAAAATGTTAGCTACTATAAGTATTAGATTTCTAGAGATATATTTTATTGTTTTCTTTATTGTTTGTTTTATCGCTAATAGACTAAAATAGCAATTAGTTTTCGATATTTGTTGTTTAGAGCTATTTTACTTTTTTGCTATTTGTATTGTTAGATTCTCTATTTTTGTTGTTTTTGCTAATTGAATAATTTTCAATCTTCGATAGACTATCGACAGATTTTGTAGATTAATAGTATTAGTATAGTTAGATAATTGTTAAACAACAATATCTATTAATATATCGATATATTTTGTATATAGCAAAAATTATCTTTATTTTTCTCTATATTATAATTTTTTGAAGTCTTAATATTTGTTTAAACGTATACAAATATAATATTGCTTTTATTGTTAAAGAAAATATTCGACTACTAATATTAACAATTGTTAATTGCTAATTTAATCTCTCTCGATTCTAGCAAATATTGCGTATTATTTATATAATAATTGTTCTCAATATTAAGAGCATTCTTTAGATTTTGTATTTGTATTACTATTAGTCAAAGAATTTGTTGTTTAAAAATTATATTTATTAAGATATTGCGTTAACAACTATTTCTATTTAATCTTAAACTCTCGATTCTCTTATAATAGATCTTTATATCGAAATCGAATTTGTTAAACAAATTGTTTATAAAATTCTTAATTAAATAGTCTATTTGAAGACTATTGTATATAGATCTTATATATCTCTTAACTTTCTTTTATATTGTTAGTTCTATATAAAGCAATATATTTTGTTGTTTCTCGAAAAATTGTTTATATTAGATCTTCTTAATTTTGATTATTTTTTTTGCTTGTATTAATCGACGATTCTCTTATTTAATATTAGAAATCTATCTTTTGCAATATTTTTCGCGAAAAATATTTTTTCTTTAGTATTGTTTTCTTACTTTTGTATAGCTATACACATATTAGCAACAATAAAAAATACTAGTTTGAAATAGATTGAATTAAATAATTAATTTGTGTTTTTTTGATATTTAATATTCTATTGTTTGTCGACAAAGAATTTGTAGAAAGAGTAATATATTATTTTTAAAAAAATTAAATGCAGAAATTGTTCGCAAAGATTCTATATAGTTTTAGTTATTGTTGTTGTTCTTTTTAAATTTTTACGTTTTAATATATTAAGCAAGTAAATATATTATATTTTAGTAGTTTTGCAATATAATTTATTGCATTGTCTTTGTCGATATTATATATTCGAACAATTAGATTGCAAATCTTTTCTATAATATAATTGCGAAAGTAGTTTATTTTGTTGTATAACTGTTTTTGTGTTAATCGAATTCTAACAAGCTTAAATATTAGCGTCGATCTATTATTTTTTATTTAAAAATATATAGCTCTAAATTAATTCGTATTTTTGTAGATTTTTGTCGCTTTGTTTATAGATGTTTTATTAGTATCGAAAACAAGCGTCGATTATACTTAAAAAAATAAATAATATTTGCGTTGTTGTTATAATTTAAGAATATTATAACTTTAAACTATTTCTCGATCTTACTATATACGAAACTCTTGTTATTTTTATCTATACGAACGTATTAGTAATGCGTATTTTACAATTATATAGTTTTTTTTTGTTGCAATTTAGAGATTTGATTAGATTTGTTTTTGTTGTTGTTAAACAAGAATTTTGTATCTAGAATATTGCTATATTGTATATATATTAATAGAAACAAGATAGCAAGACTTTTGTTGTTTCAATTGCTTGTTAAATTAAACAACAATTTGTTAATTCTTATCGAGCTTTTTTATCGCTTTTAATTAATATACTTTTAATTTAAATTTAAGCAAACTTATATAATTCTTAATACAACTAGATTTGCTATTGTATACAAAATAATAGTTAATAGTTGTTTCTACTATAGACTTATCGATTTGTTTACGCTTTAAAATTATTATTAATTTTTTGTTGTCTTTATTATTATTATTAATAATATTTTTTTTGTAAAATTAATTAGAAAGTAGTCTAGAAAAGTTCAAGAATATCTAATTTTGTTAACAATCGAACAAATTAGTTTTTATTTTTTACAATTAAATATAAAACAAACACTTGCTATCTTAAAAAGAAGTTGTATAAGTTTTGCGCATTTTTTTTTTGCGCTTTTGTTAATACTTATCTTAAGTTGTAGTAGAGAAACAATAAAATAAATTAAACAATATAGTATAACTATAAAATATGCTATTTATTTAACAATATCGATTGAAAATTCTTTAGAACACTTAATAAAATAATTGACAACTAAAATGCGAGAGTTAATAAAAAAAATTTGCGAAGAAAAGTTTGCAATAAAAAATTATACAAATTATAATATATTAATTTAGTATATTTTCAATATATTAATTAACTATTATTTAATTATTAATTAATTATTAGATAACTATTTTAAAATCGATTAATTATAAATCTAATTTTGTTCGAATTGTCAACTATAATCTTATAGTAATTTTGTTCTTTTTGAAATTATTATAATACAAATAGATTTTTGTTTAGTATATAACTTTTAATAGTATGCTTGTAATTAATAAGTAATTCTATTGTTTGCAAAGTCGATAACTAAATATTATATATAGTTGTAAATTGTAGATATATATTAAATATATTTTAGATAAATATAAAAATCTTTAAATTTAGAAAATTAATTAAAAAAACTATTGAACAAGTATTTTATACAATATATTTATCGATAATGCAAGACATTTTACTTATAAAAATATTCGATCTTAAATACAAGAAATTTTAATAACATAAAATAAAACGCTGCTATCTTAGATCTTATCAAGTAGTCTCTAATATTTTTTTTTGATATTTGAAATTTTTTGTTGTACAAAATTATTATAAAGATCTCTTGTTTAAGTTATTGCTCAATAATAGTTTATTTCTTAACATTCAAATTATATACTAATTTTTAGATATAGTAGATTTCTTTTTAATCGATACAATATATATATTTTTCGATTTGTATTTCTATATTTTTTATAAAAATTAATTTGATAATTACAATATATCTTGTTTTAATTAAGATTAGATTGATTAATAAAATATTAATTATTTCGACTATAAAGTGCAATCGAAAGTTTTGCTTAAACAATACTTTTTTTTCGAATTTTATTGTTTTGTTATAGTTATATTTTTTTTGAAAGTTTTCGACAATTTTGATATATTTCGATTAACTTAGATTGAAATAAAATAGTATTAATATTTCGAAAAATATATTTTCAATATACTAGATTCGCAATTAGTTGTTGTTCTTTTTTTTATAGTATTGCGTTATTGCGATTTGAGTTATAGACGTATTAAGACTATAATAGAGATAGAGAGCTATAGTATTTATATTGTAAAATACTACAACTACTAATAGAAACGCAAATATTACAATTATTTTTTGACTTTTTAATAGCTTCGCAAGTCGACAAGATAGTATATCGATTTTTAGATTGTTTGCTATTAAATTTGCATACTTTGTATAATATCTAATATTTTGTAGCAAGATTTTTTTTTTTAGTATCTTAATATTGATTTTTTTTAGTTTTGACTTTCTAATATATTTTAGATAATTGACAAAAGAAAAAGATATTATTACTTGTAGATTATAAGTTTTGTTGTTAAACTTCTTATTTAAAATTGCAATTAATTTATTGTTTTTTTTGTTATTTTTAATCTATACTTTATAGTATTTTGCTAGCAGCTTTTTAGTAGTCTTCGAGAATTTTGCTCTAATTGATTAAACTTTCTTCTTTTATTAATACAATTTCGCGATATAGATAATTTGTTTGTAGAGTTTCGAAAATTTTACTATTTTAAAATCGAAAAAGTTTGTTTTATTTGTTTGTTTTATTAGAAGTAGCTCGATAATCTTGCGAAATTTGATTTCTATAACTTGAATATTTTGTATTAACTTTTTGAAATTTCTTAGTAAAATATTAAAAGTCTTTTGTAGTTTTGTAATTGTCGCTCCAATTATATTACAAAGATTTTTGTTATTTATTTAGTCTATATCGATTTTTAGCACTTCGATTTATTTAGTTAAGTTGTTGAGAATTTCGCAAAAAGTATTGTTGAAAAACATAAATTTGCAATCAGAATTTGCAGCAAATTTAATAAATTTCTTAATTGTAATACTTTGTTGTTGCTTTTTATAGTAAAATTTATTTTTAGTAACTTCGAAAAAAATTAATATATTAAATATCTTCTATTTATTTTTTCTATTTAAATATTGCAACAAAAAGATCAATGTCTTAATTACTTGATTTTTGTATAATAGAGAGCTAATAACAATAATATAGCAATCGGAGTCTTCTTTAAATAGATTAGAAATATAGAAGTATATATAATTATTATCTATTTTTGACAAAACAATATACTTATCGCGATAACTTAATAGAAATCTCGATTCTTTTAATATATTGCTATATACAACTTTAAACGTTATTTTTAGCAACTTGTAATTATAATTGTACAATAACTTTTACTTTTTTAGTATAAAATTCAACAAGTTCGACTAAGTAACTTGTAGCTTAAAATAACAAATTAGCAACAAAAGATTCTGTATAATTCTATCAAAAATATAGAGACATTTAAAAAGTCAAAAATTAAATTTTTTAAATAGATATTTATTGTTTTTAACATTCTATAATAGATATTTGTATATTGTTGAGAAACTCTTTTTTTAAGACTTTTAGATCTTTTGTTATACAAGCGTAAACTATTGATTTAGAACAAAGAGAGCTATTTGTTGCAACAACTTTACAACAACAAGTTAGTTAAAAATTATTTTTTATATAATTTCTAAAATCGAGTATTATATTTTATTAGTATCTATTTTGTTACTATTAAAATTATCTCTAATTTTAAATTGTTGTATCTATAGTATAATAACAAGTTCGAGAATTTAAAAAAAGTACAACTTCTTTTTTAGATTAGACAATTCAATTAATAGATTTTTGTATATTTTTGTTGTATTTTTTTGTTAGAATTTATAGAATTTGTTTCGATTCTTTAATACAATATATTTGTATATCTTTGTTTTGTTAATATTTAGAATCTAAGTGTTAAGTATTCTTTTTCTAATATTTTTGTTTATCTTGATTAGATCTATTTTTGTTTGTTTATTTTTTTCGATTTTAGCAAGATTCGATTGATTAACAATTGTATTGTTGTTTTTTACTATATATTTTTTGTCAATTGTTCTATTTTTGTTATTAAACAAGATATTTAATATTTTTTTATTAATTAATCTATTATTCGATATTTGTATTTTATTTTTTGATTTTGTAATTTTTTAATATTTGTAATAGAAATTCTTGTTGTTTTTTCTTTTGAATTTTTATTTGTTTTGTAATTTCTTGCTATTAAAAGAAAAATTCTTTGTTTCAAATTGTTTGTCTAATATTGTTTTTTGTTTGTATAGAAGTCTTTTCTTTTTATTTAATATTGTTGTATATATTATTGTTAATATTGTTGTATTTAATATTGTCGAAACGCTTGTTTGCAATATAGTTGATATCTTAATAGAGAATACAAATAATGTTGTTATAAATAATGCAACAAATAACGTTGTAGATTGTATAATAGAATAGAACAAAGTAGTAAGCTCGAACTTAGATTTTGTAATAAAAGTATAAAGATTTGTAGCAATAAAAGACTATAATTAAAAGAGAAACTTTTTGTTAAATAATATTAATTTGTTGTTAATGCGCTTGCGAGCTATATTCGATATTAATTAATAGCAAAAATAATATTAATATTTAATATATCTTTAACATTATATTTTGTCAATAGCAAAAACTTGTTAATATCGAGAAAAAATTGTAGAATCTAAGATAGATACAATAGAAACTATATTGTATTAATACGCAAAACAATAAACAAATCAAAATCTAGATTAATATTTTTAGTTATTAATATTAATATACTATTCTTAAATATAAATTTATTACTTTTAGAATCGATCGAAATAATTTTGAATTTAAATATTGTAAACTTATTTATAGCAAATCTTCTTAATACAATTTGCAATTTTTTTGTCGAATTAATAGAAACGAAACAACTTTCGAGCCCAAATTGTATAATATTTTTGTTGTTTTAAATTATTGTTTGCTTTATACAAAAATTAATCAATATTTTATAATCTATATATCTCGATTTTATTGTATTGCTCAATATAAATTTATCGATAAAATTGCTAACTAGCTATATAGATATTTAGATATTTTTAAGTTGCAAAATGTTATTTCTATATTTGTCTATAAAACAATAATCGAATTTTTAGATCTAAGTATTTGCAAAATCGAATACTAAAAATAGCTTGTAATCTTTTGTAGTTTCTAGCTTAATACTCTTTGATTAACTAATAGAAATTTTTTTCTTTTTAATCGATATTTTTGCGCTCTTTTTGTTTATTAATATTGCATTGCTTTCTAATCTAGAAATTAAGAACTAATATTGTTTTTCTCGACAATTCTATAGTAGAACAAAATTCTTTACAATTAGTATTTTTTTATTTTTATCAATTGTAATATCGAAACAATTATCAAAAGCTTTGCATAGTTTAATACTAATTTTTATTAATTTGTTTTAATCGATTTTTGTTTTAAATTTATTGTCGATTTTTTCGATATTTTTAAGTAGAGATTAAACAACTTTTTCGATTTTAATATAAAATTTGTTATTAATATCTAAAGTATTTTTAATATTTTTCTTGTTTTATATCTTCTTTAGATTGATTATATTGTATAATCTACAAAACGCGTATATACAAAGAAAAATAGAAATAAATAGAAATAAGATATCTCGAAGTAAGATTAAATTATTTGATAATTTAGATGCGTTTATTTATAGAAATCGATTGTTAAACAATTATCGACAATATTATTTTATATATTAGCAAGTAAACTATAATAAACAACAATTAGCAAATTATAATTATTTAAGAGCTGCTATTATATTATAAATTGCAAGATTAAGTTAATACAATAGTAGTAACAAGAACAATTTATTCTCTTTTATATTGCTAGTAGCGCAAATTTTTTTTCTATTTTTTGATTTTTATCTATATAATAATTTTGTGCACAAACTACTCTTATCTCGATTTAATATCTTTTATAATATAGAATTACAATATATAGTAGTTATAATACAATATGTGCGTTTTGTTTAACATAAACTAGTTATAAAATAATCTAGTTACAATTTGATTTGTTAATAAGATTTTGAATCGATTATTTGTTAATCAACTATTAGATAATAGTCGATCGACTATTAAATAATTGTCGAATAACTAGTCTCTAATATTATTTATTTTATTAATTTGATTGTTAAAACTACTTACTCTATTTTATATTAAGATCTCTTAACTTATAGAAACTATCTTGTTGTTGCTCTATAGACTTGCAAAATATACAAAGAAAATATTTAAAAATAGAAAAAAAAGATAGACTTATTAAATTGCTTAGTATTAAATTAGATTGTGCAACAATAAATTATTATTACATTATTAGCAATTATAGTATTTTAAATAAATTGTTGTCTATTTGCGAAATTATCGATTGTCTTCTTGCTTGTATACAAGAATCTATATTGTAATTTTTTAATATTAAAATTTTGCATTTAAAATAGCTTTTAATAATAATATATTTCTCGACAATTAAATTATATACAAATCTCTATATATAGTATACTTCTTTCTATTAGATTCGATAATTTTGTTTTTAGATCTATATATTTGTATTTTTTATAAAAATCGATTCGATAATTAAAATATTTGTAATTTTAATTAAGATTAGATCGACTTCTAGAATGTCGATTGTTTCGACTATAAAACAAAATTAAAAGTCTTGTTTAAACAATATATTTTTGTCGAATTTTATAGATTTGTTAAGATTACATTTTTTCTAAAATTCTTTTACAATTTTTGTACGCTTAGATTAACTTGAATCAATATAGAACAATATTAATTTTTCAAAATAAAAAACTCTAATAAACTAGATTTGCAATTAGTTAGTAGCTTAAATTTTAACATATTAGATTGTTGCAAACTTAGCAATATATAATAGATATTAGAGTAGAGATAAAGAGCAATAGTATATATATTGCGAAAAATTATAGTTATTAACAACAATATAGATTTAACAAGTGTTTTTTGTTTCTTTAATAGTCTTGCAATTTAACAACGTAATAATATTATTCTCGAGTTGTTTGTTAAATTATTGTTGTGTTTTGTATAATATTTAATATTCGATAGCAAAGTCTTTTCTTTTAATACTTTTGTCTTTATTTTTTTCAAATCTATCTTTTTGATATAGTTTAGATATTTAGCGTAAAATAAAGATATTATTACTTGCAAGCTATAGATACTGTTGTTAAACTTGCTATTCGAAATCGCGATAAATTTATTGTTTTTATTGTTATTGTTAATTTATATAGTATAATATTTTGTTAGCAGTTTTTTAATATTTTCGAAGAACTTTGCTCTAAACAAATTTATATTTTTTTATTATTAATATAGTTGCTCGATATAAATAGTATATTTATATAATTTTGAGAGTTTTTTAATCTTAAAATTAGAAAAGTTTGTTCTATTTGTTTGTTTAATTAAAAGCAGCTTAACAATTTTTCAAAATTTAATTTCTATAACTTGTATATTTTGTATAGACTTTTTAAATTTTTTTAATAAGATATCGAAAATCTTTTGTAGCTCTAAAATAGTTGTTTCGATTCTATAACAAAGCTTTTTATTTTCTATTTAGTCTATATTAAACTCTAGTACTTTAATATATTTAATTAAGTTCTCGAACGTTTTGCAAAAGATATTATTAAGAAATATAAACTTGCAATAGAAATGTTCGACAAATTTCTTAAAATTTTTGATAGTTATACTCTATATTTGCTTTTTGTAATAAAATTTGTCTCTAATAGTTTTCGAAAAAAACAATATATTGTATTAACGCTATCTTAATTTTCTATTTTAATATAGTTTTGTAAAGAGCAACGTCTTGACTATCTAACTATTATATAATAGAAAGCTAATAATAAGAATATATCGATTGAAATCTTTCTTAAATAGATTTGAAATATAGAAATACTAGTAATTATTAGCACAATAAAATATCAAACTTGATCGATTGTTTTTTAGACTTTTTAAAAATATTGTTGTATACAATTCTAAATATTATTCTTAGCAATTTGTAATTTTTGTCGTACAATATCTTCTATTCTCTTAGAAAGAAATTTAGCAAGTTTGACTAAATATTTGTTAACTTTAAATTAGTATTTAGTAATAAAAGATTTCGAGTAATTTTGTTAGAAACGCAACAATATAGAAAAAGTTAGAAATTGATATTTTTAAATAGATATTTACTATCTTCGATATTATTTGCAAGATACTTGTGTGTATTTAAGAAATTCTTTTTTTAAAATTCTTAAATTTTGCGACAAGCTAGTATTAATTAGCAATTCAAAATAAAGAGAGCTATTTGTTGTAAAGTCTTTTCGACGTAATTATTAGTCAAAAATTATTTTTGTAGTTTTAAAAATTAAGTATTATATCTTGTCGATATCTATTTTATTGTTATTAAATTTATCTCTAGTCTTACTTTGTTATATTTAAAATATAGTAACAAGTTCTAGCGTTTAAAAAAAATACAATTTCTTTTTTTGTTTTGACAATTTAATCTTTGAATCTTTACTAATTGTTGTTGCATTTTTCTGTTAGAAGATACAAAATCTGCTTTGATTTTTTGACATAATATATTTGCAAATTTTTGTTTTCTCAATATTTAGAATTTGAATTTCGAGTACTTTTTTTATTTTATTTTTGTCTATTTTTAATTTAGCAACAAATTCTACTGCTAATATAGTATAGATATTGCCGTTAATATTGTTGTACTTAATACAACTAATATATTTGTATACAATATAGTTAATACAATTGTAGACAATATATTTAATACAATTGTAGATAGTATAATTAATATAGTTGTAGACAATATAGCTAAATAAGATAAAGCAATAGTTTTGAACTTTAATTTCAAAACAAGAGTTTTGAAATATAAAACAGACAAGAACTGTAGTCGAGAGAGTAAATTTTTGTCGAATAATAAAATTTAGATACTAATATATCTGAAGTTTGCAATCGATATAAATCGATAATAAAAACAATATTAATAATTGATATATTTTTAATATTAGATTCAATCGATAGCAAAGACTTATTAATATTAGAAAAAGATTATAAGATTTGCAACAAATATAATAGAAGCTTGATCGCAACAATATACAAAATCTTAATTAAATCGAAGTCTATATCGATATTTTTAATTAATAGTATTACTATATTATTCTTAAATATAAACTTACTGCTCTTAAAATCGATTAAAACAACTTTAAATTTAAATATTATAAATTTAATTATAGCAAGTCTTATTAAAATAGTACGCGATTTTTCTAAGAAACTAATAGTAACAAAACGATTTTTGATCTTAAACTATACAATATTTTTGTTGCTTTAAATAATTGACTACTTTATATAAAAGTTCAAATATATCTTATAATCTATATATCTTGATTTTATTGTATCGCTCGATATAAATTTATTAATAAAATTGCTAATCAATTGTATAGAAGTTCAAATATCTTTAAATTGCAAAGCGTTATCTTTGAAGCAATAATCGAAATTCCAAACTTAAATATTTGCGAAATTAAGTACTAAAAATAACTTGCGATTTTTTGTAATTTTTAGTTTAATACTCTTTGATCGATTAATAGAAATCTTTTTATTTTTGATCGATATTTTTGCGCTCTCTTTGTTTATTGACGTTGTATTGCTTTCTAATCTAGAAACTAAAAACTAACATTGTTTTGCTTATCGATTCTATAGTAGAACAAGATTGTTAAAAACAAGTAGTTTTTTATCTTAATCAAATATAATGTCTATACAATAATCAAGACTTTCGTATAGTATTTTGCTAATTCGATATAGTTCGATTTGATCGATTGTTGTTTTAAATTTATTGTCGATTTTTTCAACATTCTTGAGCAGAGATTGAGCGATATTTTCGATTTTAATATATAGCTTGTTATCGATTTTCAAAACACTTTTAATTATAGACGCGTTCTACAACTTCTATTTAATTATACTTGATATTGTTTGTTGCAATAACATTGTTAATAAAATATCAAATAAGAAAGATAATATAATACAAAAAAAGAAATATAGAGATTAATAGAAATAAAAATAAAAATTGAGCGAAAATTAAGCAAATTTCTTTATTATAATATAAGATTGCAAAAATAAAGTTTTGTAATTGTAAAATTAGTCGATATTAATCAATATTAGTCGATATTAGTTTGTTTATTATCGATTAATAAAACAATGCGTCTAGACTATATATTACTATAAGTACTATTAAAGAATTTCTGCACGCTTTTCGAAGTAACAAGAGACGCTCTCTATTATATTAATTTTTTTCAATTTACAATGTTAACGATCGCATATTAGCGCAAAAAAACAAAAAAAATCTATATTTAACTATTGAAGAATATTTTTTTTGACAAAATTACAAAGATATTTATATCTATTGCGCGTACTCGCGTCTTTCTATTAAGATAGAAAAGATTATTGCATTATTATATCGATAGTATTACACAAACAATATCTACTTATTCTAATAGTACTATGCTATTAAAAATCTTCTTTATCGAAAACTATTGCAGATTACTTAGTTTTGTATTACGTGTTAACAACAACTATACAACTAATAAGAGTTGTCTATAGTCAAATCTTTTTTTCTTTTTAGCAATATGTTTGAATACAAAAGTGTAGTTCGAAAGAAAAAAAATATTGTTAATCGATACTAGATATTATAGCTTTTATTTATAGCAAGATAATTTTAAAAAAGCAAACAATATAATTGCAATATTTTAAGACAATATTGTTTGATTTTAACTAATTAAATTGCTCGAAATCGAAGACAAATCTTTATATAGCTCTTAACTATTAATATTATATAGAATTGCTACTTTAAATATATTTTTAAACAATTTTTTATCTAATTTGTCAAGTATAGTATTAGATAGTTAGAACAATCCAAATATATATAGTTTGAAAATATTAAATTAACAATTTATAGAAAAAGAGAATCAAAAACAATGTTTGTTTTGCTTCGATAGACTAGATAATATATAAACAATCGAGATTATATTTAATTTTTGCAAAAATCGATATATAATTTTTGTCGATTGTAAAAATCTAGTTATAAATTTGTTTTCTCGAAAGAAGCAATCTATATTTGTATCGATTTCAAAAAAGAGTTGATTATTAAATATATTGAAAAAATTTATTTTCTCTCTTATATGCGCGAATTGTTGTCGAGCAAAACTCAAGATATTTCTTCTAAAATTGCAATCAAAAAAAAAGATATAAATTCTAAGAAAAAACAACTTTTGTTAGAAGTTGTTTCTCTATTTTTATAAAACTCTTTTTCTTTTTTTTTTAAAACAATTGTTATAATTGTTGCTACTCTTTCTATAATTGCAAAGCTACTCAAGTTAATATCAAATACTTAAGTCGAATTCTCTATTTTTTTCTTTTTTTTGTTTGTTTTTAGTATATTTTATTTTTTTTAGAACGCAATAATTCGACAAAGTTTTGCTCAATAATCGAAATATATTATGGCGCTCTATTTTTGAGATTTTTGTTATTTGTTTAATCTTTGCTATTAATGCATTAAATTCTGTGTATTTAACAAATCTATAAAAATAACTTAATATAATAACTTAATTAATTATAACTTTTTAATAACGCAAATTTCGATTTAGAACTTTTTTTCAATATCTTTCTTATACAAAGATATACGATTTGTTTTATTGTATTTAATTATAAAAGTAGAGAGAACACAAGCTACAATTTTGTTTTTTGTAATAAAAATATATTGATATAGTTTGTCGATTTTAATTGTAAATAGAGAATTTTAATATAATATAATTTTAATAGAGTTGTTTGCAAACTCGATTATTTTGATTTTTTTTTGCTCTTTTTAGATTTGTTGACAAACTTGTTAATATTAACGTTATTAATAGTCGAGATTTTGCGAACTCGATCTTTCTTAAAAAAAGTAATCGACAAAGTAATAGATATATCGATATCGATTGTATTATTGTTATTCTTGTTATTAATAATAGTAGTTTTTTTTGTTTTAATTGAAATGCGCTTCTTCTAAATAGATATAGATATATATATATATATACAAAATAATCTCTCAAAAATTTTAGTTGTAGAAAAGAGTAAAAGAGAAAGCAATCAAAAATAGTATATTCGCAAAAATTTTGCAATTGTTAAATTGTCGACTAATATTAGTATTGTCGACAAACAATTGGCAAACAATTGTCTAATACAATCTTTTTTTTTATTTTTTAACTTTTCTTCTTCTTTATTGCTAGAAAAGCAATAAAAAGAAAATCAAATTTTAGAATCTTAAGTAAAAAATTCGTTGCGCAAATTGTAATGTTTGCAAGAAATTCTATTATATTGTTTTTTAACTATTTTAATCGAAGTTTATTATAACTACTATATAATCAACTAAAAACTCTTAATTGTTATATTTGTTATTAGAGCAAAAAATTTAGCTTTAAATATATCTATTTATCGCTAGTATAGTATAACTAGAATAGAACAAAAGTGCAACTATTGTGTTAAACTTAAATATTGTATTACAATTGCGTTGTATTAAGTACTATTTAAGTTTTCAAAATATATAAGTTTTAATAAATCGAATATTATATTTTTGCTACGCGAAAATACTTAAAGAGAGCAAAAAAATAAAAATATACAAAAATTATTGCAAAAAATTGATTAAACTAGAATTACAAGCATTTAGTAAAAATCTTGCAATTAAAAAATAGATAGAGCAAAGACGCATATAAAGAATTTGCAACTATCGAAATTCTTAACTATTAAATTATATTTTTGAGTTTAAGAATATTTTTTTATTTAAGTTTCTATCAAATCTCGATATCGAAACAAACTTTGCTATAGATAGCAATATAAACGCAAAAATAGCAAATAATAATATTTTAATAAATTTCGATATATTAACAAATATATTAGACACAAAGTTTATTCTATTAGAGTTAACAAAAAAAGTATTGTATTAGCAAACTCAAACAGAGTTGCACAATATTAATAAAGAAAAAGATCTAAATATAGATACAAATATAGATACAATTACTAATAGTAGATACGCAAATTAATCAAGAGACAATCTTCTATTTATATTAATAGTATTGCGAAAAGAAATATACAAAGAGATTACAAACAAAAAAATCAAAAAATTAACTAAAAACTTAAACAAAGTCTAGCAAAAAATATATAGAATTTTTTTAAGAAGCAAAAAGCATAACAAGAAAATATAATAGCAATTAAATCGATTAAAGCTAAAGAACAAAAACAAAATATATATCTATTTTTTAAATAAATACTACAACTCTTTTTACAACAAAACAGATTACGCACTTGTCTATTAATTTTATATTTTACAATATACAAAAGACAATATAGATTGTTTCTTCAACAATAAACAACTGAAATTGCTATATTATTTTATATTTTTCAAAAACAATTAGCAATAGTTTACGAGACTCGAGCAAATCGAATAGAGTATTAAGAACAATATATAGAAATACAAAAAAATTAAACTACGAAAACGCAAAACAATTAGATCGAAAATACTATATATAGTAACAATTAATTGAGAAAATTATTTGTTTTTTTATAGATTACAAATTGCATATCTAGAATCTCAAATATACGTCAATACAACAATATATCGACAAGAGAAAAAGACTATAAAATTAGTATTAAATTGTAGATAACTAATAGAAAAAGCAAGCAATTTATTTGTTAAAAACTACAGTTGTTCTTATATTTATTGCTATAGATAAAACTATATTTTTTAGACAATAGAGCAATTAAAGTATTTGATTTATCTATATAACTATTGATAATCTTGATTGCATAGCTTGTCAACGTTAAGAAAATTCGAATATAATTTTGTTAAATTATATTTCTATTGTTTATGTAGAAAAAAATAATATTAGACTATTAAATATAGAGATTTATTATTATACAATAACTTTTATAACAAAACGTAAATATATTTTAAATATATTTTTGTAAACGTTAGCTAATCTTCTAGAGATATCTTAACACTTAAACAATTGTTTATTTATAATTTGTTCGATATTTGTTGTGCTAATAGTTAATTCAAATATTGTTATTTAGTTTTTATTAAAATAATAATTGACTATTTAAAACAAATTTTTGTTACAGATATTAAGCAAAATATTTATTGTTCAATCTACACAATATCGTCGAACTGTCGAGAGAATATTATAAAAATATAGAAGACTCGAATATATTAAGACACAAAGACGCAAATAGACAAATAAAATCGATATATAATTAATTAAATTAACAAGAACTATATACACAATATCAAGAATTTTGTTTGAAATTTTTCTTATATTAATATATATACTATTATAATAATAGACTCTCTTTATTAGTTGAAGAAAAATATTCTTATAAATCTTATTTAGTAATTGAAGAAGATTCTCAAAAAAACTGTTTGAAAAAATTGAACAACAATTAAATATATACAAATCGAAAAAGTTATTAGCAAAATAAATATTATTTTTTAGTTTGATTAAAGATTTCGAGCAATTTCTTTTGTTTATAGATTGCGTATCTTTATTTACTTTAGCAATATTAAACAATAGATAGACAATAAACAAAATACTATTATATAGTAACTAATAGTTGTTATAATATTTTTGCTACTTAAGCTAGTTTTGAAGATATTGCAAATTACAATTGCAATATTAAATTTTATTATACTAACTATATATAGTTTTTACAACAAAAATACGCTAAAGTATCTAAATTTTGCGCAAAGTCGAATTAATATATTTAAAATAGTATTTACAATTTACAATACAATAGAGATCGAGATTAAATAGAAGATATTTAACAAGTTTAAATTTTATATTTTTAACTATTACAAAAACTTTATTAGAAAATTTGAATCTATCAACAACTAAAATACAAAGCATTTTGAAAAAGTATATATTTATTGTATTAAGATCTTCTATTTACAAATTAACAAAAAAATAAATTACATAAAATAGATTTGTACTTATAATAAACAAAACATAAATTTTTACGCAATAGATATTATATTAAAATGCAAGAAGATATTAAATACAAAAAATCTATTGTTTAAGAGAAAAATTACAATTGTTTATTTCGCGAAAATTGCAAATCTTTGAAAATAGAATTGAAAACTTTTGTTATGCGCAAATCTAAAACTAAACTTTAGATATTTAAATAATAAGTTTTATCAAAAACTTAATAATATAATCGATAAATAGAATTTCGACAAACTTGTAATAGCAATTGTAGTATTTGTTTGTTAACAACAAGCGAAATTGAATTGTATAAAAACTATTTAATATAACTCGAGAAATCAATTATACAAATATTTAAATAATAACAATTTAATAATTGAGTTGCTTTCTCTTGCTTTAAATATATAGAGAAGAGAGTTAAATAATAGTTGAATACAAAACTTTATTGTATCGATTTATATATTTGTTGTCTATTATAAACAAGATATCTAGTTAAATTGTAATAATAAAAATATTGCATATTGTTCAAATAAATAGCAAGAAAAGTTCGACAAATAGCGCAATAACTATATATAATTTTAGAAGTTCTCGAACAAAAAAAATTGTTAGAAAATTTTACAAACAACTTTGTTTAACAATTAATCGATTGAAAAACTACTATTAATATTAACAATTAAAGATTCGAATAAAAAAAACAAATAGAGAAAATTTCAACAATACAATAAAGCATTTCTAGACATTCTTAGATAAATTAACAATATTGTATTATACAATATTTATAGTATAATCGAGCTACAGTTTTAACTTTTTAGCAATTCGAATCGATTGCGCTTTCTTAGCAAACAATATATCTATAAAATAAGCAACATTTATCGAAATATATACATAGTTTAGACGAATATAATTAACAAGAAGAAATACTATCTCAATAATTAACTAGACAAGAATTAGTACAACTTTTGTTATAATAAAAATTTTATAAGTAAGAAATATCGAGTAGCTATAAATTAAAATTGCAAATAGATTGCTATAATATATTAATCGAAACAACAATCTATTTGCTGTTTCGATCTATAGCTACTTGGAATTGACGTAATTGAAGTATAGTATTGTTTATAATTATATATATTATATTAGAATACAAGCAATTAATTCGACAATTCGCTAATTAGTTAATTGTCGAATAATATATTTTTATTAATCGACTATTAAATAAGTTTTTTAATTAATTTCTGCAACTTATATTAAACTATAGTATATTAAAAGTTAAAAATCAAATATAATAAAAACAAAAATATATATAAAGAGCAATTAATTAACAAGCACTTATTGCTAAAGATAGATAGCAACACTAATATTTATTAGAAAATAGTACAAGACTTAATATAGTATTGTTAATTATTGAGCAACAAAGACGCGTTATATAATCTATAGTAAATATTTAAGAATCTATTTGTTCAATAGTATTCGATCGAAATAGATCGAAGCAAATATAGAATTAAGATTTTTTTTTTTAATTTGTTAGTATATATCGATTTGCAATGTTGTCGAACAAACAAATAACAACAATTCTTATATTTGCAACGCGTATCTTTAAAAATTTCTTCAATTTTTGAAAAAAAAAATTGTTTATCAAATTTGAATTATATGTGTAGACAACAATAATATCTTCAAAAGTATTTTTTTCTTTTTCGATATCTTGCGTTCAGTTTGTAGAAATACTTTTTAAACAAACATCTAGATATTTTGTTAACGCAATATATTGAGAATATAGATTAAGAAGAGAAAACAATAATCAAAAATATAGAAATAAACAAAGCTCTATTTCTTCTAATAATATTTTTGGCAATTAGATTTACGCAAGATAAGTAGAAAAAGAAAATTAACAAACTTCGAATTGTTCGATACGTAAAGACAAAAAAAAAAAAAAGAAGTTTGTCAAAAGCAGAAAGAAAAGTCTACAATTACAAAATTTAGCAAAAAAAGTATATAGCGACAATTGCGAAAATCGAGAAACAAAACGTTATTGCTCGAGAGATAGAACAAAGAAATTAGCAAATTTTGCAATTGAATAGATTAATTATTTTGCAACACAAACGTTAACTTAATCTGCAAGATAAAGTATTTTATTTAATTAAAAATATTTGTTTTGCACTTTGTTAATTGTTGTAGTATAGTAATAGAAATATCTGCGTTGTTGTTTTAACTTTTAAATCGATCTTGCTAACTTATATATTCGATTTAATAAAAACAAGATATACTTGCTAAATATATTATAGTAGAAGATAATTGTTGCGTAGCTAGTTCTCGATTAGTCGATAATTAAAAAGAAGTCTCTACTAGATTGAGACTTAGAATAGAGAGTATATAAATAGTTTTTTAAAAATATTAAATTAAAGAGTCGAAATTGTATACGCAAAATAGAATACAAACGCTATACAAGCTTTTAAGTTAACAATAGATAATAATACAATTAAGATTTATAATCTTAACACAAATATAATAAATATATATAGATAGAGTATTAGAAGATCGAAATTTAAAAAATATAGAAATATGTCTATATTATTATATTTGATAGCAATTATAATTATTGTATACTATTATAATAACAGCATCTTTGTAGTTAATTTAAATCGATTGTTTGTTAGCTAACGTCGTTTGAAGTCGATCGACAAACAAGAATATATATTAGCTATTAATGTTTTTACTAATAGTACTATAGATTAATATTGTTAATTGAAAATTCGAAAGATCTAAGTTGCTCTAATTGACTTGTTAAAACTTGAATATTATTACGAGAGTTTAGATTGTTTAGATAGTTCGATTTGGATTGTTCAGAATTTGATAAAATCGAAACAAATTGAAATTAGATCTAAAATCCGATTCTAGAAGAGAATTGCCAATATAGGTAATACACAATAGTAATGCATAATATAAAAATAATCTACTATATTTATTAATTAAATTAAATAGATTAATTATTTCTATTAAATTATTAATTAATTATTACTAAAAATAAAATAAATTATTACTAAAAATAAAATAAATTACTAAATATAGTAGTCTTGGCGATTCGGGTCGGTTTTTCGGATCGGTTTTCGGTTTCAAGTTTGCAATCCGAACCGAATAGTCGATTCCAACATTAGGAATCGAACCGACTTTTCGATTCCAACTTTTGGAACCGACCCGACCCGATTCGGGTCGGATACCCGATTCGAACTCGATGATTCGACCCGATGCGGTCAGTCTATTTTTAATATAGTAAAAATAGTTATTTACAATATTGTTCTAGAAATATCTTAATTAAAGCAATACAATTTAGAAATTAATTAAAATATAAGAATATTTAGATTTGCGCAATATAATTATAAAATTTATATTTAATCTACGCATTAATAGTATTCGATAATAGATAAAAGATTAAGTCGAAAATCAACTACAAGTAGCAAGCTTGTATTTTTGCAAAAAAACAATTAAATAGAGTTCGACTTAATAAATACTAACAAAAATCAATCAAACTACAAGATTAAAATAAGTAAAAAAAATTATAAATTTTCTAAAAGTCTTAAACTATTTAATACAACAAAGAAATTGCTAAAATATATATTACAAATATACAATAGTTAAAAGTATCTATTTTAAGAAGAGAAAACAACAAAGATTCTTTCTAAATATTAATTGTAAAATTACAAAATTAGACTTAAATTAGACAAATAGTTTATGTTTGAATTTATATATATTTTATTCGAGAAAAAGCTCGAAGTACTTCGCGAATATCTAACAAAAAACAAAAAGAAAAAATTTATTAAAAAATCTTAATTATAAATAGAATATTCGATTCTCTTTATATTAAAAAAGAATAAAATTTTTTATCTATATATCGATTATTAAAAGCTAAACAATATTATAATTAAGAATCAATATTTACTATTTAATATTAGTAAACTTCAAAATCGACTATTCGAAGTAAAATACTTTATTAAACTAAACTTACAAAAAACGTATAATCAAATTAAAATAAAAATAGAAAAAAAATAGAAAATAGCTTTTTGTATACAATATAGATTATACAAATATACAATAATACTATTTAAACTTACAAATATTTCAACAACGTATTAGAAAATAATTAATAATATATTATAACAATATTTGAATTAATTTGTTATAATATACTTGAACAATATTATAATTTATTCGAGAATCTTAAAAAAACATATTAGCTATATTTTCAAAATATTAAAATATCTAAATATAAAAAACTTATATTTTAAATCAAAGAAATACAAATTCTATTAAAAGAAAATTAATTTTTTCGAATTTGTTATTAAACAATATAGAATATATATAAATTTCAAGAAGCTATAAGCAATTAAAAAATAAAAATTATTAACAAATATTAAAAAAATACAATTCTTTCTAGATTTTATAAATTACAACAAAAAATTTATCAAAAATTACTTAGTAAACGCAATACTATTAACAAATTTTATAAAGAAAAATATATTATAATTATAGAAATTTGCAAAAGAGAAATTATTTTAGAATCTTAAGCTAGAATGTTTAAAAAAATTAGTATTAAAGATATACAATCTATAATTATTAAACAAAATTAAAATCAATATATCAAATCTAGCTATCAATATATATTTTAGTTAAAAGTATAAAAATATATAGTATTTAATAATATATTTCTCGAAAAAACTTTTGTTAATCGAACAAAACTATAATATTTACAATAAGAAACTATTTGCTATAGTAGTTTTCTTAAAATTATAAAGAGTATATATAGAAGAATTGCCAAAACTTACAATTCTTACAAACTACAAAAATCTTATATATTTTATTACTACTAAGCAATTTAACAGAAAACAAATACAATAGTTAGAAAAACTCAAATAGTACAAGTTCAAAATACAATATATTTTAGACAAAGATAATAATAGAGCAGACGCACTTAGTAGACAAAGTAATTATATAAAAACAAAGAAATTGTTTAATTATAGTATACTAAAAATTAATAAAAACAAATTACTATTAGCAAACAAGTACAAGCTAAATACTATACTATAAATATTTTAAGACAATATAGAAGAGTTTTTAATAAAAAAAGAAAAACTTCAAATATCTATCAATAAAATTGACAAATATATAAAAAAGTATTATAACAAATTACTACAAAAGTATCTAAAAGTAACAAAAACTTTTTAGCTTTTATATTAATATTGTTAATTTCTACAGATAAAACAAGTTGTCGAAATATATATTAAACAATATTTTAGCTATTAGCAAAACAAATATAATATATATGCAAGCTATAGCAAAATTCAATATTAGAAATTATCTAAGTTGCTATAAGATAAAGTTACGATAAACTTTATTATTAAGTTGTCTAAGTTAACAAATTTAGCAATTGAAGATAAATATAATTTGATACTAATAATAGTTGATAAGCTTATTAAGTACTTATATATTATTGTATACAAAAAGAAGTTTATTGCAAAACAACTAAAATATATTGTATTAAATCGACTTATACAATATTATAATATATTTAAAAAACTAACAAATAACAAAGACAAGCTTTTTATATCTAACTATTAAAAGATACTTCTCTCAATATTAGATACAAGATTTCGAATATCTATTGTCTATTATTTGATTACAAATAGTTAAATAGAGAGAACAAATTAAAGTCTTAAACAATATTTGAGATACTATATTAACAATATTTATAGCAATTGAGTATTACTTCTATCTATAGTATAATTAATACTTAATATAAAGATTTCAAATACTACTAAGATAACTTTATTTTTTGTCAACTATAATAAGAAATTAATTTTTTTTTAAAAAAAAGCGTATATATTTGTCTGCGCAATTAATTATCGAAAGAGTAGCAATACTAAAAAAGATATACAACAATATTTTAAAAATGCAAGAAAGATCAATTAAGTATTAAAATAAGAAACAAAAAACAATATTTTAGTTAAAAGAGAAAGATAAAGTATATCTTTTTACAAAAAATCTTAAAATAAGAAAGTTAAACAAAAAATTAAACTATATTAAAGTCGAATTGTTTTTTATTAAAAAGACTAAAAAATCAATTAACTACAAACTCGATTTACTTAAAGATATTAAAGTATTTTTAGTATTTTATATATTATTGTTGAAATCAATCAACTTAAGCACATCTATATAGAAAATATTTTATTATAAGTTGCAAAAAGAAAATCGATTTAAGATTGAGAGAATTTTAGAATAGCAAAATCAACAATATCTTATAAAATAAAAAAAATACTTTACAACAAAGAATATATAAAAATTAATCAACAATCTTAACAACTACAATATTCTTATTCAGAAATTCTATTAATGCTCGAGAAATTATTTAATATAGCAAAAGAAAATCAAATAATAAAAAATACTTTAATTAGAGTATTTGTAGCAAAACAATTTAACAACTCTATAGTATTCGACTTCTTTATATTAAACAATAAATACTATATTTTTTGTTTTGTTTTTGTGTTAATTTCTTTTAGTATTTTCTTATTACAAAGCAATTGCGTAATTACAATTGTTAACACAATTTTGTTTTCTATTATTTTAGAGAATAGACCTTTTCTAATATAATTTAAGAAAACTTACAATATATTTATATACAATTTGTTTGCGCAAATATATTTCGAATACTTTAGACAAAATAACAAGTTCTCTATAGCAATACAAGATTTGTTAATATAGCAACAATATTTACAAACAAAATTAACAAATATTTTGTAATAATCTATTTCGAAAACAAAACAAATACAATTTTGATAAAAAAATATAATATATAAACATTTGCTTTTCGAAACAAAAAAATTTGAAGAAAAAGAATAGTATTACAATTCTAACTTGTTACAACTAATATATATTCTACAAAGTAGTCTATAGTATATAGCACAATTATTTGCATATTCGACAACTTAACAAACAAGTATTGCTCGACATACTAGTAGACAAGTATTGCTCAATATACTAGTAGACAAGCTCGATATACTCGACAACAAATAGAGCAAACAAAACTCGATATATTCGACAACAAATATAACAAGCAAAAAAAATCTCTTTAGTATATAGATTTCTTAGATACAATTTTCTTATAAATTGTATTTAATTTATTTTAAGTTTTAATTTATTGTTACAACTACTTAAGTTGCAAACTTTTGTTATTAAGTAATTGCTTGCATTGTTTGAAGATATCTACAAATCTCTTCAAAAGTATCAATCTATTCTGATACTCTAGTTGCCTAGATAGCAGCGTAACACTAGAATTCGATAAATCTTTTAATATAAGATTTGAATTATATTAAAGTATTATTAATAATCTTAAAATTGTATTTCTTTTAACAAATTAAATATATTATAATACTAATTATGCAAGATTTATAGTTTTGTAAAATTAGTTTCTCGATATTTTAAAAGTTGTTAAATTAAACAATGCGTTTGTGTTGTTATCTATTAGCTATATATTAAAGACTTAATCTATTCTTAAAACGCGCACTATTAAAGTAAATATAATAAATTAATTGTATTATATTGAAGCTTAGATATTACAATTTAATTATTAATATTAATTAATTAAAACTATTGAAGAAGAGTTCGAATATATATTTTTGCAAAACAATTGTTAACTTTATTCTTTTATAAGTTTTTAAATTATTTGCGCAAATTTGTATATTATTGTCGAATTACAAGTTGTTGCTCTTAAATTCAATTTGCGTAGAATAAAGTTTGTTAATAATATTAATATTGTTAATTGTTGTACTTTTATTCTTAAAAACTAGCTTTATAAAATAATACTTAATTTAATAAGATTCTAGCAATTAAATAGATAATATAAATATCGACTAAAAAAATTAATTTTCTAGCTTCTTATATTTTAGATTTATAAAGAGATCTTGTATAACAATCTTAATATATTGCAATTAAATTTGCTTCGTCAATCAAACAATACTAATTAAATAGATTACTATTTATATCTATATTAAGTTCGATATTCTTAATTTTTATTACAAATAGTCGAATCGAAAACAAATAAAATCAAAAATTCTATATTTTTTTTCTTAACAAAATCAAGCTAGATTTGTAAGATTTAAATATAAGAATTGTTGTAATAAACTTAAATTGTTTTATCTTATTAATTCTTTTATTTTTTCTATTTTCTATATAATCGAAATTATTATATATTAAAATTATAATTAGAAGCTTCTTTACTAATTTAATCTATCTTTTAATCTTAACTATTAACTTTTTTATATAATATTAAATTGTACAATAAGATATAATTAGTTTAATAAAGTATAGCAAATCGATAACTTTTTAACAAATATTGCTATTATAAAAATAAAAAGCCAAAATTAACTAAAAATTATTTGATTTGCTAAAATAAAATATATAAT
>JAABUL010002186.1_pt1 | contig 33372 bp, 37 predicted proteins | sample 5559151 | NCBI WGS metagenome assembly JAABUL01 (sample SAMN10711876, study PRJNA513368) | rock metagenome | isolation source: Antarctica rocks | place: Antarctica: Victoria Land, Pudding Butte sud | reverse complement strand
CCATCCAACACCACCCCGTCCAGCACCTTCCGCGCATCCTCCCCCTCCCCCCCAATCCGATGCGCCCCTCCCGGCGTAAGCAAAACAAACTCCGCCTCCGGCAGCGTATCAAACGTCTTATGCGCCACCCCCGCCGGAATCACAAACACATCCCCTGCTTTCGCCTCCACCTCCACGCCCCCTCCTTCGAACGCGGCTCCGTGGGTGGAGGCCTCCAGGTCTTCAGAGGTGTCGGCGACGCCGAAGCGGATGCGCGCGGAGCCGGTGAGCACGCACATGCATTCGTGCGCCCGCGAGTGGTAGTGGGAGGTTTGGGTGTGGCCGTAGCGGAAGATCCATTGGGTTTTCCAGCCGTTGCGGGCGTAGAGGTTGTGGACTTGTGCTGGGGGGATGGTGGGGGTGGCAGAGGGGGAGGTGCGGGAGAGGAGGAGGCCGGGGTAGTGGAGGAGGGGGTAGGGGGAGTTGGGGATGAGGGGGGTGGGGCGGAGGTGGTAGGTTTTTACTTGGACCATTTTTGGGTGTAGGTGTGGTGTTGGAAAATTGGCCGGAAGAAAGGATGGAGATGGCCGGTATTTGGGGAATGAAACGTTACTGGGAGATGTGTGCAAAAAGAAAGTAGGAAGTTGTAAGAATGATATTGAAGGGATGAGGTTTGAAGATGACGGTATAAGAGCTCTGCTCTTGGGCCGAACGGCAAAAATGCCCGACTTCGGAAGGCAGCACCGAGATATGAGCTCTAGCCCCGCATAAAGTTTTGACGTGTACACAAATGCGTCGTGAAGGACCAACTCTTCCCAATTCACGAGGGAGATGAAGAAAATCCAAAGAGAAGTACTCACCGATGCCAATTGTGACTCAACAGACGCCAAATGGGTATTGATTCTCCATAAAGAGCTGGATCGCCTGGCACGGGACCCCCACAACCTTCATAGGTGCCAATCAGATCATTGTAACGCCAGAATGAAGACAGCGCCAATGCAATGCACACTCGGGAATCCTTTTCTGCCGTATGTAAAGTGGCGCTGGCGTGCAGTGCCGGTGTGGTGCGAGTCTAGAAGATGGAGTTGACAATGTTGCCTCCGATCGTGGCGCCAGCACCGAAGATCGCTGCGTTGCCCAATCTGTAAGACGAGCGTTAGCAAGTTCGAATGGATAGATGGTCGAAATCGCCTCCGATCGAGAAATACTCACTTCTTCCCAAACTTCTTGCCCTGCTCCTGGCCCTTGGTAGGAATCTTGCTTGAACCGTCACCCATTTGCGATACCTATTGAACCGGTCAGCGATGCACGAAAACCTCCTTAACCAAGGTCTCATCAGCGCCATACCTCAAGCGGCGCATTCCCATACTCCGTAGTAGTAGTAGCCCCCTTCTCCTCATTCACCTTAACATAACTCCTCGGAAAAATCCCCTCCTGTCCCGTCCTCGACGACTTGCCCTTCCACCACTCAGCATTCATATACTCCGTCACCGTAATACTGTCGTTCGGCTGTAGCTCCAGATCCCCAGCATCTGTAGACGAATACGCATAAAGCGCAGTTGCTACCGCAAGTGGAGGCCAATTCGCTTGCGGAGGCGGTGCGTTGTATGCTGGCGGTGGTGGACCGGGCTGTGCTTGCGGTTCAGGTGGTGGGGAGGCGTAGTAGGAATCTTGCTGTTGCTTCTCGCTGTTCCTGTTGCCGTTGATGTTCAAGGGGGCGGGGATGGGGTTTGTTTGTTGGGGGGAGAAGGCTGCGCGGGCGTTTTGGGTTGGGGGAGCGACGGCGCCGACGGAGAGGGGGGCGTGGAGGGCTGTTTGGGGGGGTATGCGGGAGAGGAGGTCGGAGAGGGTGGTGGGCGAGATGATGGTGGAGTCGCAGAGGTATTCGAGTTCGGCTTTAATTGTGCGGATTGAGCGGTTGACTTGCGCTTGCTGGATTTCTTCTAGGTTGGCCATGGTGACTGAGTGTCACTTCAATCGAATACTGTGTTGTTAGTTAAAGGGAAGGAAGTGGTGTATCAAAGTGCAGTACGCTGGTGTGGCTGAGCATGCGGCGCGTCGAGCTTGGAACGAATCCTTCTGACCTCACACGAGATGATGACCTCTTCCTTATACAATCGACAATCCTTCCCAAGTTCATCGACCGCCATCTTGAATCAATGAACTTGGTATTGTAAAGACTCTCTCCTCGTCCGTGCGTACGTCGTTCGATGGCGCCCAAGGTATCCAGACGATGCCTTACCATCATATCATCTATACCCCCAGCCTTGCCTTGCCTCAGCAGTAGGCGGTCAGGCTGAGAACGCAATGCTATATAACCCCGGTAACGTCTCTTTTCAGTCCTTCCTCTGTTTACACCCGTTTCGTATTTCCCTACCTCTCGAAAGACTACCCAAACCATGGCCCTTCCTTCAGCAACCATCTCCTTCCCCTCTACCTCGCTTTCCACCTTCCACACCCACCTCAAAGCATCCACCCGCATCCTCGCCCTACTAGGCGCCGGCCTTTCTTCTTCCAACGCTTCCACCTCCCACGGTTCGAGCAGCGACCAACCCCAGCTCGCCGCCCCTCGCTCCTTCGCTGGTGACCCAGTAGCAGCATGGCGATTCTACCAAGAGAAGCGCCGACAAGCTCTGGACGCGCAGCCGAACGCAGCACACATCGCCCTCGCTGAACTTGCCAAACGGAAAGGAAACGAGCTTATGGTACTTACCACGAATATCGACGGCTTGAACCAGCGGGCTGGCCATCCTACAAACGAGAGCGAGCTGCTAGAGCTACACGGCAGTCTCTTCGACCTCAAATGCTCCAACCAAAAACGCACCTACACCGAAAAACGAAACCTCAACCCCAACATCATCCCCCCCTCCGCCCCCTCCACCGCCGTCCTCCTCCCAAAATGCCCCCACTGCTCCAACTACCTCCGACCCGACGTCGTATCAAACCTCCTCCGACTCGACTTCGTCTCCTTCACCGGCAAGCTCTCCGCCTTTGTTACGCAAGCCGCGGACACCTGGATCTCTGCCGGGCCGATCGATTTGGTTCTGGTCATTGGTACGACGGCGCAGGTGTGGCCTGCGGCTGGGTATGTGGACGCGGCGATTGAGCAGGGGGCGAGGGTGGCGATGGTGAATGTGGATAGGGGGGATCTGGTGCCGGAGAGTGGGGAGTTGGGGTTGACGAGGAGGGATTGGTTTTTTGTTGGGGAGCCGGGGGAGGTGGTGGGGGGGATGCTTGAGCCTGTGCTAGAGATGGAGACTGAAGTGAGCAACGAAACGGCAATCGCTTGGAAGGACAGGGCACCATTGAACTCAGTCTCATATCGGATACGTTGATCATGCACTCACGGGCCAATGCGGCGATCTCTCTTCACTGCAGCCAGCACGATCATGGACTGGAACACCACGCTTGCTATAGAACGCTGCAATCTCTCCCACATCGACGAATAACGCCAGTAAAACCAGCATTCGGATCAGTACTGCTTGCTTCAATTACCATCTAGAACACGAGACCGATGGATGCGGCACAGGAGCACCAACGACAGCTACCACCATTAGCGAACGCTGATCATGGCTGCGAACAACATCATCCACGCACGCACTCACGAGGTTCGATATATAGCTACATCGCTCGACCTGATTTTCACTACTCAGCTCTACCTACACCACTCACTGTCAATCCTGATTCGTCGAACGACTCACCGACTAGTATCCCACGGTCACCAGCCCAAGTGTACGGACGGAGGTCGTTGGAAAACCATCCGAGGTTCCCAACGAGTGAACCATACTCAATGGACAACCTTCGCGCCGCCCACAACGACGAAGAAGGCTATGAGCGTGCACAATATGGCTCAAGCCTACAACGCATGAGTATCGCTCACTCAGCTACCGACTACGACTCCGACAAGTCCTCACTCGCCTCCACGAGCAGCACATCCACTCTCTCTTCACACAACAAACCACTGCTTGGCCCGCCACCCCCACAGGAGCCCCTGAACGGCCGCGCCGCCTGGCTGCACGCCCTTACAGGTCTCCTCGTCGTCTTCAACTGCTGGGGCAGAACGTCACGGATCTAGAAGGCTTGCGAGAGGGCAGTACCCGGGTAGCTATGGACCGACTTGGGGTGAAAGCTGGTGGTGTCTTCAGCTGTGTCGGGGTGGCGTGCTTCGTTGGGTTGCCTATAGGCGGAGCACTGATCTACCATCGAACGTCGAGGGGGGGGAATCAGGCATATTTGACCGCGCAGGGTTTTTCTAGAGTGTGTCTGCTCTTGGGAGGATGTTTGCTGCTGGCTAGCAGAGCGGTGGAGAGTGGGTGGGCGGCGACTAAGGTTTGAGCAGCTACAGTAAACAATGAAATCACATCGTCCAGGACAATTCGACCGAAAACAGCCAACTCGATCCATATCAGATATGCTACTCCTTCCCGTGAATAGTAATATTACGGGCTGAGGACAACTGGTACCACAATCTGGCCAGCTCGCTCGAGGACGACAAGCACATGAATCTACGCTTCTCGTGATCGCTGAGAACGACTTCTGAGATGTCAATCCACAATCCCTTGCACGACACGGAGCTGGAGACCATCGGCCACTCAAGAATGTTTCACAGATGACGCAATATTATTGATGCTGTATCTGTGACGTTCCTGCATTATCTCGTAATACATCATTGAACGTAGCGCAAGTCCGACCCCTTCTTAGCTTCCCGGCGATTGAGGACCCAGTATTGCACGTTGGCCCAGATCGTGCAGACGAATGCAACAGACACCATAGCCACTATCAGCGTCCACCCAAACTCGTAGAGCGGCGCATCCCCGGCTCTGAAGTATTGACTACCGATGATGCCTCCGGAGTTGGCGCTCATGATCATGATGGCTAATGTAATGGAGCGTTCTCCTGCTGATTTTGCGTTCATGGCCATCCAGCTTCCGTTGATGGGATGCCAGCTGCAAGCAATCATAGTTAGCATACGTCTCATCAGAAAATATCTCAGCGACGATAATTACATCTGCGACCACATATAAGCGACGATGAGCAGCGCAAAGCGGGTGGTCTGGTCAGGATCGAAGACGACGATGCGATTGCCGATGAGGAATATCCACCTATCACATAACAATAATGGTCAGCAGCGGTCACAGGGACTGCAAAGCTCGCGCCAACCGATGGCTTACCAGAAGAACATGCCGACCAACATTACAGGGCCTCGGACACCGATCTTGTCAGCTGTCAGACCCCAGATGACGTTCAGCACGACCATACACCATGGTCCAATGCTGACCTATCCACGGTCTTAGTGGTCAAGATACAAGGAAGCCGAGCGGGGGCGGCTTACCATTGCGTTCGCCTCCAGACGACCATAACCCAGTCCAGCAACCAGCGTTGGTCCGTACGAAAGGAGTGTCGAACAAGGACTCAGGCCGCAGATTGTCAAGATAATGTGTGGAAGTAATCTCCAGTTTGTCAGAGTTCGCTTGAGCTCTGCTTTGGTGACGTTCTTGCTGGTTGGCCGTTTGGTCGGGTCGTCGTTGAGGACACGTTGAACCAGAATTCGGCTCTCGTGCTCGGTGAACCACCGAATCTTCGTCAAACTGACGGGGTGATCTGGACCTTTCGGAAAGGTGATGAAGAAGATGACGCCGACGACAATGGTGATCATTCCTTCAATCTGCGGGACGTCAGCTGATAGCACTGCTTCAGTGCATGTTCATGGCTTACAATGAAGAGCCATTGCCACCCCGTCAGTCCTGCGACTCCTCGCATGTGTAGTACACCGTACGCGATGTCGCCTCCTAAGGCTTGGACAGTCATGTTTCCGAGGAAGAAGATGGAGAAGCGTTTGGACGTCTCGTCTCGCTTGTACCATCGTGTGATCGTGTAGAAGCCGGCAGGGATGAAGCCACTCTCGCAGGTTCCCAGCAAGAAGCGTGTAGCTAAGTACGGCCCATAACCGTGCTGGAAGGCCTGGAACGTTGCTACAAGTCCCCAGGTGAAGATTTGGGCAGACAGCCAGATGGACGGACCAAGACGATAGAGAACCATCATCATCGGAATCTCCCATATCACGATACCTAGCGAGAGGAGCTGCTGTCCGACGTTGAATTGATTCTGAGTGATACCCACGTCTTCCATGAAAAAGTCCGTCAGGGCATTCCCAATGTTTCCTGGAGTTGTTAATGAACGATATGCAGATAAATCAACATCAACCATACCTCTATCCAGTTGGAGGGCGAAGAAGGCCAGTATCAGCAGTGGCATGACAAGGCAATCGATCTTCCGAACAAGTCGCTTCTCCTCTTCCGGTGTCCATGTCACTTCATCGACAGACTCGGCTGGGCTGGACGAGAGGGCCTTCTCGTCACCGTAGAAGGCAATGTTCTTCTCATCATGAGCTTGAGCGTCGATGTCTCTCGTTTGTGAGTCCATCGTGCAGTTATGTCCAGCGTGTGGGCTCGAGCGAGGAGCCGTTGGTCATTCGGAATAGCATCTCTCTATATACTCGGCGGTCGTTCTCCACTTCGGTTCATCGCATGCTTGCATGCTTCCCCATTCCACTTTTCGTCGATTTATTGCCGGTAATTGCGGATGTCCATGTGCTTGGGATGTATATTCGCAGAGCTCTAGTATATGGTGAGCTGTAGCAGGATTAGGCTTGGCGGTTTTACCATACCTTGAGGAAGCACGCAATTGCTCGAGCAACCAATTGTCGCAACTAGAATCTTATCTAGCCTGCGACCACAACTCGTGGCATGCACATGGCAAGGCCTTGGTCCGGTTGAGGGCATAAAGAAATGCCGAGTTCAGCGAGCTTCCGACAAGATTTGGCAGAGAGCGGTCGGCCGACTACTCAGAGCCGTAGTGCTGTAGAGAATTGCGTGCGCCTTCTGGAAGAAATCGAATACCGTTTGGCGTGATTGACGGAAGTCGGCACTGTGGTGAGCAGATCAGTAGATATTGCAGGGCTCCCTTAAGCTCTCTACTACAGAAAGCAGACGGGAGCCTCCTGTCGTGAACGTCCACCTCGTCTGCGAACATCTTACCTGCAAAGCTTAGTCGGCATCTCAACCCGACATGGCCCATCTTGAAGCTCGCAAGCATATCTCGCCTGACTCGGGCTTCCCAATAACGTTGCATCCGGCTTTCAATTCAAAGATCAATCAGCATGTGCCGCCTGAGCCTGTTCGGAAGCCGCAGAGCGTTGGGAAAGATCGTGCATCGTATGCCGACCCAAAGAAGAAAGCCTTGTTCGCGGTAGCCAAGAGTATAGACCTTACTGAGTCGATCGGGACCGTCTTGGAAAACGTTCAGCTCTCCCAGCTAACTCCACAACAACTCGACGAGCTCGCTTTAAAGGTCACAGAGAGAGGCGTTGTGTTTTTCCGGGATCAAGACCTCACGACTGATGGACAAGTCGAGCTTTTCCAGCATTATGGTATTCTCGATCGGCACCCAGCGCAGAAAGACCAGAAGCATGTGGTCATCAAAGGGAGTACGGAAGACCACCGAGAAATATTGTCGTATATACCGTGGCCCTCGGGAGACTTCCATGCAGACACTTCTTTCGAGATCAACCCACCATCGTACTCCATGCTGCGTATGGAAGAGCATCCGCCGGTAGGAGGAGACACTGCTTGGCTCAGCCAGTACGGCTTGTATGACGCTTTAAGCGATGCAATGAAAAAGCATGTCGATGGCTTGCATGCTGTTCATACTTCTCGCCTCCAGTATGACACCATAATCGATCTCTGGGGTAGCGCTCCGAACAGACCGCCAGTCGACACACACCATCCTGCTGTGCGGACGCATCCTGTGACTGGCCTCAAGGCGTTGAATGTTAACATGGGCTTTGTTGCTGGATTTGCAGAGTTGAAAAGGAAAGAATCAGGTCAATTAAATTGAACTCAGTCCAGACCTTTCACTCACTGATGTTCCACTCAGACTATCTAATGCAGTTCTTCGAGCATCATTTGCATTCAGCGGATGACCACGCTGTCCGGTGGAAATGGGCCGTTGGCAGTGTCGCCATGTGGGACAACAGGTGAGCCGGCAGCTAGTCCCGGTACCATGACTTCTGGCTGACGTCTTTGATCAGATGTACACTGCGTCGAGTGATCCCGGCTTCTACGGTGGTGTACGGCGAGGCATACGGACGACCGTCTTTGGAGAGAAGCGTAAGTTTTGCTTGTGGGATCGCCATCCAACAGCTCTCTAACATGAAAATCTCGATAGCCTATCTCGATCCCTCGAGCATCAGCCGGGCGGAACGCGCTTCCCAGGAGCACCGGAAAGACAGTAATGGTGTTGCCAACGGTGCTGCCGACGGACAGACGAACGACCATTAGTTTCTGCAAGCTGATAGAAAGTGTAATTCGATCGTGTCGTTACATTCGTTGTCCAAACCGCTCGTATGCTTTGTCCTTCGCGGAAGCATCACACGAGTGCGCTTCTTCGATCAGATGAGTATGACCGCTACATATCGAAGGTAGCTTGGGCACTATGAGGTTTGACTGTGGGAAGGCACCAGCAAGGTATCACTCTTGAATGCTCAGCTCCAACAACAAGTGTCACTTGTTGATCGCTGGATCGCTTGGTGTGTCCTATGCCGTCCTCGATAGCTGTATGGACCGGCTTGCGGCGGACACTCGTTTTGTAGGTGCTGCAGTCGTAGCCATTCCCAGTACCAGTCATTCGGAAGCTTCGACTACCCCTCAGATGTTGTCCTAGTTTCTGCAGTAGTCTGTGATCCATCCAAACGCAATGGTCGCAAGGTCTCGTCTTTAACCAGGGGACTGGCGTGAAGTGATCACACGCTAATGTCGTATGAGGCATCAAGACTGACATCGTAGCAACCATGGCCGACGCGATAAGTCCTCGCTATCTTGTTTCTTGGGGAACCGCTATACGACTTCCACTATTCATCATCGCCACTACCTCTCGTAGGTATCTTGCCCAGAGGCTACACCAACACAGTCTCTGAGAACCAGCGCGGATGGAGTGGTCGAGGAGACTCCGGCCACACGGCTCGCTACTACGTCCTTGTCTGCAAATTTAGAACATGATGGTGGGACGGATGGGGTGGGGGTGCAGTACTGACCTCTGGGAGGCAGTAGCGTAGTCTCTCGCTTCGGCCCGTCTTCGGCATCTCGGGATTCGGCCGGAGAGGTAATCAGGGAGCTTCCCTCGTCCCTCAGGAGCTTAATCCTACCTTTGCACTTCTCAGTGTGGTAGATACGTTGATGACATCGGCGCACCTACGATGGGAGCCTGTAATGAACCGGGCCCATGAGGGTCTCGACGTAGGAGTCGCCGCCCCCCCGCCTGACTGCTGATACGCTCTTTTCGTATGGTAGGGAATAGGAGGAGCGCGCATCTGAGTTCACCAGTACGATGGTCTGCCTCTATAACAGCGTGCGAAGTTCCCAATCCTTTTCCTCCCTTTCTGGACCTTTCTCATGGACTGTACTGCCGTCAATCTCCTTACATCGACCAAGAACACACGTAGCAGTCCACATCAAGGACAACACATCTTTTCTTTCCGCAGCTATCTCGCTCTGCCTTCATCCCTACACTCCTGGATACCAAGATCGGCCATGGCGGATCTGGAGATGGCTAGTACCACGCGATGCGACTCGGATCTGGGAAAGGCCAGTACCTCGACAAACGACTCGGATCTAGGAGAGACCAGTACCTCGACGGTCGCTTCGGACCTCGAAAGGCAAGCCTCGGAGCCTAAACGGCTAGGACCGAAGAAAACCGCTGGCAACATGACCTCTGCAACCGTCGCTATCGGCGTGTTGGCTATACCGTATGCATTCGCAAAGCTGGGCATGATAGCGGGAACTTGCGTCTGCATTATCGACGGCATCATAGCCACGTACGGCAGCGAAGTTGTCGTTCGGGTTACACTCGACCATCCGGAGATCACGAGTTTTGCAGGAGCTGTCGGCCTTCTCTGGGGGAAGCACCACAAAATCGGATGCACTATTGCTCTATTCATGGTCATCGCCTATTTGAATATGCTTACAGGTGAGTTCATCACGACCAACTATTGATTAGTGCGAGGGACAGACCTGTCGACCGAGCGGCGTATGAAGGGGAGTGCTAATCGTTGAGTACCGTTGTAGGTGCACACGCGCTTTTCGGCGCTCAATCTTTCGGTATCGTGTTTGATAGCCCGGAGACATGCGATACCTATCTAGGAGTAGCCGCCGCGGGCATACTCTTCCTCTGCGCATTGACGCGGACATTCCACGACTTCACATGGTTTAGCTACATCGGCTTAAGTTCGGTCATCTCAACACTCATGATTGGGCTCGTCGGACTCGCTGTCAAAGGCATCGCCGCCCAAGGAGGAACGTCGAACTGGTCATGGGGTATTCCAGCAGATACGACTTGGGAGAGTGGGATAAAGGCGGCCGTGGCGATACTCTTTGCCTTCTCTTGGGTAACCTATCAAATCACGTTCCAAAACCAGATGTAAGTCAGCCTGAGGAAACCCGGGCTCTCCCAAATACGATCAAGCGGCATGCAGTGCGCTGACACCGCTGAGCTCTACCATAACCCGAGACTCTTGCTGACCCTTCTGTTCATCGTTCCAGGAAGGAGCCAGAAAAATGTGTCAAGTCTATCCGAATCCTCGGAACCATGTGTACATTTGTGTACACACTTACAGGGGCACTGTTCTACTGGCTGGCTGGCGACTCCGTGGCATCGTTGGCACTGCTATCCGTTCCTCAGCCATACCGCCGGGCGGCTTTTGCCGTAGCCTGGCCGGTGATCTTCATATCTGGAGGCCTGACCACTATTTTGTGCGCACGATCCTTTCTCGATCAAGTGTTTCCGAAGAAGCAAGGCCGGTACAGTCGGCGCGTGTGGATCCTGACCGACGCTGGTAAGTTTCTCGCGACACTGTTATATATGTGGCTCATCCAGCCCGATCGTGGCACAAAATCCCCTTTCCCCGAATGGGTCGTGTTTGTGGTCGAGAAGAGGCAGTGCTGACTACTGGATAGTCCTGACCACAACGGCCTTCGTGATTGCGGAGACTATACCAGTCTTCGGAGCTCTCTTAGGCCTGATGGGATCTCTCTTCGTCGCTCCCTCCACCTGCATCGTACCAGCGTTGTTCTGGTTCATGATGGTCAAAAAGGGGCGGTGGTATGAGCGAAAGAACTTGATGGATTCTACTGTGTTTGCTCTGATGTTCATGTATGGCTTATTTCTCATGTCGGGAGGAACATATGTGGCAATGAAAACTATTATCGAAGAGAGCAGTAAGGCCACGCAAGAGGGCAGAGGGCCTTTCAGTTGCACTTCGGCAGAGTACCGCCGGGTAGGTTCTCCAGATCGATAGCACATGCACCGCCACCACCGTCGCTGATCACGTCGCTGACTGAAATCACAGGTCTCGGCGAGGGGCATGATTTTGTAAAGTAGCTCACGTATCATGTATTTCTCATTCTCTGTTCAAAGGCGTATCCGCTGCAACCGCCACAAATCTCTCCTCGTGAAGCAAAGCTGTGCTGCTGCTACAGCCACCGAACACCTACACTGATTTCCAAAGCAATGCTGGAGATTGAACCAGGCGATGCCGTCCGATTTGCGCCAATACGTACGAACTCGCACTGCTCATCACTACCATCATCGCTCTCTACCTACGACTCCTTCTTCACAAACGCGCAAACCTCCTCCATACAATCCACAAACGCCATATCGACACTAACCTCATGCTTCCTCTTATGCCCCCCCGGCCCGACATGCAAATCATCAAGCAACTCCTTCACCATCCCCATCATCGTCTTCTTCTTCCCACTGTTACTTCTGTCGCCCCCATAATTCTCCCAATAACTCGTCTGCAGATCCTCGCAAAAATATATGCCCCCCGGCACCACAGCCTTCCACAACGTCTCCAGACTCGTGATCTGCTGATTCATCCGATGTCCGCCGTCATCGATAATGACGTCAAAGTTCGTGCCCGCTTCTTCCATGAAGGTGTTCAGGAAGTCGACGTCCGCTTGGTCGCCGGTGAAGATGGTGGCGTCCGTGGTGTTGGCGGCCCATTTTTCGGCGCACGCGGCGTCGTATTCGATGAAGTAGAGGTCGACGTAGGGGAAGTACTCGAGCCAGGTGTAGAAGGAGGCGCCGGGACCGTAGGACATGTCGCAGCCGAGACCGATTTCGAGCATTTTGAGGTGCTTGTCGCGGTAGGGGGAGAGGTATTTCTGTGGTCTGTCAGTTCTTTGCCACACACACAACGACTATGGTTCGATGACGGACCTGATACATATGATGATAGTGATGCGTCGTCACTTTATCGGTGCCATACGACAGAGCGACCTCATAGAACGATGGCCTTGAGGCAGTATGGCTGGAGCACGAAGTCAGCCTCTGCATCATCTGGTCCTGCTGACAACACCCACCTGTCCGACCCATGATGTCTATCACCCCCATCACCACTAAACGAAGTCCGCCACGACTCCGGCACACCATTAAATTGATGGAATAGAGTTGCGATCAACAGCAGCACACCAAAAGCAGCCAACAACAGCGGAAGACGATTCGGACCTGAAGCACCCATGTTCTGTATGTTTTCCAAAGATTGTTGCCGACGATGATTGAGTGTGCAAAAGTGCAATCGTTTGGAGGCCAGCTTACAGTCCATCACGAATTCCACGCGAGGCACGTTCGCTGGAATGTTCGACAATGTCGCGCAAGGGCACCGAACACTGCAATGCGGGAATGACCCTTGGCTCCGATGAACATCTCGACCGTCTTGATTGTTTCAATATGCTGTTCTCTTTCGAAATTTTGAAAGCGCTGACGATATGGAGCTCTACGGCATCTACTTCGCAGCCCTCATCCTCTTCAACGCCGCCCTCGCCTTCCATCGCCACCAAAGCGACAAGAATGCTTCAGCGAAAGAAAGTCTCGCCCTACCGTCCGGCGATAGCCGCGATAGCAAAGCCGTTGCAACGAAGTTCAAGCGCGAGTACTTCGGTCTGTATGCTTTGGTGATGGCGGCGGATTGGTTGCAGGTTCGTAGCTCGGTACAGATATCCACAGCGCCAGTTCGTTGACACAGTGCAGGGCCCATACATGTACACCCTCTACAAACACGAGAAATCCATCTCCGAATCAACCGTCGCCTCCCTCTTCACCGTCGGCTTCGTCACAGCCGGGATCACCGCCTCCTTCGTCGGCTCCTTAGCCGACCAGTACGGCCGACGCGCTGGCTGTCTCACTTTCTGCGTCACGTACGGCCTCTCGTGCTTATCAGTCCTAAGCAACGACATCTTCATCCTCTTCGTCGGCCGCGCCCTCGGAGGCCTAAGCACGACACTCCTGTACTCCGTCTTCGAGACCTGGATGATAGCCGAGTACCACAAGCGCGAGCTGAGCGGGTGTTTGAGTTTGGGCAGTATGTTCAGCATGTTAGTGACATTGAGCAGTGTCGTTGCGATCTTGTCTGGTGTGGTTGGGGAGGCGATCGTGGCGTATACTGGTACGAAGACGAGTCCGTTTATGGCGTCGTTCGTATGTCTTGTCTTTGCGTTCGTGGGAATACACCAGCTCTGGAGCGAGAATTACGGCGAAGCTGCGTCTGAGAAACAGCAGAGTGATGGCGGGTGGCGGGCGCTGCTGGCTGATCGGCGGATCCTGGCGCTTACGGCTACGACGACGTGTTTCGAGGGCTCCATGTATTTGTTTGTGTTCTTCTGGGCGCCGACGCTCATTTCGGCTCATGAGCGGGCGGGATCAGAGTCGCCACTACCGTTAGGGTTGATCTTCAGCTGCTTCATGTGCGTGGTCATGCTGGGAAGTACGATTTTCGGTGTCGTCAAGCCGGACAATGCTCGCGACGCTGGACATCTGCTGCTCAGTATCCTGGCTCTGGCGTCGTACGGTCTCCTGATACCTGTACTGCAGAGGTCGGAAGGCGGAACGTTCTGGTCGTTTGCTTTGTTCGAGGTGTCCGTGGGCTTGTACTTCCCAAGCATGAGCAGGCTAAAGTCCGAAGTGGTCGAAGATGCCGTGAGGGCGAAGGTGTACGGATTCATGAGGTTGCCGCTGAATGTATTCATTGCTGTTGCTCTGGGCATCACGCAGGACGGAGATGAGCATCGGCGAAAGGTGTTCACAGTGACTGGTGCTCTGTTGTTGGCAGCATTCTGGGTCGTTCGGAGATATTTGCTTTGATATGGCGGGGACACCATGCGGTATGGAGCGGGCAGTAACAACCACCTCATCAATTGGAATTCATCTTCCTCTCACTTCAACGATGAACAGTGTGCTCCTCATCGAATGTTTTTTCTCACTCATCATCTCAGGACCAGCAACTACAGTCCTGCTCTGCACAGAGAATATCGTGAAGTGCCTCCAACCGGTGTCCTTATTCCGTCATTTCTCAGGCCCTATCGACTCCAGCACGGATCCGCCATATCTCAACAATAACCTTTGTCCCTGTGCCGATGAGTCTCTCAACGTCAACGCGGCTGCGCCACGCCAGGAGGATCATCAGGAGGATGTATAGCAGTGCTCCCGATGTTGAGACGTGCCCCATCTCGTGGCCGATGAGTTAGGAATGGCGTGCTCCTAGTACTGTGGTCCCTGTTGCTTGAATTCGAAGGAATGGCGAATGTCCAGGTGCAGTTTGAAATTGGTTTCGATCGGTGATAGCAAGGTTGTATTCGCGATTGGTCAGTGTCGGCTTGAGTGATGTATGTTGTACGCTTGGTAGTATGGAATACCATGTTTGCAGATCTGAGATGTTGCCAAAGAGGAATCAAAGAAGTAGTACGATTCTACCCCGTTGCTGCGAGGCAAGCACGAGCATATGTGCACTCAATGAGGCCAAGAGGTTCTTGCAGCGAGCACGATCTGAAGTGAGATGTACACGAGACAGTCGCATTCGACGTGATGAACCGAGTGATGATTTGCAAACGGTGGGCTGAGCAGTGCGAACACGCAGTCGTTTGAATGCAACTATCCGAGATCGAAGCTGCAGCTTTGGTTTCGAACTTCATACCTTATCGCTACGTCGCACATCCGTACTCTTACCGTCGTCAACGCTCTACGACCCTCTGTAGGTAGTATAACTCCACGGCCCAAGCAGAAGCGGGAGATGATAGTGCTCTTCCTGCTTCTTAACCGAAAAAAGAATCACGACCTCCGGGTAGAGTGTGTTCTCATACCCGAAATACACTCCAGTGCCAAAGTGTAGTGTGAGAATTATGTCGTCGCCATGGCTCAGATTTCTCTTCCTCTCTGCTATGTGCTCGTTGAGATGATGCCCTGTTGTCTCATCCCATGCGGTGACACGGCCGTCGTTGTTGGTCACGCCTTTCCAGGTTGGTTTGGCTTCCGAGGACCCTTCGTCGGATGCTTCTAGCACACACGAGATGCCTACGCCAGGTTTGCCCGTGGTTGTGTCGAGGACGTGGCAGGTGATGAAGGGTCGTTCGGCCATTGGCGCTTGGGAAGTTCGGTTTGTAGTTTGAGTTGGTGGTGAGAAGGTGTATGGGCGTTGTCGATTTACTGTCACCCAACGCTGCGAACCCTTATACTGTGATCAAAAGGAAGTCCTCATGATAAGAGATGCTCTTCATATCGCGTCTCTCCACATCCAATCGGCCAGATGCGGAGATAAGGCTTATGCCGCCGATCGCGGCTCGGCGCGGCAACATGGCTGGGCGTGGGGAAGGTGCACTTGACTTCGACATGTGAATTTAGATTCTGAACTCACTTACACTAACGAGAACAATAGGCGGCCAACAATAGCCTCCCACTCACATATATAACCTCCCTCATGGACTTGCGAATCATTCACAGCACACTTCGCGATACCATCGGCCGACCACATCCACCCATACGGTGACCCCCAACAACGTACACTGCCATCGCGTGAAGCAGTACAGAACCACGACCAACACACGAGAAACGAAGACAGACAGACAGAATGAATCGACGCGAGCTCCTCGCGGGTAAAACCGTCAGCAAGAAGGCCAAGTCCCGGACGAGCACACCAAATGCCAGCCGACAAGGCACACCCTACCATTCCGACGACGAAGGCGAGACGAGCGACACGACCCAGTGGAGCAGCAACAGCATCGACGACCTCATCGCCGACTCCAGAGATGACACTCCACCAGATGAGTGGACTGTATATCTCGACAAGCACATCAGCGAGCTCCTCGATCGCAAACGATCCAGCGTGCAGGGGCGCGAAGACAGCTTGCACTCCTTCAACGTCGGGCTGACGAGGCACTTCGGGAAGGAAGAGATCAAGTCAAAGATGAACGAGCTGATCCCGAGCATGCTCAAGAGTGTGAAGAGCGGCCAAACGGAGCGCGAGACTGTACTGGCTTTAAAAGCGCTGGCGCTTATGCTCATTACCGATCCTTCCGAGAGCTTCTACGATACAGTGGCCGGGCCAGTCAAGTCGATCGTCACTGACGCTCAACACCCTACTTCAAAGATTGCTGGCATCCATGTCCTCAGCATCGCGACATTTTACGGGGGCGCAACAGTCGAAGAGACAGAATCCGTCATGGACTTCTTCCTCGAAATCGCCAGCTCAGACGGCAGCGCCATCGACGAAGCAGACAACGCCGAAATCGTCGTCACCGCGCTGCAAGAGTGGGGCTTCCTCGCCACCCAGCTTGAAGACCTCGAAGAGTCTACCGAAGTAGCCATGGAGACCTTCGTCGACCAGCTCGACAGTGGCGACGCTGGCGTCCTCATCGCCGCTGGAGATAACATCGCGCTCATGTACGAGAAGAGCTTCACCGAAGCCGAATCTGACGACGAGGTCGAAGAAGACGAAACCGAAAATCAGCTTCACGCCAACGGCAACTCCAATTCCGGCAACGGCGATATGATGGTCAAGCGCTATACCGTCTACCGCCAGAAGCACCGGCTTGAGCAGCAGCTTGCTGAGCTCGCTAAAGCATCTTCGAAGCGTCTATCGAAGAAGCATCGCAAGTCGCTCCACATGACTTTCACCGACATTCTTCACACGGTTGAGAAGCCAACTCGTGGACCGCGGTACAGCACCGCACTCGACGAGGACGGCAACGAGATGGGCTCGAGGCTTAAGATCAGTGTGCAGAGTGGCGGCAAGATGACGATCGATAAGTGGTGGAAACTACATCGGCTGAACGCGCTGAAGAGGCTGTTGCAGGGCGGGTTTCTGGAGCATTACGAGAACAATCAGGTTGTGTTTGATACACTGCCTGTGGAGGTTGAAAATGAGTGAAACAACATTCAGGCTGCGTGTGGCGATTTCGAAGCATCGTGGAGCAAGATGCAATCTGGAGGGTTACGCGTTGTGCGCACAGTGCTGTCGGAGAAGACTTTTGTCTCGAAGAACGACGATGAATTGTTATGAGAAATGTCTTGATGGGTATGTCTTGGTTTGTTCTGCTTTGTTTGGCACTAGATACCCTATCCCCACTATGCAACGGCGCTTTTTCTTTACCCAGATGTCTTTCCTTCTCTCAGCTATTGTCATGGTAAGACCGAATCACGGTCTCACAAGGAGCGAAGGATGAGACCTTGCAGTGTCTTAGGCCTTCTCCTGGAACCCGGCACCTCAACAATGGAGGTATCACATCGCCCATGGTACTCATATGCTCCAGAAGAATCCAGTATCCTTCCTCTGTTTCCTTGGAATGATTGCAAAGACCATTTACCATCACATTTATTGATCTTCAGAACTATCTTAATCAACCATCTCGACAAGGACACTCATCATGTTTAACGCACGACCACACAACCAAGAAGCTTTGCGGAACTTTATGGGCAACTGCAGCTCCTCGTTATCGTCATCGTCATCGTCTGCTGCTGGACAGCAGGATGAGGGAGGCGTACCGGTATTATCGCTTCCAACAGCCCAGCAAGGGCAACCCGGTCCGGAACAACAGCTTGCCCAAGATGCACAACTCACCAATAATCAAGAGTCTGCTCAATATATCCAATCTGCTTCGACTGCGCCGCCCTTGTCAGACGAAGTGAGAGCGTGGCTGCGTCGCAGCGCAGGAACTGGTCCGAGCAGTGCAACACAGCAGCAAGTTATTCGCACCGCCACCACGATACTATCAGTACGGAACTCTGGGCCTGCCAACGCATCAAGGACAGGGACCGCGTCACTGCTGCCTAAAGCAATGGACTACGGAACACGCACATCGCCATCCATGACTTTACGCTTGCGAGACAGCCCGTCCGCCGCACCACAGGGAGGCACAGCAACCACGTCAAGCTCCCAGCAGCGCGGACGAGCGTCAACAAGACCCAAAGAAGGCTCGAAAGAAGCACGCCGCTGGGTTCCAGCTATCAGATGCGCATCTTGCGAGGACGAAATCAGACCAGCCCATTACGAACGATCCATGGAGCGAGAAGACCGGCTGAACACCATCAGCATCGGAACATGCCCGATCTGCAAAGAGGAGTTGAATTGCCCCAGGTTTACGCCGTGCGGGCACTTGTTCTGTGCCGAGTGTCTGAGGCGTTGGTTCGTGAAAGATCACCGCATACCCCAGGGGAACGATACCCGCCCATCGTGCCGTGAGCCTATGTTAAAGATGGAGGCGGCATTCATCAACGATTTATATCGTGGGCCGCGGCGGGGGAGCTTCAGTGAGAGGGAGATGAGGCCCGAGGACCTCATCCGGCTGCCAGACAACGACGAAGACGGTGAACTCAGTACTACCAACGGCGGCAAGACGCCCAGCACCAAACACACCACCGTCAAGAAGACTGCCGCCAAAAGCGCAGCCAGCCCTGCTGCTACCAGCACTTCCACAACCAACCGCCCGGCTAGGCAGCGTGACACCAGCTCAGCTCAGCGCGATTCACTTCTCCGTGCCAACACACTCGCCACAAACAATTTCCGCGACAGCATAAAACTTAACAAGCATCTCATTGAAGCGGCTACCAAAGCTCGCAATCACTATTCTGTACAACCTGACACTGCCGCCCCGAAAGCTTGGGACCAGACCATCCAACGCCACGCGCGACAGATCGCACGCACGGAAGAAGTCCACGCAAAGAAGGTAAAAGAGACGGAAGAGCTCCAAGCAATGACCCGCAAGCAATTCCGAGCCTGGCGGAACACCAACAACCTCACTGTTGGCAACCAAATTATCGGAAATTTGGCCAATGTCCGTGACGCTCATATTCAGGAGAAGCAGCAAGCTTTGGACGCATCTTGTGACGCTGCTTTGCAAAACAGAGTCCTGCTGGAAGAGGCTTTTGTGTTCCGTGACAGCTACCAGCCGGACAGCGCTGCGTGGGCGAGCTGGGAAGAGGACGCTCGGCATTATGTTGCGCTGATCAAGAAAGCAGAAGAGGGGTCCGAAGTGACCGAGCGGGTGTGTCAAGAGCTGCGAGGGATGAGTCCGTAGGAATACAATGGCTGGAGACGTCAACAGGGACATCAGGCGTGAGGCTGCGGTCAAGCGAGCCTTTGAAAGCCCTGACATAGTCGAGCGACTCTGCGACGAGTTGGGCCTGATCGTACACTGTACAGTTCTGTATGATGTAGCCAAAGAATCAAGCCATTCGTGGAGATTTCGAGCCTGTGAATCATGCTCGCTCTGCAAGCGTAGCTCCATGTAGTCCAAACTGCTGTATCAATCACACCCCTACCCTCACCTTAAGCAGATCCCTCTTCACAACCTCCTCCCTCCTTCCCTCCAACTCCTCAACATCCCAATTCGCACACACCAACCTCCCACTTAACCAGCCCCTCCCCTCCTTCGTCGACCACACACAAAACGCCCCGCACAACTCAACACTATCCACCAGCGCCCCTCTGAAGACTTCCGGGCACGTCTCCACCGCCATCTCCGTCTCTACAGCCCCAGGATGTACCGAAAAAGCCTTCAAGCCCTGGGCAGAATACTGTTCATGCACATGCTCCATCAATTTCAGCTGCGCGAGCTTGGAGACGCAGTATTGCGTGTTCGCGATCGGACCCCTTACCAGCACGGATGCTAGGCTGGACACAACGATGAACGCCTTGCCTCCACCGCTGGTTGCCAAGAGTAGAGGAACCAAATGTTTAGCGCAGTGAAAGGTACCGACGTAGTTAACATCAATAGCCTGCTTAAACGTCTCCGGATCCGTATCAGTGAGAGAGAGAACGACTGGGCCGGAGAAGCCTGAGTTCACCACCACAACATCCAGGCGCCCGAATTTGGCCTGTGTAGCTTGGGCGAGAGAAGCGACGGAGGAGTTGGAGCTGATGTCGCATTCGACGATCTCGGTTTCAATGCCCGGTTGGAGGGACCGGCACTTTGCAGCGGTTTCTTCGAGGCCGGAGAGGCGGCGAGAGGCTAGGACAAGGCCGGATGCGCCTGCTTTGGCGTAGCTGTAGGCGATGCCGGCGCCTATACCACGCCTGGCGCCGATAACACAGACGATGAAGGGCTTAGGGAGCGTGACTTTGGTTGGGTCGAGGGCGGCATTGGGTTCGTGGTGGGTTTTGGTGATGAAGTGACTGACTGCACCAGCGCCCCAGTCGGACGATAGAGTTTCGGGTTGGGTCATCTTGAGGAATGCTGTGCTCCTGGATGGTAACAATGGTTGCTGAAGATAAGGAAAATGCTGTTCTGGTGGTTGAGGGTAGCCGGGACCGAGTAGTCTTGAGGGCCGCAGGAATCAGAATAAAGAAATGGTAGATGCCTGTATTTGACCTACGGTCTATAGTGCGTTCAAAGTTCGTTCCTGAAACGAAGAATGCCATGAGAAGAAGTGGCTCATCCTGTGGGGCGAAACCTCAGCCAACTTCTTTCCTAATTAGGATGCAGATAAAGCGTCTGTAGGCATTACCTTACATTTCAGAAGTACACAGTGTTCCGGAATTCAGCATCTGTTTTCGCGGCTCTCAGCAATTAGGCATAACGAACCTTTTGCCGTACATTTCTACCAGTCTGCGCCGCAGCAATAGGGACCAACCAAATGCCGGCGAGTACTGCTAGCCAGGTGGTGGTATGTCCAGGTCTCGTCCGATCGTAGGGAGGATAACGACACTGGCTTGTACGGCAAGCGTTTTAATGAAGGCAGCGCCTGTGAGAGTGACCACAAGAGCGATTGTCCGGGTTTTGCTCAATGGCAGATGGGACGAATGACTTCCTAGTTGACAGATGGACGTGCTTGAGTCGCCCGCATCGTGCGGCTTGTCGTCTCTACCCAGCTCGACACTCGGCATTCGCATCGCCTCGATCGCGGCGCCATCACTACTCGCTGAAGCGGTGGGAAGTACCGTGGATTCGAAATCGGTTTTCTTCCTGAGGAACTTCGGCTTTTGGAAACTGTATGCCGCGAGTCTTACCCAGTGGGAGGTGTCGGGAATCGGTCGCACTCGTATCGTTTCGTGTTTCCTGGTGCCATATTCAAGAAGTCGTTCTCGTCAATGCCTTCATGATACAGCCTTCGTCACTCCCCGTTGCTAGTCACGCGTAGACCAACCATAACTACAGGCCTTACCGACCTACATAGTCAGGTCGTACCAACATCGTTTCGTTGACGGTCAGGAATGAAGTTGGAGCGGAGGTGAGCCGGAGGTGGGCGAAAGAATATATGTCGGGTCTGGACAGACCGATGCCCTAGAAGCCATGACCGGATGGTCCTTGCTTGTTGGTCTCTCCCACTGACCGCGTCTGGATACATGTACTCCCTCTCGAACAGGCATGAGTATCGTTTTCCTGAAGAGTGATGAAGAAAACCTATTCTCACCACAGAGTCCATGGACATGAGATGCGTAGTGCTTGAGAACGCCGTGCGGGCTAATGACGCGTTTATGAGTGACATCATGATGCCCTGATCTCATAGATTATCATGGGCGAGGAACGCGTTCACGGCGGTTCTATGAGCGTGTCTATCGTAGGTTCAAGTATCGGAAAACTCTCCCACTGATAGTCTTTTTTCTTCAATATCATCTCTTCCGCAGCCGGTTCACTGACTCCCTCAGCATATCACGCCATAATGCAGCTTCAGTACAAGAAGGTCCTCATTTTTGGCGCAACCAGCGGAATAGGATGGGCACTCGCTTCCAAGTTCGTCGAAACCGGAACATCTGTTGTGGTGGTCGGACGACGAAAGGAACGTCTGGATGACTTCGCGAAACAGCATGGCAACACCGAAGGAGCTACGGTCGATACAGCAATATTCGACATTACGGACCTCAAAGGGATCCCGGGGTTTGCCAATGACATGTTCAAGAAGCATCCAGACCTGGACTGTGTGTTCTTGAACTCTGGTCTGCAGAGGAAGATCAACTGGGCTGAGCCCGAGAGCGTCGACCTCGATACCATCGAGTTGGAAATGCTCACCAACTATACTGCATTCATGCATCTCACAAAGATGTTCTTGCCACTACTTCAAAAGCAGGCTCCTAAGAAGACTGGCATCATCTACACGACTTCGGGTCTCGCCTTGGTACCAATTCTGTACTGCTCAAACTATTGTGCTTCCAAGGTATGTGGGCGGGGATAGTACGAGGAGACCTTGAATGGATTCTCATGGCTGATATCCTCGCTTAAAAACAGGCTGCCCTGCATCACATGATCCTAGCCATGCGTGAGCAGCTGCGAGAAGCAAAGAGCAACGTCAAGATCATCGAGCTCTTGCCCCCGTCCGTACAGAGTGAGCTTCACGAACACGAGTTTTGCGACAAAGGCAAGCAGATGGGCATGCCGCTCAAAGACTTCACGGAGGAGGCATTCGAAGGGCTCTGCAAGGACGGCAAGGAGGGGGAACAGGTCCCTGTCCAGGCCGTGAAGGATATGATGGGGTTCAATGGTTGGGAACAGGAGAGACAGAAGGCGATGTTCAAAATGTGGGTTGGCTATCCTTCTGCGGATTAAATGTTTGCTAACGTAATCTTGTCTTGTGCTCTAGGATGGAGATGATGAAGCAGCAAAATCATTAGAAGAATGCCCTGACTGTACGTATAATAACACGGTTACGGCCGTCTACCCTTTCTGTTCGCCAATATTCAATCTCGCTTCGATGTAGTTGAGGTGGGGCCGTGGAAACGCCAGTTGTGTAATCGTTGATCGTGAGGTCCATTCAGGATGGAAGGGAAGGGATGATTACCACTTTCTCATGTAGAGTCTCGCTCATACAACGTGAGTACACACGGCCATGTCTGCGTCTTCGTGATAATATCTTCCAAGCAAAACGGTGGTCTTCTAGCTTCCGGATCATGTCCCGCTTCGCATAAACCTTCGTCTAAATGACAGGAAGATCTGCGGTACATTCTCGGACGACAGCCCTATCATCATTGCCACTTGAAGCTGGCAAAACCACCCAATATCATGGCCGACCTTGGGGATGCGGCACCAGGAGAAGAATCGATACCAGCACCGCCGAGGAAGAAGCGTAGACGTACAGGTCGAGCATGCGCCGCTTGCAGTATTGAACCCTCTTGTCGCCGAAATAAGGAAATGGGACTGACTGGAATCCTGTACAGGACGCCGAAAGACTCGCTGCGATGGCGGCATGCCTTGCGAAGCATGTCGCGTTGGCGAGATGTCGTGCTCGTACGATGAACCGGACCGACGAATGACTGCAGTCGAGTACATACAGAGTCTGGAGAGGAAAGTCGAAGAACTGGAAGGTCTCTTGGACGGTGACAGCACTCGTGGAGCCGATGATGCATCTTCGCCTCCAACACCACTTAATAATCGAAGTGAGAGGCTTCGGAGACCTTCGCTGGACACGCCAACCTCGAGCGGTACTTCTCAGCCATCTGCACAAGTATCATTCGCGCCACTACCATCGGCTTTGGGTAGTTCTATTACGTCAAATGCAAACGTAGCTCAGTCGGGCCAGTCCTCACCCTCCGACTCTGATGATGATTTTCTGGTCGAGACCATGGTCGGTGCCGGAGAGTACGATTCACCTCACGCAAGCTCTTTCGAGAGATACAGAGGGAGCTTTGCAGGCTTAAGTTTGCTTGAACGAGTGCAAAACCTTTGCATACACGCTTCCGCAAACCGAAAGAATCCCAATGTCGAGACAGTACAGGACGAGTTCATCCACGCATTCGACTTTGCGTCACCCGATAACGAGTCTTCGATTCCATGGGACGCCTTTGCAATGCTCCCATCACGAGCGAACTTTGATCGAGCTATCGATATCGTGGTGGATCAAGCTTGCTGTAACATGCAATTTCTGGGTAGGTCGGCTCGGTCGGCTTTTCACTTGATCGTGCAAGGTGAAAGTGGCACTAATCCGAATCTCCAGATCGTCCTGCGCTCGAGAGCATTGCTCAGCAGGTGTACGCTGAAACCGAGAAAGATACAAAACACTACAGTCGTAAGCCATTGGCCTTGCTGTATGCAGTCCTGGCACTTGCCAGACGGTTCGAGCCCACCTCTTCTAGCGATGCCACTGCAACGTCAAGTACCAGAGGGTAGGTCGAATAGAAGACTGGTACCCGCAGAATGTTACTGACACTTGCAGTCTCCGATTCTTCCGAGCCAGCAGGGCCATGTTAGATCCTGCCGATTGTCACGACTTAGTCTCGTTACAAGCGCTACTCTGCATGATTCTTTACACTCAAGTGTCTTCTATGATGAGTACATGCTACTCATACATCTGTATGGCGGTAGCGGCATCGCTACAGATGGGCCTCTTCACCGAGGTAGCGTCCAAGGAGCTTCCGGAGTCGGAGAGGCTCTATCGAAGACAATTGTTCTCAGTTCTGAACATGATGGACACCTATGTGACGACTACGCTAGGTCTACCCCGGACTCTACGAGACGTCAAGTCAGATCATTTGATGCCGAGCCCGACCAAGCCACAGTCTATGAAAGATCCCATGACCGGTACCTATGTGCATGCGGAGCTAATACAGATCCTGGCCAGCGCCGTGGAGTCGAATCACCCCGTTACGCGGCCAATCAGTCAGAAGAATGGCTTCTACGGAGTCGAATATAGCAAAATCGTCACAATAGAAGACCAGTTGGAAGCATGGTTCAACGGGCTTCAGGATCCGGCAGATGCTGTAGCTCCTGAAGGAACCATGCTCGTCAGGTACGTATCGTTGCTTACTGGGCGCAACCGATCTAACAGACTTTACAGATCTCAGCTACTTCTACGCCTTGCCTACGCACACGTTCAGATGGTGTTATATCGACCTTTCCTACACCACGCCCTCAAGAACATGCGGAGCAACAACCACGTCAGCCTAAAAGCATACGCTTGTGGCAGCTCCTGCATAAAGGCTGCGATGCAAGTAGTCTGGTTGGCTGAGACTTTAGAATCGTACAACATCTTCAACGAAGCACACTGGTTCACGACGTTGATCGTATCGTTCACCGCAGCATGCCTCGAGCTGTTTGTGATGAGCAACGAGGGCGACCCAACCCTGCCAGAGACAGAAGACGCTGTCCGCCGAATCAAGGGCTTATGTTTGCGACACAGCAGCCAAAACCCGAGCATGGCGAGGTGCTATCGGTTCCTAGAGGCAAGTTCCGTCGTGCTTTGATTGTCGCCGCATGAGTCTAACGTTCGTACAGAGCCTACAGCCGAGTGATCCAACTCCCGAGATCGAGAAACACAATCCGTTCGATGCCTGGAGCCGAGAGATCTCAAGCACCTTCTCCGAGGCGTACAGGCTGCCTGATGATGTTGGTCTCGAGGCACAACAGCTGCAAGGCGAAGATCTGGTCCAGGCTCTCAACCTGCCACAACTGAGGAGCTTCATCAACAATCGGATATAGCCCGCATACACAGCTGATAATGTAAGAGGTGGATCTAGTAGACTTCTACTTGCCCTGGACCCTTTCTATCTTGCGGTCCATCGTGACTCTCCATCTCTCGCCGTATCGTCTCATGGCCCAGATGGACAAGGCACCGCTTACGAGACATATTATCCCGAGACCAGTAAAGAGCCAACCATTACCAATTGCTTTGATAAGAGGATCCGTTACAGCACCACCAATGCAACTAAAAATGTTCCGCACGAAGTTGTTGAGGGCCACGCCATTGCTAGCCTTGCGAGGCATGAATTCCGTCAACATGGTTGTTACCGCAGCGAATATCCTAGAAACGAGTTAGCAATGCTACCCGAGCTTCAAGGGCTACGGTACCTACAGCATGGAACCTATACCGAAGAAGAAATTCGCGATGAGCGGCGCGGCAGGGTTCACACCATATGTGACCGTCCAGCCATAGACAATGAGACCTGCAAACAGAGGTCAGCGAATGTCTTAGACAAGGTAGGCTTTTGCCCCATCAATGTTGTACCAGCCGGGAACAAGACTGCACCAATCCAGACATTCTCTCGCATACGGTCCTCTGGTCTGTATATTAGCCGACCCTTCTCATCCATCCTCCCTGCTTTTCGAGCTTCGCGGGCCATGATGCCATCGACCCATCGCCCTCCGAACACCGAAGTGACGAAGTAGCCAAGCGAGTTTGGGATGTATAGCAGGCCTACGATGATGCTGGAATAGCTGTACGGCGTGGTGGAGAACGTCTGCTGCACGGAGATGTTAAGCATGTACAGCGCCATGAAAGTCGTTGTCGCGTAGAATACGCAACAACAGACCGCGGGAAACTGGAGGTACAGGACTATCCGTAGCGGGTCGACGAAGCACCGCTGGAGGACGGTCAGGTAGGTTCTGGTCTTGACTTGCACGGACTGCCTTGTCGTTGAACGGGTCATTGTCGGTCGGATGGCATCCTGAGCGGAAGCATTCTTCTCGTTGCTCGTAGAGTGTACTTCAGCAGTTTCTTCGGCAGGAGCTGCCACGCTGGTCGGCTGTTTGAGAGTTTCAGGGAGGCAGAGAGTGAGAAAAGCGAGGATGCCGCCACCTAAGATGGCCAAGAACCATTGTATCGAGCGCCATCCAAGAGTCTGGTTTAGAGCGCCACCAATGATAGGTGCCAGCAAAGGACCACACAACGGACCCAGGTAGAATATACCTATCGCACGTCCGCGTTCTTTCACCGGCCAGATATCAGCAATGGTACCTGCGCCCACAGCCTGTACACTCGCTCCAGCAGCTCCGTTCAGCATGCGCATTGCCAAAAACATCCCCACGTTCGTTGAGACACCCCCAAGCACGGCAAAGAGGACATACAACGCAAAGCTGGTCAGGTAGATCGTCCGCCTGCCCAAGGTCTCCGAGAACGAACTCCACCACAGTGGGAAGATCGCCATGCTAAGCATATAGAGCGCCACGCTGAGGTTGACTACCGTAGCACTAGAATCAAAGTACTTCGCGATGTCAATCAATGCTGGCAGAACGATCGACGAGGCCATTGGAGCTGCAGCGCCAGCAGTCGCGACGACGAGCGTCAAAAGCCATTTCGTCTTTCGCGAGTAGTCGTAGGGATTGGTGACCTCGGCGATCACGGTGAAGCGAGCTAGGAGGCCTCGTCTTTGACTGCGAGGAACCTTTTCTACATCGCGGCATACTGAACGATTGGATGACTGAGGGCGACTGCGAGAGCGGTGGGGCGGAACTTGGTGGTCGTGTGTGTCGTTGTCTGATAAGGTCTTTGACGAGTTGTTCGATGAATGAGAGGATCTCGAGTCTTGTCGTCCTCGCTGTGGTATCTTTAGGATGTCTTCGCTATTCGAGCATGGTCCTTCCACGGCTGTGATATCGGGTTCCTTCGTCAATGCTGGTCTCGAAAGCTGTACCGATGCAGATGATGAGGTGTCGTGGGATCTCTCGTGGTCCAGCTTGTCGAGCTCACGTTCGAGGTTTCCCTTCTCGACATCGTGGTCATTGGACATGTCCTTGATTGGAATAGACGGAAAATCTCGAGAGTAGTGATGCGTAGGATCTCAGGTTTTTCTTTCTCTCACAGGCAATAGGACATGGTGGCGAGGGTTAGAATGTCGACCAAATAGCAATATTGTACAGATAAAGGAAAGCTCCTACATGTCAATGCGAATGTGCAGTGTCTCACCTTCCACTTCAGTGCGGCATAACGGCACTATGCTCGTAGACTCCCACATCCTCGACGCACTCAGAGTAGCTCTGGCTGCACTCTCTGTGCCGAGTAGCCGTATACCTTTGAGTGGTTGGCCGAGGTCGGCGTTGCAGTCAGCGCCGCCACAGTGGCGTTGGTGGTTTTTGGTCGTGGTAGTAGATGCCCCGCGCAAGAACCAATCCTCTATCGTCGTTGCTAAAGGTAAGAAATGCATTGAAGAAGGTAAGAACAACGAGCGGTAGTAGTAAGTCGTGGGCATCCTCGAAAAATGCTGAAAAGTAGGTGATCAACACTGTTTCTTGACCTCGTAATCAACAGTCACCTGATCAGAAGTCGTACCATATTACTTCTCCCACATCCTGCCGTCATGTACGTGTATCCATGCTACAGAATCACCATCTCAAACTGGGGCTTCGATATGGAAAAAGTCAACGAAGAGCGCGAAAAGCTGCGCCAGCACTTCCTCAGTCTTTCCGACGAGCAGCAGGTGACAGGATGGGATGATATGTGGCAGAAGCAAGTCACGCCGTGGGACCGCAAGAAACCAAACCCAGCTCTGGTGGATGCATTGGGGCAGAAGTCGGAACTCTTTCCACCACCATCGACGACCGCAGACGGTGCGAAGATCAAGAAGAAGGTACTCATTCCCGGCTGTGGCAGAGGATACGATGTGCTCTTGTTCGCTTCATACGGCTACGACGCGTATGGACTCGACGTATCACCGACGGCAGTGCAAGCTGCTGAGCAGCTACTCGCAGACCAGGCGAAGGAGCAGATCTTTCCAATCCAGCATATCCAAGAAGGCCGTGGCCAAGTCAAGTTCGTGGAGGCCGACTTCTTCAGCGACGACTTTCTTAGCAGAATCGGTCTGTCAAAGTCCATTGAGCCGTTCGATGTCATCTACGACTACACCTTCCTCTGCGCCCTACCGCCTTCAATGCGTCCACGCTGGGCAGCCCGCTTGAGCGAACTGCTGTCGCCGACCGGTACGTTGGTGTGCCTGGAGTTCCCGCTCGGCAAAGACCCAAAGCTCGGTGGTCCACCGCACGGACTCGAGCACGATTTGTACGAGCAACTCTTTGCGCATCCGGGCCGTGAGGTCAAGTACAACTTCAGCGGGCACGTAGCTGCGGACCGTAGCGGCGAGAAGGCTGACAACGCTCTTGTCAGAGTCAAGGAATGGGTTCCGGAACGTACTTTCGAGGGCCAGGATAAGTCGACTATGGTGTCGATGTGGCGCCATTGGAAGTAGTGATATGGTTTACCAAGGTCGTCTGGTGTGGTCGGGCGCACATAAAGTGCGATCGGGGGGTCTGTAATTAATCATAGAGTGTTTCCGTCCACCAAGATTGAGGCGCCGCAGTTCGGATTGGCATAGCAGTCATCACTACGTCCGGATCCACCTCCATTTCGTCAACGTTCTGGTAGCTTTTAGATCGCTTCAGCGTAGCAGCACTCTCTGCTCCCAGCGTGCCAGACCTCGCCCGCTTCTTGCAGGCTACCTTCTGGTTGGTAGTCGTGGATGTGGTTTGCCATTCGACAACAGCATTCTGCACAGCCTGACTTCTGCCGACAAAGAGCTGAACGTCCAACCAGCGTCCTTTAAGCTCATCCGGAGCGAGAGAGCTGAAGGCTTGCGCTTGGCCTAATAGATCGTTGACGATGTTCGCAAGCTCGATGTATTGATCGCGGCATGGCGTATCGATCGTCTTCCCGGCCTCCGCAGTGACCACGTCCAGTAAGGAGGACAATTTTGCTGACTCCGAAGTGAAGAATTGTGACACCTGATGGCCGGGCAATGTACTGTTCGAGCCCATCATGGCTGGGTTCCTATAGAGTTCTGATGGAGGTCCGCTTGCTGGATTGTGCCTGAGATAACGAAGCCGGTTCGACGGTTCTATATAGCAATTCGCCTCCTGTCCTGCTTAGACTCTTGGTGTCACAAACGATGAGAACGTGGAAAAGAACTTACATCGTTGAGCGAGATGGCGAGACGGGACGAAAGGGCGGCAATGTGATTGGCTGGATGAGCAAGTTTAGAGCGCCCCGAAATAGCTCAACGTTCAGCCTTGTTGTATTATCTTCACTCCGAACCCCAACTCCAACGCTGTGTAATAACTCGCTGTCAATATCAACATCACGACTTTGTGCTCGACTTCTCTACGATAGCACCCATCTCCAGATCCTTCTCACCCACCTCCACAACCGCAGCCCCGGTGCCCATCGCCGCCCCCACTTCCACCTCGGCCTCCGCTCTCTTTTTCGCCTTGTCTTCGAACCTCTTTTGCCTTCTTTCTCGCTTCTCTCGGTCTTCGCGCATCTCCCGGATCAGTTTCGACTTCAGTCTTATCTTGTGGCCGTAGCGGTAGAAGATGAAAGGTATGGGTATGCACAAAGCTTCGAGAAGCCCTAGCATCGTGCCAGCCCAATTGGCACCCATCACTCTGTACATTGATGGACCGGCCAGAGGTAGCGTCGCACCCATTGCGGAACGGAGGACTGCGTTGCCGGCCAGGGCTGAAGCGGCGTAGATGTCGTAGCTGCTTACCAGGTAGTTCGAAGCGTAGATGAAGACAGCTGCGTTGCCGGCGCCGAAGGGCAGACCAGCGAGGATGGGGAATATCCAGTGGACATCTAAATGGATGAGGTTCATTAGTATACAGCTCAGAAAAAGAACCATGTGGTGTCTCAGGGACTGGCATCATAAAGATCCAACTTACTAGGTGTACAGGTCCATGCGAAGATTATCTCGCCACTCGGTATCAGTATGGCGGCTAGACAAACAACGCAGACCATCGCTTCGGGTGGTGGTGAGCCTGTTTCGGGATCTGGTTTGTGCGAGTTGATCCATTTGCGGATAAGCGGTTCGCTGACGATGACGATCATGGAGCCGACTCCTATGCCTGTTGATGATCGCAAAGTCAGCAGATTGCAAAACGATGTTGCGTGTTGACACCCTCAAACGTACCGCAGAAGCTTAGGCCTGTAAAACCAGGCGACCACCCTCGAAGCTCTGTAAAGACGATCGGGTACGCAACGAAGCAGAGGTACAGAATGCCGTAGATGAGAGCGATGTACAGATCCCAGAAGATGCATATCGGTTCCGTCACCGTCATGACGAAAGGTCGAGATAAGTTGATCCGGAGTCTAGGGTCGCGAGCACAACGATTAGCACGACCGCACAACACAGGCATCCTGTCGGCAGCTGGGAGACTCACAGCGGCAGGAAATCCAACTTCTCATCGTACCGAGACCACCAACTGTCATCCTCTGTCTCCTTTCGCTTCTTGGCCGCCCGTCGACGAAGGATCGCTGGTGCGTACGTCTCCTTAATGCACGACGTCGAGACCCAGGCCACCGCGGCTCCAATGATGACGACCCAGTTAGTCCATCGCCACCCGGCGTACTGGTACACGAAACCGCCCACGACGGGGCCCTGAGTTACGTTAGCACGCCGCGCAAGCCAAACAAGCCATCATCATTCTCTCGATGGCACTCACAATGACCGGCCCGTTCATCGGCCCAATCGACCATATCGAAAACGCCAGCGCCCGGTGCTCCTCATCCACAATATCGTTTACCGTCCCGGGTGCATTGGAAATCATAGCCGCAGCACAAAACGCACCAAAGAACCTCGTAACCAGAATCGTCTCAATATTCGTCGCCACCGCGCACGGAATCACAAAAACAATGAACCCGCCCAACGCAGCGATATAAATCGGCCTCCGTCCGTACATCTCCGACAGCGGCGCAAGAATGACCGACCCGACGGCCATACCGAGTAGGTACGTCGTCACTCCCAGGATCCCCTCACTATTCGAGATCCCAAAGTCCTTCTCCATCCCAGGAATCGCGGAGGTGTAGGAAGTCGAGAAGAGGACGACGGCGGTGGTGGAGTAGCTCATGATGAGCAGGATGAGACCTTTGTACCATAAAGGCCAGTTCTGGGGATCGCCTTGTTCGCCGACTTCGAAGTCGATTTCGTAGGCTGGGTCTGTTGCTGTGCCGGAAGTTCTAGCTGTCCAGGTGCGCATCAGCTCCAGGGTTGGGACGACGTTGCCGACCTGGTTCATGGAGGAGGTGTGCGAGAGGGATGGGCGGAGACGGTTCGAGTGGACGCTGGGTTCGTAGTCCTCGTCCTCGGCGCCGCTGTCGCTGTTGGAGTCTGGGGTTGTGGGTTCCTCGATGGACATATTGGAGGCTCGGCGGGTTATGACGCCGGTCTCTTTTTCTATGGGTGGTGTTTCTGACTCCATGGTTGGTAGGTAGCTGTGCTTGCAACGTGGAATGGAAAAGGTGTGTCCAGAGAGAAGTGGCGTCTATGACCGAACAGCGGTGTATATTTCTTTCAAGAACGATAACGACAGAATCGCCACATTGACCACGCTGGCTGACAGCAGTAGTAATCGCGGCAATCGGTACAACAAGGGCGAGTCAGGCCGGTTGGAATGAAGAGAAATACAGAGTTTGAATGAGTCGAATATAGTGTCTTAGGGAAAAGGACTAGGAATCATAGGAGATGCTGAAAAGTAGATAGAACAGAGGAAGTGTCGTCAACGCTTACATTTCTCGAAGATCCGCCATCGCTGATCATTGCATCTCAGGAACAGATAGACCTTCCTTCCTTCTTCCCATTCCGCAGTTTTTTCTGCGTGTGCTAGGCCGAGTGGGGATTTAGAGACTAAGCATTGCTGCAGGTGCTGGGGAAGATATATTCAACCGCGCCACAGTTGGGACGTCGATCTCGGATGGGAGATCCGTTTCTAATGGCAAGTGCGACTTCTTGGTTAATGTGAGAAAGGAAGCTGTGATGGACGTATCGAAGCACCCCTGATTTATTGTCAGTTTTGAGTCGTTTGGAGGCATTGGTATTGCGATTGAGTTCACAACCCCAGCATCCCCAAGATATCGACCAAGCCACACCATGCCGTAAATGCCGATTTACCCGAGGCACAGGTGGGACAACGATGAACCGACGCATATACCGACCATCCAACTACGGTCCGCATTCATCGCAAAAGCGGTCAGCCTCGCAACAGCTCGATACGAAGGATCATTGGTTGGCTCAGCAGTGCACAAACTCGTCAGCACACTGAGGTGATTGTTATGCACAAGATATGTTGCTCCAGACGAGAGCTCGCATAAACACCACCACGCTATGCTATGGGTATACCTTCCATCCCAGCGCCAGCAAAATGCCTCTTTCACTCACTCCTCACGCACCCTCACGCAACACCCTCAACCAACCGCCCACACATCTCCTTCAACACCCTCCTCCTCTCCCTCCCCATCCCCTTAATCGTCCGCCTAAACGTACCAGCAGCAACACTAGCCCCCCCAAACTCCCCCTCACCCCCCTTCCCCTCCCCCACCATCCCCCTCCCCAGCACCCCCATCCCCAGCGGCCGATAAACCCCCACAGCCCCCGTCCCCAACCGC
>JAABUL010002185.1_pt1 | contig 33382 bp, 33 predicted proteins | sample 5559151 | NCBI WGS metagenome assembly JAABUL01 (sample SAMN10711876, study PRJNA513368) | rock metagenome | isolation source: Antarctica rocks | place: Antarctica: Victoria Land, Pudding Butte sud | reverse complement strand
AGATGGTGATGCCTGGGGATAACGTGACGATTGTGGGGGAGCTGATCGCGCCGATCGCGATGGAAGAGGGTCTTCGGTTTGCCATTCGCGAGGGCGGACACACCGTCGGCGCAGGCGTCGTCACCAAAATACTCGCTTAGAAACGAACATATATGGCAGTCGCAGCCCCTGTACGCGATACGTTTGAACTGGAAAGCGCCGGGCGCGAAGCATGGGCACGGCGCTTCTTCGGCACCATTGACGCGATGGATTCGCCCGGCTTTGCCGCCTTCTTTACCGAAGGCGGCAGCTTCCGTATGGGCAACACGCCTGCGTTTGTCGGGCGGCAGGCAATTAAAGAGTTTGTGCGTGGCTTCTTTGCCGGGCTTCAGGGCCTGAGGCATAATATCACGGGGCTGTGGGAAGCACCGACAGCGTTCTTCTCAGAAGGCATTGTTACTTACATGACCCAGGATGGGCAGGAAGTCAGCCTGCCGTATCTTGGCGTCATGGAGTTTGAGGGTGAGCTTATTCGCGACTACCGCGCTTACCTAGACCCAGCCCCACTGATAGCCGCGTTGTACCCCGCACAAAGCTAACACATAAAAGGATAAGATCATGGCTAACGAAGCACGAGTTATTGTGATGCTCGCCTGCACCGAGTGCAAAGAGCGCACGTATGCAACCAGCAAAAACAAGCGTCAGCACCCGGAGCGGCTGGAACTGAACAAGTATTGCCCGCGCTGCCGCGTGCATCGCATGCACCGCGAGGCAAAGTAACAATGGTTGGGCAAGCCCGGCCATTCACTCTGGGAGTATAGTTCAGTTGGTAGAATGGCGGTCTCCAAAACCGTAGGTCCCGGGTTCGAGTCCTGGTGCTCCCGCCAACCGTAAGGCCGATCTTCATTAAGAAGATCGGCCTTATTTTGTGTGGCAGGCAGGAATATCTCAGGGCTTTGCCCAAACAAAAACGCTATGAGTGGAATAACTTCTCGCAGGCTTGCGTGGGCGCTTGGGTGCGGCGCGGTGGCTTTAGTCGGTTTGAGCATGAGTGGCTGTCGCTCCGGCAGCGATGACAGCGGGAATGATGCCCTGGTGCGCTTGATTAACGCCTCGCCGCATGCCCAGGACATGGCGGTGGCGGTGGATGGCAAGCACGTCTGGCGGCACTCGCAGTTTCGGAGCAATACGGGCTATGCTCCCGTAGGGGCAGGCAGCTACAAAGTCGCCCTGGAAGCGCGGGAAGGCGGGCGGATTGTCTCCAATAACAGCTTTCTGACCTGTGACAAAAGACGCGCGTATACGGTGCTGACATTGGGGCGAAGCGGAGGCGGCGGGCCGGATGTGCGCATTTTTGGGGAAGATCGGTATGCGCCGGTTCCGCAGGGGCGCGTGCGCCTGCGGTTCGTCAATGCGATTGCCGGGGGAAGCGGCGAGGCGGACCTGCTGTTCAACAATATCGCGGGCCTGCCGAGCGTGGCGTATGGCAGCCGAAGCGCGGCGATTTTATTGGAGCCGGGCACGTATGATGTCAAGGTGAATGCGTCCGGCGAAGTGTCCACTCTGGTGGGGCCTGCCAGCCTGCGCTTTCAAGCGGGGCATGCGTATACATTGGTCGCGATGGGGCAAAGCGACGCGGCCAATCCGCAGGAGGGCGTGACATTGGAATCGTACCCGGACGACAAGCCGAACGATGAGTGATCTAATCACGCCCAGCTTTGAGTGATGTGTCTTTGAGCACGGCGGCGGTACGTGTGGGCGCGGCCACAAAAACATCTAATTCTCGGCGGGCATGCGCAACCCCTACGGCTTCATCGGCGACGCGCTGGGCATCCTGGGAGAGCATGGCAAGCAGGATCGTATCGGCTGTTCCGCTGAGGCTGTAGTCTGTCAGGCCTGCGCGCAGTGCTGCAATCTGAGCCAATACCTCCGCGCGTAGGACATTTGTCTGGTGCAGCACTTGCGTCGTGCGGTCAATGGATGCCGCCTGCCGCGCCAATGCGTTGGCCTGCCGTGTCAGAGATGCGGCAGCAATCTCGTCGCTCTCTTGATGGGCATGGGCAAGTGCGTCTGTCGCTTTCTGTCTCAGGACGGCTGCGTTCTGCGGAGGTGTCGCGTCGGGTGGCAAGCTGTCTATGGCACGGCCCAGGGCGCGCAGGGCATCGCGCAGGCCTCGTTCAGCATCGGGTGGTATGGCCTGTGCAGCGGCCTCCCGTATCAGTTCTATGTAGGCGCGATCTACGCCAATCATCTTGCTCAGCAGCAGAGAATTGATCTCTGCTGCTGACAGCGGCTCTTTATAAACTTTGTGTAATGCGCGGCGTGGAAGCACGCTCATGCTCAGGCCGGTGATTGCACCCCATACAGTGGTTGCCTCGGCTAATAAAAGCCAATCCGAAGGAAGGGCCACAACAATTTCCCAAAGAGCCAACAAGGCCACGGGAACAGCAGCAAAAATCGGCGTGAGCCATTGTGCGGCTTTGAGGCTTGCAGATGCGGCAGGCAGCCCTATTGAGGCTTCCCTTTTGGTTAGTCCCATGTCACGCGTCCACAGACGGCCCAATCGACCTAAACGCGAGGTGGGCAGATCGGTAGACAAGGTGGCGTAGCTGAGTAGCGCCACTATGCCGTCGAAGTCGCCAACGCGGCAATGGATGATAACGGCATGGAGACGGTCGCGTAGGTCCTGCGGGTATATCTTCATGGCAGAAGGAAGAAAGGCTATTTGCCGCGCTCGATCCAGTCGGTGACGCGGCGGTAGGCGGTTGTCAGGTAGTCTGTCATCAGTAATTGCCGGTCGCCGTGAAAGTAGTATTGCACGCGCTCGCCGAGCGGCTCTTCCGGGTCGCCGATAGCGTAGGTGGCGATCTCGCGGGGCAGCGCCAGGGCGCGGTGAGTGGCTTGGTCTACGGCGCCAAACTTGATCTTGAAGATAATGTCGGCGTCTTTGAAGTTCTCGTTCCAGTCCATAGTCACGTCGTAAGTGCGGCCGTCAATGCAGCGATAAATGCTCTTTTGTTGCACGAAAGGGTTCCTTGTCGGTTAAAAATCCAGTGTTTCTAAGATGGTCAGGGCCATGCGGGCATCGCCGATAGGGTTCATGTGGACGCCGTCGGTGGTCATGGTAAAGGCGGGGTCGGCGGCTTGCCCGGCACGCAGCGTCATGAGAAAGTCGCTGTGCGTGGGCGCAAGCCGCGTGCCGCGCCGCTGGCTGATACTCTCCATCACCCGCACATATTCCTCTAATTTGGCATTGCCAGGCTCGTTCGGCCCTTCGCCGATGATTGTCGGCGTTGCCAGCACCACCTGCGTCTTCCCGGATTGCTGGGTGCGCATCACCATCTCCTCTAAATCACGCGCATAGTCTATCACATTCACCCCGCCGCTGCCACCGAGGCCATGCCAGACATCGTTGATGCCGACATTGATTGTCACCCAGTCAGGGGCGTGGGCCAGCACATCACGCTCCAGGCGGGCCAGCATGTCCGGCGCTTTGTTGCCGCCGATGCCCGCGTTAATCACCGTAATCGCACGGCCTGGGTATTTGGCGGCGATCAGCGCTGCGATCAGAGATACGTAGCCGGGCGCGTTCTGCGTGATACTGTCGCCGAGGCAGACCAGGGTCTGGTTTTGTTCAATGGCAAAGCTCATACTGTGTACTTTAATGTGCGCAGTCCGACCATGATGCATGGCCCTCCCGAAACAACAGCGATGCCGGCGGCATGGCAGGCGCGCACGGCATCGTCCGACTCCGCGCCGGGCTGCATCCAGAGATGGCGGATGCCCAGGCGCGCGCACTCGGCGACAGCGGCTTCCGTGGCGGGCGGCGGGACAACCATCACGGCGACTTCCGGGACGACAGGCAACGCGGCAAGGTTTGGATAGCAGATGTCGCCGTCTACTTGGTCTGCGCGGGCATTGACGGCATACGCCGTCTTGCCCGCGTCTTTGAGCGAGCGGTAGACAAGAAAGCCGTACTTTTCCGGGCGGCGCGAGGCTCCGACAACCGCGAATGTTGCTGCCTTCAGCATCGCGCTGATTTCGGGCGAAGCCATGGGAGGACACCGCTCCTTTCTGAAACGAAACCTGCGTGTTTATCGTAACCTGTAGTGGGGGCAAATGTCAAGCCTCCCGAAAGGGTACTTATGACCAACTTCATGCGCACAGCCGCGCTCGGCGCTCTTTTACTGGCCGCCGCACTACCGCCCGCATCGGCGCAGGGCATTATGGATGCGCCGCCTCCGCCGCCATTGCCCGCCGGGACACGCGCGCCTGCCATCTCCACGCAGACTGTCAATTCCCACGGCCCAATTTCTCTGTCCCGCCTGCGCGGCAAGGTCGTTTTGGTGGACTACTGGGCCACCTGGTGCGGCCCGTGCCAGATGGCGACCCCCACGTTGCAGTCTCTGCACCGGAAGTTCGCCCCCAAAGGCCTGGTGGTGCTGGGCATGGATACCGATGCGCCCGATACGGTCAAGAACGTCCCGGCGTTTCTCAAACATTTCGGCGTGACTTATCCCGTCGCCGTGCTGAGCCGCGCTAATATCCAGAGTGCGATGGCGTACCACGTGGACGGTATCCCCGCGCAGTTTCTGATTGATAAAAGGGGCGTAGTGCGCTGGAGCCAATCCGGCTTTGCGCCGGGCGAAGGGCGGGAGCTGTCTGCCATGATTGCGCGGCTGCTGGCGGAGAAGAGCTAACGCGCCGCAGAGGCGTTGCTTCGGTGTGTTATAGGCGTTCTATAGGCTTGCCAACGACGGAACAAATCATTCCGTCGTTGGTATGCGCTTACAACGCCTTGGGAAGGCATAAGCAATGGGTTTGCAGGGGGTGGTACTCACCCTGGCGCTTCGCGCCTGTCCCTCTCCCGCATGGGTACCGCACAGCATTGGCTGAACAGAAAACCTAGCTCTGAAGGGCTAGGGCACAAGGCCCGCTCACGCACTGTACTGGTCAGCACTGGCGTGCCCGGAGGGCTGCACTGGCGGGCCTGGAAGGGCGGCCCGCCGGAGGTGCCGACGCAGGAGAGGAGGCTGGGGGGTGGGAGCCGTCTTGCTAAGAATAATTGGCGCATCCGGTTTGACAAATGCCCGCCCGCTGCGGTATGATAACACGGATTTTCTCCACAAGGAAACGTTATGGCAACCCCCCGTCAAATTCGCTCGCGCATTCGTGTCGCCAAAAACATTCAGCAGATTACCAAAGCCATGAAAATGGTCGCCGCCGCGCGCCTGCGCCGCGCCCAGGAAGCGGTTGCCGCCGCGCGCCCTTATGCCGACAAAATGCGCGAAGTGCTGCAAAGCCTCGAAAGCGGCGGCGCGGGGCGCGGGGTGCAGCATCCCCTTCTGCGCCATACCGAGGGCGAAGCGCGTAATATCGGCATTATTTTGATCACGGGCGACCGGGGGCTGTGCGGCGCGTACAATTCCAGCGTCATTCGCCGTGCCTTTGATCTGGCAAAGCCACTGGGCACCGACCGTGTCAAGCTGGTCTGTATCGGCAAGAAAGGCGCCACTTTTTTCCGGCGGCGCGGCTACCAAGTCGTTGCCGAACACCCGGTGCCTGCAACGGGCATGTCGTTTGCCGATGCGCAGGCATTGGCGCGCACCGCCCGCGAACTGTTTGAGAATGGGGAAATTGATGCCCTGCATCTGGTCTACACGCAGTTCTTCAGCGCGATGACCCAGCGGGCGCAGAGTGCATTGCTTCTCCCATTAGAGCCTGCGGAACCGGCGCAGGCCGCCGTGCCTGCCACGCCGCAGGCCGACTATCTCTTTGAGCCTGACCCGGAGCAGATACTGGGCAGCCTCTTGCCGCGCTATGTGGACACGCAGGTGTACCAAGCGGTGATTGAGAGCATCGCGTCTGAGCACGGCGCGCGCATGACTTCCATGTCCAGCGCCACCGACAATGCGGGCAAAATGATCTCGGGCCTCACGCTTACATTGAACCGTGCGCGTCAGGCGGCGATTACCAAAGAGATCGCGGAGATTGTCGGCGGCGCGGAAGCCTTGAAGTAATCGCCGAGATTAGGTGCTATGACTGGCTCCCGCCAACAGCCCCGCCAAACTCTTCAAGCGATGTGCGTGGTGTTCTGTGCCTTGTGGCTTGGATTTTCGCTGCCGGGGGCGGATGCAGGCCGCATGCCGAGTGTCAGCCCTGCACATGCTGCCGCCGCTGCCGGGCATGGCTCCGTTTGCCGGTGTCCGCAGTGCCGGGGCGGGCGGTTTTGCTGCTGCCACGCGGGGCGAACGCCTACAGGGCAGGCATCGCTTTCGGCGTCGTGCGACCCCGAACCAGGCCATGCCGCCGCCGCGGTGTCGCGCTGGCCCGTCTGCCTGACTGCCCGCACTGTGTTTCGCCTGGGTACGCTCCGCCCGTCTTTTGATGTCCCTTCCCCGCGCTGTGCGCGCTCCGCCGACCGTCCTCTTGCCCTGCGTCCTCCGTGTGTTTGACACTGCCGCCGTGCCGCGTTTTGCGCCGCGCGGAGCGCCGATGTCCCTGAACCGCTCCTGCAAATCCCCGCTTCCGCCGCACTCTGCTGCGCCGGGAAGCGCGGGCCGAGAGGGCGAGCGTCTTCTCCAAACCACACGAGGATCGCCATGCAGCCTGCTTCCCGGCGGCCCGGCTTCACGCTGATTGAGCTGCTGGTCGTTATCGCCATTATCGTCGCGCTCGTGGCAATCCTGTTTCCCGTCTTTGCGCAGGCGCGGGAAAAGGCACGTGCCTCCGCCTGCCTGTCCAACTGCCGCCAAATCGGGCTGGCCTTTATGCAGTACGCGCAGGACAGCGATGAACGCCTGCCGCTGTCCACGGACACCAGCCGCGATCTGTCGTGGGTGGTCACGGTGCAGCCCGTACATCAAAAATACGCAAATCTATCGCTGTCCCGACGATCAGAGCACGAACTGGACAACGCCGCTGGCGGGCCAAACGGCCACGTGGCTGTCGTCGTATTACCTCAACGACTGGCGGGCGGGAACGCTCAAATACACGATGCTGGCCTCCATCAACAGCCCTGCCAGCGTCGTGTATGTCAGTGAAAGCACTGCCAATAAGACCGGCGACCATTTCCACCCGTTCCTCTGGGCCGCCGACCCGGAGCGTCCCGGCGGGCCGTCGACCGGCGCGTTTGATACAAGCAGGAACCAGACATTGGAAGTGGACAGTGTCAGGCACCAAAGCGGCTTCAACAGTGTTTACGCCGATGGGCATGCCAAGTGGGGCATTTATGAAGGGGCCTTTGATCCGCGCCAGTAAGCGCAGGAGACGTATGGAAAAGCCGAGTGCTGGGAGAGGGTGGGGGGCCGGGTATCTATTCCCCGTGTCCCTGGGACTGCTGCTGGCAGCCGGATGCGCGCCGCAGTCCCGCCCGCCGGTGCAGGCTGCGAAGCCTGTCACTGGGAACGAGCGCTTACTGCTGACGCTGACCCCTGCCGTGCCCCGCGCGCTGGATGTGACGCTGTTTACTGTGCATGTCATGGGCAAAGACAGCCGCCCTGTCATCAACGCTCAGGCGACCGCCGCCCTGTCCATGCCGGGCATGCAGATGCCGCCCAACGCCCTCTCCTTTACGCCGTCAACGCCGGGCGCATACACCGGGCAGGGCCGCTTTTCCATGCCCGGCCAATGGGCCGTGACTGTCACCGTGCTGGACAAAGGCAGGCGCACGGCAGCTACGTTTCCAATCACAGTGCGCTGACATGAGCCTGTTTCTAGACACACTTGATGCAAACCCCAACCCAAGACGCCCTTGAACAAATACGCTCCGACCCGCAGCGGCCTGCCGACTTTGACGCGTTCTGGCGGCGCACATTGGGCGAACTGGCCCTGGTTCCCTTAGAGTGGGAGCGCATTCCCAATGCCCAGCCTGCCCCCGACGGCTGGCGCGTGGACTGGCTGCGCTTCGCGTCGTGGGGCGACACGCTGATCTATGGCTGGCTCGCCGTGCCCGACAGTACGCCGCAAACTGGGCAGAGCGCGGGCTATGTCTGGCTGCCGGGATACTCATGGGGCAGCCCGCCGCCCGGCCCGGAAAGCCTGTACCCCGGCACGGTGACGCTGGGCCTGAATGTCCACGGCAACCTCCCCGACACGCCGTACAACCACCCGTTCACCGAGCGCCGGGAGTATCTCACGCAGGGGATAGATGCGCCTGAGACGTATATCTATCGCGGCATCGTCTGCCATATCCTCCGGGCTTTGGATGTGCTGGCCGCGCAGCCGGAAGTCAGCGCCGATAAGCTGATGGTCGGCGGCATGAGCCAGGGCGGCGGGCTGGCCTTGATAGCTGCGGCCCTCGCCCCGCAGGTCAAGCTTTGTTTGGCCGACATGCCCTGGCTGTGCGACATTGACCGCGCGCTGTCCCTGATCGACCGCGCCCGCTATGCCCGCCTGCCCCATCTGCGCATCCCCGATGGGCGCGCCCTTATTGAAGACTACGCCAATGCCCATCCCGAATGCCGCGGCCAAATCTTCCAAACCTATCGCTACTTTGACCCGCTCTCCCATGCCCAGGACATCAAGTGCCCCACGCAGGTCAGCGCGGGCGGGCGCGACCCATCATGCCGCCCGCCGACCATCTACTCGGTGTATAACGCCCTCGCGTGCCCCAAAGAGATGCTGTATCTCCCAAACACGGGCCATGAGATTGTCCCCGCACAGCACGAAGCCCACCAAAAGTGGGTATCACATCTCCAAGACACCCAGGAGGACACTTATGGCTGAACAGCATATCGGACTGACCGACCCCGATGCCTTTGAACAGGCCACCGACGGCGAGACCGTCACCGGCAAGCACCTATTCGCCGACGGCGGCGACGGCAAGGAGAAAGAAGCCACCGTCCGCAGCGCCGATGCCGGGGCGAGCAGCGACGCCCCCGCCGCCAGCGGCATCCCCAGCGCGGTCAAGCAGCACGGCGTGCAGAACGAAGCCGTCCGTGACACCGACGAAACCCCGATGGGCGGACGCGTCCAGCCGGTCAAGCAGAACCTGGAGCCGTGACGCGCCCATGACGCTCATTCTCGGCCTGGACATCGGCGGCACCAAGTCCGCCGCCGTGCTGGGCGACCACACAGGCCGCGTGCTGGCCCGCGAGTCCGGCCCAACCCCGCAAGGCCCGTGGCCCGAGTCCGTCGCCTTTCTCATGGGCCTCCTGCACGCCGTCCGGCCCAACGCAGAACCCGTCACCGCCCTCGGCGTCTCGTGCGGCGGGCCGCTGGACTCCCAAACAGGCATTGTCCATGCCCCGCCCAATCTGCCGCACTGGGACGGCGTGCCGCTGCGTGCCCTCCTGGAAGCCGAGTTCCACTTGCCCGTCTGGGTGGAAAACGATGCCAACGCCACCGCCCTCGCCGAGCACCAATGGGGCGCGGGGCAGGGGACGCGCGACATGGCCTTCCTGACAATGGGCACGGGCATCGGCGCGGGCCTTATTCTCAATAATCAGCTCTATCGCGGGCGGCACGACCTCGCGGGCGAGATTGGGCATGCGACGATCCTTCCCAATGGCCCGCCGTGCCTCTGCGGCAAACGCGGCTGCCTGGAAACATTGGCGTCGGGCACGGCGATTGGACGCATGGGACGCGAGCGCACCGGCGAACCCGCCCTCACCGCCCATGACATCTGCGCCCGCGCCCGCGCGGGTGACCCCATCGCCCAGGGCATACTCGCCGAGGCCGCATGGCACATGGGCATCGGCCTGGCAAACCTCCTGCAAACCCTCAACTTAGAGCGCATCGTCCTGGGCACGCTGGCGGTGCAGGCGGGCGACCTGCTCTTAGAGCCAATCCGGGCATCGGCGCAGGCCCACTGCTGGCCCCGCGTCTGGGACGGCGTTTCCATCGTCCCCGCCGCCCTCGGCAATGCCGCCCAGGACATGGCCGCCCTCGCCGTCGCCCGCTTCGCCCGCGCTGACATTAGTTCTCCACCACAAGAACACGGCACAAGAACACGGGTTTGAAACCCCGTGCTAGGGATACAAAACCCGCCTTCGCGGGTTAAGAACAACCCCCTCCTAACCCACGCCCTCCGGGTCTGCCAGTGCAGCAGCTGGGTTTCGTAATGCTAGGCCCGCATTTCAATGCGGGAACCGCCCTCGCCGTCGCCCGCTTCGCCCGTGCCCCCCAAAATAACACTTGACAGCACGCGCAAACCGTGATATGATAGTGCTATAGCCGAACACTCTCCGGCTGCGCCCCCGGTGGTCTGAATTGCCTGCCGAGCGCATATAAAAGCCGTCCCGCGTCTTCTCCTCGTGAGCGGACAGGCACGGCTTTTTGCATGCCCGGCCCCTGCTCCGCTCGCCTCAATGCCGCATGAACGACCCCAATGTCCGCGAGCACCTTGCCAATGAGCGCACGTTCCTTGCGTGGGTGCGCACCGCTATCGCCCTGATCAGCTTCGGCGTGGTCATTGCCAAGCTCCGCTTCCTGATCGTCACCCTCCCCACTACGCCCGCTCTCGGGTCGGGAACCGGCGCGCGCTCCACCCTGCTCGGCCTCTGCTTCGCGGGCGTTGGCCTGGCGACACTCGCCTTCGCCGCCGGGCATTACGAGCGCACCCGCCGGGCGATTATCGCGGGCGACTACGGGGCGTCGGGCCGCCTCATCGCCGTATTCACCTTTGTCGTGTTCGCGCTGGGCTTGGTCAGCGTCCTGTATCTGCTGTCGCTGTTCCCGCGTTAGCCCCGCGCCATCCCCTGTTTATTGTGGCCGCGCCCCTGCTTTTCATTAGGGTAGCCGCCTGAGCGGGGGGAATGCCGCGGCACAACACAAGCACAACTGCGGCACAACACAAGCACAACTGCGGCACAACTGTCCCTGAACTCCCCAGCAACCTGCCCTAAACGACCCGCAAAAACACCCTCAAGAAATCAGGCAAACTTCCCGATAACTTTCACAGGAGGCCCTTTTGCCTCCACTGCCAACATCGGAGAATAAAGATGACGAAAAAAACAACCCTTCCCGCGACACTCGTCGCACCCCCCACCACCAAAGGCAAACCAGTTAATACGCCCCAAACACGCACTCTTCAGCAGCTCGCCACCGTCTGGAATGCCATGAACGGCGTGGAACAATCCACCTGGAACAACCTCGCGGGCCAGATGTCACAGCCCGGCGAACTCGGCCTGCCCGGCAAAGTCGGCGCCTATGCCCTCTTTGTCCAGCACGGCATTACCCAGATGAATGCCGGCGGAGAGCCTCAAACCACCGCCCCCGCCGCCCGCGTTCCAGCCACCCCGCTGCCCCCGCTCATGCTCGACAACAACTACGAACCCGGCAGCCTCATCCTCAGCATCATCTCGTCCGCGCCCTACGCAGGCCGCATTATCGTCTACGCCGCCCGCCCCGTCCTTGCCGGATACAACACCTACAAAAAAAGCGCGTTCAAAGTTATCGGCAGCCTGCCCTCCCTGTCGGTGGGCATAAACCCCATCGGCCAGCTTTACAGCAGCAAGTTCCGCGTCCCCAGCGCAGGCTACGAAATTGCCGTCAAGCTGGTCGGCGTCACCCCCGGCGGCTTCCGCACCAATCAGGTGTTTGCCAGCACCGTCGTGGTCGCGCCCGCCGACACGCGCCAGTCCACCGTCGACGACACCGTGCTGAAAGTCGCGTAAGAAACTCAGCAGGCCCCCTGCGAGCGGGGGAGGGACACCGAGGGGCGCCTGCGCACCGGGCTAGGGACATCGTGTGCTATAATAAAGCGCACCCCCCAGGAAAAGGACACTTATGCGCGGCACCGAACTCAGGCGTCTCTACTTAGAATACTTCGAAGGCAAAGGCGCAAAGCGTCTCCCCTCCGACTCGCTCGTCCCGCACGACCCGACCCTGCTGTTCACCTCCGCGGGCATGGTGCAGTTCAAGCCCTATTTCTTAGGCGAACAAGCCCCGCCCGCCCCGCAGGCCACCACCGCCCAAAAGTGCCTGCGCACCACCGATATTGAAGACGTCGGGGACACCAGCCACTGCACCTTCTTTGAGATGCTGGGCAACTTCTCGTTCGGCGACTACTTCAAAGCCGAGGCCATCCCGTGGGCATGGGAGTTTCTCACCCAAGTCCTCAAGCTCAGCCCCGAACACCTGCGCTTCACCGTCTACGAAGACGACGACGAAGCCTATGAACTGTGGTGCGCGTGCGGCGTGCCCGAAGCCAAACTGTTCCGCTTTGACGAGCACAGCAACTACTGGCCCGCAGGCGTCATCAGCAAAGGCCCCAACGGACCCTGCGGCCCCTGCTCGGAAATCTTCTATGACACCCAAGCCCACCTTCCCGCCACCCCCGATGGCGTCTGGGACGACAAGCGCTGGCTTGAGATATGGAACCTGGTCTTCATGCAGTACGACCGCGCCGACGGCGGCGTGCTCACCCCCCTGCCGCGCCGAAACATTGATACCGGCATGGGCCTGGAGCGCACGGCGGCGGTGCTCGCGGGTCTGCGCGGGCCGTTTGAAACCGACCTGTTCGCCCCCATTCTGCGCAAGCTGGAAGAACTCTCCGGCCTCACTTACACCAGCACCGACGATGGCAAGACCGATATCGCGTTCCGGCGGGTCGCCGACCATGTGCGCGCCACCGCCTTCTGCCTCGCCGACGGCGTCCTGCCGTCCAACGTCGGACGCGGCTACGTTTTGCGCCGCATCATGCGCCGCGCCCTGCTTGCGGGCCGCAGCGTGCTGGGCTTAGACAAGCCGTTCCTCGCGGACATTCTGCCCACCGTCATTGAGCACCGCAAAAGCGACTACCCCGATTTGGAGCGTCAGCAAAGCACCATTCTCCGCTACGCCCGCATGGAAGAAAGCCAGTTCCGCCGCACCTTAGACGCAGGCACCACCCGCCTGACCGCACTGCTGGACAGCGAGGGTGTCAAACAGTCCCAGACAGTCACCGGCGACGATGCCTTTCTGCTGTTCACCACCTATGGCTTCCCCGCCGAAATGACCCAGGAACTCGCCGCCGAGCACGGCATGAGCGTAGGCATGGCCCGCTTCGCCGACCTCTTAGAGCAGCACGCCGTCATCAGCGAAGGCGGCAAGACCCGCGAAGTGTTCACCGAAAGCGTCCTCCCCGCCCTGCGCGAGAGCGGGGCGCCCCCGACCCTATTTGTCGGCTACAGCGAGGGCAGCACGCATGCGCCCATCGCCGCCATCCTCAAAGACGGCCAGCTCGTGCAAGCCGCAAGCGAAGGTGAGACCGTCCAAATTATCCTGGAACAGACCCCGTTCTATGCCGAAGCGGGCGGGCAAATCGGCGACACCGGCACCCTGCACGCCGAGGGCGGCGCGTTCACCGTCAGCGACACGCAAAAAGAAGGCGGCTATACATTCCACCGCGGGCAAGTAACCCATGGCGAGCTGCGCGTGGGCGACACCATAGAGGCCCAACTCGACACTGCCCGCCGCCTCGCCATCGGCCGCAACCACACCACCACCCACCTCCTGCACCGCGCCCTCCAGGACATATTAGGCCCCCATGTCCAGCAGCGCGGGTCCCTGGTGACCGCCGAGCGGCTGCGCTTTGACTTCGCCCACGACCGCGCCATGACCCCCGCCGAAGTGCGCCAAGTGGAGGGGCTGGTCAACGAGAAGATACTGGACAACCTCCCTGTCCGCACCCGCGAAACTCCCCTAGAAGAAGCCCGGCAGATGGGCGCGATGATGCTCTTTGGCGAGAAGTACGGCGACATTGTCCGCGTCGTGCAAATACAAGACTTCAGCCTGGAGTTCTGCGGCGGCACGCACCTCTCGCAAACCGCGCAGGCGGGCCTCTTCAAGATCGTCGGCGAAAGCAGCACCCAGGCGGGCGTGCGCCGCATAGAAGCGGTCACCGGCAAAGCGGCCCTCATGCGCACACTAGACCAGGAGCGCCTGCTGCAAGACATCGCCGGGACGCTCAAGACCAACGTCACCGGCACATTGGCAAGCGTGGAGCGCCTGCAATCCGACCTGCGCGAGCGCGAGCGCGAACTGAATGCCCTGCACAAAGCTGCCGCTGGGGGCATGGTGGACGCCATCATCGCCGCCGCGCAGACCCACAACGGCGTCACGATCATCCGCCAAACCCTTGCTGACAATGCCGACGCCGACACCCTGCGCACCCTCGCCGACGACGTGCTCAACCGCATAAAGTCCGGCGTCGTCATCCTGGGCAGCGCCCCCGGCGGCAAGGTGGCCCTGGCCGTCAAAGCCAGCAAAGACATGGTCGCCAAAGGCGTGCATGCGGGCAGCATCGTGCGCGAAGCCGCCAAAGCCGCAGGAGGCGGCGGCGGTGGCAGGCCCGACTTCGCGCAGGCGGGAGGCAAAGACCCGGCCAAGCTGGGCGATGCGCTGGCCCTCGCCGAGCGCCTCGCCCTTGAGATGGCCGGTGCGTAGGCAGCAAGTGTCTCTGAGAAGCGCAGAGGAGGCCCCCCCGCCCTGTTCCCCGCTGCCGAGGCTTGACGAGCAGGGGCAATTCTGGGGAGCCGGAGAAAGAGGGAAAAGGCCCGCCCGCCCCAACAATGGGGGGCCTGAGAAGACAAAGACCAGGGCCACACTCTTGTCCTATCCTACTCTGGCTCCCCAGAATTGGGGCGGGCGGGCCATCCTAATGATTGCCGTTTTGCTCTGCCTGTTCACCCCCTCTCGCGCCGACACGCGCCGGCAGGTCTTAGTGGTTGTCGCCGACCACCTCACGCTCTCAGACACGCTGCGGCCCGGCCTGCCTTCTTTCAAGCGCCTGCGAGAGCGCGGGCAAATGGCCCTGATGTCGCCGGGCCTGGCGCAAGGCCCCACTCCTCTCCTCAATGTCTACGCGACACTCGGCGCGGGCGATGCTGTGCGTGTCGGCGACAAGTCGCAGGGCCTGCTGGGGCGCACGCTTGCACAACGCAACGTCCGCACCGCGCTCATCGGCAATGCCGACAGCGACGAAACAGGCAGTGACAACCCCGCGTCTTTGATACTGCCCGCGCCGACCGACAGTTCTCCCAATGACGGCGCACGGCCCGACCCCCTCGCGCCCGGCGGCAGGCGCACCGACCCCGCACGGCTTTGGCAGGCGACGCAGGCCGCGCTTGCCGCCCACGACTTCGTGGTTGTCCATGACGGCGACTTCGCCCGCACGGAGCACACAAAGGACAGCCTGCTGCCTGCTGTTTATGCACAGCACCGCGCCCGCGCATTGCACTCGCTGGATGCTTATCTTGGCTCCGCACTGGCCTATGTTGACATTCATGCCAACGCCACGCTGCTGCTTGCAGTCCCCTCGGCTCCCTTTGTCGGCGGCACATGGGACAGCCTGACGCCTTTCTTTTGTTACACACATGCTCTCCCGCCGTCCCCGGTGATGCAGTCGGCGACGACACAAACCTGGGGCCTGGCTGCCGCCCGTGACTTTGCGCCCATTGTCCTGGCACTGCTCCATGTGCCCGCGCCCATCCAGATGACCGGTGCGCCGATAGAAGCCGCCGCCCGTGTCCCGCCCAATGCCGTGCTGCCCCGCCTGCGCCGCCTGGACACCGAGACGCGCCTCAATCAAGACGCCCAAAACCCCTTCTTCTGGACGGTGGGCCTGCTGGGAGGAACAATTGTGCTGACGGGGCTTGGGCTGGCCTTTGGCCGCACGGGTGGGCTAACCCCGGCCCTGTGCCGCGCGGCGCGCTACGCCGTGCGGGGGCTGTCCGCTCTGCCGCTCGCGCTGCTGCTGGCCCCGCTTGCTCCTGCGCATACGCTGCCCGCCCTGTATGCGGCCATCACGGCTTTGATTTTACTGCTCGCTTTGCTGCCTTCCCCCGCCGTCATCTTGTCCATGACCGCCCTGGCGCTGGTGGGGGATGGCATCACGGGCACGGCATTGGTGTCTCAATCCCTGCTCAGCGTGTACGCGCTGTCCGGGATACGCTTCTACGGCATCGGCAACGAATACATGGGGGTGATGCTCGCCGGGACGCTGACACTGGCGGGCAGCGCGTTCTTTGCCAAACGCGGGCAATGGCCGATGACCCTGCTGTTTGGTTTGGTGATTGTCGTCTTGTCCTTCCCCTCGTTCGGCGCAAAGGCGGGTGGGGCGGTCACGGCGACCGCGACCTTTTGGGTGGCCTGGCGCCTGCTCAACCATCGGCCTGTGGGCGCGCGGCACGTGCTGATGGGCCTAGCGGCGGGGTTCGCCCTTGTCCTGCTGTGGGGCGTGCTGGGACACTGGCTGCCGATGCGCCGCACGCATATTGACACCGCGACAGCGGCGCTGGGGCACGCCCGTTTCGGGTATATTGTAGGAGTGGCCCTGCGCAAACTCGGCCTGGCCGTCCATGTCGCCCTGCACCCTGGAACCCTGGCGGGCCTGCTCGGTTTGGCTGCGGCGGGCCTGCTCGCGCGGCGCGTGCCTGCCTCTCGTTTCGCGGATTACCATGCCCATCATCCCCGCTTCCTGGCCCTCTGGCGGGCAGCTGTGTGGGGCTGTTTGGTGTGCGTCGTATTCAACGACTCAGGCATTGTCGCCGCCATTCTGCTCCTGACCAGCCTGGCCGTCGTTGGGCTGCACGGCCTGCTTGACGAGTACGTTCCCGGTGTGGACACAGACAGCACGGGTGACGTTCCCCGCATTGAAAAGCGTGTCTAGCATTACGAAACCCGCCTTTGCGGGTTAAGAACAGCCCCTCTTAAACCTCGCGGGCGGGTTTTGTAAACTTAGCACGATGTTTCAACTCCGTGTATACTGTTGCTGACAAAGGAAACTCATGCGACTGGCCGCTTTAGATGTGGGAGACGTGCGCATCGGCGTCGCCGTGTGCGACCCGCTGGAAATCGCCGCGTTCCCCGTTGGCACAATCACGCGCGTCGGCAGCCTCAAGCGCGACACCGCGACCATCGCCGCCCTGCTCGCCGAGCAGGAAGCCGATGCCGTGGTGGTCGGTCTGCCGCTGTCCATTGACGGCGGGGTAGGGCCGCAGGCGCAAAAGACGCAGGGATTTGCCCGGGCACTGGCGAAATTACTGCCGGTCCCCGTAATCTTCTGGGATGAAAGCTTGTCCAGTGTCGAAGCCGACAACGTCATGATTATGCTGGGCATGTCCCGTGAAAAGCGCCGGGCACAAATTGACAGCCGTGCCGCCGCCGTGATTTTAGAAAGTTACCTGGAGCATCGGCGGGTGACCAATGCCCCGCGGGATGCTCTGACAGCGGCCTAAACCCGTGTTTCTTTGCCCGCCGACAGACACACTTTAACCAACCTCATGCCCGCATCCAAAAACTCATCTTCGCGCCGCACCGGACGCCATGCCTTCCTGGCCGTGTTTATTGTCCTTTTGCTGGCTGCATTTTTTGTCGCTTCCACTATTGTCACCCGCATGCTCGCCCCGGTCAGCGCCGACAAATCCGCCCGCACCGTCCTCGTGACCGTTCCCGCCGGGGCCACTGTGCGCACCATCGGCGGGCTGCTCGCCCGGCGCGGGCTGGTGCGCTCCGCAACCGGCTTTACGCTCGCGGCCCGGTTGGACCACGTCGCCGGTAAAATGCAGGCGGGTCACTACGAGCTTTCCCCCGCCATGCCGCCCCGCCTGATCGCCCTCCTGATCGCCCTCGGACGCACTGCAAGCGACGTTGTTGTCATCCCCGAAGGCTTCACTGTCGCCCAGATTGCCCGCCGCCTCGCCGGGCTGCACAAAGTCAACGAGCAGTCGTTTCTGACTCTCGCCCGCACGCAGGGCCGCACATTTCAAGCCGGCGGCTTCCGCCCCTCCAGCGACAATTTAGAAGGCTATTTGTACCCCGACACCTATCGCCTGCCCAAAAGCGCCGGGGAACGAGCAATCATCACGCAGATGCTGCAAAACTTTCAAACCCGCGTGCTCGCCCCGCATCGGCAGGACTTTGCCCAGGCGCCCGGCGGCCTGCCCGGTGTTTTGACCCTGGCATCCCTGGTGGAACGCGAAGCCGAGGCCCCCTCGGAGCGTCCGCATATCGCTTCAGTGCTTGCAAACCGCCTGCGCATCGGCATGCGCCTGCAATGCGATGCCAGCGTGCAATACGCCCTGCCGGAGCACAAAACACGCCTTCTTTTCTCCGACCTGCGGGTAAACTCTCCGTACAATACCTACCTGCACGCGGGCCTGCCGCCGACCCCTATCTGCAACCCCGGCCTGCCAAGCATAGAAGCCGCCCTGCACCCGAGCGTCTCGGACGATTTATTTTACGTCGCGCGCGGGGGCGGGCATCATATTTTTAGCCCGACTTTGGCCGCCCATGACCGGGCCATTGCGCAGGTGCGCGCCCAGGGCGCGCGCGATTAGAGCGCGTTTCGCAGTCGTTGTGTACGCGCTGCAAAGGCGTTTAGAGCGCGTATCAACGACGGAAGAAATTATTCCGTCGTTGGCACAGGCTTGCAAAGCCGGGGGAACACAAAAGAAACGCCGATTGAAACCAACTCTTTACATCTCGGACCTGGATGGAACGCTGCTGGAGCCGAGTGGCGCTTTGGCCCCCGACAGCCGGAAGGCGCTGGTAGAGATGCTGAGCGAAGGGCTGGTATTTACCGTGGCAAGCGCGCGCAGCGTGGTTTCCATCCAGACCCTGCTGCAAGGGCTGCCGCTTTCGCTGCCCGTGATTGAGTTCAACGGCGCGTTCATCTCGGACTTGGCGACGGGGCAGCACGAGATTGTCAATGCGCTGGAGCAGGACATTGCCGAAGACGTTTACCGTTTGGCGGGCGAGTTTGGCGGTACGGCGATTGTTTCTACGTTTAATGGCGCCAACGACTGCGTGTACTATGCGCACGTGGGCAACCTTGGAACGCAGTGGTACCTGGACGATTGCCACGCCCGGCAAGACACCCGGTGGCACTATGCAGACGACATGACGGCGGCACTGCGCGAGCAGGTGGTCTGCCTGACGATGATTGACAAACTCGACCGGCTGGCAGAGCTTGAAGCGGCGATTGTCGCGCGCTGGGCCGGGGCTGTAGAGCTGCATCTGTTTGAAAACATGTACTCGCCCGGCTGGCACTGGCTGACCGTACACGACCGCAGGGCGACAAAAGACCAGGCCATCACGATTTTGCGGGAAGCCTACGGCCTGCAAGACCACTCGCTCACGGTCTTTGGCGACCAGATCAACGACCTGAAAATGTTTGGGGTCGCGGACTGCGCCGTGGCTGTCGCCAATGCCCACCCGCGCGTGCTGGCCCAGGCACACCAGATTATCGGCCCGAACACTGACGGCAGCGTGGTACGGTTTATCCAGGACGAATGGGCGCGCTGGGCGTAGCGAGCACGCTGCCGCCACGCCGAGACAGCAAAACAAGCAGCAGCAAAGGAAGACATATGCCCAACATTTGGAAATTACTCACGCCGACCCGCGTAGTCGAGTCCGTGAAAGAAGTAGACCCGTCGCAGCTCAAAGCCCAGGGTGTCACCGCGATCATCACGGACTTGGATAACACCCTGGTGCCCTGGCGGCACTACGAGATCGCGCCGGGCATAGTGGAATGGCTCGGGCATCTGGAAGTGGAAGGGATCAAGATATGCATTGCCTCCAACACCATCCACACAGAGCGGCTTAAGCAGCTTGCCGAGACGATGGGGATCGACTTCGTGGACCGCGTGCGCAAGCCCTGGACCGACGGCTTTGAGCGCGCCATGCAGAAGATGGGGTCCAACGAAAAAAACACGGCGGTGTTCGGCGACCAGATATTCACCGACATCCTGTGCGGCAATCGGTTAGGCTTGGTGTCTATTTTGCTGCGTCCGCCCTTGTCCAAAGAAGAGTTTGTGTCCACCCAGGTCGTGCGCGTTTTGGAAAACATTGTCATCCGGCGGCTGCGTGCGCGCGACCTGTGGCCCGGCGCGCAGGCGGTCGCGGAAGCCGCCGCCGATACCCTGGAACACGCCCTGGAGACCATGCCCGATCCCCGCAAGCCAGAAGTGCAGCGCCGCACCAAAGCATTGACAGTCCTCTTGATCGCCGCCGTGCTGGCAGCCATCTACGCGGTCGTGCGGCGCAAGCGATGACACGGTCCATTTCGGGACGCACCCGCGTGGTCGGCGTGTGGGGCCACCCGGTCGGGCATTCCCGCTCGCCGGTCATGCACAATGCCGCCCTGTCCGCCCTGAATCTGAACTGGGTGTACGCGGCATTTGACGTGCCGCCCGCGCGCCTTGCCGATGCCGTCGCCGGAGTGCGCGGGCTGGGACTGGTCGGCGTCAACGTCACCGTGCCCCTCAAAGAGCTGCTGTCGCCGTTGTTAGACACGCTCAGCGACGAGGCACGGCGTATCGGGGCCGTGAACACCATTGTCAACATAGACGGCGTTCTGCACGGCGACAGCACAGATGGCGAAGGCTTTCTGCGCGCTCTCGCCGCAGTGGGTGGGCCATCCCTTGCCGGGCGGCGCGCTCTGCTGCTCGGCGCGGGCGGGTCGGCGCGCGCCGTCGCCTTTGCCCTGTCCGGGGAGGGCTGCGAAGTGGTTGTTGCCAACCGAACCTGGGGAAAAGCGCAGGCCCTGGCCGAAGCCGTCAGCCGCGAGGGCCGGGGATGCGCCTCGGCGGCAGGGTGGGGCGAGGACGCAGGCCGGGTCGATCTGATTGTCAACGCCACATCGCTGGGCCTTGCCCCCCACCCGAACGCGATGCCCGCCCTGCCGTCCCGCGTGCTGGACACGCGTCCCTTTGTGTACGACTTGATTTACAACCCATTGGAAACTCGGCTTTTGCAAGCGGCACGACACGCAGGATGCCTCGTGTCCAACGGGCTGGGCATGCTGGCATGGCAGGGGGCATTGTCTCTGGCGCTGTGGACCGGCCGCCCACTCTCCGAGATGCCTGTTGCCGCCATGCGGGAGGCCATCAGCCCCCTTGCGCCGGAACACGCACTGTAGGAAATGCGCCTGGCGGCATATGTCTCTTTTCCAGCGCCGGATGCGCTCTGCTGCAACGGCGACAAGCCAGACCCGGAGACGGCGTGAAAGAGCGGGCCAGGGAATGTCCTTGAAGCTGCCACGTTCTGCGGCGACTCCCCATCACCTACCACGACGCTTCTGTTTCAGCCCCTCTGCTTTTACAGCAGCGACTTTATGCGAGCGACAGCCGCTTGAATTATAAGTGCTGCGGGAACGTTTCAAGCCGCCTTTATTGTTTATCTTCAGCAGGACAAAGGAGAAATCTATGGCAGCAGATAAAGTGGAAAAGACGGAGGCGCAGTGGCGCGCGGAGCTGACGCCGGAGCAGTACCATGTGCTGCGCGAGAAGGGCACGGAGCGACCGTTCACGGGCGAGTACGAGGACTTTGATGCGCCAGGCACGTTTGCCTGCGCCGCCTGCGGGCAGGTCTTGTTTGCCTCCGACACCAAATATGATGCGGGCTGCGGATGGCCGAGTTTTTACGACGCTCTGCCGGGCACGGTGGAGATGCATGAAGACCGCGCCTATGGCATGCGCCGCGTGGAAGTGACCTGCGCGCGCTGCGGCGGACACCTCGGCCATGTCTTTCCTGATGGGCCGAAGCCTACCGGCGAGCGCTACTGCATCAACTCCGCCAGCATCAAGTATGTTGCGCCGGAGCGCGCATGAGCGGTCCTCTCTATGAAAAAAGCCTGTGCGGGCGAATGCCTGCACAGGCTTTTTTTGTGTGGCTGAAGGAGGAAACACGAGGCGGAATGCCATCCTGCCCGGTTTTATGTACGCTTTATGCCGTGCGGCGGGCAAGCAGGAGGCAGGCATCGTCATGCAAATGCCCGCCCGCGAATGCCTGCGCGCCTGACAGAATGGCCTGCCCGATTTCCGCAAGCCCCCCGGCTTCCAGAGAAAGGCGGGCAAGGTCGGCCACGCCGTCTTCGCCCAGAAACTCTCTGCCGTGCCGCGCTTCCGTCAGGCCGTCCGTGATAATCAGCAGCAGGTCGCCGGGTTCCTGCGTCACGGTCAGAGACAGGTATTCGGCTTTGGCCGCGACCCCTAAAGGCAGGCCGCCTTCGTGCAGGATCACTGTTTCGCCGATCGCGCGCAGCAGAAAGGACGGTTCCGCGCCCGCCGAGCAGATTTCCAGCCGCCCTGATGCGGGGCTGAGAATCGCCAGTGTTAGGCAGACAAAGTAGCCGCTCACGGGCATTTCCAATGCCCGCGCCTCACACAAAAAGGCATTGAGGCGCTCCATCGCGGGTGCGGCATGAGGATATTCCCGCAGATAAGCGCGCAGGGTAAACTTGATTTCCGCCGTGCGCGACGCCGCTTCCAGTCCTTTGCCCGACACATCGCCCACGACCAGGGCCAGTTTGCCGTCTTCCAGAGCAAAGACATCGTAGTAGTCTCCCCCAACCAGCGCCTCGTCCCACGCCGCCTGGTACACGGTTTCCACCTCCAGGCAGGACAATGCTTCCAGCGACGGCTTAATCAGCAGCGAACGCTGCAAGGCTTCCGCAATGCGATGTTCCCGTTCATAAACCCGGCTGAGCGCCTCTGTCCGGCGGTCGGCATCCTGTCGTGCGGCATCCCGTTCCGCCTGTGCCTGCTTGACCGCCGAAATATCGCGCGTGATGCCGTCCCAGCCGCATGCCTTCCCCTGCGCATCCCGGCGCACCTGCCATGTCAAGTTGACCCAGGATGTTTGCTCGCTGAGAGGGAAAAGCCGGCAGTCCAGGCCGCCGTCCCGCCCGGTGCGCAGGCTCAGGGTAAGCGCAAGGCGCATGCGTGTACGGTCTTCCAGGTGCAATCCCGCCAGCAGGTCTTCCAGCGTGCAGAGCGCGCCCGGCGGCAGGCAAAGATGGGAATGGCAGAGAGCGCTTCCGGCAGCCTGGCCGCCCGGCCACTCGCCCGAAAACAGACCAATGCCAGCGGCCTCCAGAAGGCCTGGCAGCTGTGCAGGGTCACTATGCGTTGTATGGTTTGCCAAGGACATTTGGAGCGTATCCATCGCCGAAAATCCCATCTGGTTCTGTAACGCTGAGAAACCGACGTGTCATCATTGACTTCCCTCATTCTATCACACTTAAAGGCTATTGGCAAGCAAATGTTTCGGGCCGCTTTTCGGCATTTTCGGCGCAGGGCTTTCCGCCGCTTGGACTGACTGTGTTGGCATCAAGCGGGAAAAGGGCTAGCGGGATCACAGGCGCGGCGCAAGACGCCGGCATTGGTGAAAACTCAAGACTTGGCCCTGCCGCAGGTATACTGGGCCTGGCTATTCTCACTCGTTTGATTGCAGGACAACACCACTATGGCACGTCGTTTATGGGGCATATTCGCGCTGTCGGCTTTAGCCGCAACCGGCTGTGGGCAGACGCTTCCGCGCGCTGCCACCGTACAAGTGGCGGCTGCAGATCTCTCAATGGCGGCTGCCGTGCCTGTGCGCCCAATTAAGGCCGCGCCGTCATTGCCCCCTTCCTCTCGCGTGTCGCCTGGCCTGCATATTCATGTATCCCGTGGAAACGTTTCGGTGGCCTTTTCTCCTGATGGCCGCATGCTGGCAACCGGAGACGGCGACGGATGGATTAATCTCTGGAACCCTGCGACCGGCCATCTGCAAGCGTCGTGGCGGGCGAGCCAGGGCGCACTCAGCGGCCTTGCCTTTTCGCGGAATAGGCGGTTGCTTGTAGACCAAGCATCGTACTTTGGAAAGCACATTCCAGGCCACAAGGATGCGGGCCTAGCACAAGTATGGGAAGTCTCAAGCCATCGCCTGCGCTTTGTGCGCCCGACAAATTGCCTGGCTAACGGCGTTGCCTTATCGCCTAATGGCCGCATTCTGGCCGTTGGTGCGCCTGTGACATACCATCTTCCCGCCTATTACCGAAAGCCTGGCCCGCGAGGTGGCGTTCCGTTGCCGGGCCATGTCGGAACCGGAGGTGGTGTCCGTTTGTGGGACTTGGCAACGGGGCGGCTATTGGGAATGCTTCACTCCGAAGATGATCCTTACTACGCAGAGTGGCAGTTTGTACCGGCAGAGTTTGTTGATCATCTGCATTTCTCTCCTGATGGTCGCACCCTTGTTGGTGCGGCTTTGTGGCCTGGTAGTTGTGCAGAATTGGTGATGTCGGAAGCTTGGAACGTCTCTACCAGGCAGCTCAAGGATTTTCCACAAGCGCCTTCCGGCAAGAAGAATGCTCAGCAGGACGACGCCCCAAGCCATCTTCCAGAGTTAATGGGAATAATGTCTTTCTCAAGCCCAGCGCATGAGGTCGCCAGCGCGTGTGAGGACGAAACCGTCCGAATTTGGAACGCCGACACGGGTAAGTACAAGCGCAAACTGCCTGTCATCCAAAACTATGCTTTCGGCGGGGACGCGCTCTGCTACTCCCCGGATGGACGCGCTCTTGCGGGGGCCGCCAACAACCATGTTGAGGTGCGCAATGCCCGCACCGGGTACCTTCTGCACCGTTTCATGACGCGCGGCGAGTGGAGCGTCTCCCTTGCCTTTTCCCCAGATGGCCAAAGGCTGGCAAGCGGCAGCGAGAATGGCTGGTTTGAAGTATGGCATCTCGCCACTGCCTCTGCTCCCCAAACGACAGCAGTAAAACTCTCCTTGCACTAAACCAATTCCCGCCCATGACAACTCCCCCTTTCGCACTCGCCATGCAGGTGCGCGACTATGAATGCGACATTCAAGGCGTGGTCAACAATGCCGTCTACCAGAACTATCTGGAACACGCTCGCCATGTCTTTCTGCTGGCGTGCGGCCTGGACTTTGCCGCTTTAGTACGAGAAAACATCAACCTCGTTGTTACCCGCGCCGAGCTGGACTATGTCCTGCCCCTGCGCCCCGGCGATGAGTTCACGGTCACTGTGAGTTTGGAGCGCGTGTCCCGCCTGCGTTTCGGGTTCCGGCAGGCCATTGTCCGCGCCCGTGACGGCAAAACCATGCTGCGCGCCTTCGTGGTCGGCACAGCTCTGGATGCACGGGGCCGCCCGCACCTGCCGCCGCAGGTGGAATTGCTGCTGGCGAATGAAGCGGGAAGCGAGCCGGTGGCATAGGCATAGGACTTACGCAGTTGACTTAGGCAGTTCTTCGGGTTCATACTTTGCTTGATGAACGCGCCCAAAGTTTCCGATGTTAACTACATTTAGTTCTTGATCGCTGCCAGCGGGTTTACACCTGCACGGAAGCAGCCCGCTGTGCCGAGACTGCTTCGCAGATGCCTATATACGCATTTCAACAAGACTGCTGCCAGACACAGCGGCGTTGCGGCGGAAGTCGAGCCGCTGATCGACAAAAGGCACGGCCTCCTAGTAGTAGATGATACTATGCCGATACCAGCTGTGGCAGTCGTTTTGCAGGCCGGGCCGGGGCAAAGAATAGCGGGCACAGAAAACAGCGCGCATGATGTTTAACTCCCATTCATGGACGGGGTACAATGGACGCATCTAAGGTTTGGGTCGACCCAGTCGGCTCCGTGCATTAATCCTCACCCAAGGAATACACTGCCATGTTTAAACTGCCGTTTTTCCAGACGGGCAAAGCCCCTACCGCCCAGGATGCCAAGCCGCGCGGCCCGCAGCCGTTCAGCGAACAGACCCTCCACAAAGGGTCGCGCCTAGAAGGTGCCACCGTGACCGAAGGCATCTGCCCCTACTGCGCTGTCGGGTGCGCTCAGCACATCTACACCAAGGGCGGCCAGATTATTGATATTGAAGGCAACCCTCACAGCCCCATCAATGAAGGAACGCTCTGCCCCAAAGGCGCCAACACGTTCCAGCTTGCCCGCAATCCCCACCGTGTCAAGAAAGTCCTGTACCGTGCGCCCTATGCCAAAGATTGGGTAGAGAAGCCGCTGAATTGGGCCATGGAACGGATCGCGCAAAAGGTCAAAGATGCCCGCGATGCGGACTACACGGCCAAAGATGCCGATGGCAACAGGCTTGGCATCGTGCGCAGCATCGGCACCCTGGGCGGCGCAACGCTGGACAACGAAGAAAACTATCTGATCAAGAAGCTGTTCACGGTGGGATTGGGCGTGGTCTCAGTAGAGAACCAAGCCCGCATCTGACATTCCGCCTCTGTGCCCGGTCTGGGTGCATCATTTGGCCGTGGCGCGGCCACCGGTTATCAGCAGGATTTAGCCAACAGCGACTGCATTCTCATTATGGGTTCCAACATGGCGGAGGCCCATCCGGTCGGCTTCCGCTGGCCGATGAAGGCCAAGGCCAATGGGGCCAAATTGATCCATGTGGACCCGCGCTTTACCCGCACGTCTGCGATGGCCGATGTCCATACGCAGATCCGTGCGGGCAGTGACATCGCCTTCTTGGGCGGCGTTATCAACTATGTCCTCACCCATGAACGCTGGTTCCATGACTATGTTGTCGCCTATACCAATGCCTCTACCATTATAGACCCACGATTTGAGGGCACCGAAGACCTGGACGGCCTGTTCAGCGGCTACGACCCGGAAGGGCGCGAATACGATAAAAGCGCTGGTCATTGGAGCTATAAGCAGCCCGAGGGCGCCCAGGGCGACAGCGGCGGCGGCAGCGAAGGCGCCGCAAGCGGCGGCCAGTCCAAAAGCCAAACAGGCAGCAAAGGGGTGCATGGGCACGGCGTGGACGGTGGGGCCAGCGTGCATTCCACGCCCGGCAGCTCTTCCACAGACACCAAAGCGGGACAGATTCAGCGCGACCCGACGCTCCAAGACCCACACTGCGTGATGCAGATGCTGCGCAGGCACTATGCCCGCTACACGCCTGAACTGACGGCAGAGATTTGCGGCTGCACGCCCGAACAGATTATCCGCGTTGCTCAGCTTTTGTGCGACAAAAGCGGGCGCGAGCGCACCAGCGCGATTTGCTATGCGGTCGGGTGGACGCAGCACACGACCGGCGTGCAGATTATCCGGGCGGCGAGCGTGCTGCAGCTTCTGCTGGGGAATATGGGGCGTCCGGGCGGCGGCATCATGGCCCTGCGCGGGCATGCCAGCATTCAAGGCTCCACTGATATTCCCACCCTGTACGATCTGCTGCCGGGCTACCTGCCTCAGCCCATCTCCGCCCCTACCCATGAGACCCTTGACGACTATGTCAAATACGAAGGGCTGCCCACGGGTTACTGGGTCAACTTCAAGAAGTTTACCGTTTCTTTGCTGAAAGCCTACTATGGCGAGGCGGCGACCAAAGAAAACGACTTCCACTATGACTGGCTGCCGCGCATAGACGCTGACTATTCCATGCTGCCTGTCTTCCGCAAAATGGCAAAGGGCGAGATGACCGGCTACTTCTTGTTCGGCCAGAACCCCGCCGCAGGCAGTGTCAATGCCCGCATGATGCGCCAGGGCCTGCGAAACTTAGACTGGCTGGTGTGCGCCGATTGGTTTGAGACCGAAAGCGCCGTCTTCTGGAAGAACGACCCCACCGGGCCGCCGCCCGAAGAGATTAAAACCGAGGTGTTCTTTATCCCGGCCGCAAGTTCCCCCGAAAAAGAAGGAACGCTGACCAACACGCAACGCTTGATTCAGTGGCACGACAAAGCCCTGGACCCGCCTGATGACTGCCGCTCGGACTCCTGGTTCCTGTACAATCTGGGCAAGCGGCTGAAGGCATTGTACGCCGGATCGACCGACCCAAAAGACCAGCCCCTGCTCCATCTCACCTGGGATTATGAGCCTGATGCGCCCCGGTACCTGCCCGATGGGAGCGTCAGCCGCATTGAAGGCGAACCGGATGTGCTGAAGATACTTCAGGAAATCAACGGCTATGACCTGAGCAAGATCGACCCCGCCACGGGCAAACCGACACTGCTGACCGGCTTTGACAAATGCAAGGACGACGGCACGACCGCGTGCGGCGGCTGGATTTACAGCGGCGTCACGCCTGCCCCGGATCGCAACCGCGCCCGTGACCGCGTCCGCACGCCCGGCAACCCCGTAGAGCCGAATTGGGGCTTTGCCTGGCCGCACAACCGGCGCATTCTGTATAACAGGGCGAGCGCCGCACCCGACGGTACACCCTGGTCGGAGCGCAAAAAGTATATCTTCTGGAATGAAGACAAAAAGAAATGGGACGGCAGCGATGAGCCGGACTTTGAGCCGACCAAGCCACCGTCGTATCGCGCCCCGGAGGGAGCGGTCGGCATGGAGGCCATCGGCGGCGACCAGCCGTTTATCATGCATCCCGATGGCATGGCATGGCTGTTTGCGCCCGGCGGCACGCAGGATGCGCCGTTCCCGACCCACTACGAACCTGTGGAGTCGCCTGTGCGCAACTTGCTTTACAACAAGGTGCAGGACAATCCGACCACGCGCTACTTTGCGGGGCCGGAAAACAAGATCGCGCATGGCCCCAGCGATGAGTTCCCGATTGTCGGCTGCACATTCCGCGTGACCGAGCAGTATCTCAGCGGGCCGATGAGCCGCTTCAACTCATGGCTCAATGAACTGATGCCTGCGATGTTCGTGGAACTTAGCCCCGAGCTGGCGAAAGAGCACGGCATTGAAAACGGCGGCTGGCTGACCGTGGAATCCCTGCGCGGCGCGATTGAAGCCCTCGCCCTGGTGACGCGCCGCATGAAGCCGATGGTGATTGACGGCAAGACCATCCACCAAATCGGCATTCCCTTCCAGTGGGGCTACGCGGGCGAGACCGTGGGGAGCATGGCGAACGACCTGACTTCGCTGGTGGCCGACCCCAATGTCTCCATGCACGAGGCGAAGGTCTTCGCGTGCCGCGTGCGGGCCGGGCGCAGTCCCAATCAGCCCACCCAGCCGACCAAGAAGATGGCGCCCTGGGCCAATCGCAGCCCCATTCCCAACACGAATGCAGCTGCCCAGCCTGAAGGGCATCTGGAGCGATTTCGCCGCAAAGATGGCCCGCAGTCAGACCGTAAGGACAACAACCCATGATCCCTCTAGACCTCGGCAGCGATTGGGACGAGCTAAAAGGCAGCCTCATCAATGCCTTCCCGCCCCGCCAAACGGCTGTGCCGACGCCTGGCCCCGACGGGCAGCGGCAGATGGGCTTTTTCACTGATACCAGCGTGTGTATCGGGTGCAAGGCCTGCGAAGTCGCGTGCAAGCAGTGGAACCAATTGCCCTCCGACGGCTTCAAGTTTACGGGCAACTCCTACGACAACACGGAACATCTCTCGGGCACGACCTGGCGGCACGTCGCTTTCAAGGAGCAGATGGGCAGCGAGAGCAGCCGCTGGCTGATGATGAGCGATGTCTGCAAGCACTGCGAAGATGCCCCCTGCCAGCGTTCCTGCCCCACCGGCGCGATCATCTACAACGAGTTTGGCGATGTATACGTGCAGGCGGACATCTGCAACGGCTGCGGCTACTGCGTTTCCGCCTGTCCCTTCGGCGTCCTGGGCCGGTCGTCGGAGGACGGCCACGCGCACAAGTGCACGCTGTGCTATGACCGCCAGAAAGACGGCATGACCCCCGCCTGTGCCAAGTCCTGCCCCACCGAGTCTATCCAGTTCGGCCCGGTGGATGAGCTGCGCGAAAAAGCTCGCCTGCGCGTGGAGCAATTGCACGGCCAGGGCAACACCGATGCTTATTTGTACGGCGACAAGCCTCTCTCCGACGAATACGGCTCCCTGAACTCCTTCTTTCTCTTGGAAGATCATCCCAACAACTACAACCTGCCTGAGTCGCCGCCCCAGCCGTTTCATGGGATGGCCCAGCGCTACGCGGCCAGCCTGGTGACCGGCTTTGGGCTGGCATTGCTGTCGGCGGTCTTATTCAAGCAGGGCGGCGGAAAAGAGGGGGTGGCCCATGCCGGGTGATGTAGAAACCAAACAAGGCGTCGGACGGTGGAACGTTGTAGACGGCATCCAGCCCGACCCGCTGCAAACGCGAAACGGCAAGCGCGCCTCAGACAACCCGTCGTCGCCCGATAGCTCGCCCTCCTATTACGACATATCTATGCTGAAGCCGCCCGTCTGGACCCCGGAAGTCGGCGTGTACTTCTTTTTGGGCGGCCTGTCGGCAGGCGCATTCACCCTGGCCCGGTTCGCCGAGCGCTTTGGCGGCGGCCAGTATCGTGCCCTCACCCGCACCGGAACCGCCGTTGCCGCCCTCGCCGCGCTGCCCTGCGCCCCTCTGCTGATTAAAGACCTGGGCGACCCTAAACGCTTCCACCACATGCTGCGCGTCTGGAAGCCCGGTTCGCCCATGAACCTGGGAAGCTGGGCCTTGACCGGCTACACCGCCATGTCCCTCCTTGCCGAGCTGCGCGAGTGGATCCGCGCCCGCCGCAAGAACCAGCCCCTGCAAGGCGCGGCCAAAGTCGCAGACGCCGCCGTCGGACTCGCCACCGACTGCCTCGGCGTCCCGCTCGGCTGGACTTTGGCCGCCTACACCGGCGTTCTCCTCAGCACGACCGCTGTGCCTGTGTGGAGCAAAAATCCGTATATCGGCACCCTGTTCAGCGCATCCGCCGTCAGCGCGGGGGCTGGGGCCATCCGTTTGACTTTGGAAGCGCGCGGGCAGGCCACCGGCGACGACGGGCAGCCTTCGCCCGCTGCCACTGCCCTGCACACGATGGAAACCGCCGCCCGCATCGCCGAGGCCGCCTCGCAGATCGCCTTTGTCCGCAAGGCCGGAGTGCTGGCAAAGCCTCTCACCACAGGCCAGTACAAAACCCAGTATTGGGGCGGAGCCATCGGCTGCGCCCTCATCCTTCCTGAGCTGCTGGAGCGGGTGTCTGCCCCGGCCAAGCTGCGCCCGGCCCTGCGCATTGCGGCGGGCGTGGCAAGCCTCGTCGGCGGCTTCGCCCTGCGCATGGCCTTTGTCGCCGCCGGTCGCCCGTCCGCCAACGACCCTGAAGCCGCGCGCCAGGCCAGCCGCCATAAGAACGGCAAATCATCTTCCCCGCCCGGCTAGCGTGCCTTCCTTGTTAAAGAACGGTCCTTGCCAGGCTTAAAAGGGGTTGAAACCCCGTGCGAGGGATACAAAACCCACCTTCGTGGATTAAAGACAATCTTCTCTTAACCCACGCCCTTTGGGTCTGCCAGTGCAGCCCTGCGGGTAGCCAGTGCTTCAGGTGGGTTTCGTAATGCTAGGCCCCCATTTGAATGCAGGATAACACAACGCCGATTTATGCAGCAAAGCCGGTATAAAGTATACTCACAGCCGTAACTGCTCCACCTCGTCCTCGCCTTCAGCGTGGGTACCCCCGCCTCTACAGTATGTCTCACCCCCTCATCTTCGCCGCCAAGTGCCGCCGCTCCCGGCTCAGCCCAAAGATTATCGCAGAGATGGCCCGCCTCAGCCTCGGCATTCGCGAGCGCTGCCGGCGACCTTGCCCTCCTTTATAAGAACTTGCCCCCAACCATCAAAGCTTAATTGCCCGCGAGTTATCCAAGTTTCTGCCCTTCTGGGGCGTGTCCCTCTCCGCTGGGCTTGGGGCGGCGTATTTCCCCTTCAGCCTGAGAACTTTTCCCGAATTGATGTTCTTTCTCCGGCAATGTCTCCAGGTTGCTCCGGCATTGCCATAGCGTTTCCAGCGTGTACCGACGACGGAACAAACTGTTCCGTCGTCGGTATCCCGTAGAAACAAGCGCTCAACCCCGTGGCAATGCCGGTGCACGCCCAAGCCTCATTGGACACGTTTTCCGCCCCCGCAGGGAGCTGCGAGGCGGTGCGTTCTGGGCAAGCCGTTATTTTGCGGCGACAGTCAGCAAGCCCGGTGGCTCTGAGAGCATCACGCGCGGCGGCGAGGAGCAGGGGCAGCAGCCGGATAACCTCAATGCATGGCTCCCGCTCCTGTCCCCGGACGAGCGGTGAAGCCCCTGGGCTTGTCCCGACGGTCATTGTGTCATCGAGGCGATCCTCATTCGGCACGCTTTATTTGAGGCCCTTTGACGTCCGAACTCTTGGGGTTTTCGTGCCCTCGCATAGCAGCACCACGTTCATGCAGGGCCTGACGACAGCCAACGTGCAGGCGGGCGGGGCTATCATCAACACCAATGGCAACACCGACACTATCGGTCAGGCGCTGGTGCATGATACAACCGCAAACGCGCCCGCCACCGACGGAGGCCTGACCAAGAACGGGGCGGGAACGCTCATCCTGCTTGGAACCAATACCTACACAGGCACGACCACCATCACCGGCGGCACGCTGGCGGTCAACGGCTCTACGGCAACAGGCAGCGCGGTCACGGTCGTCAGCGGGGCGACACTCTCCGGCACCGGCACGGTCGGCGGCACTGTCGCCTACAGCGGCACCATCAACACCGGCGGCGTCGGCACGGTCGGCACGCTCACGACGGGTGCGGATACGTTCAACAGCGGCAGTCAGTTCGTCTTGGACTTTGGCAACAACACCGTGGATGAACTGATCTCCACCGGCCTAGTCACCGGCCTGAGCAACGCAACCTTCACGTTCACTCAGATGCCTAGCTCGACGGGGCTGACCAACCCCAGCTACACGCTGGTGTCGGCAGGATCGTTCTCAAACACGAACCTGCCCGCTACGGTCAATGGCACGCCGAGCGGCTATCAGCTTCAGTTCAGCGGCAACAACCTGAACCTGGTGCAGGCTGCCGCCGCCCCGGAGCCGTCTCAGTATGCGGCGTTCGGCATCGGCCTGCTGGGGCTGGGCGCATTAGTGCTCAAAGCCCGCAAGCGCACACTGTCCGCCTAACCACGGCAGACAGCGCGAAACGACCAAACGTCCTGCCACCAGCCTACTTGGCTGGCGGCAGGTGCAGCTTATCCCTTTTGGGCAATGTTTCCACCCTCTCCACTCCCCTTCCACCGCCACTCCCGTAATCCCGACCGCTGTTCTAAAGAAGTGAAGCGCCGCACTGACACGCGGTGTGGCTTCTCAGTTCAACATGGCTTTGTTGCATAATTCGTATTCCCTATCGTTGACTGCACTGGCCTTGAGAGACTAAGCCACGCCCTGAAAGGCATGGCTGAGCGGACTAAAGCCCTTTCAGGGCTGAAGAGCAGAGGAAGAGCAGGCTCTTCGGGGCTAACAAGTAGGTTCTTTCCGCAGCCCCGAAGGGGCTTTTGTCCGCCAAGCCATGCCCTTTAGGGCATGGTACACAGCCCTGCACTGGCACCCCTAGTCGCCAAGCCTCCACATTCCAGGTACGCCAGTGCGTTAGCGGGGTAAAGACCTGGAAGGGACCCGGAGGGCTTGAGGGCATGGTTCAGTCTCAAGGCCAGGCTTCTCAAGTGTCGGCATGTTCTTGACAGCCATGTCTTCAATAGCAAAAGTCTGCTCTCTGGTGTGCACTCTTTCGGGCCGCCGGGATCACGGCTTCTGACGCCGATGCCTCCCTTTCTGCCGACGGGCGTACCCAAACGTGCGCGCGCGAAGGAAACTGTTATAGCCCAGGCGGCAGGTTTCGGGGGCCGCCTTCTGGAAACGCCCCCGCAAGCCCCGAGAAAAGCCGCCCCATCTTCTAGTTTTCCAGAAAGTAGCGGACATTGGTCAGGACAACGTCTTTGCGGTGGGAGAGGGCCAACCGCAGCAGGGGGGCGTACTGGTTGTGCAGCAGGGCG
>JAABUL010002184.1_pt1 | contig 33388 bp, 37 predicted proteins | sample 5559151 | NCBI WGS metagenome assembly JAABUL01 (sample SAMN10711876, study PRJNA513368) | rock metagenome | isolation source: Antarctica rocks | place: Antarctica: Victoria Land, Pudding Butte sud | reverse complement strand
AGAAATTGAGCTTGTTTTCCATAGCGTGATAGCATACCCAGTACAGTGGCAGAGTCTTAACACTTTTCAAGTCATTTCAAAGCTCATGGGTCTCAATGCCATGTTTACTGTGATGGCATGTTTGAAGAACGTCATACAATCTACTCGGCTTCACCCAGCGCCGGCTCAGCACCTAGGTAGCTCTCTGCTGCGTACGCTAGTCCTCACTACGTATCTTTCAATCCCGCTTACTCACCGCCCTCAGCAAGCGTAGCGATAGCTGTCTATTACCCCTCTCTTGAAGGGACAGATTTGAGGCCATTGGTCAGGCATTGCGAGCTGCGTCGCCGCCGGTAATGCTCTTGGTCGATGAGCTGACAAGTGTTCGCCTGCCACGTCCTGGAACGCAGTCACTCCTCAGATTCGCATCGATCTCTCCGTCATCATCTTCAGTCCCAATCATCATCATCATCCACATCATTCCCCTTCACCTCCTCCTCTCGCCCTTCCATCCTCCTCCCACTCCCACCAACCCCGGCTCCCACTCCCCCTACCTCCCCCAAAACCCCCGCCCCAATCAACCTCACCTCCAAATCCCTAGTCTCAAACGTATCCTCACTATACCCCACCCCCTCAAACCCCACAACCCGATCCACACCCACCCCATCCACAAACGCAATCACGCACGGCAACACCCTAACCTTCAACTTCTCCACCAAAAACGGCGCATTTGCCACATCGATCTTCAAAAACCGCGTCTCCAAATGCACGGGTGCGAGCGCGGATAGATGTTCGTCCATGATGCGACAGCGGTTGAAATCGGGTTTGAAGAAATGAACGATGCATTTTTTGGTGGTGGTGGTGGTGGACATTAGGGTTTTTTCGTCGGTGAGGGGGGTGTAGGTGCCGAAGCCTTCACTGCGGAGGTGCTTGGAGGTTTTGAGGAGGGTGGAGAGTTGTTGGATGCGGGACTCGCGGAGGTGGGTGAGGGAGGGGTCGGAGGTGTCGTTTTCGAGGGAGTCGAGGAGGGCGTCTTCGGAGGAGGAGGTTGAGGCGGGCATGGTGGGTGGGGGGACGGTGTTGGGGGGAGAGGGGCGGCTTGGTTGTTGATGAGTGAAAGGTAGGGTAGAGTAGTAGTCCAGATATGCGGAAAGGTTATTGATCTGATATATGTCGAGCTACTCGATATCGAGCTGTCACTCTTCAAGGCGCGTCACGTCCAAAAATAGAATCCGCATGGGCAGGCTAAGTAAGTAGTCATCAGAATAAGTTGCGGTCTTGGCGCCATCAGCAGCCTCATATCACGTCGCAATGACACCTTTTAGAAGAAAGCTTTCGCGTGCTCAATCATAGAAGAACTCAAGCACTACAAATCATATACTACACCCCCGATATGGTTCTGACCAGTTGGCGAGTGACCGAGCATAGACCGTTAGCGAAGACTGCAACTCGTTCTGAGCGCTAGTCTCAGGGCTAAGGTGGACCCCTGGGAGGCCTGTCAAATTAGTTCTAGCGTTTCGTATAGTAACATCAGCACAGAAAAGACAGGGCGTCGCAAATTGAACAACTTTCCAGACGTTTTCAACATCTCCCGCGTCGCCGAAGACATCTCGCTGGGAAGACATTTCGGTTGACGGAAGGAGACTGCAGTTGTGCCCGAACAGCTCCTGGACCACACTAAAAGGCTTGCGAAACACTCAATACATATCTCCCCTGCCTTCGATAGCTGCGAATCAGCTACTATGGCCAGCAATAAGAAGCGCGATGATCTGGGTATCGAACTCAACGAGATAAGAGACTACGAGTCACCACCGGCCTCGCCCATGTCTTCTCGAACACCAATGATGCCGGCACCATCGGGGCCAGCTATGCCAAGTGGAGCAATTGCCAGCAACCCTATAATCCCCGTACTCAGCTACTGCGTTTCTTCGATTATGATGACTGTGACGAACAAGTTTGTGCTTTCTGGGACCGGCTTCAACTTGAACTTCTTCCTACTCTGCGTTCAGGTGAGTCGGGTACACGCAACACGAGTGGGATTGGTAACTGACACTGGCCAGTCTGTTGTTTGTGTGCTTGCGATTCAGACCTGTAAAACGTTTGGGATTATACAATATCGAGACTTCAATACGGATGAAGCTCGAAAATGTAAGGCGGCCTCACAGCATTAGCTTTACTTCAATTGACACCTTCCAGGGTTCCCCGTGTCCCTCGCCCTCATTGTCATGATCTATACCAGCACCAAAGCTCTCCAGTTCCTCTCGATCCCCGTCTATACGATTTTCAAGAACTTGACAACCATCTTAATCGCCTATGGAGAGGTTCTTTGGTTTGGGGGCTCCGTCACTGGCATGTCCCTTTTCTCCTTCGGCCTCATGGTGCTCAGCTCGGTCATTGCAGCCTGGGCAGATGTTCAGCACGCATTGTCGAGTTTCGGTCACGCGAGCACTGAGGCTTCGGAGAAAATCTCAACGCTGAATGCGGGTTATATGTGGATGTTGTTCAATTGTCTTTGCAGTGCTGCATATTTGCTGGGTATGCGGAAGAGAATCAAGTTGACAAACTTCAAGGACTTCGACAGTGAGTGACTTCAGATTTGTCATTAATTGCAGTTGCTGATGAGCTTCGTAGCCATGTTCTACAATAATGTCCTCTCAATCCCTATCCTCATTATCGCCTCGGTCTTAGTGGAAAATTGGTCCTCCGAAAACGTCATGAAGAACTTCCCGGCGGATCGCCGTCAAAGCATCGTCGCTGCTATGGTCTTCTCCGGACTCTCTTCCGTGTTCATCTCATATACCTCCGCCTGGTGTATCCGTGTCACATCCTCAACCACATACTCTATGGTTGGCGCTCTCAACAAGTTGCCAGTCGCAGTGAGCGGCTTGGTCTTCTTCGATGCACCAGTCACGGTGCCCAGTGTTTCGGCAATCGCAGTAGGATTCGTTTCCGGCATTGTGTACGCGCTTGCTAAGGTCAAGCAAACCGCCAAATCGAGGATGGGCGAAATACTGCCGACTACGAAGCCGGCGCCAATGAGCGCGAGTACGCAGAGTGCAAGAGATTCTTTTAGGTCCTAGGTCTTCAGATCAAGGATCGGGGAACCCAAGTGTGAGGTTGGCATACAATTCGAGGAAGAGAAATTAGGGAAAGTAATATCAAGGCATTATTGAAGGAGCAGGGCGTCGGGGAAATGTTATGGCCGCAGCTGCTGGATAGCTTTGTATCACATGCACTTGGTCATGGCCGTTCATCTACATGACGATAGAGGATGTCTGGTCAATGACGCAGAATGTTCGATTCGGCGTATTTATAGGCAAGTTGACTTGCATTGATTGGAAGGATACTATTTAGATTCTATTATCGCTTAGCGGTTTGTGCCAGTAATGTGAGATGCATCCTAGCACGAGTCTGCGATCTTCTTCTGGACATAATCGATCCTCGAGAATGAAGTAGTACGCCCAGAAAGGAACGTGTGGGACATGTGGGGAGTCGTGGAGTAATTCCTGGTTGCTTGACTCTGAAGCTTGACACTCCCTCCACACACCTTTCATACTGCTGCCCTTGAACAGCATGAGTCTACGCTCGGCTAATACGGAACCTGTTCCTCGATAGCATGAGTAGCACTCAATGTTAGTTCTTCCCCCATAGTCAAATTTACCGTCTAAGTCGATTCCAGATGCATCTCCGCCTTCTCCAGCACCACAGTCTTCGTATGTTCCTCTCCCCTCCACCACATCTAGCTTGCTAAACTCCCCAGCCTCTCCTTCACAGAGGGTTTCCTCCTCGGCCAACTCTCCGTCGTGATCCTCATTGGAGCCTTCATCAAATTCTTCATCTTCGGCGAACCCCCCTCTCCCGAAACCACAGCCTCCGCTCGCGCCCTCGCCCGCCGAGACAAAATCTCAGGACATCGCCGCTCCGTCTCCCTCACCTCCTCGTCCTCCACCCCGCACAAGCTCAACAGCAAACGTTCCGCATCTCACGTGCTACGCCCGCCTCCACGCCTGACGACAGCTACGATACTGAGCAAAACATACTACAACGTCAACTCCCACCAGCCCGAGAGTCTAGACTGGTTCAACGTGTTGATCGCACAGACGATAGCGCAGTTCAGAAATGACGCCCACGATGACGACGCCATACTCATAAGCTTGACGGGGATTCTGAATGGAGCCCATAAACCAGATTTCGTCTCGGACATCAAAGTCACGGAGATTAGTCTCGGCGAGGAATTCCCCATCTTGAGCAATTGCAGGGTTCATCCCATCGACAACGACGATGGCAGCTGTGGCATGGAAGGGCCTAGCCTACAGGCCCGCATGGATGTCGATCTGAGCGACTTCATCACCATGGGCTTGGAAACAAAGCTGATACTAAACTACCCCAAACCACTAACCGCCATCCTCCCAGTCGCGCTGTCCGTAACCGTGGTTCGGTTCTCAGGGACATTATCGATCTCCTTCCTGCCCAGCCATCCCACACCAACCAACACCCCCTCCGACATGCCACAGCAGCAACCTCCCAGCACCACACCGACCTCCCTCGCCTTCTCCTTCCTCCCGGATTACAGATTAGATCTCAGCGTCCGATCGCTCGTCGGATCGCGCTCGCGGTTGCAGGATATACCCAAGATCGCACAGCTGGTGGAGAGCAGGTTGCACGCTTGGATCGACGAGCGGTGCGTGGAGCCGAGGGTGCAGCAGGTTGTGCTGCCGAGCTTGTGGCCAAGGAAGAGGAATATGAGGGTTCCGGGGAGTGCGGATGAAGAGGGTGGGGAGGCGGGGAAGGATGGGGTTAGGGAGGGAAAGGAGGGGTTTAGGGATTTGAGGGAGGAGGCTAGGAGGGAGGTTGAAGAGGAGAGGGGTCCGTTGGTGGATGCGAGCGGGTTTGAGGAGGGGTTGAGGTGGCGGAATAGGGCGTATGAGGGCATGCCGGGGAGTATGCCGGGGATGATGGTTTCTTGATGGCTGTTGTGCTTTGTGAGTTCACGAAATATTACACCAGAAAATCAATCGGACTCTGAGTAAATCCAATCAAGCCTTTTTATCTCCTCTCAGTACACGATCGTTTATCTATCCAATATCCCACATCGACTCTCTCGAACTCACATCGTGTACAGCACGCTCCTCCAACGTGGCAAACCATATATACAGGCGCCATCCGACTCCCATCCCCATCCCCATCAACAGATCTTAACATGTACGCTGCGACGTGTGCAGACGTTCATAGCATATACTCTGCAGCACGAGGGTTGTGTATGTTCTACTATTTTATTCTTATCCTATCCTATCCTATCCTATCCTATCCTATCCTATCCTATCCTATCCTATCCTATCCTATCCTATCCTATCCTATCCTATCCTATCCTATCCTATCCTATCCTATCCTATCCTATCCTATCCTATCCTATCTTATCCTATCCTATCCTATCCAGTAGTTATTATAAGATAGGATTTAGGAGTGATGAGTGACGAGTGCACATCTATGATTGGTTTACCATATGATAGCAGATGAAGATGAAGATTTAATATGGGGATGTGGGCTTTTTTGGTTGGACGAGATTGGTTAGTAGTAAGGTACAACGTTTTGCGGCGAAGGCAAGGGATTAGCGTACGTGGGTGTGTTGATGTGAGTTTGATGGTTGAGCTGGGAAGTTTTGAGTTTGGTCTGGCTGGAGGGGGGGAGGGGGAGAGGGGGAGAGGGGGGAGTTGGATGGGAGGTGGAGATGGTGGGTAGAGGTCGTGGGTGGAGTTTGTGGTTTGTTTTTGGGGGGGTGGTGATGGGGTGGCTGTGGTTGTTATGGTTGTTGTGGTTGTTTGATTACTGGTGAGGGTTTTTTGTGGTTAGGTGAGGAGGTATGATTGTATGGTGTGATGAATGTGCTCGTTGTCGGTGTGGACTTTTGATGCTGGGTGGTGCTGACAGCAGTATAGGGGTTGGAGTTTATTTGCTAAGGGCTTGTGGTTGTTGGCGAGTCGGATTGCTGAGGATGGGAACGGAGACGTAAGTGTTCTCAGAGTCTTGCTCGGTAACGGTGTACCGTCGTCCTCTGCATCAAGAGGCAGGTCTCCGATAAAAATCAAACCCAAACTTGAAAAAATCAAATTAAAAACAAGAACAGGGACATGGGTAGTTGGCGCAAAGAGCTCAAGGGCTCGGCGAGAGTTTGCTAAAAGGTCGTTGGCAGTGAGGTTGCCAGTCTTGATGAAGGCGTCGATCTGGTAAGCCTGGTAGACTGAGCGGCGAACGGTTCTTGGATCAGGAGCCAGAGAGACGAGTGCATGAGGAGGCAAGTAGACAACTGGGATATGACTGCCTGTTGCTTAGGCTGACGTCTCCGTCTGGTCTCGGAATCAGCGGTGAAGGCAGATCTCTTAGGCAAATCATTAGGCTGTTTACATAGTGTCTAACTGTGCTTGCGGAGGGTGTAGTATATCTAATGGTAACGTGGCCTTTGTTGCCTCGCTCTGCTTTGCTTACCTTATCTTGTAGGACCGGCCTGTCGTGGTAGAGTATTACTCGGCAGACGCTAAGAATAATGGCTCCTGGGCTAGTGGGGGACTGGTGGTTTTATCAATGCATTCAGTGGTGCCTGGTGACGTAAGACCTCGTCTTCTTGGTGTTGCTGCCAACTGTCAGGATCTGCAAAAGACCTCTTTGGCGTGAATGATCAGGTCCTCATTGGTGTAACACATTGTTAGTACGTTGTAAACATACTGATAAGGGTATACACACATTCATCTCGAATGGTGGGAGTTTTGCAACGTCTGGGCACTCTCATTTGGTGGTTGCAAACGGCTAAGGATATGGAACGTTTGATCGCGACCAGATGTAGCCGGGGCTTTTGGTCTTGCATTACTCTTCACCGCGTCCTTGTAAACTCTCGGACCTGCTTGGTCTGATGATCTACGGTTTCCATGATGTTCGTCTGCGATGATGTATCTGTCCAGATGTGATATTGGTGTCTCCATCGCCTTATTACTATGAGAATCTTACTTTATTTTCCTCTGAATCTAGAAACAATAAAATCTGGGGGAAGGATATGGAAAGATTCAGAATGCTGGGTTTTGGAGTTTTGTAGGTACTTATCGAACCCCTTCAATTTCCTAAATACTCATATTTACCACATTTCCTAGAGGACTCGCTTTCGTCGAAGCCGCAACCTTTGTTAGTAGCTAGTCGTACTGTTTTCCAAAAGATTCAATAGAAATGATGGCATCATGGGAAATTGAGTCCTCGCTCTGACTATTCGCTAGTCAGCATTGAATCTCATACTATGGCTGCGGGACTGACTCTGTGTGCGAAGCAAGCTCTAAGAGCTCGTCGTCGCGTACAATGGCGTGGTCATGATGGTTAGGGGCGGCGTCGTTGCCTTCTCTCAAGGCTCTGTTCATCTGTTAGTATAGATTTATACAAGTGGGATGAAGCGGATACACTTCTGTGCCTTCGCTCTGTAATGGTAACGTGGCATTCTAACTTTCTCGTGAGCCGGCTGGGGACGTACAGGTGGATATTTACTGCACAAGAAACAGTACAGGTGTCGAAACGGCTGGTGTATGTTGTATGCCTTCGAGCTGGGTGAAGATATCATACTGCCGGCCCGCCTGAGGGTTCAAAGCTCTAGTGTCAGATTGTAAGACCTTCGTGTGAGTAGGTGTGCAGGGCTGAGATCCGTCCAATTTTTGATTAGACCTAGTAAGTCCTCCTTTATGGAACGCCTGATCTGTAGTCTTGCTGAACCTGTGCAAATTTTTCATGGATACTTTAACAAGCCCGCCCATTACTCCCCAGTCCATCTCCATTAGCTCAACATCTTCAGCGAAGCCTTTTCTGACCTTGGCCTTTTTGATTGAAGTCTGAACAACCAGCAGAGTTCACCGTAAGAGTTCAAATATGTACAATGAGCCTCATCTTACAGCAAGCCAGGGATATGACCAAGTCAATGATCAGATTTTATCGTCAGTCCCTCCTCGACCTAAAAGGCTCATTGGTTCCGTCCTCAGAAGCCGTACTAGCTAAGACCGATGAGTAGTAGTCTTTGACCGGACTATCAGAGCTCGACATTGCCGATGTGCTCACCAGAGCCACAATAACCATATAGCCATTGGGGGATAGTTTAGCTTTGCTCAGAGGTCGAGCGAAGCGAAAAACAGCAACAATTCCAATTCCCACGATAATGTATATATATAATTAATAGGGAAAAGAAATCGAATCTTTCCTTCTATGATCATAGAGATAGCAAAGCTCATAATCAATCCTGTTCGAGAGAGAGGACAAAGCAATGTGACAACTGCAAGATGTGAATCAACGTGTCTCAAAGTGACTCGGGAGGTTAGACCTGAATGTGGAGACAATTTCGAAGTACAGTCGAGAAATGAGGAACTTTTGGGAAAGCACTTGAGAGATTAGAACTGCCCGGGCGCGGCCTCGAAGAATGATGAAGTGCCACATGACTGGCCTTGATGAACATTGGATGGATTGTTCTGGGCTCGGGACGGAAATGATAAATCAATAGATGCTGCTGAAACTGTGAATTATTACTTTCGAGATACTCGTCGCTGCAGAACTGTCATGCACTGCAACACAAGATGATGGGGGACTGATGGATTGTCATAGTTCTAGGGTTGTGATAGAGGGAGAAAGGCTTGGCGATCTACAGCCTGATTATGTAACTAGAGCCTTGGCACACTTGCTGGAAACTCAGCTGACGTAAGCTAGAGTCTTGGCGCCCTTGGCCTAGAGGCTTTGCTTTTGCGTAAGATACAACATTACGTGCACGTTGTTACACAGGATGCGGTTGTATGTGCAGTTCCACGCCCTACAGTGAAGCTGCACCTGGAAGACCCTTCTTCCAATATTCATCCAGCGAGGCTCATATAATACCGCTAGCAGTATTTCTTGCATGAGGTAAAGAGCAAATAACTAGTCAATACCCCTCGGATTGGATGCTGCCTTCTCGGCCTATTGAGAATACCTCCGCGACATTTCTTTTGTTATTCTGTCCAACAGATATCGGCATGGAAAATTCTCTATGCAACCGATCGGAAGGTTCTTTCAAGAGACTTTGATCTATGGAACTAAGAGACTGACGATGTCAAATCCATGTCACGCAATTCTTTCATTTCTAGCAATTCCATTCTTGAGTCGTCAGGACATCTGTTGATTCTCATGGTCCGAGTCTTCATCGGTGGTTTCCTCGACTTCGTAGACATGAGCTGCGCTTTCTCCCATCGAGACCTACTCCTTCTCGTGTCTATCACCCCTTTCCTTCAGGTCGAAGATTCGCAATCACTCGGTTAAAAGTAAGCAATTGGCGGTGTGGGCTTCTGTGTCGGTAGGTGCTATCCCAAACGTGTCATCCAATCATACCCATAGCCTTGTGCAGATTGATGTCAACACTGACTGCTTGCTCTGGAACAAGAGCTGTGTGGGCAACAGATCCAAAGCCCTTTTGGACTTCTTTGGCGACCCCGGAAGCGAGACATTAATCATCCGAGACAGCCTCCTTATTGTTTGGTGCTTTAGTGCCCGCGCATACGACATCAAAGACTGTACGGGAACTCTTTTAGTCCTGGCTGCATCAGCCTTTTCTGATAGCCTGCATGCAGTTTTGCTATACCTGGAGCACATTCCTGAGGAAGCCAGGAGATTCCCATGGGTGTCGGTAGTGGGTGTCGGTAGCTGTTGCGGGCAATGCGGAATTGGTGGATCTGGAATAGTTGCCCTGTCCTCTGATGAGTGCTATGGCACGCTCCAAGTTCTGATACTTGTATCATGCTGACAACAGAAGTAGTACGACCAGTGGTACAAGTCCGCACCGGGAAAGCCATGCCTTTCACTAACAGTCTTTCCGCCCAAAGTCCCTGACCTTGACTCTCTGGTCAACAAGTAGTGAAGGCCTCTTCACCGGCTACAGTGTCCAAATTACACGTATCGTCACTCCTGTTACGGCCCCAGTGGCCACTCCGCAATCAACTTCTATTATAGCGGCTAGTGTAGCAAGCCCACATTAGTCCCCAAGTCTCTGCCCACGAGATCCAGGCCGGCATCAAGATTAATGTCTCTCAAAGCCGTCCCGTAACTTGTACCACTATCGAAAGTAATTGTGGATCCAGCTTTTCAAATCCATCCCACAAGCTGACAGCCGTCTGGGAACCAGTATCCCTCAGATGGCACCCGGCCACCGGTAACGTTAAGCAGACCGGATGACCCGAGGCCGGCGTACGGTTCTACAGGCTCCTTAGATGTATCACCAGACTGCCCAGATGGCACGCATTAGGAGCGCTTTAGCGCCAAGTCCTCACGCCGACCATCAGCCAGAACACGGCCTGGGAGGACGAATCTAAATTCAACCTGACACCAACCCCGATGTCCAGGGCGTTGCTAGCATAATTCGGGGCGGGTAAAGAGACTATCACAAGCCCAGTGAGCTAAGCCAGAGTAACCTTCTGCCGCCGAATTAGGAGCCAGAGCCAGAACCAGAGCCAGCGTCGAAGGACTTGTCGCGCAACCAGCTAAGACCGATCTGGATCAACAGATTGGTAGTGGCACAAATCAAAAAGAGCAATCAGACCTTGAAACGCCACTTGACTCCTACGAGTTATCTTTCACCGCCAATGATACACCAACCAAAGAAATATCATAATCTTCTTATTCATCTGGAAGACTAGGCTTGATTAACATTGGGCATTAGGACAGCATAGCAGAACAAAGGGAGGCCCCAGCAGAGAGTGTTGCAGGTTCAGCCAAAAAACTACATCAAATCAGGTCCGTTGAGATACTCGATACTATCGTGAGCGCTGCTACGACGCCTGCCGTTAGTCTCATCTTTGGCACTGACAGTCCACATAGAGGCAATTGGTCGACGCTGCCAGCAATCAAAGAAGCAGCATCTATGTTGTATATCGTTGGTCAGCTGTTCGACCCGCCTCCCACAGCCCAGCTCAGCCCACAACAGTCACCGGATATTCAATCACCCCTCAACGCAGCGGTGTAGTCAGTTATTGATGCAAAATCATCACGCCTAATGCGGCGCCTCTGACTACCTGAGGCGCCCCAGCCTTCTTGGCCCCTCCAATTACATACATTCCGAAAGCGAATCCAACGAGCTTCTCACACTGAGACCTGTCCCAGCAACAAAATTCCCTGACCGCTCGATTGCCATTCAAACGTCTGGTAGATCGATAATTAACCGCATATTGTATACGCCAAATGCGAGTCCTGTGATAGTGGCGTCGCTCGGCTCATCCAATGATGTTGAACTACTAAACCGCGACTTGGACGCACTTACACCCCACACCCTGCGCAAGTGATGATATTTGCCAACGGAGCGATTGCCACGCTGGTGGGCGTTATAGGTAGCGGTATCGCCACAGACGCAACCACAACATCACCAGATCCGTCGCGCCTGTCTCCGCCAATGTAGACTCTCTTGACATCACATAAGACAATCTAATTTTTGGAGATACGACCTATGCCTCACCTGCTCAATAGATCTCGCCACCTCCTTCAGCGGCTTAGATTTCAGCGCTTCCGGATGATCTTGCTGCTGAGCCAATCCCAACAGGTGCGACTGGCCCTGGCAATGACGCTGATACTCGAGATTATAGGGCACTTCGCAGACAGGCACCGGCCGTAGTGATACAGAGAGCTCACATTAGCATCCTGCCAAAAGGAAAAGCAAGCACTCTGAAGATACCGCCATGACAGAAGTGATGGCTATGGTAGGTATCAGCTACATAGTACTCAACTGTCTTAAAAACTCTCCGCGAACTCACTCAAGAAAGTCGCCTATATCATCTTAGCCTTTGCACCGATGTTGGATCGGATCCGCAGCGGTAGCCTGCCTCCTTGACTATAGGCGATGAGATTTACTCTCCAGAGGGGTGAATCCGGTGAAGCATGAAGTATAAAAGTTCGCTAGGCCGTGCAAAAAGTAATTAGAAGGAGGCAGAGAGCGATAAGGGGAGGAAACGACAATTGAGGCGGGGAGGTGGAAGAGAGGACGAAATTCCTCACTCTTAGCTACCCTCAGCGCGCTAGCCTTACGATTCAATGAGCAGGGACTTCGGCTCTAGCACCTTTCCCCTTCTATCCTCTACACATTCCCTACCCTCTACCACTCACTCCTTCCTTTCCCACGAATCAACCAATTTCCTCAGATCCGTCGAGGCGCTCATTTACATGGCATCTCATGAAGCAACATTCCTACACAAAAACATCCGAGGTACACCCCCAAAAATCCCAAGCTCCACCCTTCCTTCCAAAAACCCAGCAAGACCGTCCATCTAATAGCCGGCAAACAGAATGAAAGTGTTCGGAGAGCAGTGCATGCAGCAGTGCAGCACAATCTCTTCTCATAAACCAAAAAAATGCATGCATGTATACACATACACCCAGCAGCACCTAACAATCCAAAGCTAAAGAGCGCTTTAGTGGGAACAGCGCACTCATTGGATAAATAAAGTGTTGAATCACGTATTGAATTCTTATATACATACAGAATTTTAAAGATTTCAACATTATAGAGAGATGCGAAGGTATTGACGTTTTCATTTTCCCTTTCCCTTTTCTCCTCCTCTGCTTTCTTAAGATGTATCTAGCATCGATTAACCAAACCCCTTTGCTAAAACTCGCTACCCAAACCCTGCCAAGTAACCCCTTCTAACCGAAATCTCTTAATCAGAGCGATATCTACATTCTTCCATAGGCCTCGCTTCGTGGAGAATAGAAGTGTTGTTACATACAATCTATTCCATAACCCCCTCCACACTCCACAATTCACACTTCACACTCTATACCCTAAGTAATAGAAGCCCTCTTAATCTATACCTAGCGGCAACTCCCCAAAATATCCATCAAAATAATTGATATACATAGGCTTAAGGCAAAGATCATTACCACTTCAATTTATCGCAGCATACTTACATATATACATCCATACATACAAAAACCCACAATTCTCCCTCTCTCTCTACCGGAGCTCTCCCCTCTCTCCCCTCACCCCCCCCTACCCATCCTCATCATTATATATTCACGAAATCACTTTCTGGCGTACGTTTCTTAGGTAACCTACTGTCGTAGATCTTGATTTTGCAGTTTTGGAGGGGAGAGGATGATTAGGATGGATGGAGTGAATGGAGAGGATGGAGAGGATTAATAGATAGATGGATGGGTAGGAGAGGATGGATAGAGAGGATGGAGAGGCTGAATAGGAGTAGAAGGGAGAGGATTGAGAGGATGAGTAGGTTAAGGGGATAAATGGATAGAGAGGATGGGTAGAGAGGTGATTATAGGGTAGAGGGGATGGGAGTAGACAAAGGGCAGGGAAGCCGTGTATAGATGGGATTTTAGCGAATGGGATGACTTATACTAGAGGGTAAAATAATGGGAGGATGATGTTTTTTCCTTCCACGAGCTGATGGTTTAGTAATGGTGGAGAAGTAGTATGATGAGACATGTGGGTGAGATATGTGATGTAAGGTTTGGGTACCTACTGCGAGTGTGAGTGCAGATGTAGACTGTACGGGGCTGTGGCTGTACACACTGAAATGCTCATAGCGGCAAGCAGGTTCCGCTCATTGATGGGATATTCAATACGAGTCCGGTGCGATTGATATAGCACGGTGAGCTATCGCTGATGGTTGCCTGTTCAGCATCTGTGCTGGTTTTGATGGAGACTTCGCTAGTATGGCGATTCAGGCCCGGTGGCATTGAGATAGCACGGTGGGTATCTTTCCTCATTGCTCGTCCAGAATCTGTGCTGCCTTTGACAGAGTCATGGCTTTCATACCAACCTCTGTTTCTGGTATTGGACCCTTCAAGCCCCCTTCTTCCCCAAGATCTTCACACCCCCTTTGCCCAAGTAACTCGCACCACTCCACACAGTTGTGCCGCCCACAACCCACCAGCTGACCTGCAGTACACTCCGCGCCGTTTCGTCCATCAAGCTCGGAAACGCCAAGCCCGTCATCGTGGCCCCGATCAAGCCCAATTGCAGAAAGGTGTTGACTTTCGATATACCCGTCGGCTTGACCTCCGCACTGGGCAAGCTGAAATCCCAATACCGGCTCCACGTCCTCGGTGGCGGCAGCGAAACGTAGCGGTAATAGAACGCCGTCAGACTGAGCAGTACATCCCGACCCAAAATGAGCACGGCAAGTGGCAAGGGAAGGATATGCTGCCACCCGAGTACGCCCACCACGATGGTCATGAGCGCTTTATCCGCCATGGGATCTAGCACTGTGCCGACAACGGTGCCGGAATTGTATCGCCGCGCAATCCACCCGTCGACGAGATCGGTGACGCCGGCATAGATGAAGAGCGCGAGGGCGTAAGGATAGGACTGATGGAGGAGGAGGTAACCAATCAGGGGGGCGCAGAGGAGGCGGGTGGTTGTTAGGAAATTGGGGAGGGTGTAGATGTTTTCGTGGAGGGGAAGGAGGGTGGGAGGCTGGAGGGGGGTGGAGCTGGAGATGGGGTATTAGTTGGATGTGTGGTTGCAGAAGGAGAGGTGAAGCGTACGTCTGCTTTTCTGGTATCTTGCCATTCTTGCTGCTCTGGGTAGCTAGACAGCGCGCCTGCTGTCCTCTTCCTCTCACAATGGCCTGTATCGTCAAGCTTCTCGGTCCTCTGAAGTCAATCTTATTTCCCCTGCTCACGTGCTTTTGCACTTCCCGACTGCTCTCCTTCTCAAATAAGCGGCTTGTCCTCTCCTGGTTCGTGCAGCTCCATGTGGCACACCTCGTAGTAGCTCTCGCACTCCTCGCGCCTAGCTCGTATGCTATTCTTGGGCATACACGCAGCAGTGCGTACCCTCCCGATGTTCCAAGTCGTCCCCCTCTTCCCCAAATACCAGCGACTGCCGTGGCCATTACATGATGTAGCAGCTCAGTCCATATTTGGTTTGGAGCGGTTCACGATCGGGTTATTCTTGGAAGCTGTGGGGAGTCTCGAACCTCCAAATTCGAGCCTCAATGCTCCGTTCCAAACCTGGTCCCAGCGTGCGGCTGTAGTGTTTCAGAGGTCGAAAAGACGTTGACGTTTCACACGGACCTTACCTTAGTGTATTCTGCACACGTCTCAACTTACCTATTGGGGTTAAAGAAAGCAGACGCAGCTTAGTGGGATCGACTCACGTGGGTGCCCGGATCTTCACGGCCTAGCGCGATATTCTGCAAGAGGCTAGGGAATGATCGCCCTTCACGCAGCCAAATTGGGAAGATCAGCGGCACGTTCGGGATCAGTCGGCCATGCTCGTACTACCCTACCTAAGGTCGTACACGTATATGGCACTTTGGGTGCTGAGCGTGAGGGTTTCATCCATGCTACTGCTGTGCGATGATTACTTTTATTATCTACCTATAACACTATTGCAATGGCAGTGGACTGGGTCACTTCCTGGAAGCGTACAAGGAACTCCGTTGTCCATTTAACGCCAGCATTTCATGCTGCACAAAACCCACTCGCGCGCTCTTTTCCTGAAACTCGAAACTTCCGGAGACATCACCGCCCATACCCTGCCACCTTGAGCCTTTGCCAAGACTTTGACGCTCTAGAGATGCATTGTCGATCAACGTGGATCAATTACCGCTGAAGGTTTTCAATGCGCACGGTGTCGTACATCCAGGTGATTTGAAAAGTTGGATATCGTTAGTGCCGATATCGGTACTCTCGGCTATAGTACATGATGTTGCTGATCGAACTGTTCTGCTATACCCGGGCAGGAGATCGACATTTGGCATTGCAACGAGCGCGCATGGAGGGGATGCAGTCCAGACCGCTAGCTTAGCTTATTTGCTCGACAAGTCAGACGCATAGGTCGGTAGCCGTGTTGCGTACATGGTATAGCGCCAAAGGCATGCTCCGAAAGGGAGATGTCCCTTCAACAGGGTGTATAGAGGCTGGAGTAGCGATAGGTCGAAGATGTCGAAAGTGGGTATGCATGTGCGAGGACCAAGTCTAGAATCGGAACAGGGCTTTGATCTTCCGATAGCAATCATTCGGTGGCCCGGCAGGAGTGGCTATTGGCGAGACAAGACGCTAAATCATATAGTATGGGAGCAATCTAAGCAGGTTGGGTCTGGTGAAGGTAGACTCCTGCTTCGGTAGGCCATGGACGTGTCACCAGCCCGCAAGAGGGGATGTTGATCCTCTCAAGTCAGGAGAGGATTGAGACCCCACTCATAGAACGCGATTTCAAGGCTGGGCGCGATAGGATGAATACGGCACTGCGTCAGGCCGTGGTGGCCATGGCTGCGCCGGGTATGGCACTTGCCAGCCTTGCTGTTGTGGTGCTTGGCTTGTTGGTATTCCCTCCATCTTGATACCAGCAGAAGAGTATGGATCGTGGCTTAAGCCATTCTCACCCGGCGCTCCGGAAGAATAATCCTGCAAAGCGGTTGGCCGCGGCAAAGGATTGGGGCCTCCTTGGGGCTGGTAGCTGGACTGTTGAAGATGCTGTTCTCCCGTGTGGCCTTGATAATGGGGCAATTGATAATGCACCTGCTGCGATGGCTGGCTTTGGTACTGTGGTTGTTGATTGAGGTGCGGGTACGAGTGCTGAGAAGTATGCTGGGGATACTGCACTGAAGGAGCGTAGCCTGGTGTCGTGGGTGCTATCGATGCATATCCCGCACTCGTAGACGGAGGGTGAGATGGAGCATAGGCACCAGCTTGGTAACCCATAGGGGCCGAGACCTGCGTAGCTTGCATCTCTCGGTACATCCTTTGATCGTACCCGTTTGGAAAGCCATACCCCTGGTACGTGTTCTGCTGTCCATCCACCTGGTCGTACGTACCGTCACCAGCGTCGTCGAGGTTTGGGAATTTGAATTTGGGCTGATTTAGCAGCTCACTTCGTATGGGCAAATCCTTCAGACCAGGATCATCCCTGGGCGTCCTCAAATTGTGTTTTGCATCCTCCAACGAGTAATAGGAGACCAAGTGATGTTGAACATTGTGCACGGTGACGGTCATGGTCTTCTTGAGTAGTCCATTCTCCTTGAACTCGTATGAATCTACCAATGATCCGACAAGCCCACGATTGGCGTCTTTGTCGGAGCTCTCGTCCGCCTTGATGCTGGGATTTGGTGATACTGGCGGAAACGGTCTACTCTCGTCGGTGACTGGTGTTGAGGAGGCGCTGGTAGGGTACGGTTCGCCTGGTTTGATTGACCTCTGGCTTCGCTTTGTGGCTCTCTTCTTCTCCCCAGGCGGGAAGGGGCTATTGAGCTGACGGTATATGAGGAAATTGGTTAAGATCCGACTCGGACTCCAAGGTATCCCGTCTGTCCATCTCTTGATGCCGGATGTGGCCTCTTCGTACACAAAGACGTTTCCACTGACAATGAGCTGATTCCGTTCACGATCGTGAGGCCGACGGAAGCAGTGGGCGAGAGAGCCGGAGAAGCAGGCTTCGAAGATGATGAGTGCATCTTTTGTTGTTTCAATGTGACCCCGCCATGTTGGTGTACACGGAGGTGCTTTGCCAGTGTTCATGGCACCGAAGCATCTGCAGACGTCGCAAGGCTAAATTGGTGCCGTTGGAGTCTATTCGCATTGTCAATGTGAGTCTGAATGTATGGCGGGTGGGCGTAGCACTTACAGCGGGAGGTCAGAGAAAAGGTTCGCAAGAAGGATAAATGTTCAAAAGGTTTAGTGAAGCTTCAGAGATTGAGTTTCGGTAAGAGATTAGAGTAGAAGTGTGTTTTTAGTCTTGACGGAGCCTCAAGAATGATACTCGGAAGGATTCAGAGGAGCAGAGGTAGTGAACACGACCGCATCTCTCTTCCAGTCTTCTTTAATATCAATCTGTGGTTCTTGAAGGTGCAGGGAGGCGAGGGCGGGCGAGGCGTATGACTGTGTTGGAAGGCGTGCCCAACAAATATCCGTTATATGTGGACCAGTGGAGACTCGATGAACCTTCCGAGTGACTTTATGACTCGACGGAAGCTGAGTGAAAAAGGGCGTCGGGTTGCGGATGGGTTGGAGATGAGACGGTCGTTCATACGGGAGGTATAGAATACTTACGACTAGGCTTCGGGATGGCCTCTGCTGGTGCTGGCGTGAAATAGATGACACACCATGGGAGTGGGGATGACGGGATCTTGTCAACGAGTCTGTGCGGCTATAGGCTAGTGTTGGGAGCTCTGAGCATCTGCCGCTTGAGAGCCGACTGGTGGAGAATGGATCATGAGGTGTTGGGTATCTGACGGAGTAAGGGTGGTGGTGGCCATGCAGTTATAAAAGTTTCAATGGGCAGCAATGTCGAGTCCAGCTGAAATACTGAATGATAGCATTACTTTATTATTAGGGTCATGCAGGTCCGCCTTAGCCTTGGTCTATGCTTCAGTATGTATCGATGTAGGTAGTCTGAGATGGTGCGACAGGCATCCACGCGTCTGCAGCTGCTTCTCCTGACGAGGTTGGATGAGGCGGCCATGCCATGGCGTGGAGGGAAAGAGGCGGAAGCTCAGTGGATCAGGCTGGAACCCAGGATTGGACAGAGCAGGGGGGACCCTCGTCGTTCATCTATCTTAGCGCCACTCCATCTGCCCAGTCTCCCAATACTCCCGTATAATGATGCTGCAATGCTGGCTGTTGTCATCCGAGCCGACCACTCTTTCCTCTTTCCTCTGTCCTCTTTCCCTTCCTGCCTTCTTTCCTCCACTCGTATCTTTTCGATGGTCGCGTATGAAAACAAGATGTAGGATAGTCTGCATCAGATCTGCTCGGCCTCCCATCAATGTTGGAGGTTGCATTTGCAAAGAACCGAAATTAGATAGAAGGCACGAATTAGGGCGTGGCTGCCATCAGTATCCGGCAAGTCCATCCCATGACGGCCTTTTCAGTTTTTACCTGGACGGCTAAGACCACTTACTACTACTACTAGCCCAGCTCGAAACAAGCCAACGAATCCCGAGATAGCAGATAGGGGTAGCCACCCGCTTACTACCCCTAAATAGGGTCTTGGCCCTAGGGAATACTAGCCAATAACAGCCTCGTGTGCGCTTGGGCGGAGAGGCGGAGTGGGATTCGTCGTGGTACTGGCCTCGGCCAGCGGTGGGTGGTAAGTCTAGATTTCCACAAAGGGCCGAGCTAGGGAAGCAACCAGGAACCTCCATTCTGCACCACTTACCACTATTGACTGCATCTTGCCTCTTGCACCACTACCCTACTGAATACTGATCGAGTGCATCACCTTTCACCACACCGTCGTCATCCAACATATCCATCAGCTCACCACCACAGCTGCCTCTGCCGTGCCAACTTTTGAGCATCTTCTGACTCAATCGAATGGGACTGGAAAATCTGTGGAGACCAGCTGCACCTGGGGGCATCAATGCTGTCCTTCCTTAATATAGATCCTTGCGACTGCCGCAGATGATAGCCCGTTAGCCACTCCCTCTGCATAGGTATTCCCAATGTACCAGGTCACTTGGAGCATTCTTCCCAGCCTTCCTGCCTTTCCCCCACCCGCCACGCATACGCGATGTGGCTACCTGCATGAACGTTACACTACCTCTTATGCTTACCGAGAGCTTCTCGTGGGAAACGGCGACGGTCAACCCTATCTGAAGCTGAGACTATGGGGAAATGCTTGACAAAAGCAACGGACCGATAAAGTATGTTCCCAAAAGATCAACTCGAAGTATTCGACAGGTTACTCTAAATGCGTCCAAGGCGAAGTCAATCGTCGCCAGAGTTAAGCACGACGTCTGCCGGCTACTTTCACATCTTTTTCTCAAACATCCCAAAAGGGACGATGTTTCTATCTCGATAGACTTCGCTGCACGATCCATATGTCCCACCTGCACCCCCCTACATCTCATTCATTGGAAGGCCTCGCAATGCTATCATACCGATGCCCACGTCTGAACGCACTAACGCCCGAAGAGAGTTATCGGGTCACCATCGACTGGTCGTTTTCGTGGTGGTGTGACACGTCAGACTCGCATATGTCACTTGCGAGACAACGGAAATCTTGTTCCTGCATCCTACCAGCATCCTGCAGGATCGCAGGCACCGCAGAGGTTGGAGGTGGGGTATCATCTCTGTGTTAGTAACGTTCACGGGGACTTCACGACATCTGTTGCCACACTGATCTGCATCAGGTAATGGTCCTATTGACTCGTATTTGAGAATCTTGCAGCCTCTATGCATGGAGGTGAAGCTGAGCATGGAAGTCCTCACTCGATGTGAGCTGCAGGCGCCACCCCCGTTGCGCTCCGAGTTTCCACCAATAGCGTTGTGAAGCAACTGATTCATCAGACAAGAACATTTATCCATGTACGGACGGGCCCTTGTTCATCCAAATGGAAATTCATGGCTCATGAACAGAGAAGTCATCCGTCGATCAACTGAATCAAGAGCCCCTCATCCTTTGATCGAGAATGAATTATTGATCAATCAAAGAGAAAGGACTAGTCATCGATGAATAAGTCATGGTTGATCATCTGACAGCCTCGCATGAATGCAGAGAACCCGCCGTGCATTCAAACGTCAGTTGGAGCGAGTGTAGAGATGAATGCAGAGAGGCCGCCGTGCATTCCACCGTCACTTGGAGTGAGTGTAGAAATGGATGCCAACCTTCACGCTGCCAATGGCGTCAATCAAAAATCCACTCCTCTTAGACAGCTCACCAGTACGACCCCGATCAATCTACTTTTTCGGACACTGGTTACCTCCAACGATCATATTCAATCACCATCAACATATGTAGAAGTCATGAAATAGTCCGTTACATGGAACATCGTCTTGGCCCAACTAGATACATACTTGTACCTTTCCTAGACGTACCAAACTTGCTGTTCCCTGCTTACTGGACAGCCCCATGTCGAACCACCAAAAAAAACTTCCTGAATCCCTTCTATCTCTTCTGGGTCCCAGTCTCCAATGCAATACCAGTGTTATAGCAGTCCGATGTCTACTTCCAAGGGAATCGTTCCCAACGAAGCGATGGTAGCTTTTTCGCATATCTCATTGCTTGTGTTACTGCCTGTAACAATAGCTCAACATTTTCATGACTTCTTCTATGGGGTACATGACTTTGATCTAAATCATATCTGGCATCAATTCCAGTTCGCATATGGATTGTCATCAATGCACAAGCTACGAATGCAGTGAGCCAGACTGAGTGAAACGGTAGTGTCTACCATGGGCTGACGTTATCACTCCCAAAATGTCGAACATCGTTGGTGCCTGCCTTTGCAAGAGGTCTAAGCAGAAGCGATCACCATCTGACCGGATTCGCGTTGCAGAGTCGTTGAAACATCTACGATGCTATGTCATTCATGCTAACGTCTCTGGATAACATCGAGCTCAATATATCACTCATCCAAGACTGCCTAGAGTCAAGCCTAAATGGGCATCATCTGAACTTTCACGCCCAAGTGGAAGACTCCATCGCAGAGTCCTCAGAGCACGCACCTGGTGTCCAGACGCCCAAGCCTTCATTGCTATGCCGAAAAAGAATCAAGCGTTGACGTCCGCCTAAACCCTTAGACGCCAAAGGACAAGAAACTCATTGCTAGCCGGGCACCCTAGATCTGATGGGATGGAGCGGCTAGCAATCCTACTGCTGTACGAATCACTGCACACAGCCTCGAGTCAATTTGGAGGCTACTCGGTGCAGATTCCCGGACATGGAGGCCGTTGAAGACTTCGTCATTGACTCAGCAGTCGCTGAAGGGCCCATAACTGATCTCCGCAAGAGCAGGAGCGGATACTACGGCATGACATGCCCAAGGCAAGCGGATTGCGGTAGGCGACGTTTGAAGACGCATTCCATCATGAGGCAACCACCTGGTGAGATCACGGCCTGCCCTTTGACGCCATTAGGCCCCCTCCGAGCACGGCTGGCAGATATACTTTGAAATATGGCAATAAGGTCTGAATATTGGTGGATAGTCCGCCACGCAGAAGATCAGCTTCCGAAGAGCAATGCCTGCGACCGCAACGAACACTCGGGGGATCCTATGCCAGAGAGCACTTCGATCTGAATCGTCACGATATGGCAGAGCTTTGATCGTATCCAGACTTCTAATGAGTACATCGATGGAGCAATCAGGAGGCAGGAGTGAGTATGCCCCGGGATGGAACGATGTTGCGACTTCACGCAGCTCTTGCCATTGTTAATGATAGTCACGTTATCAACCTGCTAGGGGCTACACCATGGAAGCATATTGAAGACTTGGAGCTGCACCGTGAAGATTGTCCCTTCTGGCTCGTCGCTATGTCTGGAAAGATGCTGAGTGCCAAACCTTCCGATATCAGCACCGATGAATACTATTTCTAATGCGTCTTAGGATATAAGGAGAACCAGTGGCATACCTTCCGTCAGAAGGGGCTCAATGCTTCTGGAAAGATGTTTGATAGATATACCGAGACGCCAAAGGACCCAGAATTCAAAGCCGCACATAACGAGGCTGCTTCCGGGGTCGGCAATATCCTCGCAGACTATACGGTGCGTCGCTATGACGAAAGCAGGTGTATGGGCGAAGAATTCAATCCGTTAAAGGAGCGCTCTATGAGCGATGTCCCTTCCCATCTTCCCAACTAATTCAAGTCGATATGAAGGCCGGAGGGTAGACTAATGCAAGAGTTTGGAAAAGTTGTTAAGAAGCAGGAAAGTTCGTGGATGAAGGTAGGATGTCACTTAGACATCTCTGACCCAAACCTCGGCACAAGCTCTCCAAAGCTCAACACTATACGCAGGATCATGCTTAAGCGCAGTGGCGCTCCGGTAGTCATCATGTTTCTTATTTCAGAGATGAAAACGGTGAGGGAATGCGTACGTCGTCTCCTATGCCCCCATAATACCCTTTCCTACCCTACTTTAAGTGTTGTGTTCATTGCTAACTCTTTTCGTCGCAGTATATGCGTGACCACCACAGCTTCAACCAAAGATATGGATGTTCTTCTGGGACATAAAGAGACGCCGGATTACAGAAGAGGCGAATTAGGTGCCCATAGGCAAGAACGATATGCCTTATATATAAAGGTGAGCCAGATTTTTGATGGGACTTGTAAAGATCATGGGTGTTGGACTCAATCTGACACAGGCAATTGTGGCACATGCTGTGCGAACCCATATACGACTCGGAGCTCTACGAGGAAGGGAGCATGAGGCTGACGAACCTGTGTTGCCCAAACCCCAACGCAAGAGAATGAGTAGGTCTCGCATGTCTGTACCAATCACACGCACATGTCTGTATCATTACAACCCTGATCGAAATCAGATCGGCAAGCGGGACTGCTGTAGAAGACTTTGGAGGACAGACAGAGGCAGAGAGGGTTTTGATTGTAAGTGCTACCCCCTTGATACATGACTGAGCGCGTCCTGCTGTTGGGCTTCAGCCCATCGAAGGGGGAAGCCCAGCGCTCTGCGCAGCTGACACGACAGCTTTGAGGGTGTTCGTAACTCGCATTCCGCCCTAAGGCTGTGCCGATCGAGCCTATGGGCTACCCTACAATAACCTTCGCCGAATGGTACGCGAACGAGACTCCCTTGAGCGTCGACCAACAACAAGAGATGAGCTGTTGCATATTCTATCAATGGTCGATCAGAACACGTTATTTGGGGCGACAATGCATGCCTCATTTTGCCTCGCCTTCGCCGGATTTCTTTGGATTGGCGAATTTGCGTGGAATGCCGGCGATCTGGACGAGGAGTTTGCTCGTTGTTATGTTATAAGACGTTCGATGGTTCTGCACGACGACTACATTGAGTTCACACTTCCGTCCTCCAAACCAGACCTCTTTCGTAAAGGCATAACACTCACCATCGCTGTAGCGGACGATGAGGCATGTCCTTTACGCTCCCTTCGCCATTTATTCAATACCTTTCCTACACTACCTTCGTTACCTCTCTTCAACCGGGGACGCCCATTCACCAGACAGTTGGTCAACAACGTCTTACGTAACACCATCAAGTCTTGGGGCTTTGTTGGCCACTATCTCTCCAGTCCGCTGCGCTATTGCGCTGGGGCCAGAACATCCTGTTTATTGCTATGCCCTCAAAACGGATACGAAAATCGAACACTTTGTTGACAATAAGAGCCTTTCAAGATCTGGGATTGGGGCATAAGCGTTTGACGGTCGAGTCGGAATAATAGGGGGAGCCGGGGGTGCTCCTGCCGGAGGGGACGGGGAAAATTCTATACATATGGTCTGAGGTTGTAGCTGCAGAAACACGTTCTGAAGAAATCATGACTGCAAGATTCGCAGGCCATGAGTTGGTGCCGATAAACGCTTCGCAGCTTAGGATCTGGTTGATATTTTGCTTGGGGGGTCAAGCGTGATTCCACTACCGATGATAGTTGGGAGATTAATAATATTAGACGATTCGCCACCATGAGACAGAACTTACCATTCGCACACGCATGGGTGGAGAGATCCGACTTCCCGGTGAGAGAACGACATCCTGCAATGGACACAAAAGCAAGATCACTCTCCGGGGGGAGGAGGGGCGAATAATATCCATCGGTTCTCGCGCTTGGCAGGCGGTGGCGTCCCAGTCCCCAATCTTCCACTACACGACAACGATTCCATTGCGTTTCTTGACATTACACTCGAAAATTTTGCGGGCGCTCATATCCTGCAGCGAGCAGTATACCGACGCAATTGAGATGATTGGTCAAGATTACTCTGGAGAGTCCCTGGCCAGTATATCTTTGCGCAATTCCCGCTTATACTAGACGTGGAAGGGGATACATAAAGCCTGCCACTATCTAATCATAGAGCTGGCACATCGAGATGAGGGCGTGGTAAAGTATCTCAGCTCAGGGGGCTGATTGGACACTTGGAGGAGTCGCTGTCTTGTGAGGTGGGCCCGAGCTCAATACTGCCGTGACGAACCGTCATGAGCTGTGTTGGCAGAAGCCCCCGGACCCTTGGTTCATGCCGGATGCGAGAACTCTCTGCTGCTGGGCTTCGGCCACGCCACCGGAGCCTGCTCCACTTGTATCTGAGCCTCGGACAGTAGACCATGCAGGGGGAGTGACAACATTTCCGGAGAGGCGCGGAATCTACTCGACATGCGAGACTAATGCGAAAAGTAAGATACTAGCCATTCCTGCGCGACAAGTTCGTGGATAAGGAAAGTTTCGTTGCCGGTTGAGTTAGGTAAGGTACTTATATGAGAACTATTATCACGTCTTCCTGCATACTAAACCGGACGGATCCCTGTCATGGCCGGATAACATCCAGAAGAAGTATTATTTCTCACATAAGCACTGAATTCGAGAGGCTCTGCAATGTCCCACTCTATACAATTCTCCTAGGTGTGTTAGGCAGAGCGCACCGAAGCAGATAGAGCAGCCTCGGGAAACGGGTGCTAAGTTTCTCAAGATATCAGCGGAATCCATGAAGGGACGTGAGATATCAGGAACTGCTGGATACAAGCTCATCTATAACACTCTCATGGAACTGGGGAAAGCAACGAAGCAGCGCACGAGAAAGAATAAAGTACAAATTGAGAATCTCATCATCGCCGGCCTCGAAGATAACGTCGCAATGAATTGTTGGGGGGCTGAGGTAGCTGAGGCTTTCTAGTTTTCGTATATTATGTATGGGATTGCTGGGCGATATGTGAGGATACGGATTTGTTAGAGTCAATGAACTTGGGGAATCTATTAATATTGTGACACACTGAAATAGCTATCATCTTATACTGAGATTAGGTGATCACCTGTGCATGGTTGATCACGATGTGATATTTCCACTTTTTGCTCTTTGTGTAGTGCGATGATCTGGATCCGATCTGCGGTGCATTGATGAGTCTCTGAATGTACGTCTTGTTTATGAATTCGGTGGAACCAAAATTATACAGTTGGAACCACCTAAATTCATATATTTCCAACAGTTGTGTACTATCGTGCAGATCAGGCCAATCAATGATCCGATCCTCTCCAGGAAACGACAGCATACAACATAGATGCTCATCTACCCCAAATTCCAACGACGATTGATCAGTCGGTTGCGCTTACGATGCAAAAAAACGGGTCCCAGCTACCAGGAATGACATTCACTCAGATGCTCAGGTGAATGTGTGGTTAGACCATCCCTGGTCTGGCACTCTAAACATGCCAAGCCTCCAGTGGTTAGCGGGGCAACCCTACAGCTCTGACCTCTCACTCCCACGCCTCTGCGAGCATTACACTGTACCGGTCTTCAAGTCTCATCATAAAGGTCACAGATGGTGTGGGAGCCATTGCTGAAGATATGAATATGGTCCCCAATTCTTCGGTCTGCCACCTTTCCTGTGGCATTGAGGCACGGTGATGCCTGCGGTAATAGGTCCAGGTCCTCGGGGCTGTGTCTCGTACTTCTCTTTCCGTTGCCATGAAAGGCTACGATCTCTTAGAAAAGACTTTGTTCTTAACTGATCAACCGAATCATCTGCCTGTATACTATGATGTGACAATGCGACGAGTGACATACATATGCAAGCCGTGCCTTGCGATTCAACTTGAGCCATGCTCCACCAGCTCCGGACATCTCGTGCTGACCGTGTGTGAAAGACATGAAACAAGTTGACGATGGCAGAACTAGGTATCATTGCGTCTGTGGTGTCGATTGCAGACACAGGTCTCCGTCTAAGCATCAAGCTCTACACCTTCGGCGAGATCGTCTCCACCGCCGACAAATCCGTCATCTCGATCTCAAAAGACGTCTCCTTGACAAGTTCGGTGCTGAAAGAGCTTGGGTCGCTGCTGGAGAACGATGCCGAATCACATATCTTTTCGAAGAATGCAGTGCAAACGGCAGACACTGTCGTCAAGGAATGTCTCGAGGTGTTTCAAGAGATGGAGAGCATACTCGTTAAGAAGTTGCCGAGCTTGAGTGGGCAGGATGGCATTCGTGGGGGTGGTGGAGGGAAGAAATCGAAGGCGACGGTGCTGTTGGAGAGGATGAAGTGGGGGTATCTGCAGCCGAAGTTGCAGCTGTTGAGGAGCAATCTGGATCGGCTGAAGAGTACACTGTTGTTGATGCTTAATGTCATTACCTACGCTAGACAGGTCGCTGGAAAGTCTGTGTCCCGAAATCCAATCTGTATCATCGTTGTTGGTGTACCTGCGCTGACGTTGTTGCAGGTCAGAGCCGCCCTCTGTGATTGAAGATCAAAGGAGTCTTATTGAGGACCTGGCAAAATCTAATCAGGATTACATTCGCAAATTCGAGCAAATGAAGCTCGGGATCCAGAACATTCCTGAGACACTACCAAAAGATGTCCAGAGTGATCGGACAGGAGGTGGGATCGAGTTGGAACGAGAGCAAAACACCCAGAACCATGGCCACAGCAAGAGCAAGAGCAAGAGCATGAGCCCTGAGCGGGCCACCACCGAGAGTGCTAACATTAACAACATGTACATCAATGCCAACGTTCAGGGCTTGCCGATACCACGAGGATTTGAGAAGACCAAACAATCACGAAAGAAACAGAAGGTGGGATCAGAAGAGGACACATTGTTCTCCCACCTTAAGCACTATCTCAGTCTCGTCAACAGTCTATTAGATGAAGTCGACGAGATCAAATACGAGATCCGGGTTGATAGTCGTGATCGAGTCCGGACCGATATCTGCCAAGCCTATCAGCGAGAGATGAAACATTTGGATACTTCACACAAGAGCACAAGAGTGGTACTGGCAGAACAACAGCTTGCGCCACTTGTCGCGGGAGTGAAGAGGCGGCTGGAGCAAGTTGACGGTCCAAATCCTGGAGGTCAAGAAAAGAAGCTGTCCACAGGCGTAGTCAGCGGCGGCCCCCACCAAATCCCTCAACCACAGCCAGAATCATCTGCTATGCCATTCAGCCTTGAGGAACCTCAGGTAAGGTCCCTGGTTTCGTTTCATTCGGTGGGATCTAACCCTACGGGAACCCCTCCTAGAACTCGTATTGTATGCCCTTCAAAGACGGCCTCAGCGACCCTTATCTGCCTATGATTTTGGACCATGAACAGCCCCTCAAAATCACGGACGGCGGTGACCCAATCTTCGCGGAACCACTTTTCGGACGTTCGTTCAAGGCGCGGGAGAATATCGCACCTACGACTGATGCGATCACTATTGTGGATCAACACGATGAGGAGATGGAAAATTCGGTTCCGGCGGAGGACCAAAATACTGGCATGAGGCCGCCTGACAGCCATATAATCATGCCAAGACCACAGCAGAGAACTTTTGAAGCCAGCCAGCAGAGGACGAATCCGAATCGACAATTTCAACGCAACCATTCACTGCCAATCCAGCATCAGCAGGGCCAGACACAGCTCAACAAGGCACATCCAAAAGCAAAAGCCACAGCAGGTTCAGGACCTCCGGCACATCAAGGTCCCAACGATCCTTCTCCTGCTTCAGCACATTATTTGAGTCATTATGGAGATTCGAACAATGTAGGACAAATTGCTCGTCATCCGATGCTCCGCTCCGCACAACAGCAGGTTGAATTAGACTCTGGTTATCCCAAATACCCTTCTCTACCAAGCATTGGGGCTTCGCGACAAATGGTACCAATGGTGGTTCCATACACACAACAACAGCAAGCTCAGCAGCATCACGCCGCACAACAATATGCTGCAGCTCGGCAACAGCCTATGCTGCAGCCGCAAGCTCAGCAGCAAGCTCAGGAACAAGCTCAGCAGCCGCAGCAGCAAGCTCAGCAGGCTCAGCAGCAAGCTCAGCAGCGGCGGCAGCAGCAGCAATATCAGCAACCGCACCAGCAACCGCACCTGCAACCGCACCCGCAGCAGCAACTGCAGCAGCTGCAGCACCTGCAACAGCAACTGCAGCGGAATCAGCAACGGCAACAGCATGCTAACGTAAGCGGTGATTACCAAATGTATCAGGCTCGGGGCAATGATCAGGCTAAGAAATCGCTATCGCAAGCTCAGTCCGTTCGAGGGGAGCCTCAGCCTTCCTTATCTCGTCATCAATCCGCTGCTCTTCTCCCTCCATAAACCGAAGAACTACCGCAGAAGAAGCGAGGACGACCGAGCCGAGAAGAAGACGAGCTCAGGATCTACGGAACTTCAGCTCCTATGGCAAGATTTGGGTCGCGCCATCAAGCAAGGCCTTTTCCGGACCTGCTTCATAGTACTGCTGACGGATCAGGCAAGCTGAGTAGTAGCAAAGCGCAAAACAATGAACAGGGCGCGTCTCCTACCTATGATCATCTCATGCAGGAGGTAGAAGCTGCAGTAGTAGGGACTCCGGTAAACGCGATATCTCCAGAGCACGGATCTGTAGCAGTGGGGTTTGAGCGCCAGTGTCAAAAAACCGATACGTACAGCGATAGCAGCGACGCACAAGCTAAGGTTTTACCTGCTCAACAAATAGCAGTGAAAAAGGACGTCAAGCAGAGGATTCGAGTACGAAGTCGCATGACTCGTAGATTGCAGCGAGCCCCTAGAAGCCAAGTTCATTCTGGAGAGCGCGATACTCGTGGCGAACTTCTCGTTGACATAGATAACGATGGTGCTGGATCTGCAGACCACGTACATTACCGCAGTCTTGAGGCTTTACGACAGAACGGATACGGATATCCGGATGAGGTGGACGGAGTAAAGAGACCTTCTACAGCTACCAGATCTTCACAGCGCTTCGATGTTGACTCAGGTATAGATATCCGTGTTGGTCAATATGGGTGTCCAATACCTGGGCAAGATTATGCCAATTCAAGCACTCCTGCTCGATTGGATATGACAGGCACTGGTGGCTTTGTTGGAGCAGACGCTCAATCACAGCGACTCTGCCACGAAAGGACCGGGAATGAAGCGACTTTAATACAATCTCCTCCAATAGCTTCCGAGACCGATGCGAATCAAGCGGGAAGGCCCATACCGCAGCAGCACCAAAGGCATCTTCGTGCAGGCACCGTCAATGGTCATGATATTCTTAGGACTCCGTTGCCAAAGTCAAATCTCGATAGTTCGAACACGTCAAGAAAGCCGTTCGTAGAGAAGGAGAGGAACGTCAACCCCATGTCTGGCCATGAAATGAATGAAGATGGCGAGGTCCGTTCTGAGGACGGCGAATCACTCGGAAGGGTTACCGATGGCCACCGTCCAATTCTAGTCGGCGCCGAGGTTGATGACAATGGCTATGTCGTAGACAATGAGGGCAACAAGGTCGGCGATAGTACCCCGATGCAGAGTCGCAAAGAATATGAGGGTCCCACGGAGGAAGAGACCGTGGCGGCCCACGATGCAGACAATGCGAAGGAAATCAAACCAAATGAATCCAAGCACATGCATGCGATGCGCAGGCCTAGAGGACCGGGTGGAAGATTTTTGACGGCCAAGGAAGAATCGCTCAATGGAGAGTGTGGGCGCAAGGAAGCACAGGTACCGCATACTGTTGCAGACTCTCGCCCACAAATGTCATCAATAGAAGGACTTAAACCCACTATCACACAACGTCGAGGTTACAGCAATACACCTCCAGAGGCACTATTGCAGCAGTCGCATCACTTGGCGCCACTTGGTAGCTTCTCCACCAACAACCAGGTCTCTCCACCCGATAATGGCATGTTCCAGTACAACAACGCTGCTGATAGTTGGTGGGACAATTTCGAGTTGGCCAATATGGAACAGGCGGCAGCAAATCCGGCAGGGTCGCGTATGAAGAGATCTAGCAAACCATCTCTGAAGCGCGATTTGGTTGCTCTGAATGCAAAATTCATCATGCGGGTAAAGAACACGGTGGCAGCTCGCAAGAGTAGAGCAAGAGCTTCCGAGGAAGGACCAGATGGCGAAAGCGAGAAGCTTGGGGACAATGAGAACGGCGTTTCGGATGCAATTTACTCTGCTCATGATGAGAAGGACTCCACGAAGTTCAATCCATCAAGCCTCGGATTGCTGACAGGAGAAAGTTTTCAAGTTCCTCGAGCAGAAGAAGTTAACTCTAATGATAAGGGTCAAGCTGATGACTTAGGACCGCCAAAGTCCGCTGGTGTTTTTGTGCAACAAAGGTGTTCATCATTTTCTATACCACCGAGCTCCAAATTTAACCCCAACGCATTCCAGCCACCTGAACAAAGCAAGACTCGCACAGCTCTATACAGCTGTAGCCAATCTTCTTCAATTCCTAACCGCGACTACGGTCTCGAAATTGATAATCCTTCGCACTCCCCAGCGTCTGAGCCAACGAAACGATCCCAAGAAAGCCCCGCTGCACTCCAATGCACTCTATGCCCGAAAAGATTTACTCGAGCTAACGATGTGCGATCCCATATGCGTACGCACAACGACGAGTGTCCTTTCTTCTGCAGTGTATGCCAGAAAGGTTTCACTCGTCAGCATGATAGGAGCCAGCATGAAAGGAGTCATAGCGAGCCAGCTGCGCAAAAAGGTTCTGCAAACGAGCTCAGGTCTGACAGAGCGTCCAGGAGTCAGTACCCAGACGCGTCAGCATTAGGAGTTATGGAGCGCTGTTGTGCAGGGCCTCCGGAAGCTCTCGAATTGGCACAAGCACCACCAATTGTTCAAGAAGCCATCACGCATGATCGCCACATAAACCGAGGTAAGCTCTATCCAATCCTAACAACTGATTCGCTAACAGAATACAAGGCTTTGAACGGGAACTGAAACGACCTTGGCAAGCACAGACACCACCTCTGCCTTTCGCGCTTGGACTCAATGAAAATGGCGTGGAAGACGAGCCACCCAGGGATGAGGGATCTAATCTTGCTCTGGATGACATCGATATTGATCTGGACCTCGACCTCGAGCCCGGTCTTGATTATAGCCCAACCATCCCATATCCATCCATGGTAAGTGACGAGGATGAAGATGAACATGCATGCATTGTTCCTGTTGCAGGTAAGGCCGGCAACGTGGTGGATGACCTGGTGAAGTTGTGGACACTGTTACCTGTAGGGTAATATCTAACAACCTTGCGTCCAATTTTCCGCAATATGATACCCCCCATCTCTACCACGCTTCCAGGAATGCGTCTACTGGAGTCGGAATCCGATTTCGCTCCAAAAGGTCTACAAGGAGGCCGATTGCTGCAGATGGCCCATTGCATCTTGGTTATGCAGCGCGAGGATTGCACCTCGACAGGTACCACCTCCGCGATTATGGAATCATCTTCCTATTGCGGTGATATGTCATCTTCTCCTCCAACTCCGCTTCGGGGCATGGGACGTTAAAGTGGGAATCTTACATGCCACTGTGGCTCAGCCAAAAGTCACTCTTATCAATGCTGAAGATTGTGTTTGGAAGGGGATGCTCAATACCTGACTACTGCCGCTACGGAGAAATCTGATGTAATTGTCGCTCGTGGGTTGCCTCATGCCCTTACGGAGCCATGCAGCTCCGGATTCTGAAGTGTTAATGGTGGCTAGCTATCTCAGGATGGCGCTTTATCAGACGGCGTAAAAGATCAAGACTTCCTCGCAGTAATCGTTATCTGAGCGCATATCAAATCTAGCGGTGCTTACTTCCGCAGGATCCAGGTAACATATCCAGCCACAACGCTCTCACATTTCAAACCGCCAACACGGCCCAATCCGTCGTTTGACAAATACACACGAGCCCAACCGTCATAGCGTGCTGGTACCTGAAGATCAGGGTCGGAGCAAAGGGCCCATGAGGGGTCCACGAGGGCCTTTTTTCATACCCGATGCAAACCGTCCCAAACGTCCGTCCGTTCCTACTGCGGGGAATGACATGTGGTAGCGTCATGAAGCATCATCAATAAACAATCTAGGTCTCGCAAATTCCCATTCTTACTCCTTCGCTCTTCGAATAACACATACCAATCCACCACCGCCACCAAAACTCCGCCAGCCCAGCCCAGCCCGGTCCAGTCCAGTCACGTCCAGTCCAGTCCAACCCCCCTCACGCCCCCAAAATGACAAACGGTTCCTGCCTCTGCGGCGCCATCCACTACACCTACACCGGCGCCCCCATGACAACGGCACTATGCCACTGCACCGACTGCCAGAAATGGTCCGGTAGCGCCTACACCTCCAACGTCGTCGTCGCGCGCAAGGACTTTAAAGTCAGCAAGGGCAGTCCCAAACATTATAACGTCAAGGGTGATAGCGGAAAGATGAACGATCATTGGTTTTGCGGTGGTATGTCCTACCTTTCCTCTTTCCCATATTTATATTCTGTTGCGATGGATGAAAATGGAGGGGAAAGAGCGCTGATAAAAGTAATGTATAGATTGCGGAAGCAGTCTGTATACGGAACTGGAAGTCATGCCGGAGGCGGTGTGTATTAAGGCGGGCAGTATTGACGATAAGAGCGTGCGGGATTTCGAGAAGACGGGGGTGGAGTTTTATTGTAAGGATCGCATGGGGTTTTCGAAGCCGGTGGAGGGGGCGGAGCAGAAGGAGGTTTTTGGGTAGGGGGGGTGTGTGTGGAGGGATGGGGAGGGGTGAGGGGGAGGGGTGAGG